>Ga0207646_10001729_pt1 | contig 26558 bp, 22 predicted proteins | sample KBSK5502metaG_FD_184343 | JGI IMG/M metagenome (GOLD analysis project Ga0207646, IMG submission 184343) | Corn, switchgrass and miscanthus rhizosphere microbial communities from Kellogg Biological Station, Michigan, USA - KBS K5-50-2 metaG... | ecosystem: Host-associated > Plants > Roots >...
GGTCGCGACGCGACTGGGCCTCACCTCCTTCGGCGGGCCGGTGGCCCACCTCGGCTATTTTCGGAGCGAGTACGTCCTACGCCGGCGGTGGGTAGACGAGCAGACCTACGCGGATCTGGTGGCGCTCTGCCAGTTCTTGCCGGGCCCGGCGAGCAGCCAGCTCGGCATCGCGATCGGGATCCTGCGCGCCGGGCTGCTCGGAGGGTTCGCGGCCTGGGTCGGCTTCACCCTGCCATCGGCGGTGGCCCTCGTGCTCTTCGGTCTCGGCATCCGCGGGCTGGATCTCTCCGACGCGGGATGGCTTCATGGCCTGAAGGTCGCGGCCGTCGCGGTTGTGGCCCAGGCGGTGTGGGGCATGGGCCGGGCCCTCTGTCCCGACCGCGAGCGCGTCACCGTCGCCATCCTGGCCGCGCTGGTGGTATCGGCGTGGCCGACGGCGGGCGGCCAGGTGCTCGTGATCGCGCTCGCCGGTGTGATCGGGCTTCGCCTGTTTCCCGGATCGGGCGCGGCGGGCGCTCCCGTCGTGAAGGTCGGGCTGGGGCGGCGCCTGGCCGTCGCGGCCCTGGTGGTGTTCTTCGCGCTGCTCGTGGCCTTGCCGGCGCTCCGCTACCTGGCGCCCGCTCAGCCGATCGCGGTGTTCGACAGCTTCTATCGCGCGGGCGCGCTGGTCTTCGGCGGAGGGCACGTCGTGCTCCCCTTGCTCCAGGCCGAGGTCGTCCCGCCGGGATGGGTATCGAACGAGCAGTTCCTGGCCGGCTACGGCGCGGCCCAGGCGGTGCCGGGCCCGCTCTTCACCTTCGCGGCGTACCTGGGCGCGGTCATGGAGCCCCGACCGAATGGGTGGGTCGGGGCGGCGCTGGCCCTGGCGGCGATCTTCCTGCCCGCCTTCCTCCTGGTCGTGGGCGCGCTGCCCTTCTGGGACGCGCTGCGTGCCCGGCCGGCGTTCCAGGCCGCGCTGCGTGGGATCAACGCGGCGGTCGTCGGCCTGCTCCTGGCGGCGCTCTATCACCCGGTCTGGACGAGCGCGATCCACGCTCCTTCGGATTTCCCCCTCGCCCTGGCCGCCTTCGGCCTGCTCGTCTGGTGGCGGCTAACCCCGTGGCTCGTGGTGGCCTTCGCGGCCGCGGGCGGCGCCACGATCGCCGCGCTCCGCTGGTAGCGCTACACTATCGGCATGCGAGAGTGCTGCGAGGTCCGCGCCGACATCCCGGAGCGTCAGCGCCGCGTGCTCCAGATCGTGCTCTCGATCAACGTGGTGATGTTCCTGGTCGAGTTCGTCTCAGGGGTGATGGCGCACTCCACCGCGCTGCTGGCCGATTCCGTCGACATGCTGGGCGATGCCATCGTCTACGGCTTCAGCCTGTACGTGGTGTCACGTGGCGCGGTCTGGCAGGCGCGAGCGGCCCTCTTGAAGGGCCTGATCATGGCGGGGTTCGGCGTCGGGGTGCTCGCGGAGGTGAGCGCGAAGCTCGTTCGGGGGACGGTCCCCGCCGCCGAGGTGATGGGCGGGATCGGCCTCCTGGCTCTCCTCGCCAACGCGGCGTGCCTGCTCCTGCTCTGGCGGCATCGGACCGACGACATCAACATGCGATCGGCGTGGATCTGCTCGCTCAACGACGTGGCCGGCAACGCGGCCGTGCTCCTCGCGAGCGCCGGCGTGATGACCGTGCGCTCGGCATGGCCCGACATCGCGGTGGGCCTGCTGATCGCGCTCATGTTCACCGTCTCCGCGGTCAGCGTGCTCGGGCGCGCGAGGCGCGCGCTGTAACCGTCCGGGGCGGGGGCCTGGCCGGGACGCGGTCCTCGTGGCAGACTGCCCCCTGGAGGTGCCGACCATGTCGACCGCGTCACGACCCGGACCCGGAAGCCGGCCGCCCGGCTGGCAGCAGGAGCACGCCCGGCGGTATATCGAGACCGGCGGGAAGGACGGCCACGTCTGGGAGGGGGTCACGACGCTGCTCCTCACCACGACCGGCCGGCGCTCCGGCCAGTCACGGACCACGCCGCTCATCTATGGCCGCGACGGCGACCGCTACGTCGTGGTGGCTTCGCGCGGAGGGGCCCCGACGCATCCCGGCTGGTACGAGAACCTCGCGACCCAGCCGGACATACAGGTGCAGGTGATGGCCGATCGATTCAAGGCGCGCGCCCGCACCGCCTCGAAGGCCGAGCGGCCTGCGCTGTGGAAGAAGATGGCCGCGATCTGGCCGGCCTACGACGATTACCAGAAGCGGACGTCGCGCGAGATCCCGGTCGTGATCATCGAGCGGGCCTGATGATCCGGCCGGTCGCGCGGATCATCACGCCGGAGCCGGTGGTGGAGGGGGCGGGCGTGCACCTCCGGCGGAGCATCGGGACCCGCGGGCTCGATCATCTCGACCCGTTCCTGCTGCTCGACCACTTCGAGTCGGTCCGACCCGAGGACTACGAGCCCGGCTTTCCGTATCACCCGCATCGCGGTATCGAGACGGTCACGATCGTCCGCAAGGGCGAGGTGCAGCATCGCGATTCCCTCGGCCACCAGGGTCGCATCGGGGCCGGGGACATTCAATGGATGACCTCCGGCAGCGGCATCCTCCACGAGGAGATGCCGCAGGTGCGGCCCGAGGGCATCGGGGGCCTGCAGCTCTGGCTCAATCTGCCGGCACGGGAGAAGATGACCCGGCCCAAGTATCGCGATCTCGAGTCGAGTCAGCTCGCGGACACCAAGCTCGACGAGGGCGCGACGGCGCGCGTGATCGCGGGCGAGGCGGCCGGCGGCAGGCTCGTGGGGCCGGTCGAAGGCCTCGCGGTCGCGCCGAAATTCGTCGACGTGACGCTGCCGCCCGGGGCGACGTTTCATGAAGCGGTGCCGCGCGGGCATACCGCCTTCGCCTACGTCGACCACGGCGAGGTCCACTTCGGGCCCGCCCGGAGCCCCGCCCAGGCCCCGGCGCTCGTCGTCTTCGGCGACGGCGACGCGGTAGAAGCGGCGGGCGGGCCGGGCGGCGGGCGGTTCCTCCTCGCGGCGGCGCGGCCGCTGGGCGAGCCGATCGCCCGTCACGGCCCGTTCGTGATGAACACCCGCGCGGAGATCGAGCAGGCGCTGCGCGACCTGCGCAGCGGCCACTTCATCAAAGAAGACCCGCGCGACGCTCCTGAATAGTCCAGGCTAACCCGGCCGCTATTTGAGTTTCAGGTCCTCGACCGGCCCGACGTACGGGTAGCCCTGGATCAGGCCCGCCGCCGGCTGCTCGACGCGCGCTCCCACGCCCCAGGGGAAGGCTTGCTGGAAGATCGGCGCCGCGAGCACCTGATCGGCGACGATCTTCTGGATCTGGTGCAGGGTCGCCTCGCGTTTCTTGCGATCCAGCTCGTTGGCCTGACGCTGGAAGAGATCGTCGATCTCCGGCCGGGTCCCGTAGGCGTAGATGCCGTTCTTGGTGAAGAAGGGCTCGAGTCGCGCGGCCGCGTTGCCGGCCGCGCCGGTGGCCCCGATGAGCAGGCCGTGGATCTTCTTCTCCCGCCAGTTGCCCAGGTACGTGGCGCGCTCCATCGTGCGCACCGTGGTCTTGATCCCGATCGCCTGGAGATAGCCGCCGACCGCCTCGCCCAGCGAGGTGTACGGCGGCAGCGGGGTGAGCTCGCCCGCGTCGAAGCCGTTCGGGTAGCCGGCCTCGACCAGGAGCTGCTTGGCTCGCTTGGGATCGAACGGGGCCGGTTCCATCTTCAGCGCGAAGTCGAACTCGGGCGGGACGAAGGCCGCGACGGCCTTGCCGAGCCCCAGCATCTCGGCCTGGTTGATCGCCTGTCGATCGATCGCGAGGCTCGCGGCCAGCCGGACGCGCCGATCGTGCCACGGCGACTTCGGATCCCACTGGTCCAGGAAGTCGAGCCAGTAGATGCCGTAGAGGAGCGGCGCCACCACCCGGACACCGGGCGTGTGCTGTAGGTCTGAGGCGATGGCCCCGCCGAAGAGGTAGGCGAGATCCACCTCGCCCGTCTTCACGGCGGCGGCGCGGGTGGACTCGTCGGGGATGGAGCGCATCACGATCCGCTTCACTTGCGGGGCCTTTCGCCAGTAGTCCGGGAAGGCGTCGAGCGTCAGCTCGATGCCGGGGGTGAAGGCGGCGAACTTGAACGGCCCCGCGCCCACCGGCGCCTTCTTGTAGCCGTCCTCGCCCACCCGCTCGATGTACTTCTTCGGCACGATCCAGCCCGCGCCGGTGGCCGAGGTGCCGTAGAAGGCCATGAAGTCGGGCCAGGGCTCTTTCAGGATGAAGCGCACCCGGTTCGTGGCCGGGGTCTGGATCTCCTTCACCTTGTCCTTGAGGAGCTTGGCGCTGGCGCCCTTGTAGCGATCGAAGGAGAACTTCACGTCCTCGGCGGTGACCGGATCGCCGTTGTGGAACTTGGCGTTCTTGCGGAGCACGAACTCGTAGGTGACGCCGTCCTTGGCGAGCGTCCAGGACTCGGCCAGGCTCGGGGCATTGATGTTCCCCGGCATCGGCTTCACCAGCGCGTCGTGCAATGCGTAGAGCACCATGAACGGCGTGATGAGCGCCTCGGTCTCGCCGGGGTCGAGCCAGCGCGAGACGAGCGTCACGTGCACGCCGATGACCAGCGTCCCGTCCGGCGAAGCGGCCGAAGCGGGGGAGACCCCGCCGAACATGGAGAGGAGCAGGAAGAGGATCAGGAGCTGAGCGGTCACGCGCATCGGTCACACCTCCCGGGAGATTGAGGGAGATCGTCCGATGGACCGGGGCGGGGAGTCAAGAATTGATCGGGCGCCGTCACGCTGCTATCATGCCGCGCTCGAGGACAATCCGCCCCCATGCTACCACCTGCGCGGCATCGCTCACGTCGCAGGAGAGCGCGGCGGGCCTCTTCACTGCTTCGGCGTCTTGAAGCGGTAGTACCCGGGGTGAGGGATGCGCGCAAGCCTGCGGTCATCCAGCCCTGACGGGTCCATCTTCAGGACAGCCCAATCGCTCACCCGCGTTTGCCCGTTGGTCACCCGGCGCTCACGGATCGTCCAGAAGTAGAGCGTCGATGGATCGAGCAGGATCTCGATGGTGTGCCACGGATCAACGAGCGCGTTTCTCGAGTAGACCAGCTCGCCGGGACCGCCCAACCAGCCTTGCCAGATACGCAGATCGTAGGTCACCTCCCCGCTGGGGATCGAACGAGATTCCCATCGTAACGTCGGCTGAAGTGATTCGACGGCCGGCACGATCGGGAAAGGGCCGTTGGGGAGGACGTGTTGGACGACCGGATATTCCGGCTTCACACCAAGGACCGGGAATGGTCCGGTCTTGGTGCACCCAGAGACCGCCCACGTCAGGAGGAGAAGACAACCCGCCACGAGGCGAGGTCCAGACATGCTCAGGGCCAGGGCGTGAGGAGAAAAACCTCCTCCACGATCTTCTCGGCGAGACTCGTCAGGGCGCGCTCGACCTCCCGGTGGAGCCGTTCTTCTCTCCAGCTATCGAGATCATGACTGGAGCCCTGGTAGGTCAGCGAATGGCTGTACAGTTCCGATCCATCGGTGCCACCCAACAGACGTGTTCGAACTCTCACCCGGAGCGCAACCGGTGGAGTCACGGCCGCGAGACCCGTCAGCGCGACCTGCTCGACGGTCACGTCGAGCCTCGTCCGGACGTCCCCCGCTCCGTCGGCCTGCCGGTCCGCCGGCGAGTCGGGCTCGAGCATCCGGCCGGTCTGCTCACGTCCCACCGCCACCACCCGGTCCCGAAGGGCTCTCGGGATGTCCAGCTCGGCGACCGCGCGCTTCAGCAAGGCCTCGAGCTCTTCCAGCTTGGTGGGCGCGGCCACGATGGCGCCGACGGGCGCCGCGAGTATCGCCCCCACCAGACCGCCCGCGACGGTTCCGGCCGGACAGAGATAGCCCGTCGCGAGGCAACCGGCGCCTCCTCCGATCGCGGCGCCGGCGGTCATTCCCCTCAAGGCTCCCTGGCCGCGGCTTCTGGCCGGACCCGAGATCTCGACGACGGGAGTCGAAGCGGTCGCGGTCACGCCCACCCGGCCGAGGCGCGAGCGCAGATCCTCCGAGGGAGGCCAGGGGAGACGCTCGGGCGGCTTGATCTTGACGCAACCCGAGAGGACCAAGAGCAGCGTGGCGATCGCGCACGGGCCGACTCGCAGCCACGAGCGACGTCTCGCGTATCCCGTCCGGGGCATCGACTCACCCCCACACGCGCGCGACCCTCACGCCGTCTTCCGACGACGGGTGGGTCCGCGACGGCTCGACCGACCCTTCTCGCGCAGGGATGCTAGCACCCGGAGGGGTGCCCGTCCACAGCCGCTCGTCGTATGATTCGCACGTCCTATCATGAGAATCATCGCGCACGTCGACATGGACGCCTTCTATGCCTCGGTCGAGGAGCGCTATCACCCTGAGTTGCGCGGGCGTCCGGTCGTCGTCGGGGCGGATCCGAAGGGGGGAACCGGACGCGGGGTCGTGACGGCCGCGAGCTACGCGGCGCGAAAATATGGGATCCGGTCGGCCTTGCCGATCTCGCGGGCGTGGCGTCTGGCTGAGACGGCCAGAAGGAAGGGCGAGCCGGAGACCGTGTTTGTCCGGGGGGACCGGGCGCTCTACCTCGAGGTGTCGGGCCGGATCATGGCCATCGTCGGCCGGGGCGTCGACTCGTTCGAGGAGGCGAGCATCGACGAGGCGTACGTGGATCTGTCGTCCCTGGGTGACCTGGAGCGAGCCGAGAGCCACGCCCGGGTGCTCAAGCAGGAGATCCTCGAGCGAGAAGGCCTGACCTGCTCGGTCGGTATCGGGCCGAACAAGCTCGTGGCGAAGATCGCCTCCGACTTCCGGAAGCCCGACGGGCTGACCGTGGTGCGGCCCGAGGAGGTGCAAGGGTTCCTGGATGGCCTCCCGATCCGGGTGATCCCGGGCATTGGGCCGAAGACGGAAGGGTTCCTCCACGAGAAGGGCATCAAGCTCGTCGCCGGGCTCCGTGGCGTCGAGCTGGTGCAGCTCCGGGAGTGGTTCGGCAAGGGGGGCGAGGATCTCCACCGGAAGGCGCGCGGGCTCTCCGACGATCCGGTGTCGAACGACTGGGAGCGCAAGTCGGTGGGGGAGCAGGAGACCTTCGAGGCGGACAGCCTCGATCACGCCTTCGTCCTCGGCCGGGCGCACGAGCTGGCCTCCACCGTGTTCCGGCGCTTCGTCGCCGAGCGATTCTCCGCGTTTCGCACCGTGACGGTCACGGTGCGCTTCTCGGGCTTCATGACGGTGAGCCGCTCGAAGACCGGCAAGGCGCCTTTCACCGGAGAGGAGGAGCTGCAGGCCGAGGTGCGCCAGCTGCTCGAGCCGTTCTTCGACGCGCGGGAGAACCCCAAGGCCAAGAAGATCCGCCTCATCGGGGTCCGGGTGGAGAAGCTGCTGGCCACCCGTTGACGAGCCGTCAGCTCCCGTCCATGCTGGGGCCCATGCCGTACGAGTTTCGCCACCTCTTCACGCCGCTGCAGGTGGGCGGGCTCACTCTGAAGAACCGCATCTTCTCGACCGGGCATGCCGAGGCGATGGCGGAGGACGGCAAGGCCGGCCCCCGGCTGCGCGCCTACCACGAAGCCAAGGCCCGCGGCGGCGCGGCCCTCACGATCATCGGCGGCTCGACGAGCGTCCACCCCTCCTCGCCGGCCAGCGCCTGGAACATGATCGCCAACCACGACGACTCGGTCATCCCCGGCTATCGAAGCCTCGCGGAGGCGGTGCACCGCCACGGCTGCCGGGTCATGAGCCAGCTCACCCACATGGGGCGGCGGTCGCAGTCCGACGTCGAGAGCTGGCATGTGCTGCTGGCGCCTTCGCAGATCCCGGAGCAGGTGCACCGGGAAGTGCCGCACGAGATCGAGCCCGAGCAGATCGCCATGCTGGTCCGGGCGTTCGGGGACGCGACGCGGCGCTGTCGCGAGGGCGGTCTCGACGGCGTGGAGCTCTCCTTCGCCCACAACCATCTGGTGGACCAGTTCTGGTCGCCACTGTTCAACCGGCGGACGGACGAGTACGGGGGCACCCTCGAGAATCGGATGCGCTTCGGGTTCGAGGTGCTCCGCGAGATCCGGCGCCAGGTGGGGCGCGACTGGGTGGTGGGAGCCCGCATCTCGGGTGACGAGCTGACCGAGGGTGGCCTCACCGCCGGCGACATGGCCGAGATCGCGCGCCGGCTGGCCGCCTCCGGGCTCGTGGACTTCCTGTCCATCATCGGCGGCGCGGCGCACACGCTGCGGCTGCAGGCGCTCGCGGTTGCCAACATGGCCTCGCCCCACGGGCTCTTCGTCCCGCTCGCGGCCGCCATCAAGGGCGCGGTGCCCGGGATGCCGGTCTTGCACGCCGGCCGCATCGTCGATCCGGTTCACGCGGACCGAATCCTCGCCGACGGATCCATCGACCTGGTCGGCATGACGCGCGCGCTGATCGCCGATCCCGACATGCCGCGCAAGGCCATCGAGGGGCGGCTCGACGACGTGCGCCCGTGCGTCGGCGCCAATGCGGGCTGCATCGATCGCATCTATCAGGGCAAGACGGTCACCTGCATCCAGAACCCGGGAACGGGCCGCGAGACGGAGCTCGGCGAGCCGGCCCCCGCCGGGTCGCCCCGGCGCGTGGTCGTGGTCGGCGCCGGCCCCGCCGGCCTCGAGGCGGCCCGGGTCGCCGCTCTCCGCGGCCATCGCGTGGTGCTCTTCGAGCGCGAGGCCGAGGTCGGCGGCCAGGTGCTGATCGCCGCGCGCGCGCCCGTGCGCACCGAGCTCGCCGGCATCCTCCGCTTCCTGGCCCGTCAGGTGGACAAGCTCCCGATCGAATGCCGGCTGCGAGTCGAGGCGAGCCCGGACACGGTGCTGGCCGAGTCACCCGACGCGGTGATCATCGCCACCGGATCCCACCCGCACGTGCCCGCGCTCCCGGGCCTCGACGGCAAGCACGTCGTGACCGACTCGGATGTCCTCCTCGATCGCGTCGAGGTGGGCGAGCGAGTCGTCGTGGTGGACGACGTGCACACCCAGCGGGGCCTGTCCACCGCCGAGCACCTGCTCGACCGCGGCCGCCGCGTCGAAGTGATCTCGCGGCTCTTCTATGCCGGCCAGGACGTGGGGATCACCTCGATCGCGCCGCTCTACGCGCGCCTCTTCGCGAAGGGCGTGACGCTGACCCCGCACACCGACCTGGTGGCGGTGGAGGGCTCGGCGGTCGTGGTGGCCAACGTGTACACGCGGGCGGAGCGACGGATCGAGGGGGTCGACACCGTGGTGCTATCGATGGGCAGCCGCTCCATCGACGCCCTCTACCGGGCGCTCAAGGGCCGGGTGGCCGCGCTCCACGCCATCGGCGACTGCGTGGCCCCGCGCGGTATCCACCAGGCCATCCTCGAGGGGACTCGTGTCGCCCGCGTCGTCTGAGCCGACCTCCTCCGCTCCGCCCCGTTCGGCCTGGACGGGCGGGGCCGACCCGCTTCCCGACACCCGGCCTCTCGAGGGAGACCGCCGGGCCGACGTCGCGGTGGTTGGCGCCGGTTACACGGGCTTGTCGGCGGCACTTCACCTCGCCGAGCGCGGTGTGGGCGTGGCGGTGCTCGACGCGGCGGAGCCCGGCTGGGGCGCCTCCGGACGAAACGGCGGCCAGATCATCCCCGGGCTCAAGCATGATCCGGACGAGCTCGAGCGGCAGTTCGGCCGGGAGACGGGCCGCCGGATGTGGCAGATCGCGGGGGGCGCCGCCGATTTCGTCTTCGAGCTCATCGCCCGTCACAAGATCTCGTGCCATGCGCAGCAATGCGGCTGGATCGCCGCGGCCCCCCATGCGGCGGCCCTCGAGAGCGTGCGGTCGCGCACCGAGCAGTGGCTTCGGCGCGGCGCCGCGGTGGAGCTGCTGGACCGCAGGCGGATCCAGGAGCTGACCGGCACCACCGGCTACGTGGGCGGCATGCTCGATCGCCGCGCGGGAGCGCTCCAACCGCTAGCCTTCGTGCGCGGGCTCGCCTGGGCGGCCCAGCAGGCCGGTGCGGCCATCCACGGAGGCTCCCTTGTACGCGGGCTCGAGGTGGCGCCCGGCGGCTGGCGGGTGGACACCCAAGCCGGGAGCGTGACCGCCCGATCAGTCATCCTCGCCACCAACGCCTACACCGACGACCTGTGGCCGGGGCTCAGACGCACCGTGCTGCCGGTCCAGAGCTATCAGGTCGCCACGCAGCCGCTGGCTGAGGACGTGCGGCGGCAGGTGCTTCCCGGCGGCCAGGTCGTCTCGGACCTGCGCCGCATCCTCTTCTACTTCCGCCTCGACCCGGAGGGCCGGCTACTGATGGGCGGGCGCGGACCCCTCGACGACCGCGGCGACCCCGCCCTGTTCGCGCGGCTGGAGACGGTGGCGCGGCGGTTCTTTCCGCAGATCGGCGCCCCGCGGTGGGAGCACCGCTGGAGCGGGCGGGTCGCGCTCACCGCCGACCACCTGCCGCACCTGCACGAGCCGCGCCCGGACCTGCTGATCGGGCTCGGCTACAACGGGCGCGGCGTGGCCATGGCCACCGTCATGGGCAAGCTGCTCGCCGATCGCGCGCTCGGGGCCTCGCCCGCCGAGCTCGGCTGGCCGGTGACGCCGATCGAGCCGATCCGGCTCCACGCCTGGCGTCTGCCCGTCATGGCGCTCGTGGTGCGCTGGAAGCGGTTCCAGGACTGGCTCGACGCCCGCTGAACACGGTATACTCTGGCTCTAAACCCGCTCCCACAGGAGGCGACTCTTCATGGCGAAGATCAAGCACATCGCGCTCTCGACCCAGGACGTCGACAAGACGGCGAAGTTCTACATCGACGTGTTCGGCATGAAGGAGATCGCCCGGATCGACAGTCCCGGCGCTCGCGGTTACTACCTGAGCGACGGCGACCTCAACCTGGCCATCCTCAACTTCAAGAGCGACGCGGTGGCTGGGGTCGAGCGCGGGAAGGGCTGGAGCGGCATCCATCACATCGGCTTCCAGGTCGAGAGCCTGGAGGCGATCGCCGAGCGGCTGGCCGCGGCGGGATCCGAGCCGCGGCACGACATCAACGAGGCCCTCGGCGTCGGCTACGGCCGCCGGGACCACGGCAACGTCGAGGTGAAGTACACCGGCCCCGACGGCGTCACGGTGGACGTCTCGGAGACCGGCTGGGTCGGCACCTCCGGCCTCGGCGCCTAGCCGCTCCCAGAAGACCGATCGCAAGATGGGCCCGAACGGGGACCCGGTGCCGGTCCGTGATCGGGTCACGGTCCTCACCGCCATCGTCCTGCTTCTCATCGCGGGCGCGGCCTGGGTGTCCGTCGTCCGATCGAGCCTGCGGGGCGACGATATGATGATGACGATGCCGATGCCGGCCACGGTCGCCGACGGCGTGGCCTTCGTCCTCACCTGGGGCGTCATGATGACCGCGATGATGCTGCCGAGCGCGCTCCCGATGATCTCGCTGTACGGCGCCATCCAGAGGGGCCCGGCCGGAGCGGCCACGAAGGGCGTGCCCGTCGCGGTGTTCACCGCCGTCTACCTCCTCCTGTGGGCCGCGAGCGGACTCCCGGTGTACTTCGCCCACACCCTGCTGATGACGCTGGCCGGGTCCGCGTTCGCCTACGCCATCGCGGTGATCTTGCTGGCCGCGGGGGCGTTTCAGCTTTCGCCCCTCAAGCAGGTGTGTCTCCGGGTGTGCCGGAGCCCGTTCGGCTTTCTCCTCGGCCACTGGCGCGCCGGCCGCCGGGGCAGCCTGGCGCTCGGCTGGTCGCACGCGGCGTACTGTCTCGGCTGCTGCTGGGCGCTCATGCTGGTGCTCGTCGCCGCCGGCGCGATGGGCCTCCGGTGGGTGCTCCTCATCACGGCCGTCGTGGCGGTCGAAAAGCTACTCCCGGGCGGCGAATGGTTTGCGCGGGCCGCCGGCGGGGCGCTCCTGCTCCTGGGGGCGACGGTGGCCCTTCGTCCCGATCTCGTGACGGTGCTGCGCGGCGGGCACGCGATGTGAGCGCGCGCATCACCAGTGGAGGATGACCATGGCGAGCCCTCAGTGGAAGATCAACGGCGACTACTTCGAGGCGTGCAGCTGCGACTCCGTCTGCCCGTGCCCGACCTCGGGCCTGGCCGCGCGGCCGACCAAGGGGGCCTGCGACGCCGGCCTCGTCTTCCACGTCGAGCGCGGCTCGCACGGCACGACGAAGCTCGACGGGCTCAGCTTCGCGGTGCTCCTGCACACCCCGGGCCCGATGGTCGCGGGCAACTGGACGGTGGGCATGATCGTCGACGAGCGGGCCACCGCCGAGCAGCGCGACGCCCTGGTGGCGATCGGCAGCGGACAGGGCGGGGGCCCCATGGCGGCGGTCGGGCCGCTGGTCGGGAAGTTCGCGGGGGTGGAGACCAAGGCGATCAAGATCGAGCGCAGCGGGATGCGCCGGTCCGTGTCGATTGCCGGCCTGCTCGACATCGCCATCGAGGGGATTCCCGGCGCCAGCCCCACCGAGCCGATCTACTTCGACAACGTCGGCCACCCCGCCGCGAGCCGCCTCGCGCTGGCGAAGGCGTCCCGGGGCCACATGCACGCCTTCGGGATCAACTGGGACGATACCTCGGGCAAGGTCAACGGCCACTTCGCTCCGTTTGCCTGGAGCTCGAGCTAGAAAGTCCGGCGCGACCGCATGCGATGTCCCGGGTGTCAGGCCGGCAATCCGCCGGGTAGCCGGTTCTGCGACCAGTGCGGGACGGCGTTGCCCTCGCAGTGCGCCGCCTGCGGGGCGACGCTCCGACCCGAATCTCGCTTCTGCGGCAGCTGCGGCGCCCGCGCGGGCGCCGACGTCTCTCCCCCGGCTCCCGTCGCCGCCGCCCCCGTGAGCTACACCCCCAAGCACCTGGCCGACAAGATCCTCAAGTCACGGTCGGCACTGGAGGGCGAGCGCCGCCAGGTGACGGTGCTCTTCGCGGACATGGCCGGGTTCACGAGCCTGGCCGAGAAGCTGGACCCGGAAGAGGTGCACCGGGTCATCAACGACTGCTTCGAGGTCATCACCGCCGAGGTCCACCGCTTCGAGGGCACCATCAACCAGTACACGGGCGACGGAGTCATGGCGCTCTTCGGCGCGCCCATCGCGCACGAGGACAGCGCGCGCCGCGCCGTGCACGCCGCCCTCGGCATCCAGCGCGCGCTGTCCGAGTACAGTGCCCGCCTGCAGGCCGAGCGGGGACTCACGGTGGCCATGCGCATCGGGCTCAACACGGGGCCGGTGGTGGTGGGGCGCATCGGCGACGACCTGCGCATGGACTACACGGCCGTCGGCGACACCACGAACCTGGCGGCCCGTATGCAGCAGAGCGCGCGGCCGGGCACGGTCGTGGCCGCGGAGGCCACGCACAAGGCGGTCGAGGGTTTCTTCGAGACGCGAGACCTCGGCCGTCTGGCCGTGAAGGGACACGAGGACGTGCGCGCCTTCGAAGTGCAGCGCTCGCGCGGCGCCCGCTCGCGCATCGAGGTCGGCCGGGATCGGGGCCTGACCCCGTTCGTGGGACGCGAGCGCGAGCTGGCGCTGCTGGTCGACCGCTTCCGCGAGGCGGCGGCCGGCCGCGGGCAGGTCGTGTTCGTAGCCGGCGACGCGGGCATCGGCAAGTCCCGGCTCCTCCACGAGGCGCGGCGGGCGATCGGCGGCCTGGCCCTCCCCGTGACGTGGCTCGAGGGCCAGTGCGTCTCGTTCGGCCAGTCCATCCCATTCCTGCCCCTCGTCGACCTGCTCCGGAAGAACTTCCAGATCGAGGAGTTCGACGGTGAGCCCGAGATCATCGCCAAGGTCGAGCGCGGCACCCAGCGGATGGGCGAGCTCGCGCCGCACGTGCCGTTCATCCGGTATCTCCTGTCGGTGGATCCCGGCGATCCCGCCGTCGCGGTGATGGACGCGGCGGCCCGCCGTCGCTCGGCGTTCGCGGCCCTGCGGGCGCTGGCCCTGCGTGGCGCGGGACTGCGCCCGCTGGTGCTGGTGGTGGAAGACCTCCACTGGATGGACTCGAGCAGCGAGGAGTATCTGGGCTCCCTGATCGACTCGATGGCGGCGGTGCCCCTCATGCTCGTGCTGACCTATCGCGTGGGCTACACGCCGCCGTTCCGCACGCGAAGCTTCCAGTCCACGATCAGCCTGACCACGCTCGGGGAGGACGAGGCCCTGGCGGTGGCCCGCGGGGTGCTGGGCGCGGCCGAGCTGCCGCGCGAGGTGACCGCCGCGCTCATGGACAAGGCGGAGGGTGTGCCGCTGTTCATCGAGGAAGTGGCCAAGACGCTGCTCGACATCGGGGTGCTTCGCCGCGAGGGCGATCGCGTCACCCTCGTCAAGGGCGGCGGGGCGGTCAGCGTGCCCGGCACCATCCACGACATCATCATGGCCCGTCTCGACCGGCTCGGCGAGGACGGCAAGCGGGCGGTACAGCTCGCCTCCGTCATCGGACGGCAGTTTCTGGTCCGCCTGCTGCGGCGAGTGGCGGGGATGAGCGAACAGCTGGACGGCATCCTGCGCGAGCTGCAGGCGCTCGAGATCATCTACGAGAAGGGTCTTCTGCCCGAGCCCGCCTACATCTTCAAGCACGCTGTCATCCAGGACGTGGCTTACAACAGTCTACTCCGCGAGCGCCGCCGCGCCTTGCATCGGGCGGTGGGCTACGCGCTGGAGGAGCTCTACCCGGACCGGCTCGCCGAGCACTACGAGGAGCTGGCGCACCACTTCTCCCAAGGAGAGGACGGGCTCAAAGCCTTCGAGTACCTGGTCCATTCGGGCGATCGCGCCCGGGACGCGAACGCCAACCCGGTCGCCCTGGAGCTGTACGCCCGCGCCGTCGAGGCGGCACGCCGCGAGCCCGCGATCTCCCGGACCGGGCTCGCGGAGGTCCACCAGCGGCGCTGCCAGATCCTGACCACCACTCAGCGCCTGGAGGAAGCACACGCCGAAGCCAGGCTGATGCTCGCGCTCGCCCGCGAGACCTCCGACCGGCGGCTGGAGGGCGAGGCGATGGCCGACATGGCCTACGCGCACTATATGGCGTTCTCCTGGGACCAGGTCGAGCCGCTCAAGCCGTACGTCGAGCAGGCCTCAGCCATCGCGCGCGAGATCGGTGACGATCGGCTCCTGGCCCGCACGCTCTTCATCATCGGTTCGGTGGACCAGATGGAAGCGAAGCTCGACGAAGCGGAAGCCAAGATCGGCGAGGCGATCCGCATCGCGCAGCAGGGAGGCTTCCCCGGGATCGTCGTGCAATCGCGAGCCCTCCTGGACCTCCAGCGCAACTGGCATGGTGACTTCGGCACCACCATCAGCCGGAGTCGGGAGACGGAAGCCGCCGCGCGGGCCGCTCACGACGGCTTCAACGAGGTGCTGGCCATGTCGAACCGGGCCTTCGCGCATGTCGGCCACGGCGATTATCGCGAAGCCTTCGAGCTGCTCACCGTCGGGCGGGAGCTGGCCCGGGAGCGCGACAACCAATTCGTCGTCGGGCGCATGACCAACACCCTCGGCTGGCTCTACCAGGAATTCGGGGATTTCGCGCGCGCGCAGGAGCTCGACCGGGAGAGCGAAGCCCTCGCGCATCGGATCAAGAACGGTAACGTGGAGACCAGCGCTCTGATCAACATCGGCTTCGATACCTTCCACCTGGGCGATCCCACCCGGGCCCTCAGTCTCTTCGAGGAGACGCTGGTGCGGGCGGAAAAGGCCTTCGGCGCCCACCGCTGGCGGTGGGCCATGCACCTGCGGTTCGGGCTGGCCCTGGCGCTCCAGGCCCTTCACCGCGACGCGGAGGCGGGTGCTCAGGCGGCGCGCGGACTCCGCCAGGCGGAGGAGACCAGGTCCATCAAATACGTCGGCTGGTTCCGCCAGGTGCAGGGCGAGCTGGCCCTCCGCGCGGGCCAGCCCGCGCGCGCCGTCGACGAGCTGCAGCGCGCTCTCGACGTGGCCCGGCGCATCGGCTTCCCGACGCTCACCTGGCAGTCGGCTCATCTCCTCGCGCAGTCGCACGCCGCCGCCGGGCGCCCGGCCGACGCGCTCCGGGCGGCCACCCTGGCGGTGGAGACAATCGAGCGCATGGGCGCGGGTGCCCCCGACGCGCAGTGCCGGCAAACGCTTGTGGCTTGGCCGCGCGTGCAGGCCGCGTACGAGACGCTGGAGCGGGTGCGCCGTCAGGCGTGACGGAGGAGGCGTGGGGGCCGGCGCGCGGGTGAGCGCGCGCCGGCCGCCGGTACCGCCGAGCGGGACTAGTGCGTCAGCGGATCGGTCAGGCGCACCCAGCGGCCGCTCTTCACCACCGCCAGGAACGAGGAGCTGGCGCCCTGGTGCTTGTCGGGGCCGAAGCTGGCCTCGGGTCCGCCGAAGATGTCGTGGTAGCTCTTGATGGACTCGAGGCCCTTGACGAAGTTGTCGGTGGTCAGCTCGGGGCCGGTCTTCTCCAGCCCCAGCACGGTCAGGTCGGCGGCCACGTGGCCGTAGATCGCGCCGATGTTCGGGTCGACCTTGTAGCGGTCCTTGTAGAGGTCGAACCACTTCTGGGCGGCCGGGCTCAGGGTGTCACGGTACGGCATGGCGGTGAGGCCCATGGCGTAGAGCCCTTCCGTCACTCCGCCCTGGGCCGCGGCCACGAAGAGATCATAGGTCGCCGCCGAGCCGAGGAAGTCCACGTCGGTCCATCCGATCTTCCGCGCGGTGGCGTAGGGGACGATCGAGTCGCGCACGATGGTGCCGAGCACCACCAGATCGCAGTTGGCCGCCTTCAGCTTGGTGACCTGGGCGCTGAAGTCCTGGTCGGTCGGCTTGTGGGTGACCGTCTCCACGATCTTGAGATTCATCTTCTCGGCCTGCGCCTGCACGCCGTCCAGCACTTCCTTGCCGAAGTCGGTGTCCTGGTACATCGCGCAGAGCGCCTTCTTGCCCTTCTTGGTGACGAAGTAGTTGATGCCGGCCTTCACCTGGTCGACGTAGCTGGCCGCCCCGTAGAACTTCAGCTTGTGGAAGGGCAGGTACATCGAGCGCGCGGCCGAGAGCGGGAACAGGTTCAGGACCCCCGCGTCGAATTGGTCCTTGAAGAGGGCGTTGTTCATCGGGGTGCCGAGGCCCCCCACGATCGCAAAGACGCGGTCGCGGTTGAACAGCTTGGCGCCCGCCTGGACCGCGCGGGGCACCTGGTACTGGGTGTCCTCGACGATCAGGCGGATCTTGCGGCCGTGGATGCCACCCGCCTCGTTGACCTCGTCGAAGCGCATCTTCACCGCGTTCGAGGAGGAGACCCCGTAGGTGGCGGCGGGGCCGGAGAGATCGGTGTGCATGCCGAGCACGATCTCGGTCTTGGTGACCCCGCGGGTTTCCTTCTGGGCCGCGGCCACGCCGGCCAGGGCCACCGCGGCCATCACCACGCAGATTGCCAGTAGTCGCTTCATCCCTCGCTCCTTTCGTACATGCCGTCGATCAGCTCCTTGTACTTCACGTTGACGAGCGCCCGCTTGAGCTTCATGGTCGGGGTCAGCTCCTCGTCCTCCGCGGTGAGGAGCTGCTCGATGAGCCGGAACTTCTTGATGGTCTCCACCCGAGCGAGCTGCTTGTTCACCCGCTCGATCTCGCCCCAGATGAGCTCCTGCACCTCGGAAGCCCGGCAGAGCGAGGCGAAGTTGCTGAAGGGGACGTTCCGCTCCTGGGCGAACTGGGCCACCGTCTCGTGGTCGATCATGACCAGGCAGGAAAGGAACTTGCGCCGGTCTCCGATCACCACCGCGTCCGAGATGAAGGGCGAGAACTTGAGCTGGTTCTCGATCTCGGACGGGGTCACGTTCTTGCCTCCCGCGGTGATGATGATGTCCTTCATCCGGTCGGTGATGCGCACGAAGCCCTCACCGTCCATCGTGCCCACGTCGCCGGTGTGGAGCCACCCGTCCACGATGGTCTCCGCGGTCTTCTCGGGCTTGCCGTAGTACCCCATGAACACGTGCGGGCCCTTGAGGAGGATCTCGCCCTCCGGGGAGAGGCGTACTTCCGTGTCGGGCCGGGCGACGCCCACCGTGCCTAGCTTGATCCGGTCGGAGGGCATCGCGGTGGCCAGGCCGGTGTTCTCGGTCTGCCCATAGACCTCCAACATGTTGATCCCGAGCGCCAGGTACCAGCGGATGAGGTCGGGGGCGATGGGGGCCGCGCCGGTGGCGGCGCCCCGGGCGCGGTGCAGCCCGATGGACCGCTTGACGTTGTCGAGCACCAGGAAGTCGGCGACGCCGAAGGCCAGGCGCAGCGGCAGCGACGGGCGCCGCCCCGCGATCCGCCGCTCGGCCACCCGCAGCCCGATCCGGATCGCCCGCTCGTACGCGAACCGGCCGAGCCAGGTGGCGTCGCGCATGCGGAGGGCCACCCCCGAGTAGAACTTCTCCCAGATCCGGGGCACCGCGAAGAAGAGGGCCGGGGCGACTTCACGGATGTTCTCGGGGACGGTGTCGATGGACTCGGCGAAGTTCACGGTGGAGCCGGTGTAGAGCGGGTTGAACACCGTGAAGGTCCGCTCCGCGATGTGGCAGAGGGGCAGGAAGGAGAGCTGCTGGTCGCCCTCGTGCAGGTCGGTGATGAAGTCCGCGTAGGCGAGCTGGAAGAGGATGTTGCGGTGGCTCAGCATCGCGCCCTTGGGGGGGCCGGTGGTGCCGGAGGTGTAGACCAGGATGGCGAGGTCTTCCGGTCGGGCGATCTCGACCATCCGGTCGAAGGCGCCCGGATGCTCGCGATCGTACTGGGCGCCGAGCTCGAGCAGCGCCTCGAAGGGCATGACCTGCTCGTCCCGGAAGGCGTGCAGGCCTTCCAGATCGTAGACGAAGATCTTCACCAGCTCCGGACACTTCGCGCGCACCTCGAGGATCTTGTCGAGCTGCTCTTCGTTCTCCGCGAAGAAGAAGCGGGTCCCGCTGTCGTTGACGATGTACTCGACCTGGCGGGCGGAATCGGTCGTGTAGATGCCGTTGGGGATGCCGCCCACCGACATCACTCCGAGATCGGTGTAGAGCCACTCCGGACCGTTGTCCGCGATGATCGAGACGACGTCCTTAGGCTTGAGGCCGAGCGCCACGAGCCCCAGGCCCACCCGCCGGGCCTGCTCGCCGTACTCGCGCCACGAGATGCCGCGCCAGATGCCGAGCTCCTTCTCGCGCATGGCCACGCGGTCGCCGCGCTCGCGGACCACGCGGCGGAAGAGCTTGGGCAGGGTGTCCTGGCCGTGCACCGTGACGGGACGGCCCAGGGACGGACCGGAGGCAGCGGGCTCGGTGCTCAGCGCCATGTCTTCTTCCTCTTCCAGCGCCGCGTGCCGCGGACGCTCGATTCCTTGAGGCCCAGGTAGAACTCCCGGATGTCGTCCTTCTCGAGGAGCCGGGCGCAGGTGTCCTCCATCACGATCCGTCCCAGCTCGAGCACGTAGCCGTAGTCGGCGGTGTGGAGCGCGATGTTCGCGTTCTGCTCCACCAGCAGCACGGTCACGCCCTGCTCGCGGTTGATCCGCACGATGATGTCGAAGATGTCCTTGACCAGCTTGGGCGCGAGCCCGAGCGAGGGCTCGTCGAGCAGCATGACCTTGGGGCGCGCCATCAGCGCCCGCGCGATGGCCAGCATCTGCTGCTCGCCGCCGGAGAGCGAGCCCGCGCGCTGCTCGGCGCGCGCGCGCAGCACCGGGAAGTACTCGGCCACCATCTCGAGGTCCTTGGCCACCCCGTCCGAGTCCTTGCGCGTGTAGGCGCCCATGCGCAGGTTCTCACGGACCGAGAGGAACGGGAAGACCTCGCGGCCCTCGGGGACGTGGCTCAGCCCGAGCCGCGCGACCCGGTCGGGGTCGAGGCCCTGGATCTGGCGGCCCTCGAGGGTCACGGTGCCCTTCTGGGGGTCCATGACCCCGGAGACCGTCTTGAGGATGGTGGTCTTGCCGGCTCCGTTGGCGCCCAGGATGGTGACGATACCTCCCGGCGGCACGCTGAAGCTCACCCCGCGCAGGGCCATGATCGGGCCGTAGTAGGTCTCGACGTTGGTCACGCTCAGGAGCGCGTCGGCCACGAGGGTCAGGCTCCCAGATACGCCTTGATCACGTCCGGATGCGCCTGCACTTCCTGACAGGTCCCGGAGGCGATCGCGCGGCCGTAGTTGAGCGCCAGCACGCGGTCGGAGACCGCGCCCACCAGGCTCATGTCGTGCTCGACCATCAGCACCGTGATGCCGAGCAGCGTCCGGATGTCCTGGATCCAGAAGGCCATGTCCGCGGTCTCCTCCACGCTCAGCCCGGAGGAGGGCTCGTCGAGCAGGAGCAGGGCGGGCTCGGTGCAGAGCGCGCGGCCCATCTCCACCACTTTTCGCACTCCGTAGGACAGGTTGACGACGAGACTGTCGCGGTAGGCCTGCAGGTCGAGGAAGTCGATCACCTTCTCGGCCGCCTCATGATGGGCGCGCTCCCGAGCGCGCACTCCGGGTAAGAACAGCATCTCCTGGAAAAGATGCGGCTTGGCGTGCGCGTGCCGGCCCAGCAGCAGGTTCTGGAGCACGGTGGCGTGCTCGAACAGCTCGATGTTCTGGAAGGTGCGCGCGATGCCGCGCCGGGCGATCTCGTGCGGGGACACCGTCGTGATGTCCTCGTCCCGGAAGAGCAGGCGGCCGTGCGTGGGGTCGTAGATGCGGGAGATCAGGTTGAAGATGGTGGTCTTGCCGGCCCCGTTGGGCCCGATGATGGTGAAGACTTGGCCCGCCTCCACCTCGAAGCTCACCCCGTCGACGGCGCGGATGCCCCCGAAGTTCACCACGAGCTCGTCGACCGCGAAGAAGGTCATCGCAGCCGCTCCGAGCGCATGTAGCTCTTCTGCCGCCGGAAGGTGGCCCGCTTGTAGAGCGGGAAGGTCGAGAAGAAGAGCTGCACCTTCCGCCACCGGCCGTAGATGCCGAGCGGCTCGAAGAGGATGAAGAGCACGAGGATGAGGCCGAAGATGCCGGGCTCGAGGCCGGGCTGCTTGACGAAGCGGTCGACCGCCAGGTAGGCGGCGGCGCCCGCGTCCTTACCGAGTCCGGCCACCACCTGGCCGATCCACGCCGGTACGCGGTCGCGCGCCTCCGAGATCAGGACGGGCAGCATCGCCACGAAGACCGCGCCGTAGAGCGCGCCGTGCAGGCTGCCGAGCCCGCCCACCACCACCATCAAGAGGAACTGGATGGAGAGCAGCACGCTGAAGATGTCGGGGGCCAGGAAGCCGATCTTGTGGGCGAAGAGGGCGCCCGCCGCGCCCATCAGGCCGGCCGAGTACGCGAAGGCCATCGTCTTGTAGCGGGCCAGGTGCACCCCCATCGACTGCGCGGCGATCTCGCTATCGCGGATGGCGACCCAGGCGCGGCCGGTCGGCGCGCGCAGCACGTTGGCGGTGAGCCAGAGCCCGCCGATCAGCACCGCCAGGCACAGGAAGTAGAAGGCCCAGTCGGAGGCGAACGAGACGCCGAAGATCACCGGCTTGTCGACCGGCCGTCCCTTGAGGCCGTGGGTGACGTGCTCCCACCGCGTGAACACCTCCTGGATGATCAGCGCGAAGGCGAGCGTCGCGATCGTCAGGTACACGCCGGTCATGCGCAGCGCGGGCAGACCCACCAGCACGCCGGCCGCCGCCGACAATCCCGCCGCCATGGCCACCGACACCACCCAGGGCAGCCCGAGATCCTGGAGGAAGAAGACGTGCGCGTAGGCACCGATGCCCAGGAAGGCGGCGTGCCCGAGGCTGACCAGGCCGGTGTACCCGGCGAGCACCATCAGCGAGAGGCCGCAGAGCCCGTAGATGAAGACGAGGCTGATGTCGACCAGGTAGGAGGGGACCGCCAGGGGCAACAGGATGACGGCCGCGAGCAGACCTCCGTACCAGCGCCGCTGGACCGGGTCGCGGAAGAGGCCCAGGTCGTAATCGTAGGCGGTCTTGAACGCGAAGCGCATCGCCGGCGCTAGACCTTCTTCCGGCCGACGGTGCCGAACATGCCCTGCGGCCGGACGGCGAGCACCAGCAGCAGCACGATATAGGCGGCCACGTCCTTGACCCCTTGCGGCAGGTACGCGCCCGAGAAGAGCTCGATCAGCCCGATGGTGACGCCGCCCACCAGCGCGCCCGGGATGGACCCGAAGCCGCCCAGCACCGCGGCCGCGAAGGCCTTGAGCCCGATGAAGCCCAGGTTGATGTCGATCAGCGAGACCGGCGCGAGCAGCACCCCCGCGATGGCGGCCACCCCCGCCGAGATGGCCCAGATGAGCGAGAACATGCGCTTCACCGGGATGCCCATGTAGTAGGCGGCGAGCTGGTTCTGGGAGGCGGCCTGCATGGCCACGCCCACGCGCGAGTAGGTGAAGAACGCGTAGAGCAGCGCGCACAGCAGCACGGTGCCCACGATGATGGCCACGTACTCGTGGCTCACCGCGACGCCGCCGAGGCGGGTGGTCTTGGCGCTGAACGGGGTGGGCAGTGTGTAGATCTCGGAGCCCCAGGTGATGGAGGCGAAGGACCGGAACATGGCGCCCAGGCCGATCGTGAGCATGACCACCGCGAACTGCGGCTGGCCGATGACGCGCCGGAGCACGGCGCGGTCCAGGGCGGCGCCGAAGAGGGCCACGATCCCCACCGCCAGGGCCAAGGCCACCCAGTAGCCGATGCCGTACCAGACCACGAACATGTAGCAGACAAAGGCGCCCAGCATGAGGAGGTCGCCCTGGGCGAAGTTGACCAGCTCGGTGGCCTTGTAGATGAGGACGAAGCCGAGGGCGACCAGGCCGTAGATGCAGCCCACGGCGAGGCCGTTCAGAGCAAGCTGCAGGACCGTATCCAGGTCGGAGCCTCCCCGCCGGCACCGGCGCCGTCCACCGCGGCGACCCTGTCGCGGCGTAACGGTAATGGGGGCGGTTATATCCGGGCGGCGCCGGTCAAGTCAACCCTTCCGGATCCACACCGCGGTGTCGTGGAAGACGGCGCCGCCGTTCGGGTAGCCGGGCTCGGCGCTGGTGAGCGCGTTGATGCCGAGGCCGTTCTGGAAATGCTTGTTCGGCCAGACGCCTTCGACCACCACCACGCCCCGCTGCTGGCCCCGGCGAGGCTCCGCGTGGGCGATGACCTGGCCGCGCTCGTTGCCGAGCTCGAGCGGCGTGCCCGCGACGGCGCCGAGGGCAGCGCAATCGTCGGGATGGAGCAGCGCGGTCGGCCGCTTCTCGCGGGCCACCGAGGACGGCGTCTCGGTGAACGTCGAGTTCAGGAACGTGCGCGCCGGCGCGGCCACGAGCCGGAAGGGCTTCTCGGCGGTCGGGTTGTCGATCACGTCGAAGTGGTCGGGCAGCGCCGGCATCAGGGCCCCCCGGCCGCCGTAGCGCGACCAGTCGGGCTTGAAGTGAAAGCGCCGGTCCGCAGTGGGGAAGCCGTCGAGGAAGTGCGCGGTCTCGAAGGGGGGCGCGTAGTCCTGGCCGCCGCGGCGCCAGTTGGTCTCGGCGTCCCACATGCCCGACTTCCGGAGCGTCGCGTCCATGATCTCCCAGGCCGTCATCTGGAAGCCGGGGTGGGTGGCGCCGAGCCGCTTGGCGAGCTGACAGATCACCCAGTGGTTCTCACGGCACTCCCCGGGCGGCTCGATGACCTTCTTGGTGACCTGGAAGTAGGTGTGGCCGCTCGCGGTGTAGAAGTCGTCGTGCTCCACGAACATGGTCGCGGGCAAGACGACATCGGCGAAGGCCGCCGTCTCGGTGAGGAACTGCTCGTGCACGCAGAGGAAGAGGTCCTCGCGCGCGAGACCCTGGTGCACCAGGTTGAGCTCCGGGCACACCATCGCCGGGTTGGTGTTCTGCACGAGCATGGCGGTCACCGGCGGGCCGCCCCGCAGCGCCTCGCTTCGCCCGGTGAGGATCGGACCCAGGCGCGACTGGTCGAGGCTCCGGATCGACCGGTCCACCAGATCGAGCCCCTGGATCAGCGAGCGGTCGAGGGGATAGAGCGCGGTCTGGCCGTAGACCGCGCCGCCGCCCTCGTACCGCCACGCCCCGGTGATGGCGGGCAGGCAGGTCACCGCGTGCATGTTCACGGCGCCGTTGCGCGAGCGGCTGAAGCCGTGGTGGCAGCGGATGAAGCTCTTCTTCGTCCGCCCGTAGAGCCGGGCGAAGTCGACGATCTGCGCGGTGGGCAGGCCGGTGATGGCGGCGGCCCACTCGGGGGTGCGCGTCTCCACGTGCGCGGCCAGCTCGTCCGGGCAGTCGGTGTAGGCGCGGAGGTATTCCCAGTCGGCCAAGCCCTCGGCGAAGAGCACGTGCATCATCGCGCAGGCCAGCGCGCCGTCGGTGCCGGGCCGGGGCGCCAGGTGCAGATCGGCCCTGGCCGCGGTGTCGGTGCGGTACGGGTCCACCACCACGAGCGTCGCACCGCGGCGCTTGGCCTGCATAGCGTGGTTCATCACGTTGACCTGGGTGTTCACCGGGTTGCCGCCCCAGATCACCACCAGGTCCGAGTGCTCGTCGATCTCGCGCAGATCCACGCCGCGCTTGGCTCCCACCCCGGCGGCCCAGCCGGTATCCGACAGCGTCACACAGATGGTCGAGTAGTAGCGGGAATAGCCCATCGCGTGACGAAGCCGCTCGATGCCGTCGCGCTGCACCAGGCCCATGGTGCCCGCGTAGTAGTAGGGCCACACCGTCTCGCGCCCGAGCGCGGCCGCCTTCCGGACGAAGGCCTCCGCCACGAGGTCGAGCGCGTCCGCCCAGCCGATCCGCTCGAAGCGGCCCGAGCCCTTCGGGCCCACCCGCCGCAGCGGGTGGAGCAGCCGGTCCGGATGATGCACGCGCTCTGCGTAGCGCCCGACCTTCTCGCAGATCACGCCGCGCGTGTAGGTGTTGCGGTGGGAGCCGCGGACCCGACCGATCGTCCGCGCGTCGAACCGCTCCACCTCGAGCGCGCAGGTGCTGGTGCAATCGTGCGGGCACACCGAGGGGACGATTTCCATGGCCCTCAGGATACTCCAGGTCCCGTTTCTGCTACACTCCCGCCATGGCCGACGAGCGCCCGAAGACCGCCTATGAAGTGGCGATGGAGCGATTCCGGCAGAAGGACAAGGACGCGGGAGCCGAGAGCCGGCCGCTCACCGACGAGCAGAAGGCGGCCATCGCCGAGGCGCGCCAAGTCCATCAGGCCCGGGTGGCCGAGCGCGAGATCCTCCACCACGCCGCCCTGCGCAAGGCGGGGAGTCACGAGGAGATCGACCAGCTGAACGAGGCGCTCCGGCGTGACATGGACCGGCTGGCCACCGACCGCGACCGCAAGATCGCGCAGATCAGGGGCGAGAAGCCTCCGGCCGCCGAGTAGCGTCGCTCAGCTCGTTCCCATCTGGGTGCCGCCGTCGATGTTCAGGTTGGTGCCGTACATGAAGCGGGCGGCGCGATTCGAGACCAGGAAGAGCACGCCGCTGGCGATCTCCTCGGGCTTTGCCATCCAGCCGAGCGGGATGCTCCCGGTGACGCGCGCCCGCTGCTCGGGCGTCAGGGGGGCGTGCATCGGCGAATCGATCGGGCCGGGGTTGACGCAGTTCACCCCGATGCCGGTGCCGAGCAGATCGCGGGCGATATTGCGGGTGAGCGCGACCACCGCGCCCTTCGAGGCGGTGTAAGCGGCGGTGGCGACCCGCCCGCCCCCCCGCGTCACGCTGTCCGAGCCGATCGTCACGATGCGGCCGCGCTTGAGCGGGATCATGCGCTTCACCGCCTCCTGGATGCAGAAGAAGGTTCCCTTGGTGTTGATGGCGAGCACGCGATCCCACTCGGTCTCGGTCATCTCCGCGAGGGGAGCGGAGCTGATGACGCCCGCGCAGGTGACCAGGATCTCGACCGGTCCGAACGCCTCGTCGCAGAGCTCGAAGAGGGCGGTGATCTCCTCCCGCCGGGTGACGTCGGTCTGCTTCCACCGCGCCTGCTCGCCCAGCTCCGCGGCGGTGCGCTCGAGGCCCACCTTGTCGACGTCTCCGAGCACCACCCGCGCGCCCTCGCGCACCAGTCCCCGGGCGACCGACTGCCCGAGGCCACTCGCGCCGCCCGTCACCACCGCGACCTTGCTCTCCAACCCCAGGAACTCGTTCATGCCTTCACTCCTCGCGTTCAGGCCGCGTAGCGCTTCACCGCGTCCTCGTTCCACTCGATCCCGGCACCCGGCCGGTCCGGGATCCGCGCGAAGCCGTCGTTCACCCGCAGCGGCTCCTGCAGCAGTGGCGCCGCCCAGTCCATGAACTCGAGCCAGTGGCAGGTCGGCGTCACCCCGAGAAGATGCACGCTGAACTCGGGGAAGAGATGGCTCGACATCTCGATGCCGTGGGCGTGGGCCAGCGCGGCCGCCCGCAGCCAGCCGGTAACGCCGCCGATGCGCTGCACGTCGGGCATGACGAAGTCGAGCGAGCGGAGCGCGATGGCCCGCGCCATCTCGAAGGTGTCGACGAGGTTCTCCCCGGTCTGGATCGGCGTCGCCGCCTCCGCCGCGATGCGGGCGTAGCCCTCGTAGTCGTCGTGGCGCACCGGCTCCTCGATCCAGTAGAG
>Ga0207646_10001731_pt1 | contig 26548 bp, 24 predicted proteins | sample KBSK5502metaG_FD_184343 | JGI IMG/M metagenome (GOLD analysis project Ga0207646, IMG submission 184343) | Corn, switchgrass and miscanthus rhizosphere microbial communities from Kellogg Biological Station, Michigan, USA - KBS K5-50-2 metaG... | ecosystem: Host-associated > Plants > Roots >...
CAAAGAACGCGGGATTCCCACTTTCCCACAGCCCCGACTACTGCTGGCTTAACTTAAACCGGACAGATCGTGTGCTAAGAAAACCGGACATTTTAACTTGCTAACAACAGATGGACGAAGGGGTGTTCTGCGTGTAATGGCGTAGCCGACGACTCGGAAGTTATCAACGGAATCGCACAATCACATCGTTGCGTGAGGGCGATTTGAAGCTTTAACCGATTCTAAGGGAATCAGACACTAGAAGCGCCGCCGGTGCTCATTTCAAATGGGTGGTGACGGACTTCTGTTTGCCGTGGCTCAATAACTTACGGACCGATTCAGTGCAGCTCAAGATCGAGAGCATAGATCTCCTGGCTGCTTTGGTCGCGCATGAGCAGAGGAGCATCGTCCGCCCCCAACCCCAGCCACGAGGCCCAAGGGTCTGAGCCTCGGGGCACATCTTTCGCACTTTCCAGCCGCTGCAATAGACCGCCAGGCACGCTCACCCGGACGATGTCGTCTCCCTGGCTGTAATCTTCCAGGTAAAGATAGCGACTGTCATGCGACCAATTGTCATAGGCGAAGGTGGCTTGCGCCAGTTGCGACCATTTCCGGGTCGCGAACTCATACAGCATCAGCTTCTTGGAGTCCGCGCTCAACGCCGCCAGATAGCGCCCATCCGGCGATACCCGCGGACTGAAAAGGCCCTGGGAGCCAGGCACGGGCGAAATTTGCCGTGTGTCCAGGTCCAGGATCTCAATCCCCGACTCGGATGAACTGGCATATTGCAGCCAGGGCATGTGGCCGTATATCAGCGATTTGCCGTCGGGCATCCAGGTGAGGTCGCTCTCGTTCACCTGCTCGTTGGTCAACGGCTGGGGGTTGCCTCCCTGGGACGAGATGAGATACAGCTTCCACGACTGGCCCGGCTGTGAGGCCATGAAGGCGATCTGTTTGCCGTTGGGCGACCAGTGTGGCAGATGCACCTGCAGGGGAGGATAGGTGAGCTGCGAGCGATCGCTGCCATCCAGCTTGCTGCGCCACAGAGTGTGGTCGGGATATCTTACGTAGGTGAGCCCCTGTCCATCGCGGGTGAAGTCCAGTTCGCCGGCGGAAATCCCGCTGAGATAGGGCAGAAACTGACGCGCATTATGATCGTAGCGCTGCAGCTCAAACCGCAACTGCTGTCCCACTACGAACAACTTCTTGCCATCGTTGCCGGGAACAGGAGAGAGAAAGGCCAGCGGCCCGGCTGTCAGCTGCTGCGGAGCATCGCTGCGCCCACTCAGCAGCGAACCCGTTTCCGCGAGCGCCCAGATGTCACGGCTGCTGCCCCGCGAGCTTTCAAAAAAGAAATACTTACCATCGCGCGTCCAGTTTCCACAGCATTCTTGCGAAGGCTGGTTCCATCCCGCTGGAAGTACCGGACGAAGCCTCTTGCCGTCGGCTTGCACTTCCCACAGCGCGGAAATGTTTTTCTCTGCATCTTGCAGCGTGAAGCGCATGCGACGGCCGTCGGGAGAGAAACGCAAGTTCCTGGCGGCACCAGGGAGCGTGGTCAGCTTCCGTCCCTGGCTGCCGTCCGCCCGGATCACGTACAGGTCGGAACCGTTGCCATACAAAATGGACTGGCCATCGGGGGTCCAGGTGGCGGCGTGGGCAAGCACATTGCCCACCCGGCGCGGCGAGCCTGCCGTAATGGGCAGTTGCCACAGCGGCGTCTCGGTTTGGGTGCCGCCCACTTCGCTGGCTATCAGCAGCGCCGAATGATCCGGCGAAATGTCATAAATATCGGTGCCAGCCAGAGGCGTCTCCAGGGGCGCGCTTTCCCCGCCCACCCCTGATACCTGCTGCAGCAGGAACTGCCCGCCTTTCTCTTCGGAAAAATAGATGCGGGCGCCGTCAGTGACCACGGAGGACTTGGGCAGGGCGTCCCTGGTTAACTGCAGCGAGGCCACTACCCGTGCGGGCGTGGCCGGCGACCGCAGCCACAGGGTGAGGGCCGCGGCGGTCGCCGCCACCGCGATGGCGCCCAGAACCATGATTCGCTCAGAAAGCCTTCGCCCTGTGGGCGGCGGCTCCGCCGTTCGCTTCCAGGCCCGCAGTGGTCCTGATTCCAGGTCGCGCTTCAGGCGTTTCAGATCGGCCCGCGCTTCCGCCGCCGACTGGTAGCGCAAGTCGCGATCCTTTTCCATCGCCTTGTTGATGATGCGTTCCAGTTCTGGCGGAACCTCAGGGTTCAATTGTGCGGGCCCCTGGGGCGTGCGGTGCAGGATGGCATCGAAGGTCTCCATCGCGGTCTCGCCTGCAAAGGGCAGTCGGGCCGTGGCCATCAGGTACAACACCACGCCCAGAGAGAAAACGTCGCTGCGCGCGTCCAGTTCTTTGTTCAGCGCTTGCTCCGGCGACATGTAGCTCACCGTGCCCACCGTTTGGCCGCCGTCGTCAGGCCCCCACGGTGTCACTGCCAGCGCCGAGGTGGGCGCATCGATGGCTTGCGCCACGCGACGCTCCAGCATGGGCTTGGCCACTCCGAAGTCCAGCACCTTGATCGGGCCGCGTTGGAGCAGGAAGATGTTCCCGGGCTTGATATCGCGGTGCAGAACGCCCTTTGTGTGTGCGGCATCGAGCGCTTCCGCAATCTGGATCCCCGAGTCCAGCACCTGCTCCAGAGGCAGGGGGCGGCCACGCATGACTTCGCCCAGAGTCTTGCCTTCCAGCAACTCCATGGCGATGAAACTCTGGCCGGCGGCTTCTTCAATCTCGTAAACCGTGCAGATGTTGGGATGGTTCAGGGCGGAAGCGGCACGCGCTTCCCAGCGCAAGCGGTGCAGAGCCTGCGCGTCCTCGCCGACGTCATCCGGAAGAAACTTGAGTGCCACGTGCCGGCCCAGGATCAGGTCTTCCGCTTCGTACACTACTCCCATCCCGCCGCCGCCCAGCTTGCGCACCAGCCGGTAATGAGAAATCGTTTGTCCGATGCTTACGGTTGTGGGAGGCATTGCGCAGGAATCAGGGCCTGCCGGGAACAGCCCGTTTGCTGCAACTTGCCGACCGCTGAGTTTACCGCCACACGTAGCATAAAACAACCTGCGTCTCAGCACTTGAGGCGGTCGGGCAGGGAAGCTGGAGTGGTTGCTCGAACAGCAGGTCTAACAGTCCGCTGCTCCTTTTCGATCCCAACTATGCTTCCAGCTGAGGAATTGTTACCCTTGCTCGGATTCAGAGCTGCCACCGCAATTCGCCGCCAGCCAACCTTCCACGGAAAGACTTAGGAACCGAGAGCGCTCTTGAGTTCGGGCAAGGTTGCGATTTTGTGGCGGAGCAAGTGTTTGCGGAGGGCTTGGGGATCGAAGGCGAGTGGTCTCATAATGTTATAGTTCCGACTGGTTGCGTATTTCAATCGGAACTATAACACAACTGTCTGAGGTGCAGGAGCGCCAGCCACATAAGTGTCAATGCTAATGATTACAGTGCTTGCAAGTGATCAGATCTTAGGAGTAGCGGGCCAGCCCAGGTGGGATCATTGGGCGGAACTCCTGCTGCTTCAAGTACCAGTGGCCGAGCAGGCAATTCTGTCCCATCCACAATCGTTGTCCACTTCGGCATCTACCGATGCCACTTGAAGTTTCGCGCTGCCTTGATGATGTCTTGCCGTGTGAGGGCTGCGACCTTCTGACTCGCCATCACGCTTCTCCTTATTCATCATCATGCACAAATTACACAAATTACTATTCATCATCAAATTCATATCGACTGAGGTTCCAACGAGTAATTCTGTCCTCGGGGTATGTTTCCACCAGGTACGGGGGAGCACGGGCTGATCATCGCCCAGAAAATGCGGGGATTCTTAGAATGGTAGGCCCGAATGGACTCGAACCATCGACCTCCTCCGTGTCAGGGAGGCGCTCTAACCAACTGAGCTACGGGCCTACAGGCGAACGGTTCAATTCTACGGGCGGCGGGCAATTCCGGCAACGTACGGACGATTCATGCGGAATCACGGGCTGATCACGGGCTGGAGAATTTTGGCGATTCTCTCTATCCGTATGAAAGAAATGGTAGGCACCTGGGGACTCGAACCCCAGACCTCTACCGTGTCAAGGTTCAGTTAACCAGTACTTACAATAACTTCCGCGCACGCGAACAAACCGCCAAACCCCTCTAAATCTAAATACGCGTAAGACGGGCCAATCACGGGCTGGAATCACGGCCTGGAATTCGCTGCCGCTCCTCATGAAAAAAGGTCTATTTTTTCAGCGCGGCCGTGGGGATTGCGGGCATAACTGGATGCCTGGGGATTCTCCCGCTCTTCGGAAATCACCAGCCTTCGCTATTGCAAGGTGTGACTCGAAGCCTTACGGGCGATCAAGCGAAAACCTCTGTCGCTAGCATCTTTTTGAAGTGCGGCGAGCCGCGCTCGACCCACGACAGCGTCCCCGGATCTTACTTCTAGTTCCCCCAGTGCAAGCCGCGCGTCGTACTCCAAACTGACCAGACCTATTTTTCTGGTCTCGCTCTCACTCTTGTGGAGAGCTTTAGATGCATCGGCCTTTCTGCCTTCGGCAGCCCGAACTCGCGCGTCGTGTATGGCAATTGCGATTCTCAACCCTCGGTCGGAACTCGCCCCCGAAAGCTTCTTTGACTCATCAATCGCCTGTCGAGCCTCCGAAAGCTTTGACTGCTGAAGAAAGCTGCGAGCCAGGAGCGCTTTGGCCCGAGCCTGCCCGTACGAGTCCCCTTCCTTCTGAAACTCGTCCAAGGCCCGATGGGCAGCCAAATCCGTTTCCGCCATCTCTCCCTGTTCGAGTGAGATCTCGGCCAATGCCATGCGACTCTCGGCCGCAGCTCCCTTTTCACCCCCTTTCTCTCGCAAGCTCAGCGCTTCCTGATGTTTCTGGCGTGCGCCAGACAAATCATCCCGGTCAAACTGGATTTCCGCCAGGCCGTAGAGTGCCCAACTTGTGTTTACCTTGGCTCCCATTTCTTGAAAGATTTCAAGAGCATCGCGGTAAAGCTTCTCGGCATCTGCCAGCTCTCCCATCGCCAGCCGGAGGTCGCCGAGATTAATCAGGTCGATGGCGAGTCCCCGTTTGTTGCCGCTGGCACGGTTGATGGCCAGGGATTGCTCAAGTTTGGCGCGCGCTCCGGCGAGGTTTCCTTCCGACGTGAGCATGATCGCCAGATTGCTCAGTACAGCAGCGGCCTCGTCCTGATTCCCTATTTTACGGTCCACAGACAACGCTTCTTCGTAGTTCTTGTGTGCCGACGCGAAGTCTCCCATCTGCCGCTGCAGCTCAGCGATGTTGTTCAACAAAATGCCCACGTTCAATAGGTCACCCACGTCGCGGGAAATGATGAGAGACTGCTGATAAACCTTCGTGGCTCCGGTGATATCTTTTTGATGAGCTAGTACCACCGCCAAGTTATTCAGCACACCGGCTTCGTTCTTGCGATTGCCTAGCTCCTGACATATGTGCACCGTCTCCTCAAACAGCTTGCGCGCATTCGTCAAATCACCCTTGTCATAGTAAACATTTCCGATATTCTTCAGGACACGAGCCTCGCCCGCCCGGTCACCTACGCCCTCATAAAGCTTCCGCGCCTCCACGAGGGAGGTAAGCGATTTGTCAGGTTCACCCAAGCTGCGCCACGCCCTCCCCTCGGCCACCAGCGCCATCGCGACGATGAATCGTGCTCCCTGGGACCGGCCTTTCTGTGCGGCTCGCTCCGCCACTGCCAACTGGCGCTTGAAGTCCGTCATGTAGTTCGCAACGTCGGCCTCCGCAAGGTCAATTCGGGGATCATCGCCTGCTGGAGGTGGCAGCTTGCGGAGGCCCTCAAGCGTGGTCGAAGCATCCTTATTCTTGCCTCCCGCCATCTGGACTGAAGCCAGCCGCAACCCGTACTCAATGTTGTCAGGAAATGTCTGCCACAGAGAGTGATAGAGATCCTCTCCCTTGTCCCACTCGTGAGCCGCTTCTCGATACCTGCCTTCCACCCAGAACCGCTCTTGGCGGCTGAGACCCGACGAAAGATCGAAAGCCATCTTCGCTTCTTCGTTAGCCTTCGTGTCGTAACCCAGATTCGCCCATGCGCCAGCTAAGGCCGAGTGCGCCAGCGCGAAACCCGGCTCAGCTGCTACCGCTTTCTGCAGAAGGCCGCGGGCTTCCAGGTTGTCGTAAGTCCGCATTCTCGCCAGACCCTCTGAATAGAAGCGCGCCGCCTCCGGATTCGAAGGCAACGTAGCTTTCACTGCAACCGCTTCCTGTTCCGTAACCACGTCTGCTCCCAGCCGCTCTCGAAGTGCGGCTCCGGCGCGGCTCACCAGAGCGTCAATCTGTGCTTCCCTTCCTTTTGCTGAAATCGACGCCAGCGTCTCACCCCGTATTGTGTCTTGAAGCCGCAAATCGAGCCGGATCTGACCTCTGCCCAGCGGGATATAGGAGCCTAGGACGACGTCATCAGCGTTCAGATTCTTGCGGATTTTTGCCAATGTCTCCTGGCCGTAGCTGTCTTCATCCGGCAATGCCAGATTGATTTTCATCTGCGCGACATTCTCGCCCGGCACCGTGCGTAGTTGGTCTCCGGCGGCGAGTTCCGTAGCAAGCATTTCTGCAATTGCTGTGGAAAGCCAGGCTTCGTCCGACCGACCAGAAAGATTTTTGAAGCCGAGCACAGCAACCGAGCGCCGTGTCTTGATTCCGCTGTTTGCAGTCGGTTCTATCGGCATCGAGCTCGTTTGCCTGGGGCGATGCGCGGTCCAGAATCCAAGCATCGCAAAAACCCCAACCGCCACTGCCATCCCCGATGCGAACAGTGCTCGTTTGAGGTCTCGGCGACGCTTGCCAAGTGGTGACACTCCCGCAGTCAAGCGCTCCAAGTCGATGCCTAAGTCGCGCACTGTCTGATATCGGTGCCGGGGATCCTTGCTTAGGGCCTTGAGCACCAAGTTGTCCATTCCCGGCGATACTCGGTGGCTGACCTTGCTAGGCGGTACCGGTGCTTGATGTAGAATTGTGTCGATCAGAAGCGGAGCATTTGTCTGAGGAAACGGCCGCTCTCCTGTGGCCATCTCGTACAGCACGGCACCGACAGCCCAGATGTCACTGCGGACATCCGTTGCTTGTCCCCGCAATTGTTCCGGAGCCATGTAAGGCAATGTACCGGCGATTCCCGTCGCCTCAGTCACGGTGACTGTGAGGTCGAGATCGTCGGTGCGTGGCATCAGCCGCGCCAGTCCGAAGTCGAGAATCTTCAGTCGTCCGTCGGGAGTGACGCGCAGGTTGGCGGGCTTTAGGTCGCGATGCACGATGCCTTGCTCGTGCGCCGCGGAAAGCCCGCGCGCCAGTTGTGCACCCAGGTCAAGCACTTGTCCCGCGGGCAGGGGAGCGCCGACGAGTTTCTCCTCAAGACTGATGCCTGGAATATATTCTGTGACGAGGAAATCAGTTTCATCCTGGCTGCCGAATTCATAAATTGTGGCGATATTGGGATGGTTTAGCTTGGCGAGCGACAGAGCTTCGTTGCGGAAACGCTTTCGAGCATTTTCATCAGCCAGCATGCCGGCAGGCAGTTCCTTCAGGGCGACGTCGCGCTCGAGTAGTTCGTCGTGCGCACGGTACACGACACCCATGCCCCCGGCCCCGATTTGTTCAAGCAATCGGTAATGGCCAAGGATCCGACCGCCGGATTCGGGCGGAGCGGCCATGAGTGGAAATGTTAGGTCCAACTCTGACGGAGGTCAACAACATCGGTGACACGATCCTCAACCCAAGTGTCGTGGGCCTTTCCCGGTTCTTCACCGGAGCCCAATACCAGCTTAAGGACCGTGGCAAGCGCGCTGAGTTGCGCTTTAAAGAATCGGCCAGCGTGCTCAGACACCTTCTTCATGTCAAATGCGACCAGGAACGCCCAACGCGGACATGATGACCCGTATTTGTGATGGATCTTGGCCAGCCCGATGGGTCAGTTTTCCAGTAAGTGCGCGGCATCACGGGCTGATCACGGGCTAGAGAATTTCGGGGATTCTCTCTAAGCCTATGGAAGAAATGGTAGGCACGAGGAGACTCGAACTCCTGACCTCTACCGTGTCAAGGTAGCGCTCTAACCAACTGAGCTACGCGCCTACGGTTTATTTTCAAGCACTTGCCATTTGTAGCTCGCGTCGCGAGGCTACAAATGGCTCCTCTAACCACGACGACCCTTGACTGTCACCAATCCGCGGAAGTTGAACCCGCCGAAATGCGCCAAAACTTGGGTTAGTTGTAAGTCATTTTAACAGACTCTTTAACAGACTCTCCATTGACATCCAACGGTTGGGAGCGGGTTCTTCCGTGGCCGTCACCTCTCGTTCCTGCGGGAAGACCATTCCGACGAGCCGATGCAGCGCGTTCCTTGAATCCGGGCCTGGGAATAGACTTCAAGCGTTACACCTGCAGTTGGCGTGTCGCATCAGCTCCTGTACGACCTTCACGTCCTCCCCATTCGCTATCAGCATGGTGGAAGAGCTGTGCCGACTATGCCGAATTGGTTCTTGCGCAGTCCGGGGCAAGCAGGGCGAATCAGCAGGTACGCCGTTTCGCTTTTCGGCGCCGACGGGTTCTCTGACGATGTGCTGCTGCAGCCCGTCGGCAACGGTTGCGAAGAATGCTTTGCGCTGCTCCTTCATCGTTATTTCCGGCAGGTTTTTGCGCTGGCTTTCAAGATCCTCCGCGAACGGTCCGAAGCCGGAGACATTCTGCAGGAAGTGTTTCTCGCCACCTTCCTTCAGAGATCTAGGTATTGCCCAATTTCCCCGCACGAGTAGCCAATAGGGCTTGAACCACTAGTGAGGTTTGACCGATTCCGCAGCTAAAGGCACTGGGGTGGGGAGCTGCCTTTTTCGAGCTGACGGCAGCAGGCTTAAGTCCCATTTCGGCGGCTGAACCAGTTGCAAAGCCGCCGTCCCGCAGCGACAATCGAAGGCGTGGAAAAAGATGCTGCCCGAGTTCGCGTGCCCTTCGCGCCCGGAGCGATGGTCGTCCTAACGCTGTCCGCTCCCCGGGAAAAATTTTGGGGCATGATCCTTGCGCTGACTCCAGAGGGCGTGAGCCTGAGCGGCATTGAGCTGGCATCCTTTGAAGACCTGGTCGTGATGGTGAAAGACGGTGAGTCGTTCACGCCAGCCGTCGTTTTCTTTCCCATGCATCGCATCGAGCGAATCGACCTCGATGTTCCCGATGGAAACCTTCCATCTCTTTCCCAGCGCTTCGCCGCCAAAACCGGCCAGGAACCTTCCATTTTCTTGCCTTCCACAGGCGCCAATCAGATCGTGAATCGCCGCGATGCAGCACCGGCCGAGTCATCGGTGAACAAGGAACCGGCGTGAAACTTTCGCAGATCTTGACAGCACCCAATCAGCTCACGCTGCTACGAATGATTTTCGTGCCCTTCATCGTGATCCATTTGGTCGAAGGCCGCTATCTCTGGGCCCTCATCGTCTTCGTGATCGCAGGCTTCAGCGATGGCCTCGACGGGTTTCTTGCCCGCAGGCTTCATCAGCAAACTTTGCTCGGTCAATATCTCGACCCCATAGCCGACAAACTCCTGCTGAGCACGATGTTTCTTGTACTTTCCATTCTGCACAAAATCCCCTGGAAATTCTCAGTCGTGGTTTTCAGCCGCGATATTTCCATCCTCGCCGCCAGCGCCGTGCTTTTTGCAATCGCCGGACTAAGAAACTTCAGTCCCAGTATTTTCGGAAAAGCGAACACCTTCTGCCAGATCGCCGCCGTCTTTTTTGTTTTGCTCTTTCAAGTGCGGCCCCTGCGCTGGGTATGGATCGTGCGAACCGTATCCCTGCGCGCCACCTTCATTTTCACGATTATTTCGGCGATCCATTACGTGTTGCTGGTACAACAGCGCTTGCGCGCTCATCCTCAGGCAAGTGCAACCGCCGCGACGGCGCCAAAGTGAATCGGCTTTTTCATCCACAGTTCTGCAAAATTTGACCCCCTTTCGCGCGTCCCCCTAGAATCGTAGGTTCGTCGCTGCGGCTCGATCTCACCATGGCCCTGAGCCTTTACAACACCATGTCTGCGAGCGTGGAGGAATTTCGTCCTCTACGTGATAACGAAGTCCGCATGTACGCGTGCGGACCCACTGTCTACGACTACGGTCATATCGGCAACTTCCGGACATTTATCGCGATCGACATTCTGCGCCGGGTTTTGCGGCAGAGCGGGTACAAGGTAAATCACGTCATGAACATCACCGACGTGGACGACAAAATCATCCGCAACTCTGCTCGCGATGGCGTCACTGTTCAGCAATACACGGCAAAATATGAACAGGCATTCCTGGAAGACGCGACCATGATCGGCATCGAACCGCCGACTCTGGTACGGGCCACGGAGCACATCCCGGAGATGGCGGAGTTCGTGGCCAAACTCGTCGAAAAGAGCTTCGCCTACCGCGCTGAAGACGGCTCCTATTACTTTCGCATCTCGAAATTCCCGCAGTATGGGCGGCTTTCCAAGAAAGACTTCAGCGGAATGCTCGACGGCGCGCGCGTCGACGTCGACGAATACGATAAAGACAGCGCTCGCGACTTCGCCCTCTGGAAAGCGCCCAAGCCTGGAGAATCTTCCTGGGATACCTCGATCGGCCGCGGCAGGCCGGGCTGGCACTTGGAGTGCTCGGTGATGTCGATGAATGCGTTGGGCGAAACTTTCGACCTGCACGCTGGAGGCGAAGACCTCATCTTTCCCCATCACGAAAACGAAATCGCGCAGTCGGAATCACTCACGGGGAAAACCTTCGCCCGTTTCTGGTTTCACGCGCGGTTCCTGCTGGTCGAAGGCGAGAAGATGTCGAAGAGCCTAGGCAACTTCTTTACCTTGCGCGACTTGGTGCTGAAGGGGCACAAACCGTCGTCAATCCGGTACCTGCTCGCTTCTGTTCCTTATCGCAATCAGTTGAATTTTACCTTCGACGGCCTGAAACAAGCCTCGGTTTCTGTCGAGCGCTTGCGCAACTTCTACGTCCGCTTGACGGAAGGTCATTTTGCTGACGGCTCCAGTGACGAGATACAAGCGCTTGCCCACGAGACCATCGACCGCATGAGGGCCGCGCTCGACGACGATCTCAATACCGCGCAGGCGCAGGCGGCCATTTTCGAGATGGTACGTCGCGTCAATTCGGCGCTTGATGCGAAAGTGATTAAGAAAGGCGACGTCCCAGCGCTGCTGGGGGCGCTCGCCAAGTTCGATGAAATCTTCGCCGTGCTCAAAGATGATGACGGCTTTAAGATGAAGCAAGTCTTTGATTGGGCACTGACGGAAGGGCACGAGAAAGACATCAGTCCCGAACTGCACGAAGCCGTGCAGTCTGGTCAACTCTTCGACGCAGACATCGAAAGGAAAATTGCGCAGATGGAGAACGCTCGCCGTGCCCGAGACTTCAAAGTTTCGGACACCTTGCGTGCGGAACTCACAGCTGCCGGGATTGTCATTGAGAACACCAAAGACCGTGTGCGCTGGCGCCGAAAGTGACACGGTTTCCGCAGAACCCCGCTCCGGGAGTGTTAAGCTGAAGGCTGATAGCTGACTCCTGCTTTTATGAAATCCCTCGACGAATACCTCAGCGAGGCCGAGCAAGCTCACGGTCACCTCTGCGCCGGACAGGTTCTCGGCGTGCGACTCGCCATGCTGGGCTTGGCTAAACTCGGCATTGACGACCCTGGCGGAAAAGACCGCAAGCGGTTAGTCACCTTTGTCGAGATCGACCGCTGCGCCACCGACGCTGTTGCTGTGGTCACCGGTTGCCGCCTCGGCAAGCGTGCTCTGAAGTTTCGCGACTGGGGAAAAGTTGCAGCCACGTTCGTGGACGTAAGCACCAACAAGGCCGTTCGCGTCGCCGCCAAAGAATCTTCCAAGACGCTGGCCCGCCAGATGCATCCGGAACTTACGGACAAGAATCAGCAACAGATGTTGGCCTACCGAGAAATCTCAGATGACGATCTGTTTACCACGCAGTGGGTGAAAGTTGACTTACCGCCCGAGGAATTTCCCGGATATAAAGGAGAGCGGGTGGTATGCGCGCAATGCGGCGAAGGAATTAATTTTCGGCGCGAAGTATGGCGCGACGGCGCGGCGTTCTGCCGTGCGTGCTTGGGAGACAGTTACTATCGGGCAGTCTGATTGGCTACGCCGCCTGCTCGTAGGCATGCGCCACCCGCAGAATCGTGGCTTCGTCAAAATGCCTGCCCAGAATCTGCAGGCCAATGGGTAACTTTTCTTTGGTCTCGCCACAAGGGACTGAAATTCCCGGAATTCCTGCCAGATCCGCCGTCACCGTGTAGACGTCCGCGAGATACATCGCCAAAGGATCATTCGACTTCTCGCCCAAGCGGAAAGCCGCCGTCGGACTCGTCGGGGTGACTATCGCATCCACTTTCGTGAACGCCTCTTCGAAATCGCGCACCAGTAGCGTGCGCACCTTCTGTGCCTTCAAGTAGTACGCGTCGTAGTAGCCAGCACTCAGAGCGTAGGTGCCAAGCATGATGCGCCGCTTGACCTCGGTGCCAAATCCTTCATCCCGGCTGCGCCGGTACATCTCCGAAAGCGATTTCACCCCCGGCGCGCGGTAACCGTAGCGTACGCCGTCGTAGCGCGCCAGATTCGACGACGCTTCCGCCGTGGCCACCAAGTAGTAAGTCGGAATTGCATACGGCGTGTGCGGCAGTGAAACCGGCACGATTTCGCAGCCCAGATGCTTTAGCTCGTCAATCGCCGCCACCACCGCCTGACGAACTTCGTCATCCAATCCCTCGCCAAAATATTCTTTGGCAACTCCGAGCCTTAGTCCGCGCACCGGCTTGTCGAGCTCGGCAACGTAATCGGGTACCGGCAAATCAGCTGATGTTGAGTCCATGGGATCGCGTCCGGCGATGGTGCGCAGCGCACTGGCCGCGTCTTTTACCGTCTTCGCCAGTGGTCCAATGTGGTCAAGCGACGAGGCAAAGGCGATCAGTCCGTTGCGCGAAACCCTGCCGTAAGTCGGCATCAGACCGACCACTCCACAAAAGGACGCAGGTTGCCGGATCGATCCTCCGGTGTCCGAGCCCAGCGCGACCACGGCCATGTCTGCCGCTACCGCCGCCGCTGCCCCGCCGGATGAACCTCCCGGCACCCGGGTCAGATCACAAGGATTGCGTACCGGGTGAAACGCCGAATTCTCGTTCGATGATCCCATGGCAAACTCGTCGCAGTTCGTCTTGCCCAGCACTACCGCGCCTGCGGCTTCCAGCCGCGCGACTGCCGTGCAGTCATAAGGAGGAATGTAATTGGCAAGAATCTTCGATCCCGCGGTCGTGCGCACGCCGCGTGTGACCATCACGTCTTTGATGCCCACCGGAACGCCGCCCAGCGCCGGCAGGGGCTTTCCCTCCGCGGCCATTCGATCGATTCGATCCGCTTGCTCCAGCGCACGCTCTTTCGAGAGCGTGAGAAACGCGCCGACTTGCCCGTCTTCTTTCTGGATGCGGGCATAGTGCGCTTCTGCCAGTGCCAGCGCCGATGTCCGGCGTTCCTGTACGCCAGAGCGCGCGGCGTCAATGGTGAGTGAGGTTAGGTCCATCGAGAGGAAGCGGTCAGAATTGAGAACGCGGAAGGAGAGCCAGACCGAATCGATAGTCCGGCGCCCGGACTTCTGTCCTTCGCGCTTATCTTTATTTACTTCATCTTTCAATCACCTTAGGAACTTTGAAGAACACCCCGTCGGAATCGGGTGCATTTGCCAGCGCTTCTTCGCGGGGCAACGACTTGCGCAATCCTTCCGGAATATCTTCCCGGCTGGCATAGGAGAATCGCTCGGTTCCCTGCTTCGATCCATCCACGCCATAGCGGTCGGAGACCTGAGCCATCGGCGCCACGCTCGAGGTGTCCAATTCATTGAGCCGGTCGACGTACTGAAGAATCGAGTTCAAGTCTCGCACCATGCCCGCCTGTTCTTCCGGTGTGAGTTCCAAATTAGCCAAGCCGGCAACGTAGGCGACATCCTTCTCCGTGACTTTCATAATCTGATTCCAGCGTTCGATGGAGCGATGCCGGCATTGTCTCATCTGGAACGGGTGCCCGCGCCCGCCTCATGGGCAACAAGGTCAGGCGCAACAACGACAAATTCAATTCGGGACACCGTCTGCCCTGCGTATCGATTGATCATCGCCACATACCGCGGAGCCAATGCTTGCAACTCGCGCTTCCATCCCGTATCCGCAACCTCGACGCGCAAGATTCCCGCTGCAAAAGTAACCGCCCGTGTGCGCTCTGCCACAGCCGAACCACAAACCAACGGCCAAGCCAATACGGGCGCCTCATTCCGTGGAACTCGCCGCATGGACCCAGCCACAACCCCCTCCAAGCGGGTGCCGGCCTGCTCCAACTCTACGTTTCTCTGAACAAACCTCATGATTCTCCACCACCAAGATGCGGCCGCGGCTTTCGATTCTAGCACTCCGCCGGCGAGGTCGATGCCGGTGGAAATCACCCCTTTAGAGTGGAAATTCTCGCCGCACGAACTCCATCGCTGCCTGTCGCGAAGACAAGTCCCCCTCAAGCTGTGCATTCTCTACGGCATCCAAAATCTTACGAAATTCAGGTCCGGGTGAATATCCGGCTGAGATCAGATCTTCGCCACTCACCAATCGCGGCGGCCGCATCTTTTCCGGCGGAATCTCCGAAAGCTTCTTTTGGACGAATTCGTAGGAATCCAAACCCCCGTGGCTGGCCAGGCAGTCAGCGCGATGCAAAGCCAGATGCTCTTCGAAGTGGGGCATGCGTAGAAATTTCTTGAGCGTCGATTCGCTCATGCGTGTGGCCTGCCCGAAACGCATGTGGTGATCCACCAACGCCGAAACCTGCTGGGTATCGTCGCCTGAAAGACGAAGGCGACGGCAAATTTCTTCCGCCATCTTCACCCCAACATCCACATGCCCGTCGAAACGAATGCGGTCCGGCGCCACGCGAAACGTCGCCGGTTTGCCCACATCGTGCAGCAGCGCGCCCCAAGCCAGCGTGGGAGGGCAGGGATGCGGCAGATTCTCCAGCAGCAGCAGGGTATGCACAAACACGTCGCCCTCAGGATGAAACTGCGGAGGCTGCGCGACGCCCTTCATCGCGGAAATCTCTGGCAGGATTTCACCTAACAGGCCGCTCGCATCGAGGAGCAGGAATGCGTCCCGAGCATGGCCCTCGGTAAGCATCTTAGTCAGCTCATCGCGCGCGCGTTCTCGCGAAACAACGTGAATCTCGGGGGCCAGCTTTTGGATCGCTGCCCATGTAGATGGCTCGATCGAATATCCGAAACGTGCTGCCAAACGCAGGGCACGCAGCATGCGCAATTTATCTTCGGCGAAGCGCCTCTCGGGATCGCCGATCGCGCGGATGATCTTGTTCTCAAGATCCCTTCGCCCGCCCACGAAATCAAGCACTTCGTCGGTCAACGGATCGAGCAGCATCCCGTTGATAGTGAAATCGCGCCGGGCGACGTCTGCGCGCGGATCCTCGCTGAAACGCACCTCATCCGGGTGTCGTCCGTCCGAATAACCAATATCGCTGCGGAACGTGGCCACTTCTACAACCGATGCTTCGGAGGAGGCGCACGCAGCTACGTCTCCATGATCAGAATTTTTCTTAGAGACGTCGCGGGCAACGTCTTTCGCCGGCAGCGGCACCAACACCACGCCAAACTGCGCCCCGACCGCAAACGTCTCCGGAAGAATCTCCATCACTTGGAGCGGCGTGGCGCTGGTGGCCACGTCGTAGTCCGCCGGCTCGCGTCCCAACAGCAAGTCGCGCACACATCCGCCCACGAGATAAGCTTTGTGGTCATGTTCGCGCAAAGTGCGCACAATCGAGCTGGCAAAATCCTTGAGCACGGCGGCCAAAGAACTCCTTAGCAGATAATATATGGGTTATGCCCGACGTCTTCATCCTAGGCATCGAGAGTTCCTGCGACGAGACCGCCGCCGCCGTTGTGCGTTCGGGCGCTGAAGTCATCTCCAACGTCGTTGCCTCTCAGATGGCCGTCCACCAACCCTACGGCGGTGTGGTGCCGGAGCTCGCCTCGCGCGAGCACCTCCGCGCCATCGTCCCTGTGGTACGTCGGGCGCTCGCTGAAGCGAAACACTCCTACCAGTCACTGGACGCCATTGCCGTTACGCAGGGCCCTGGTCTGGCCGGCGCTCTGTTAGTCGGCATTAGTTATGCCAAAGCGTTGGCATTCGCGCTCGATAAGCCGCTGATCGCCGTCAATCACCTTGAAGGACACATTCACGCCGTGCTGCTGGAGGAGAGGCAAAAAGGCAATTACGGGATGCAGTTTCCCGTGCTTGCACTCGTCGTCTCAGGCGGCCACACGCACTTGTATCTGGCGGAGCAGGAGAACGAAGGCTGGACTTACGAGAATATCGGCCGCACCCGCGACGACGCTGCCGGCGAAGCCTTCGACAAAGTCGCCAAGCTGCTCGGCCTCGGATATCCCGGAGGTCCCCTGATCGACGGACTCGCCCCGCACGGCGATTTCAGAGCGGTGAAGTTCCCGGTGGCACAAATCAAACATCGCGACCGTCGCGACGGAGCCGATTCGCAGCAAAGCGACAATCATGTTCGTCCGCGTTTCGATTTCTCCTACAGCGGCATCAAGACTGCGGTCCTGCGCTACGTTGAGACTCACACTCTGCAGGCGTCCATCGAGGGCCGCCGCCGAGCTCTGGTAAAGACCTCGAAACCCACCATCGACGACTATCTTGCGCACTGCGACAAACAAACTCTGAATCTCGTGGCTTCCTTCCAGCATGCCGTCGTTGAAGATCTGGTAAGCAAAACCCTGGCCGCCGCCCGGACTTATGATGTTGCAACTCTGCTCGTGACCGGTGGGGTCGCCGCGAATAACGAATTGCGCGAGCGCTTCGACCAGCAGGCCTCTAGCGACGGCCTGCCGGTCTATTTCCCTTCCCGCCCGCTTTCTACCGACAACGCGGCTATGATCGCCGCCGCGGCCTATCCAAAGTTCCTGGCAAAGGATCTTGCACCCATGAACTTTTCAGCAGAAGCAGGAATGGCGTTGCGATGAATGAGTTTTTTACTTTCGAACTTCGAGGCGAGGTCCAACCCTTCATGCCGCAACCAGGCTGTTCGCAAGTGAGCTGAAAACTAAGAGCTGAAGGCTAAGAGCCAACAGCTGAAAGCTTCCACTATTTCCCCGCGCTCTTCTTGCGGCTGGCTTTGCCGAGGACTTTCTCCAACCCTTTTTCCAACTGGCTTTCGATGTCAATATCTTTATAAATGGCGAAATCGGCACGTTTTTCTGATGTATCGAAGCCACTGCCCCGCCCAGCCACGATTATGATTGGGATCTTTGCTGTCTCGGGCTTGCTCTTGAGCGCACTGATCAATTCGGTACCCGACATTCGGGGCATTTTCACATCGGTAATGATCAGGTCAGGCTGCACGCGCGAGAGAACTTGCAATGCCTCCACTCCATTCGTGGCCGACTCCACCGCAAATCCGCGTTCTTCCAGAAAGCGGCACACGGTGTACCGGATCAGCATGGAATCATCAACCACGAGGGCTACGTTTGACATATTTCCTGGGGGGAAGAGTGCACACATCCCCGGCCCGGAGATTAACAATGTAGTTCTTGCGGCACAAGGTCTAAAGACACAGCAGGGTTACGTTCGTCATTCGGGGTACTTGCAGATTACAACTCGCCGCCCTGAGTGCGCTCTTCGATGCTCATGTCCTCAAATTCACTGGACTCGAAAATGTCCCCGCATTCCAGGCATTCGACGAACTCGGCGTCATCTTCGCGGCTCACAATCTGCACGCGCGGGTGCTTGCAGGGCTGCTGGTTGGTTCCGTTGGGAGTATTCAAGGGCGGCTTTGAAGTCATAAATCCGGAAGTGTTGCCCTCCTGGCGGAGGAGGGACACAGTTTCGCAGGAATTTCCCGGTATTGTAGAACGGGTTCTTCGCTTGTCAAGTCCTCTCGGGGTGAGAACTGTGTAAAATTCTTTGCGCCACCCGAACGCCATTGAGGGCTTGGCGGAGGCTCAGGTCGGCAAGGATCTCTTAGCACAACACCCGAAGACTCTAAGCCATTCAATCTGCGATAGTTACCATTCAGACTCGATGGTTTGCCATTGCCTGTGGGTGCTTGCCCTATGCGACGGGAAGGGCGTAGAATTAATTACGACTCAAAAGGTCGGATTTGTATCCGACCAAAGTGGTCGGATTGTGTCGGCTGAGGTCGGATTGTCGGATGCTAAAACTAACGAAAAAAGCTGACTACGCGCTTATGGCCATGAAGCATTTGGCTGAGCACGCGGACGAAGGAGCCTGCAGCGCCAAAGATGTTGCCGATTCATACGGCATCCCGCTTGAGGCGTTAGCAAAGATTCTGCAACGCCTGGTCAAGGCTGGGTTGCTGCACTCGCAACACGGGATGAACGGTGGGTACACGTTGGCCCGCGAAGGGCGCACGATTTCCGCTTTCGAGGTAATTCAAGCCATCGAAGGCCCTCTTTTTATTACCTCGTGCGTGACCGTACGCGGCGAGTGCGATCAAACAGATCGTTGCACAATCCGCGAACCGCTGCGCAAAGTAAACGAGAGTATCGAGGCAGTGCTGAAGCGCATCAAGATTTCACATATGACAGAGGAACCGGAAACCGTCGAAATCCGCGCGACCAAACCGGCGGAATTGGTGACGATAAGTTGACTCCATGCCCATATTTCAAGCATCAAGATGTCATAGCAGCAGGAGAGAGCAATCATGAGCACTGAAGTAAAAGTCCCCCAGGTTCGGAAAAACGACGCTCGACAAAACGAAGTTCGCCGAGGTGACCTTCCACAAAGCGACGTTCAGCACACAGCGCCAAAGGGTGTGAAGCTGCCCATCTACATGGACAACCACGCCACCACCCCCATGGACCCTCGGGTGTTGGAGGAAATGCTGCCCTTCTTCATGGAGAAATTCGGCAATGCCGCCAGCCGTAATCACTCCTTTGGATGGGCCGGCGAGGAAGGTGTTGAGACGGCCCGCGAGCGCGTCGCCAAACTCGTTGGCGCAACCACCAAAGAGATTATTTTCACCTCTGGCGCCACGGAGAGCGACAACCTTGCCATCAAGGGTGTGGCCGAGATGTACCGTGAGAAGGGCAACCACATTATCACTGCGGTTACCGAACACAAGGCGGTTCTCGACACCTGTAAGCGCCTCGAGAAGTACGGCTATCGTGTGACTTACTTGCCGGTCCAGAAGGATGGCTTGGTCAATCTCGATGACCTCAAGCGTGCCATGGACGACAAGACGATTCTGGTTACCATAATGGCCGCTAACAATGAAATCGGCGTGCTCCAACCGGTGGCCGAAATTGGCAAACTGTGTCGCGAGCGGGGCATAATTTTCCACACCGACGCCACCCAGGCTGTCGGCAAAGTGCCAGTTGACGTCAATAAGCAGAACGTCGACGTCATGTCGATCTCCGCCCACAAGATGTACGGGCCAAAGGGCGTCGGTGCCCTGTACGTACGCCGTAAGAATCCACGCGTGCAGATTTCAGCCATTATCGACGGCGGCGGACACGAACGCGGCATGCGTTCCGGCACGCTCAACGTCCCCGGCATTGTCGGACTGGGTAAGGCATGCACCGTTGCTTCGGAGGAGATGGCTCAGGAATCTTGCAAGCTGGCGGGCCTGCGCAATCGCCTGCGCGATCGCATTATGGGCCGCCTGGACGAGGTCTATCTCAATGGCTCCGGCGAGCATCGCCTGCCGGGCAATCTGAACATTAGTTTTGCCTACGTGGAAGGCGAGTCGTTGCTGATGGGAATCAACGACATAGCAGTTTCGAGCGGATCCGCCTGCACCTCCGCGACGCTGGAGCCATCTTATGTATTAAAGGCTTTGGGCACGGGAGACGATCTCGCTCACAGCTCGATCCGCTTCGGACTCGGCCGCTTCAACACCGAAGCCGAAGTCGATTATGTGGCTGATCGGGTCATCGAAACCGTCGAACGCCTGCGCGAGCTTTCACCCCTCTACGAAATGGCGAAAGAGGGCGTAAACCTGAAAGACGTGAAGTGGGCAGGCGAGTAAGGCGGGAAGGATAAAGCCCCGTTAGGGGCGACCGATAATGGCCCAGCGCTTCAGCTCTGAGTAGAGCAGTAATAAAAATTCAAAGTTCCGTAGGGACGGCTGAAAACGCTCCACGGTTCAAGTAACGAAATTTAGGAGACCAACAAATGTCATACAGCGATAAAGTTCTGGATCATTATTCCAATCCTCGAAACGTCGGCTCGATGGATAAAAGCAGCGCGGACGTGGGCACGGGCCTGGTCGGCGCTCCCGAATGCGGAGACGTCATGAAGCTGCAAATCAAGGTCAACCGCGACACCAACGTCATTGAAGACGCCAAGTTCAAGACGTTCGGCTGCGGCTCCGCGATCGCATCCTCATCGCTGGCCACCGAATGGGTCAAGGGCAAGACCGTGGACGAGGCTCTCGCGATCAAGAATATGGACATCGTGAAGGAGCTCTCGCTTCCTCCAGTAAAGATCCACTGCTCGGTTCTGGCAGAAGATGCCATCCGTGCGGCGATCGGCGATTGGAAGAAGAAACAACAGACAGCACAACCAGTTACGGCCGAAGCGAAATAGTGGCACGGACGGATTCGTACCGGCGGATTTGCGACGTCATAACGTTCGTAGGGGATGGATTCGTATCCGGGCATGCCGCCAGCGTAGCCAATCACGTAGGGCTTTGGCGGCTGTCGTAAGCCAAGCAGGCTTTAGATGACCACGCAAACAGAAGAAAAGACGACCCCCAGAACGCCTGCAGGCAAGAGCATCCAGGTGACTGAGAAAGCTCTAGCCAAGGTGCGCGGTGCCATGGCGAAAGAGGGCATCTCGGCTGACCAGGGCGGATTGCGTCTCGGCGTGCAGGGGGGCGGATGCTCGGGCTTGAGCTACAACATTCGTTTCGACACGCAGCCCCGCGAACGCGACCGCATCTTCCAATACGGCGACGTGCGCGTCTTCGTGGATCCCAAATCGTTCATCTACCTGCACGGTATGACCCTCGATTATCAGGAGACCTTGATGCAGCAGGGATTCGTATTTGTAAATCCCCAGGCAACAAAGTCGTGCGGCTGCGGAACGTCATTCTCCGCATAACCGCCTGCGAGCGGGCGTCAACGCCCGCCCGGTAATTTGCACCACGGCGCTACCGTTTCTGCCCGGCTGAGCCTTGGGCCAGGTGACGGGAGAAGCTGCCGTGGTGAATGTGTCTTAGGCGGCTAGGGAAGAACTCACAACTGTGTGCGCACCGTGGAAGAGCGGCGCTTAAGCGCCGCGTGAAGCGTCCAGAATCAGGGTGGGCTTCAGCCCCCGAGGTTTGGTAGGCGCAATCTCTACAAAAACACGTAAATGGCGAATTCATTACAAACCGCGACATCAACCCCTGCGCAGCACGTCCCCCAGTCCTGCTGGTCATGCGGCACCATGGGCGCAGCCCATTTCTGCAATGCTTGCGGTAAGGTTCAGCCCGCGGCTCCTGTGGATTACTTCACATTCTTCGGACTGCCGCGCAAGTTGAATGTCGACGTTGCCGCCCTCGAGAAGGATTTCTACCTGCTGAGCCGCAAGCTGCATCCGGATGTTGTCGCCCAGGGAAGCCGCCTGGAACAGGAATGGAGCCTGCAACAGAGTTCGTTGCTGAATGACGCTTATCGAACCTTGAAGGATCCCGTTCGACGCACCGAATATCTCCTGCGCATTGAAGGTGTGGAACTGGAAGAGCAATCGAAAGCCGCGACCGACAAAGCCCGCAATACGGGCGAGGTCAAGAAGCAGATTGTTCCGCCCGACCTGCTGGAAGAAGTCTTCGAACTGAACATGCAACTGGAAGAGCTGCGAATGCAGAAAAAGATAGGCGAGGACGATCCCGCCCTACTTGAAGAAATCGGCAAGGAAAAGCTGAAGCTCGAAGAGAAACATGAAGCACACTTACGGGATTTGAAAGCTTATTGGAGCAACTGGGATACCCTGATCGAGCGCGAGCAACACGGCGATGCCGTCTCGTCGGAGGAGCGCAAGCGAGCGCGAGACAAAATGGTGGATTTGCTAAACCGCCGCAACTACGTACGCAACCTGGTGCGGGATGTGAATGAGGCGCTGGAGCAGTAGCATTCAGCACTCCGTGATCAGCGTTCCGTCACTGCGGTTCTGGTTGAAGCTGCAGCTGATCTCGCTCGAGCCAGTGCTGAGCGCTGAATGCTAAGCGCGTAACGCTGGCGCGTGCAGCAGCAAACTGGGCTTTCTATGGCTACTGATCACATCGTTGGCATCGACCTCGGCACCACGAACTCGCTGGTGGCATTTATGCAGGGGGACAACCCTGTCGTAATCCCCAGCGACGATGGCTCTCACCTGGTACCGTCCGTTGTCGCCCTCGACAGGAAAGGTCAGCCCATTGTCGGCAATGCCGCACGCAACTCACTGATCAAGACGCCGGAGCGTGCGATCTATTCCGTGAAGCGTCTGATGGGCCGGGGGGTTGAAGATATTCAACAGGAGTTGAAGCTCTTCCCTTTCCGTCTCGCCGAAGACCTGCAAGCTGGCGAAGTTCTGCGCATCAAGCTCGGGGAGAGGACTTTCACTCCGCCCGAAATTTCCGCGTTCATTCTGCGCCAGCTCAAGCGCAACGCCGAACGGTTCTTCGGAGCTCCGATCACAAAAGCTGTCATCACAGTCCCTGCGTATTTCAACGACGCGCAGCGTCAGGCCACCAAAGACGCTGGCCGCATCGCTGGTCTCGAAGTCCTACGCCTGGTGAATGAGCCCACTGCCGCATCGCTAGCCTATGGCCTCGACAAAAAGCAGAACGCGATCGTCGCCGTCTATGATCTCGGCGGCGGCACTTTCGATATCTCGATCCTCAAGTTACATGACGGAATCTTCGAGGTCGTCGCCACTAACGGTGACACCCATCTTGGCGGCGACGATATCGACAACTTGCTGATCACCATCGCACTCGACGACATTGGTGGCGACATGGGTGTCGACCTTCGCCGCAATGCCGAAGCTGTGCAGACCATTCGCAAAGCCGTGATCGAAGCCAAGATTGCGCTCTCGTCGCAGTCTTGGATCAGGCTCGACATCGAATTGCCCGGAGGCAAGCCTTATCAGCGCGAGATGACGCGGGAACAGTTTGAACAATTGATTCAGTCGATCATCGACCGCACCGTCGGGCCCTGCAAGCAGGCCATGAAAGATGCTGGCCTCAAGCTGGAACAAATTGATGAGGTGGTTCTTGTCGGCGGCTCAACCCGCATTCCCAAAGTTCGAGCGCTGGTAAAGGATCTCTTCCAGCGCGAGCCGCACACGGGTTTAAACCCAGATGAGGTCGTCGCCCTCGGCGCGGCGGTGCAGGCCAACATTCTCAGCGGCGGCTCCGAGGCCACAGAGAACATGTTGTTGCTCGATGTCACGCCGCTTTCGCTTGGCATCGAAGTCGCAGGAGGAGTGACCGACAAAATTATTCTGCGCAACTCCACCATTCCTGCCTCGGCAACGCAACACTACACCACGCAAGTCGACGGACAGGCCAACGTTGCGATTCACGTTTTGCAAGGCGAGCGCGAATTGGCCAGAGATTGCCGTTCCCTCGCGCGCTTCGATCTCAAGGGCATTCCTCCGATGGCAGCGGGCATTGCTCGTATCGAGGTAAAGTTTCTCATCGACGCCAACGGCATCTTGCATGTTTCGGCACGTGAGCAGCGCAGCGGCAAGGAATCCGAGATCGAAGTTCAACCCAGTTACGGACTCACCGACGAGCAGGTCGAAGGCATGATCCTTGATTCCTTCGACAACGCCGAAGAAGACTTCCGCCGTCGCCAGGTCATCGAGGCCGGCAACGAAGCCGACACAATCCTCGCCGCGCTCGACAAAGCTAAGAAGAGTCCCGCGTGGGGTCAGCTCACGACCAAGGAAAAGAAACAGATCGCAAAAATGGAAAAGGCGCTGACTGCGGTGAAGAGTGAGGACGATTACCATGCCATCCGCAAGGCAATCGAGGCCCTGAACCAGGGAACGACGCGCCTCGCCGAGTTGATGATGGACAGCGCCGTTTCAACAGCGCTCAAAGGCAAGACGATGGAGCAGGCGGACATGGGCGAAGGCCCGTCCGCGCCGCATCCAGTGGCGAAAGCAGAGTTCGAATAACCAGTTCGAAATAAGTTAGGAGCAGTCATGGCAGAAGATAAAACACATGGAACTGGCACCATGACCGAAGACGCGCCTGCCGGCGAAAACACAGTGCAGGTTACATTCTTGCCCGAGGGCAAGACCGTTCAGTTCGAGCACGGCAAACTGCCGTATGAACACCACGGGAAAGAAGAGTCCCTGCTCGACATCGCGCTCAATTACGGCGTCACTCTCGACCACGCCTGCGGCGGGAATTGCGCTTGCACCACCTGCCACGTCTGGGTAAAGGAAGGCACCGAGAATCTCTCCGAAATGGACGACGACGAAGCCGACCGTCTGGACATGGCCGCTGACCTGCAATTAAACTCTCGTCTCGGCTGCCAGGCACAGATCACGAAACCGGGCAAGGTGGTCGTAGAGATTCCTGCATGGAACCGAAATTACGTGTCAGAAGAACACTGAAAAACAAGCGGTCAGCAGTCAGCCCTCGAGCAAATGCTGTCGGAAGATAATTGTCGCGGTGAACAACCTGCGTTTCGTAAGGGGCCCCGCAACTTCCGCAGCACGCGCGTTGGCTGATTCCTGAATGTTGATTGCTGCGCACAGGAGCTTACAATGCCAAGATCTCTCACCTGGGACGACCCCCAAGACATCGGCATTCTTCTTTCTGAAACTCACCCCGAGATCGACCCACTCTCCGTCCGGTTTACTGATCTGCACCGCTATGTGACCGAACTTCCGGGCTTCACCGGCGATCCCAAGACTTCGAACGAGGGCAAGCTCGAAGCGATCCAGATGGCGTGGCACGAGGAATTTCAAGACCGCACTCAGGGATGACCCGGAAAAACTTTTACATCTTCGTGACAATTGTCACGCGGCGGTAACTTAGTCTGCCAGTAATGCAGGATGTCAGCTCACCTGGGTGACTGACTTCCACTCTCTCTCCAACTACCCAGGGCACGGCGCGCTGTGCCCTGTTTTTATTTTTGCTGGCCCTGATTAAATCAGTCTCGAAAATCGAGCTTTCCATATCAACTTTGAACGCCATGCCTGAAAAAAGTTAGCCGACGTTTGCGGGGGCTGGGTCTTCTATGCTGGCTTCGCGTAGAAATTTTGCAGCTTCTTCCGGGGGCGTGGGATTGATGTAGAAGCCGGTGCCCCACTCGAATCCCGCGGTCTTGGTCAGCTTAGGCATGAACTCGATGTGCCAGTGATAGTGGTCGTTGGTTGGGTCCTGCGCGGGCGACGTATGGATCACCAGGTTGTAGGGCGGATTGTCCAGCACCCGGTCAGCCTTGACCAGCAAATTCTTGAGCGCACGAGCCAGGTTTTCGAACATGTGCGATGACGAATTCTCGAACGCCGATTCGTGCTGCTTGGGCAATATCCAGGTTTCGAAGGGAAACCGGGGCGCATAGGGCGCAAGGGTTAGGAAGTTTTCGTTCTCATCTACGACACGGGTTCCGTTTTCCGTCTCCTGGCGGATGATGTCGCAGAAGACGCAACGCTCCTTATAAAGGAAGTATTGCTTCGATCCCTCGAGTTCCTGCGTCACATTGATGGGCAAAATCGGCAGGGCAATGAGCTGTGAGTGGGCGTGTTCGAGCGATGCTCCCGCCGCTTCGCCGTGGTTCTTGAAGATCAAGATGTACTTGAACCGCCGGTCTTTTTTCAGGTCCAGTATGCGATCGCGGAAGGTCCACAAGACGTCTTCAATACGCTTGGGAGGAAGGGTGGCCAGGCTGGCGGTATGATCGGGCGTTTCGATAATGACCTCATGCGCGCCGATCCCGTTCATTTTGTCGAACATGCCTTCGGCCTGACGGCTCAGATTGCCCTCAATCCCGAGCGCCGGGAATTTATTGGGTACAACGCGGACTGTCCAGCCAGGGGTGTCGCGCTGTAGGGCCGGGCCACCATTTGGATTTGGCCGGTAGGCCTGAATTTCGGGTGGGGTCTTGGTCTCGTTGCCATAGCAAAAGGGGCAAAAGCCGCCTTTGATCTTCATACTTTCGCGGACAAAGTCGGTGGGCCGCTTGGCGCGGTCGGTTGAGATGATTACCCACCGGCCAACGATCGGATCTTTTCTCAGCTCAGGCACGCACTAAATCCTTTCAATGGGTACCCACAAACTTTCTATTTTACGCCGAGAGGGAGGCGTTACGAAAGGCTTCGATCTGCGGCTTCGATCTGCGGCCGGCTGACTTTCGATTTCTCATACTATACGCTCACCACGTCGAACCTCCACTGGCACGAAGGTGGAATCCGACTTCGACACTCGAGCGCGACTGCGGCAGTCACTTAGTGCTGGCGAGGATATGT
>Ga0207646_10001734_pt1 | contig 26532 bp, 20 predicted proteins | sample KBSK5502metaG_FD_184343 | JGI IMG/M metagenome (GOLD analysis project Ga0207646, IMG submission 184343) | Corn, switchgrass and miscanthus rhizosphere microbial communities from Kellogg Biological Station, Michigan, USA - KBS K5-50-2 metaG... | ecosystem: Host-associated > Plants > Roots >...
TGCCGACGATGCGGGCAGACTTCTGGGAATCCTGTGTCATCAAATGAATTTCCTCCAACTCCGTCCATCCACTCTGCCAAACCCTTTCATGATGCGCTCATTGCGGGCGGGGTCCGACGGCGACGAACATGGCCCTCCGACGGACCATCTCCCTCACCTCGTAGGTGTATGCCAGTCGTCGAGCACGGAAGGGGGCCTAGAAAGGCGCGCCACGAGCCCACCGCGAGCGGCTTCGGCGTCGTCTACAACCGCCTGGCGTTTAGCTACCCACTCGCGAAGGCCCGGCAGGCTTGGCCGCGGTCGCCAAGCGAAACCATCCTAGTGAAGCATCCCTGCGTGAGTGAATCCCCGATCCGACTTCGCTTCGCCTAGTCTCCCCGTCATCCAGATATAGCTCACCTTTAGCGGGCCGTGGGTCGTTGAAGGCGCTGGCTGTTTCCCACTGCCGAATCGGGAAGCCGACGGGAACCCTTATGGATATCGTTTGCCCCTCATGGGCGGAACCGGATTTCGGCTCCTGCTCGCCGGCCTGCTCGCCGTTGCGGCCGTCAGTCTGCCGGCCATGCCGGTGGCGGCCGACGGCACCGTCAATGACAACGGGTTCCTCCTGCGCGCGTCTCTCGGATACAACAACGTGGCCCGCGCCGGCCAGTGGGCGCCCCTTACCGTGGATGTGACCAGCCTGGGCCCCGCGCTCGACGGCACCATCCTGGTGCTGGCCCAGCAGAACCCACCAAACCAGTACGGATCCTCTGGTTATTCCGGGTTGAGCGGCCCAACCTATGAGTTTCACCTGAGCCTGGCGCCCAACGAACGCAAACGGTTAGCGGCCGCGGTCCTCGTCCCTGGATCGCGCAGCTTCTCGGTCGAGCTCGTCCAAGGAGGAAAAACGCTCGCTGCTGTGCCCGCGACGAGCCAGGCGGCCCAGTCGCTGATCGCGGTGCTGTCTGACCAGCCCGACTCGGTCGTCGGCGCACTTCGCTCCCTCAGCCTCGGAACGCGTCCCACACCGGTCGTGGTCACCCTCTCGAATGCGGATCTCCCGGACGCCGAGCCGCTCATGCGGGGCTTCGACCTGGTTGTGATCGACGATTGGTCGACCGACCTCCTCACCGCCAGCCAGCGCCGTGCCCTGGTCGACTACGTGGCCATGGGCGGGGATCTCCTGCTGGGCAGCGGCGTGACCTGGCACCGCACCCTGAGCGGCATCGATGCGAGCCTCCTGCCCATGCAGCCGACCGGCACGCAGATCGTCGACATGGATACCACGATTCCAGGCCAGCCGTTGGCGCCGGCCCCGGTGGCGACCCCGCGGCCTTCGCCAAACGCCACAGCCTCTCCAGCGGCCAGCCCGACGCCCAGCCCCACGCCCCCTCCCCCGATGCAGGTCGAGATTGTGACCGCGAATTCGGTGAGCGGCAGCGTGTGGCTCTCCGAACACGGCAATCCGCTCCTGCTCGAGAAATCGGTCGGCGCGGGAGGCGTGGGCATGAGCACCTTCGACTGGGCGGCCGCGCCGATCGCCGGCTGGCAGAGTGCGGTTCCGCTGATGCGCCTGGCCGCCGGCCGCCTCCTGCTCGGGCAACCGCAGACTCCGCACTCGGTGGGCGGGCCAACCACCTGGGTGTTTGGTGCCGCGGCGCAATTGCCCAACCGGATCCAGGGTGACCCGATCGCCGCCGCCGTCATCACGCTCCCCAAGCGGGACTTGCCCTCTGTCCCGCTGACTGCTCTGTTCGTCCTTATTTATGCGGTGCTGATCTTTCCGGGCAACTACTTCCTGCTGAGCGCCATCGGCCGCCTCCATCTGGCGTGGATCACCCTCCCGGTGATGGCGCTGGTTTTCATGAGCGGCGTCTACGTCACCGGGCTCAACAGCAAGGCCAGGTTGATTCAGCGAAACGAGATCACCGTCGTCTACACGCAACCCGACTGGACGCGCTCCCTCCACATCACCTATGGGGCGGTGTTCGCACCGAGCCAGGGCGATTACCTTGCGCAGGTCGCGACCGACGGGCTGACGGCGCCGCTGGACCAGGGAATCGGCAACGGAGATGTCCACGTGCGTCCTGGGGATGGGATCGTCGACACGGTCAACGCCGGCGCGTTCAGCATGCACGGGTACCTCAGCGAGTCGATCCAGGCAGGCCCGGGCATCACCGCCGTCGCCAGTTCCGCTGGTTCCGGTACGAGCGCCCTGTCGGTCCGGATCCACAACGACTCCAGCGTGAGCCTGTCGGGAGGCTATGTGGTCGCCGGCCTGTCAGCCCAGCCGGTCCCGGACCTGGCGCCGGGTTCGAGCGCCGATGTCCTGATTCCGGCGCCGCAATTCTTGGGGCAGGTCTCCGCTCAGCTGTATCCGGGAAGCTCTCTTTACGGCACCACACCGCCTACGCCCGAACAGCTCGAGGGCAACGAGCGGAACTCCGTGCTCAGCATGTTGCTGACGAACAACGGGAGCATCAACTCCTATGGCGTCGGCACCCGGCCGTTCGGCCCGGTGTTCATCGCCTGGACGACCGACCCGCAGGGGCCGCAGGCTGTCAATGGGACCGCGCCCATCAACCGCAATGAGACGGCTTACGTCATCCCGGTCCAGCTGAGCCCGCTGCCTCCGGGATCGCTCCCCTCCGGGCTCATCACGGCGCGGATGGTCGAGTCGAACGGGAGTGCCGGCTTCGGGGTCTTCGAGCTTTCCGTCCCCATCCAGACAGAGTCCCTGGCGACCGTCAGCATCCATTACGCCTATCCCGGCTATTCCTATCCGCCCAGCACCAGGCTTCCGATCCAGTACTGGGACTGGACGGCTGGCAGCTGGAACGTCGGCGTGGTCCTGAACAACCCGACACAGCTGGGCTCGGTGTTGCTGCCCGCCACCGCCATCGAGGCGGCGTCCCGCGTGGTGCGCCTGCGGATACCGAACGTGTCCGGGCTTGGTGCGATCCAGGTCTACCTGCGAGGCGCATCTTGATTGCGGTGACTGGCCTGACCAAGCGTTTCGGGGCGAGGCCTGCGGTCGATGGCGTCACATTCGAGGTTCCCGCCGGCGAGATCTTCGGGTTCGTGGGCCCGAACGGGGCGGGGAAGACGACTACCATCCGCATGCTGGCCACACTTCTACGCCCGACCAGCGGAACCGCGGTCATCGATGGAATCGACGTGGTGCGCCAGCCCGAGCGGGCGCGGCGGCGGCTGGGGTTCATGCCCGACTTTTTCGGCGTCTATGACCGGCTGACGGCCTTCGAGTACCTATCCTTCTACGCGGCCTGCTACGACGTTCCGCGGCACCGCCGGGCGAAGATCATCGCGGACCTGCTGGAACTCGTGGACCTGGCCGATCGCCGGGAAAGCCTGGTTGACACGCTGTCGCGCGGAATGAAGCAGCGCCTGTGCCTGGCGCGGGCTCTGGTCCACGACCCGGCGGTACTGCTGCTCGACGAACCCGCCAGCGGCCTGGATCCGCGCGCCCGTGTCGAGATGCGGGAGCTCCTGCAGGAGCTGCGCAGCATGGGCAAGACGATCCTCATCTCCAGCCACATCCTGCCCGAGCTCACCGAGCTCTGCAGCATGATCGGGATCATCGATGAGGGGCAGATGCAGGCTACGGGACCCGTGCGCGACGTGGTGCACGGGCTGACACCCGGCCGGCGTCTCCTGATCGAGGTGCTTGACCGTCACGACGATGCGGTAACCCTGTGCCAGCGTTTCCCATCCGTGAAGACCGCCGTGCTGACCTCCGGTGGGATCGAGGTGGCCTTCGCCGGCGACGAGCGGGGGATGGCGTCGCTCCTCCGCTCGATGGTGTCGGCCGACATCCCCGTGGTCGCCTTCACCCGCCTCGAAGCGGAGCTGGAAGATGTCTACCTCAGGCTGACCAGCGGAGGAGAGGATGCGGCATGATCGCCCGGGACCTGGCGCGCAATCCGATCGTGGAGAAGGAATACCGGACGCGGATGCGAACCTGGCGATCCTCGTGCGCGCTGATGGCCTGCGTTCTGATCGTGGGCGGGATTGGCTGGTCGATCTTTGCCCTCATCAGCGGCATCGCCGCCCGCTACACCCAGAGCAACGCGGTGAACTACGGACTCGTGCTCTTTATTGTCCTGCTGTTCTTCCAGGAGGCGGTCCTCACCTTCATCACGCCGGCCCTGACCGCCGGCGCGATCACCGGCGAGCGGGAGCGGCAGACGCTGGACCTCCTGCTCTGTGCGCCCATCTCTGCGGTGGGGCTGCTGTGGGGGAAGCTGGTCGGCTCGATGGCCTACGTCGTGCTGGTGCTTCTGGTCCTGGGGCCGATGTTCAGCCTGACTCTGCTCTTTGGCGGTGTCTCGCTGCACCAGATCGTCATCGGGCTTGCGGTTACGGTCGTGTCGGCGCTGACCATCGCCAGCGTTGGTCTGTTCTTCAGCACCGTGTTCCGGCGCACCATCCCGGCGATGGTGCTCGCCTACGTCGCAACCTTTGTGCTGGTCGTGGGGGTACTGATCGGGGGATGGGTTTACCAGTGGGCGCAAACGGTGATCACGTACGGCTCCAACGGCAGCAGTTCCTATACCAGCGCGGTCCTGATCGCCGACGTGAGTCCTGCGGTAGCTTTCATCGCCCTCAGCACGGAGGATTCCGGCAGCAGCAGCTTCCAGTTCCAGACTGTGCCGGACGGACCATTCAAGGGATGGACCTACTGGGAGTTCAACCTGGCGGTCAACGGACTCCTGTGCCTTTGTGCTTTTGGGGGGAGCACCCTGCTGCTAGCGCCCGGCCGGGGTGCACCCTGGCGTAGCTAAGAGCCCGAAACGGAGCTGCCGCCTACTCTGGCGCGCCGTCGGGCTAATGGGTGTAGAAGAGGGCGCAGGTGACGTCGCGGGACGTGGTGTAAAAACCGGTGTGCGGTTCCACGGTGATTATGCAGTCTGCAGCTCGAGCAGCGCTTGCACCACCTCCTCCGGAGTCGGCTCCAATAATTTGTGCATCGACTCCTGACTGAAGTAGCGGCGCCCAACGGCCCACTCGTCGTTCTGCTCCTCGAGCACGGCGCCCACCAGCCGCAGCAACGACGGCCGGTTGGGGAAGATACCGACCACTTCGCAGCGGCGACCGACCTCGCGGTTGAGCCGCTCCAACGCGTTGGTGGACCAGATCTGGCGACGATGCTCCAGCGGAAAGCTGTGGAAGGCGAGGATGTCGACCTCGGCCTCCTGCAGCACCGCGACGAGTTTCGGGAAGCGCCGCTCGAAGAGGCGACTGATGCGAGCGATGGTCTCGCGCGCGCCGTCGCGATCGGGTTGGGCGAAGATGGTGCGCAGCGTCGCCGCCACCATCTGCTGGGCGGCCTTGGGCACCGTCGACAAGGCGTTGCGCATGAAGTGCACCCGACAGCGTTGCCAGGTGGCGCCGGTCAGGACCTGAGCGACCGCCTGCTTGAGGCCGAGGTGCGAGTCCGAGGTCACCAGCCGGACGCCGCGCAGCCCGCGGCTCACCAGCTGCCGAAGGAACTCGAGCCAGAATTCCAGATCTTCGGCGGGACCGACGTCGGTGCCGAGCACCTCGCGCTCTCCCGTCGTCCGAACGCCGACGGCGATCACCACCGCCATCGACACCACCCGGCCGTTTTCCCGGACCTTCTCAAAGGTGGCATCCAACATCAGATATGGATAGTCGCCGCTGAGCGGTCGGGTGCGAAAGGCGTGCACCTGGCCGTCGAGCTCTTTGCAGATTCGGCTGACCTGGTCCTTGCTGATGCCGTTCAAGCCGAGGGCCTGGGCGAGCGCGTCGACGTTGCGGGTGCTGACCCCGTGCACGTAGGCTTCCTGGACCACCGCCAGCAGCGCCCGTTCATGCCGCCGGCGCGGCTCCAGCAACGAGGGAAAGTAGCTGCCCTGGCGTAGCTTGGGAATGGCGAGCTCGATCGTGCCCACCCGGGTGTCCCATTCCCGCTCGCGAACCCCGTTGCGCGAGGTCACCCGTTTGTCCGTCCGCTCATACGGCGCCGCCCCGATCGCCTCGGTGACCTCCGCCTCCATCAGCTCCTGCGTCAGCAGCCGAAGCCCGTCCCGAAGAAACTGCGGATCCGCGCCCTGCTCATCCTTGCGCAGCAGGTCCAAGAGTGCCATCCTGAAATTGGTCATCGTTGTGGTCCTCCAAGTTGTTGATTGAAGCTCTTCACTTGGAACCACACGGTGGCCCTTCTTGTCAATGGGCCCCGGATTTACACCACTACTCGCTACTCAACTAGAACCTCAGGGGTCGCGAGAGGTGATAGCGCCAGGCGACCGCAGGCAGGGTCCGGAGATGGCGAAGGGCGAGCGGCAGGGAATGAATTGCCAGGCGCGGTATTGCTTCGAGAAGTGATCACCTGGGTAGCGACAGCAGCGCTTGACCTCGTCGCAGGGCGGCGTCCGCAGTCGAGGTAGTAGGGCTCGTCGGTATGAAACCCCAGGGTGCCGTTGGTCACAAGATGAAGGGTAATCACGAATCCCGCCGCGCCTCCATAAACCAGCCAGTCTATGCGACGCGAATGCTGCTGGTTTCGTCGAGAGCTCACGCTGGAAGGCTAAGACAGCTGACCTCTGCTGGAGATCGCCTATCGTGGGCAGGTGACCGATCCGACGTCTGAAGTCGACGTTGACATTAATCTCGCCCAGACGCGTAGCGGGGCCGGCCCACGCGCCGTCGTGTTGGTCGAAGGGGTCAGTGACCAGCTCGCGCTCGAGGCGCTCGCAGGGCGCCGCGGCCGGAATCTCGCGGCGGAACGCGTCTCGGTCGTCCCGATGGGGGGTGCGACGAACATCGGAAGCTTTCTCAATCGGTACGGTCCCCCAGGGTTGGACGTCAGACTCGCGGGCCTCTGTGACGCCGGAGAGGAGGACGACTTCCGGCGCGGGCTCGAGCGAGCCGGCCTGGGCTCCAAGCTGACGCGCGCCGACATGGAACGACTCGGTTTCTTTGTATGCGTCGCCGATCTCGAGGACGAGTTGATCCGCGCGCTGGGCGTTGCCAACGTGGAACGGGTCATTGAAGCCCGGAGCGAACTCGAAGCGTTCCGCACCTTCCAGCGAGAGCCGCAATGGCGGGCACGGAGCAGCGCGGAGCAGCTCCGGCGCTTCTTCGGCACGCACCGGGGCCGGAAGATCCAATCCGCAGCCTTACTCGTCGACGCGCTGGACCTCGCGCGAGTGCCCCGGCCGCTAGACGGGGTCCTTGCCCGTGTCTGAGTAGCCCGCAAGCTTCACCAAGCTCGACCGTCACGCGAGCTGATGGGTGCCGCTCTCTTCGTAACGTTCATCGTCCTTCCGGCAGCCCTGGTCCTTGCTGCCGGCCTGGGTCTGCCTCGTCTGCTCGAGGGCCGGCGCCAGAAGGCCTATGCCGACTTCTGTTTGTCGCGCGGGTACCAGTACGTCCCGAAGCGAAAGGACGCCACCCTCCCGTTTGTGGACTTTGTTGGCATGTTCAAAGACGGCGCCAGCCATGCGTGGCGGGACGAGATCTCAGGTCAGCTCAAGTTCCATCCGTTCACCGCCTTCGAGTACCAGTACATCACGGGCGCCGGACGGACTCGCTTTGTGTTCAACCGTGCGATGATCCACTGGCGGCTTGACGGGATAGCGCTGCCGCGCTTCACGCTCGTTCCCGCCAGCAGCTATCTCTTTCGGATTGGGCAGGACCCAAACGGTGTTGATTTTCCAGACGACTCGGCGTTCGCTAGGGCGTACCTTCTAACCGGCGAGGATCAGGCGGCCATCCGAGGCGTGTTTACGCCGCAGCTGCGCGCGACGATGACGGCGATGAAGGGGCAATTTGTCAGCGCCCAAGGCCCCGACGTGTTCTGGTGGCAAGAACGGCGCTTGCCTTCAGCCAACGGCTTCGACGCGTTCCTCGATGAGGGCGCTCAGGTGGTCGAGCTCTTCGCCCCTTCCTGAGGCATGCTCTCGACGTTGCGGCGCGCCTCTTTCCCGAACTCCCAGACGTCGATGATCGGTGGCTCCACGCCAAGACTTGTCAGGATGGTGCAGATCTGGCTACGGTGATCGGTCCCGTGGTGGAGCGCCTGGGCGAACATGATGCCCATGGTGGCCCGACGCTCGAAGCCATCATCGTCGCGTTCAAGGGTGAGGGTATCGGGATGCGGGTGCTGCGCCAGCAGCCGTGACCACGCCTCACCGTAGGTCTTGATCGCTGACCGAAGCTCCCGCAGTCCCGTTTGGTCGGGGTCGATCAGGTAGGCGCGATCCCCCGTCAGCCCCCACAGGTATGAGCCGTCCCCATCAATCACGAGGTGGCGAAGCGTCTGGATAACCGAGCCGTAGGTCCCCGGCGTGCTGGTTGCGAGCTGCTCCGGCGTGAGCGGACCGCAAGCATCAATCAGCCGGACGGTGGCCCAGACGTGGTGCGCGAACGCATCATCCAGCAACGAATTGCTCATGAGGCTGTCTGGGCACGGACGCCATAAAGCCGGACCGGCTCGTCAAAGCCCTTCAGCTCCGCGACGCCATGGTCCTCGAAGGCAAATCCCTTGCCGAGGCAGACCTCGCGGACCGCGCTCGATACCAGGATGCCGCCGGCATAGCCATGCGCGCATAAGCGGGCCGCCAGCTCGACCGCGGCGCCGAAGAGATCGCCCTCCTCCGTCACCGGCTCCCCGCAGCTGACGCCCACCCGGAGCCGCAGCAGGTCCGCGGCGTCGGCGTTTCGCTCGGCCACTTTCCTTTGGATTTCGATTGCGCAGCGCACCGCGTCGGTGACAGAGGTGAAGGAGGCCATGATCCCATCCCCGGTATGCTTCACCTCCAGCCCGCGTTGGTGGCCAGCGCCGCGCGGACGATGGCATCGTGCGCGCGAAGAAGCCGCATGGCGCCGGCGTCGCCGACCCGCGTGGTCCTCGCGGTTGAACCTTCGATGTCGGTGAACAGGATCGCCCTGAAGGCGGTATGCGCAAAGGGCTCCCCCAATTCGGGCTCGAGGATCGCGCCCATGAACGACCCGACCGAGCGCTCGTCGACCAGAATGATTCGCGAGGCCGTCAGCCCGTGCGAGTCGCGGTGGACCGCCTCCACGCTGACCGCGTCGGGGCCCTCGGCGAGGCAAAACGCCGTCCCGCGGCTCGGGTCGAACCAGTAGGTGATGTACTTGACGCCGTACTGCTTTTCGATCTGCACGTCCCGCGCATGGGCCATTGCTAGGTCCACGGCGGTAGCGCCGGGGATGTCATGACGATCCAGAAACAGCGGCACAGTTACCTCATCAATCTCTGCGGGCGAAAGCCCGTTGCGGATACTACAGTGGCACCCATTCTCCGACAAGGTAGAGTCGGCCAAGGCGTAGCCCGGCTTGCCGGCAGGCCTCGACACGGAGTAGATTCCAGCGGATGGCAGCCCCAGAGAGCACTCTTTCCGAACAGCTCAAGAAGCTCGCGCCGCGCGTGCGTTCGATCGTGCAAGCCGCGCGCCGCACCGTGAAGGCGGCGGCGCCCAACGCCACGGAGATCACCTCTCAGAGCGAGCCGCCCCGATCGAAGACGTATATGTGGAAGCTGGTCCGTTACAAAGTCGACGGCCGGGATGTGGTCGGGATCGGCGCCTTTACGCAACATGCGAGCCTGGTCTTTTATCGCGGTCGTGAGCTCGACGACGACAGCGGACTCCTCCAGGGCGGGGGAAAGGAAGCGCGATTCATGACGCTTTCCGCCCCGGCCGACGCGGAGCGGCCGGCCGTCGAGCGCATGGTGCGCAAGGCGTTCAAGCTCGGCGGCTAGCGACGCGCGGCGCTCAGCCATAGTTCTGGAATGCGTCGAAAGGTCCGGATCGAGCACGCTCGGCGCCTGGCGGTTGCTCGCCAACGGCTGAGCGGGGCGCGCCCGAAACCAGTCACAACTGACGACATCCACGAGCTGGTCCGTGCGATCGGCTGTTTGCAGCTCGACCCGACCGCCATCGTCGCCCGCAATCATCAATTGGTCGCCTTCAGCCGCCTCGGTCCGTTCGATCCGAGACTGGTCGACATCCTGCTCTGGGAGGAGCGCCGCCTCTACGAGTATTGGGCCCACCAGGCCGCGATTGTCCCGACCGAGGACCGCGCGCTGCATGCCGCGCTACCGCCGTCGTGGGGTGACCCAAGGACAACCGCGTCGTGGATGACAAGGCGGGCCCGGTTCACGAAGCTGGTTCTCGATCGGCTCGCGGCGAACGGCTCGGTGCGCGCCTCGGATTTCGAAGAACATGCGCAGCGGTATGAGTCTGGCTGGGGAAAGCGAACGCCGATTGCCGATTCGTTGGCCCTCCTCTGGTTCCAGGGTCGGATCGTACCTGCTGGCCGCGCCGGAGGAGCGCGACGGTGGGCGCTGGCGGATGCGTGGTTTGGAAGGCCGCTGGCCGACATTCCAGCACGACCCATCGCTCTTCGTGAGGCGGCGGTTCGTTCCCTTCGCGCGCTCGGAATCGCCACCCAGCAACAGGTGAAGAACCATTTCATCCGGCACCGCTACCAGGGGCTCGCGAGCCTGTGGAAGGAGCTCGAAGCCGAGGGCGTCATCGTGCCGGTCGAGCTCGGACGCAAAGGCGATTGGTACATCCATGCCGAAGACATCGGCGCGCTCGAGCAGATCGAGGCCGGGGATTTCGAGCCGAGAACCAGCCTGTTGTCGCCGTTCGACAACCTGATCTGCGATCGAAACCGGACGCTGGCCCTCTGGGGTTTCGACTTCAAGCTCGAGATCTATGTGCCGAGGAGCAAGCGCGGGGGCTACTTCGTGATGCCGCTCCTGCACGGCGACCGGATCATCGCCAGGTTCGACCTCGCCGCGGACCGGAGGGCGGGTGTCCTCAACGTCATCGGCGAGCGCTGGGAGCCTGGCTGGGAAGGGGCCCGCCGACCGCTTCGCGCAACGAGGCGAGCGTTGGACGAACTCGCCTCCTTCCTGGGCGTGGACGTCAGGCGTCGGCCCCAGGCCGGTACGCCGCCACCGAGAGTCGACAATATATCGTTGACAAGACATATGTTGCTCGAGTAATATTTCGCCATGCCCGACGTCTTCCAGATCCTGGCCGACCCCACCCGGCGCCGCCTCGTCGACGCGCTCCGGACCGGCGAGCGCTCGGTGAGTGAGCTGGTGGACGTGGCGGACATCGGCCAGTCGGGTGTTTCGCGTCAGCTCGCCATTCTGGAAGAGGCCCGGTTCGTCGTGGTCAGGCCCGAGGGCCGGCGCAGGCTCTATGCGTTGCGGCCGGAGCCGTTCCGCGAACTCGACGAGTGGATGACGGGATACCGCGGGATGTGGGAAGCCCGCCTCGATAGGTTTGCGGCAGAACTCGAACGGCGGGGCAGGACCCGACCGAAACACAAGGAGGATGGCAAATGACCGAGGGAAGTCGACAGACGACGGCGGTGTCCGACAAGGCGAAGGTCCAAAGCGTTCGACCGTGCTTGACGTTCAAGGAGCGCGGCGAGGACGCGGTCAACTTTTACGTCTCGGTCTTTCCGAACTCCAGGGTCCTCAGCGTGCTGCGCAGCGATGGCAACGGTCCTCTTCCCAAAGGGAGCCTGTGGCACGCGAGCTTCGAGCTAGACGGGCAGGAGTACACGGCCTTTGACGGCGGCGAGTCCTTTGTGTTCAACGAAGCCTTCTCGTTCGTCGCGACCTGCGAGACCCAGGATGAGCTCGATGAGATCTGGGCCCGGCTCACCGACGGCGGCGAGGAAGGACCGTGCGGCTGGCTCAAGGATCGGTTCGGCGTCTCGTGGCAGGTCGTCCCAGCCGCTCTGGGCCGGATGATGAGCGACTCGAAATCTGGAAGCCCCGCAAAGATGATGGAAGCACTGCTGAAGATGCGCAAGCTCGATCTCGCCACGCTCCAGCAGGCGTACCGGGGCGGCGCCTAGGTTGCCATCGCAAACGCAGCCGGCTCGCCGGCGGGTCACCATCGAGCGCAGGTTCAACGCCGCCATCGAGGATGTCTGGGAGCTCTGGACAACCAAGGACGGCATTGAATCCTGGTGGCGCCCGGATGGGTTCGCGGTGAAAGTGCGCAGGCTCGACCTTCGGCCCGGTGGCGAGCTTCGGTATGACATGAGCGCGATCGCGCCGGACCAGATCGAGTTCCTGCAAAAGGCGGGGATGCCGCCGACGACCCCGTCTTTGGTCACCTACACCGAGGTCGTGCCACGGAAGCGGCTCGCCTTCAGGCAGCTCGTCGACTTCATTCCGAACGTCAAGCCCTATGAGGTGGCGATGATGGTCGAGTTCGACGCCACCCCGCAGGGCGTGCGGATGGTGTTGACCCTCGACGCGATGCACGATGAGTACTGGACGAAGATGGCGGTCAGGGGCTGGGAGAGCGAGCTAGACAAATTGGCGAAAATCCTGCACTAATCGTCTTGGCCTGGGTAACGGCTTGGGCGGCGGTTGCGTTTCACGGCCTTGCGCTCGAACCACAACAGCCCTGCCGCCAGGGATCGTCCGGCCGGTCACGCCCCGCTGACGGCCGGACGCCCGTCGCGCTATGCGTCGCGGCGCATGGTCTCCACGAGATTGCCCCTGATGCAGAGCAGCCGCTCGCATTCCGCCCGTAACAGCTCCGCTGACCATCGAGTGACCTCAGCGTTCCATCGGACAGCATGGAGGTGTAGCCCTGCAAGACGGTCAGCGGCTGTCCCATTTCGTCCAGTACCCGCAGAATCAGCGCCTTCCGTCGCCGGCTGTGCACCCGGTTCAAGCGCAGGATCAGCAGCGAAAGTGTTCCGGCCGATGTCAGCTGGAGGCCATCTTCGACCAGGTCGAAGCCGTGCCAGGCTGCATTCACAACCTGGGCGGTCAGCGCAAGCGCAAAGAGAACAGCCAGCTGCAGTCTCATTCCGACCGCTCCCCTGGCTCTCTTCGGCCGAACTTCTTGACGACGCGCGTCGCGCGCCTCCGTGCAGCGGCCAACAATGCTTCAGCCCAGGCGAACTCGGTAGCGAGGATGGCGAGTCCGACGATGATCACGAGGATGCCCGGTCCCGGGAGCACCAGGAGCAGCACGCCAAACAGCACCACGGTTGAGCCAACGACGACGATCAACATGCGCCGAAGCGGACGGGGTAGGGGTGCCAGCCATCGGCTCAGACGACTCTTCACGGTGCTCACCTCCATGCGGAATACCGCATCGAGGTCTTGCCGCGAGTGAAAACTCGCCGCGGCCCCGGGCGCTTTCGCACCGTGTTGACGGGGTTCCCGCTGTGAGGCTACTCCCCTCTAACGCTGCTAAAAACGATAGCAGACGGCCACTCCGGCGACGTTAGGACGTGGGGACAGCCGCCCGGGCCGTGAGATGCCGGCGCAGATCGCTCGCGAATCCCTGGAAGTTGGTGGCGATCTGCTTCATCCCGGCAATCCCCGGGTCCTCGGCGAGCTTGAGCGAGACCTCGGCCAGCGTCTCGAAGCGCTCGTGCAGGATTTTCCACGCCGCTTCGCGGTGGGGGAGCACGAAGAAGGCGGGCCGCACGATCTCGAATGCCGGCCCCGCCGTCTGACCCGAGTGCTGCGGGCTAACCGGGAGCGAGGTCATTATCGGACCGAGGCTTCGCATCACCCAGTTCATCAGGTGCTTGGCCGTCTTGGCGAGCGTCTCGAGTTCATCCGGCGTCTCGCCGTGGTGGACGAAGTAGCGGCTCTGGACCTGCAGGGTGACTTCGTAGGTGGCATTGAAGACGTCGGCCACCCGCCGGGTCAGTGGATCTTCGACGAGGGTCACCAGGTCGACATCGGGCGGCTCGCGAAGGAAGACCGGAATCACCGGACGCGCGGGCTCGAAGCTGGGGTCTGCCCGGCGAACCGCCAGATAGTCCTCGAGGATCCCGACGAATTTGCCGAAGTGCGAAATGGGCCAATCGCCGCGGGCGCCCTCACCCTGCTCCACGATAATTTCGATCGCGGAACTCGCAGACGCAAGGTTGGTCACGGCGGTCAACTCCGGCCACTCGAACACCTGCGTCGTCGCCTGCGCTTTTGGCGGTCCGATGAAGACATCCGACTCGCCGTAGCGATCGACCAGGTGGGCGAGGCCCCGCTCGATACCCCGGTAGAGGTGGCCGACCGTATGCCATTCCTCCGCACCGCCCGTGATCTGGGGATCGTTGTTTGACATTGGCCGCAAATGACCGACCGCGCCGAAGCCCTCGGCATCGCGCAGCGACATTCCCTCTGGGCGCTCGAGAAACATGAAGTGCCGAAGCGCCCGCTCGCCAAACGGCACCAGGGCAATCTGGACGTCCGGCGGGTACCAGCGGGACAGGATCGGGAAGTTCGGCCGCTCGAAATGGGGCGCCGCCCCAATCGACGTCAGGATGTTGGTTGCCAGCGACAGGTGCAGCATCTCCTGCTTGACGACGTCGATGATGGCCAGCTCCCAGGCCTGGATGCGGGTCAGCTGTTCGGGCGTGACGCCCTCCTGGACGCTGCGCTTGAGGGAGAACTGCGCGTACAGGTATTCGCAGAGCAGGCCGTGCTCCAGCTCGCAAGCCTCCCCCAGCAGGTAGACGAGCTCCTCCCGGCTTTCGACCCTGAGCGGCGGCTCGGGCGCCTGCCCGTTCCCGTTCCCGCCCCGAGCCATATCCGCATTCTGGACGTACCCACCGCCCGCCGGCAACTCCCGCGCCACCCTGGCGGCGGCTGAGATCGCTGGAAGCCGCCTGAATAGACGTTGTATTTGGCGCCGCATGGCCCAAAACGAACGGATTCCCGTCGACTTCCACCAGGGGATGTTCCGTATCGCCGCGATCGCCTTCGTGACGGCGGCGACCGTCGATGTCGCCAGCAGCTTCATCGGCGCGCCGCACCTCGACTTCGGGGGCATCTGGATCGTCGGCATCCTTTCCTACGTGGGGGCGGCCGTGAGCTGGTTTTTCCCCTGGCATCGGCTGCCGGTCGAACGATTCCTGGTGGTGATCGTGATGCCGGGCCTGGCGCTGCTCGGCTTCATGGTCATGTACACCGGCGGCACACACTCCCACATCCTGCCGATCTTCATCGCGCCGGCGGTGTTCATGGCGGCGGCCTACGGGTTTCGCTCCGGAGCCGCCATCGCGCTGCTGACGGCGGCGACCGCAGCCCTCCCGCTGTTCATCAACGGCTGGGACAGCTACTACGCGCGCACCGTGGTCGTCCTCGCCGTGTCGACCATGCTATGCGCCTTCATCTCAGCTCGTGTTCGCCGCGCGCTGCTCAACGAGTACGAGAACCGGCGGCGGCAGCAGGAAGAGAGCTACGTCGCAACCATCGGGGCGCTGGCCGCGGCGCTCGACGCCAAAGACCGGTACACGGAGGCGCACTCGAGGGAAACGGCAGACCTCGCGGTCAACGTCGGAAAACGGCTCGATCTGCCGCTCGACCAGCTCCGCCTGCTCAAATACGGTGCCCTGCTCCACGATATCGGCAAAATCGGCATCCCCGGCTATATCCTGCAGAAGCCCGGCCCCCTGACGTCCGAGGAATTCGCCATCATGCGCGAGCACCCGGTCATCGGCGAGCGCATCGTCGACTCCGTGGCGTTTCTTGCCCCGCTCGGTCCCCTCATCCGGGCGGAGCATGAGCGATGGAACGGCACCGGCTACCCGGATGGCCTCAAAGGCGAAGAGATTCCGATCGAGGCGCGCATCATCCACGCGTGCGACGCGTTCCACGCGATGGCATCCGACCGTTCCTACCGCAAGGCGCTTCCCATCCAGGCGATCGTCGCGGAGTTCAAGAAGGAAACCGGACAGCAGTTTGACCCACGCGTGGTCGACGTCATGCTCGACTTGATCGAGCACGAACTGCCCCACATCACCGCCGCCGCCGAGGCGCCCGGACTACCGACCCCGGATGCCACGGTTTCTGGACCGCGTGGCTGGGCCCAGCATATGCAGACGGTGGAGGCCCTCGGTCAGCAGCTCGCCCGGGCAACCAGCATCGAGGACATCTGCAATCGCATCGGTGAGACCATTACCGGTTTGCTACCGCTCGACCAGTGCCGCGTGTTGTTGATGAGTGAAGACCGCACGCGCCTCGAGGTCGTGTACTTGCGAGGGACCGACCGTGACGAATATCGGGACGTGACCGCGATCAATGCTGCAGTCGAAGTGGGGGAGGGAATTGCCGGCTGGGTCGCCGAGTCGCGCCGCGGAGCTGTGCTGGGCGATACCGAACACCATCCCAAGGCGGCGCATGTGAAGGGAACCACGGTAATCGACGAGTCCATGCTGGCGGTCCCCGTCATGTTCGAAGACGAGGTCCTGGCGGTGATCGTGGTTCTCAAGCTCGGGCTGAATCAATATTCGCTCGACCAGCTCCGGCTGCTGACCATCCTGGCCAACCAGGCCGCGGTTTCGATCGCCAACGCGCGATTGATCGAGCGGCTCGCCGCGGCCGCGACCGTCGATGCCTTGACCGGCTTGATGAACCGCGGGGCCTTCGAAGAGGCGGTCAACAAGCAGATGTTGCGACCCCAGTCGTGGGGAACCTTCTGATGATCGGATGTGGAGGACCTCCGCGTGACCAACGAGGCCTACGGCCACCGGGCCGGGGACGCTGTCCTGAAGCGCATGGCCCGTGCGATTCGGTCGTCGATCCGCGGCGACGACCTGGCGTCGCGCTGGATCGGCGATGATTTCGCGATTCTTGCCCCGGGAATCGATGTCGCGCAGGCCGGCCTTCTGGCCGGTCGGATCGAAACCGCCCTACAGTCCGACCGGATCTCGATCCGGTGGGGGACCGCCGAATACCACGGCGATGCCCTGACCGCCCAGGACCTCCTGACGGTGTCCCTCAAGTCGCTAGCCGATCGAGCCGGCAAGCGCACCCCGCCCGGTGTCGACCTCACCGCCCAGGCTTCCTGAGATCGCCGCCGACCTTTGGGCAAGGCCCTGCGCCCGAATGGGCAGGATGCGGCGAGTTTCGCGCAATTTCCTTGACGGTCCAAAACCGGTCGCCTAACGTCAAAACCCGCCGCTGAAACTTGACCGCCCACGGGCGGACTGACCCGTGCCGAGGAGGGTGTGAGGCTAGACGTACGTCACCGGCTGAAGCCGACATCTTCGTCCGCCGAGATCCTGACGCGCCACGCGTGGAAGCTTGGCCTGGGCGTGGTCGTGGCTGCCTTGCTTACGGCGCGCGGCGTCACGGAGGCGCCGGTCCACTTGACCGACCGGTCGCTCGCTGCCGGCGGTGGCCCGACGGTCGTTCCGTGCGGAGCCCTTCCAGCGGGGACGACCATTTGGAACACGGCAGGCAGTCCGTACATCCTTCCCATTAACACCACGAATGATCCGATCCCCAATGATCCCAATGCCTGTCCCGCGTTTCCGGCGGCCGGCCAGCCGCAACCGGCGACGCCGCCCGGAGTTGTCGTCCTCCCAGGGTCGACACTCGTGATCGATGCCGGTCAGGGGCCGGTCCAAATCTTTTCGCACGGTTCCGGAATCACGGTTGATGGGGGCGAGCTCCGCACCATCAACACCAGCGCCGTCCCCCCGAATTTCGTCAGCTTCGATGCCGAACCCGATGTGGCCTCCTGGGATGGGATCTCGATAATCGCCAGCGACAGTAATCACCGAGGAAACGGATCCCTCTCCTACACGAGCATTGCGCACGCCCTCACATCCATAACGATCACCAGCGGCGCGGTCGCCACGGACGACCCGCTTGGCTCGGGTTCGCAAGTTCCGTATGGACTCGGCCTCGCGAACGTCGCGATTGGCCCTTCCTACTTCGACGGCATCGATGCCACGGACACTCCGATCTCCTTCGTCGGTCAGGCAGATGCGGGCGGCCTGGCAACGGGTCTTTACGGAACCGTCAACAACATTGGCTCCCAGGGCATCAAGGTGGGATTTGATTCCTCCGCGCCAAGCATCCCGGCTAAGGCGGTGCAGATCAAGGCGGTAACCTTCGGCAGCTCGGTGCCGTTTGGCGAGACCTCCTGTTTGCCCCTGCAACCCTGTGCGGCCGGCTCTATTGGCAACGACGCGATCCAGGGTTTCTTCACGAAGAGTCAGCAGGAACCGATCGAGTTGAGTGGGAACCGGTTCTTCCGAGCCGGGTCTTTTGGCCTCGAGTTGACGAACGCCAACAACCCGACGATCACTAACAACATCTTCACCTGCAATGGGAGTGGCTCAGCCAAGCCGGTCATCAGCTGTGTCGGAAGTGGTTTGAGGTACTCCGCCATCTTCTTGAGCAGTGTCACCAACCTCAACATTGGGGCTAGCGGACTCAACAACAACAAGGGCCAGCAGAACGGCCTCGATGCCATTGTTCTGAATGGCCAGGTCGTCTCTGACCTTCCCTGGCTGACGCCCACCAATGACCCAAATCCTCCGACAGTTCCTCCGTTGCCCCCCAACCCACCGCACACGCTCGGCTACATCGTCGCGGGTGGGGATCTGCAGCTCGTCAACTCGAAGCTGACCGTGAATGACGGCGACGTGGTCAAGGTCAAGGGCGGCGCCCTCCTGATCAGCAACGGCAGCCTTGATGCCAGCAGTGCCGGCTTGAAGACCTTCACCAGTCTGCGCGACAACACGGTTGGCATCCAGGCCTGTCCCTCGGTCTTTGTCCAGAGCTGTCCCTCGCCACTGCCGGCAAATGAATGGATCGGCCTCAATCTCGTTGGCAGCACGGGCAATATCGCCAATGCCAGCATCCTGTTCCCGACCAAGGCGATCGACATCAGCGGAGGACAGGCCTCGCTGATCGGGCCCGACGGCGGGTCGTACGGGCTGGTCGTCACCAACAGCCGCCTGGGGCCGACCTTCTCCGACAGCGTCGCCGTCAACGCCACACCGGTCTACATCAGCGCCAGCAAGTTCTGCCGCATCGACACTATCCCAACGGATGTCACGTACCTGCAATGCGTGGGAGCGGGCCCCGGTGACCACGGGATCAACGCGAGTTACACGGGGACCCCACGGCCGCCGGCTGGGGGCGGACTCAAACTGCTGGGCACCGACTTCCAGGGCAGCACCAATGAGGCGATCCTTGGGACGGCGCTCGGAGGACGGGTGGTCGACATAGAGAACGACACGGTCGAAGGGGCCGGCACCTACGGCATGCACCTCGTGTCGGCCGACAACCTCACCCTGAAGGGGAACGGCATCACCGGCAGCGGCATCGGCAACATCGCAAACACCATCACCTACGCCGCGATCTACCTCGACGGCATCAGCAAGGCGGACTTCAGCGGCCCGATCAGCGCCAACACCGGAACTGGCAACGGCCTGGACGCGATTGCCTTCCACGGGTCGACCGCCGACGCCAAGCCGCTCAACTGGAAGACCGTCGGCGCCAGCGGCGGCGCGCTCGGCTACATCGTCGACGGAGACCTGGCGGTCAACGGCGACCTCACGCTCTTCGCCAATGACTACGCGCCGGTCCTCGGCGGGGCGATCACGTTGCACAACGGCACGCTCAGCGCCACCGGCGCGGTGCTGAGCAGTCTCAAGGAGCAGGCGTCGCACCTGCCGAGCTGTGGTTCGGTCTTCGTACCAAAGATCTCCGGCGTGTGTCCGGCCGCGGCTCCCGGCGACTGGACGGGTCTCATCCTCGACCCGGGTCTGCCGAATCAGCTCACGAACTCCGAGATTCGTTATGCGGCAAAAGGAATCTCGGTGGGTACGCCGACTGGATCACGGTCGGCGCAAAATCTCACCCTGGTTGGGACCAACGTTCGCAACACGGCTTTCGATGGCGTCGCCACGCAGTCTCCGGTCTCGATCACCGGTGGCGCATTCACCGGCGACGGCGGCCGGGGCATCAACGTCGATCTAACCGGCGTCTCGCCGAGTGCGGCACAGCCGCTCCTCATAAACGGACACACCAGCGTGAGCGGAAGCGGGCAGGACGGAATCCTCGCTATCAGTCTGAGCGGCCATATCGTTCAGGTCCAGGATGCAGCCGTGGATCGCGCTGGGACTTTCGGCATCAACCTGGTGGGCGCCGACCATCTCACGCTGACCAACAACACGGTGACCAATACCGCCGCGAGGTACCCCGCGATCTATCTCAATGGCTTCACGGGCCCATTCGGGACCGGCCCCCTGGCCAACATCGCCGGCAACAAGGGTGCGGCTAACGGGATCGATGCCATCGCCTTCCACGGCACCGTCACCGATGACCTGACCTGGCAGACGGCGCGCAAGACGGCCGACCCAACCCAACTGCTCGGCTACGTCCTCGACAACACCCTGAACATGCAAGCCGGCCACACGCTGGCGGTCAATGCAGGCGACATCGTCAAAGTTGGCAACGGGGGCACGCTCAACTTGCCGGGCGCCAGCCTCCGAGCCGACGGCACGACGTCAACCGCACAGAAGATCTTTACCAGCCTGACCGACAACAGCGCAGGCGTCGTAGCCTGCCCATCGGTGCTGCAATCCGGGTGTGGCCCGGCCGCCGTCCCCGCTCCTGGCGACTGGGCCGGGATCCTCCTCTCGGGGAGTACCCCCAGGGGAACGGTTGTGAATGCCTCGGTACGCTACGCCGGGACCGGCATCAGCATCGCGAACGGCGCGACCACGACCTACGGCTCGTCGAGCTTTGGTCTGGTCGTCTCGCACAGCACAGTGGCGTCGACCAAGACGGACGGCGTCTTCGCGAGCAACACCCCGGTTTCGATAACCGACTCCAGCATCAGCGGGGGTATCCACGGCGTCAACGTCACCCTCACGAACGCCCCCGCCACCCCAGCGGCGGTGCGACTCAGCGGCAACCGGTTCACGTCCCAGAGCGCAGAGGCTATCCTCGGGCAGGGGCTCTTTGGACAGCCCGTGTGGATCACCGACAACCGGGTACAAAACGCGGGCACCTTTGGTATTCGGCTGCTGAACAGCAACAACCTCGTACTTCGCAACAACAACGTCGTCAGCAGCGGGGGTGGCCCAGGCGCCGGCGCGGGGCGCTATCCGGCGATCTACTTGCCGAACGTGTCAGCCGACTTCGCTGCAAACGTGCGAGGGAATGTTGGCAGCCGCAATGGGCTCGATTCAATCGCGTTCGACGGGACGGTCACGAGCAACCTGACCTGGCTCAAACCGGCTACCAACGCGACCACAAAGGCGCTCGGCTACCTGCTGGACGGCGGCCTTACGCTGGAGGGGACAACGCTAACCGTGAATGCCGGCGACGTCGTGAAGTCGCTCGGCGGTCCAATCACAATCAATGGAGGAAGCCTCATCGCAGCGGGCACCACAACCAATCCCGCCATCTTTACAAGCCTGAAAGACAACTTGTCGAGTGCGGCGGCCAACGCCGTCTCGTGTCCGTCGGTCTTCGTGTCAACGTCCGATTGCGGCCAACCGCAGGCGGGCAACTGGGGTGGCATTTCGATCACTGATAAGGCGGGCCAGCGAGGCAACAACTCTATCGACTACAGCGTGATCGAGTACGCGATCACCGGAATCTCGATTGACAGCGGTCCGGTCACGAGCGCCCTGCCGAACCTGAAGGTCACCAATTCCAAGATCGTTCATACGAGTTTGGATGGCATTCGCGCTTCTGACACGCCGATCGATATTGAGACAAGCACCATTGGGGACCAGTCAACCGCGGTGCCAGGCAGCCCGCCCGACATCCGAGGGAACGGCATCATCGCGAGCTTTTTCAGTCCAGCCGGCTGTCCGTCCGCGACGGGGTGCATCCGCCTGACTCTGCTCGGGAACAACATTTACTCGACCGGTAAGGACGGCATTGTTGCCAATGGGCTGGGTGGCCAACCGACGGTCGTCAAAGACAACTACGTGACCGTTGCCGGCACCTATGGCATCCGGCTGGTTGGCGCGGATCAACTCACTCTGACCGGCAATCACGTCAACAACAGCGGAATCGCCCCCAACACCTACCCGGCGATCTACCTGAACAATGTCACTGGAGAATTCAACACGGCGATCACGGGCAACTCGGGCGCCGGCAATGGCCTCAATGCGCTCGTCTTCCACGGCACGGTTAACACGACGATCCTCCAACCCGATTTCACCTGGCTAACCCCCGATCCCGCCGGCGTGCAGCCACTCGGCTACATGCTCGACGGCGCGCTGACGGTCAACGGAAATTTCAACGCGACGAACGGCGTGGTCAAGATGCTGAACGACGGCATCACGATCAACGGCGCGCTGACCAGCGTCGGAACGACCTACACGAGCCTGAAAGAGGGTGTGGCGCCATACGACGCGTGTCACACGGTCTTCGTGCCGACCGCGTGCCCCAGCATCGGCCCCAGCGACTACTGGGGCGGTATCAGCGTGGCGGGCGGAGCCAGTACGTTCAGCGGTGGCGCGTTGCGAAATTCGAAGCTCGGTCTCACCGTTTCCGGCGCAACCCTCGGCGTGACCAGCCAGGCGCACTTCTCAAACGTGGCCGGTGACGCCATCACGGTGAAGACGACGACAGCAAAAAGCAAGTTCGAAGACCTCACCATGGATCACGTCACGGGCAACGGCGTCAAGCTTGTGAACGCCGATGCCACGTTCTCCCGTGACGTCTTCACCGCAGTCACCGGGACCGGCAACTTCGCCATCAGCAGCACCGGCGGGACGGCGACCATCGATTGCTCGAGCTTCCGCGACAACACGAACGGGGTGTCATTCGACGGCACCAGCTCCATCAGCGACAGTGACGCCTACCACAACACGATGTCGGACGTTGTTGGGACCAGCGGAACTCCAATGGCAACCGGGGTGTGGTGGGGCACCGCCAACACTGGGGGCAACGTCAGCGGCGTGACGGTGACCGAGCTGCTCAGCAGCCAGTCGCCTGTGTTCAGCGACCCGCCAACGCCGGGCGGCAAAGTGGAGATCCTGGGGAGCAATCCGACGGCGACCGATACGGTGGCCGTCCGCGCCCTGGGCATCGGCACGCTGACGGTCAAACTCACCTCTAGCCGGCGAATGGACCCCGACACCCCGCCGACTGTCACGTTCACCACGGGTGCTATCGGCGATCCGACCCGGAACGTGACGACGCAGGTTGGCGGCGCATGGAACAATCGCATCTGGACCAGCAATCCTTATGCGCTGGATACCCTGCATGCCACCGCCGGGCTCAACCACCTGAGTGTCTCGGGATCCAGGAGCTGCATTCCAGACGGCCCGAGAACAGCGATCTCCCCGAACCCCAAAGACTTCAACGCCGCCGTGCTGCCGACGGTGGTCGCCGTCCAGTCCGGCGCGACCGCGACCTACGGCGGTACGACGACACTGAGCGCAACCCTCAAGTCCAGTGGGGCGCCGGTCGCCAATGAAACCGTCAGCCCGATCCACTTCACGATTCTCGACGCGGCCAGCCATTCGTTTGCCGCTGCCACAGCGGGAACCGATGGGACCGGCCTGGCGACGACATCTCCCATCAGCATCGCCGGCTTGAACGCGAGCCCACCGAATTACGGGCTCAGTGCGGTGTTCCTCGGTGACAACCTCTACTCGGTGAGCAACATCGACTCAAGCCAGACATTACTGGTCAACAAGGTGGCCACAGTCACGACGTCGGCTGCGAGTGCGACGTCGGTGAAAACCGGCACCGCGGTAACCGACCAGGCGGCGATCACAGGGGTGGCATCTTCGACGGCTGGTGGCACGGTCACCTACAACCTCTTCAAGACCGTTGGTTGCACCGGCTCACCGGAGTTCACAAATACGACCACGTCATTCACCAATGGAAGCGTGCCGGCGTCCGCTGCCTGGACGGCCATGCCGCCCGCGACCTATCAATGGCAGGCGACCTACAACGGCGACGGCAACCACCTGCCAAGCACCAGCGTTTGCGGGAGTGACAGCGTCACCGTCAACATCTCGACGCCGACCATCGCGACCGCCGTGGCGCCGGCCAGCCCGGTCGTCACGGGCACGACCGTGAAAGACCAGGCCACACTCACGGGCGCCACCTCGAATGCCGGTGGGACGGTCACGTACAAGCTCTACTCCGGGTCTCTGTGCACCGGATCGGCGGTGTCGACCACGCCGGCGGCGGCTGTGACCAACGGCGTGGTGGCGCAATCCAATCCGTTCACGGCCGCGCCGGCCGGCAGCTACACCTGGCAAGCGACCTACTCGGGTGATATCAACAACCAGACCACGACCAGCACCTGCGGAAGTGATCCGCTCGTCGTCAACAACGTTCTCGCTGTGATCAGCAGCGTGAGCCCTGACAAGGGAACGGTCGCCGGCAAGACGCCGGTGACGATCACTGGCACGAACATGGCGAACGCGACGGCAGTGACGTTCGGCGGCGTCGCCGGAACGATCGTCAGCGTGTCCGATACCCAGATCGTGGCGACCACTCCTCAGGACTCCGCGGGGACAGTTGACATCTTGATCACGACGCCCAGCGGAACCTCACTGGCCAACGCGCCGGCCGACCAGTACACGTTCGTTACCTATGCCGCGACCATCGCAGTCGACACGCCCACGATCTTCTGGCGGCTTGGCGAGTCAAGCGGCACAACGGCGGTCGATGCCAGCGGGAACACGCACAACGGTACTTACGCCGCAACCGGTGTCACGCTCGGCGCGACCGGCGCGCTGGTGAATGACACCGACACCGCCGTGACACTCGACGGCTTGACCGGAGCGATCCAGGAGACATCCGGTGCCGGTGCGCCGGTTGGATCGAGCGCGCGCTCGTTGGAGATCTGGTTCAAGACCACGACGACCGCCGCCCAACCGCTGTTCAACTACGGAACCGCTGGCGCGCTGTCGCAGTTCGCCGTGTACCTGGCTGGCAACCAGGTCCAGGTCAAGGATGGGACGGACCCACTCTTAAGCGTTACCGCGGCCAGTTCGCTGGCCGACGGAGCGTGGCACCACCTCGTGGTGACCTATGACGGGGCGACCAGCGTTGCCGTCTACGTCGACGGTGCCGCGGTCGGCTCCGCCCAGACCACCACCGGCGTGCTCGCCACAGTATTGGACGTGACCGGACTCGAGGTGGGGAGGGACAACGCCGGCACGCCCGTCTTCTTCAACGGCACGCTCGATGAGGCGGCTATTTACTCAGCTGCTCTTACGCCGGCCCGCGTGGCCGCCCACTTTGCAGCCGGGGCGGGAGGCTAGCCCGGCCTGCCAAGCGGCAGGGTCTCGAAGGGCGCATACAGGGTCGTGAAGTCACGAGCGGGAAGCGACCCTCGCACGACGAGTGCGCCGGCGGCGACCATGCAGGCGTTCATGACGCGTCGCCAGGATTCCTCTTCGTAGGCAGTCGACATGATCCGGATGATGGCATCGGCTTCCGCATCGGGAGGCAGCCGCTCATCAACCACGGCCGAGCCCGCGGGCTCCGGTCGGCTGGAAGGTTGGAAGGCGCCGGCATCGGCGACCAGTTGGGCGGTCCGCATCGCGTCAAAAAACGCCGACTCCGATCCGGGGAAGACCTGACTCTTGGCGGCGCGGGTGGCGGCGTCCAGCGCCTTGAAATATCCTGGTGATTGACTGACCTCGAGGTCGGGGATGGCACCCAAAGCCGGAGCCACGTCCTTTACCCGATCCCACTCGTCGGGGGTCAGCCGGCGGAGCCGCTCGAGGAATGCCTCGACCTCGGCGGTGTTGGGCCCGAACCTCTCGTCGCCCACGTGACTTAGAATACGCGCCATTCCATGGTCGTAGGAGTCGCCTTGTGCCTGTAGTCCAGTGGGTCGTGAAGGTCGGCTACGCCGTGGAGGCGCGCGATGGTTACCTGGGGACGGTGCGCGAGATTTTCGAGGGGCCGCCGCAGTCCGCGCAGGCCATCTTCGTCTCGACCGAGCCGTACATGCGGGTGGTCGAGCCCGGGCAGCCCGACCTCTACATACCGTTCGAGGAGATCGTCGACGTCAGCGAGGTCAAGGAGGCGGTCTACCCCAAACGGTCGATCAACGAGATCAATGCCCTCGGCTGGACGCAGGATCCACGCCGTCCGGAGATGGCGCCGGTTCCGTTTTTCCCGAAGGCACACGCTGAGCCTGAGGTAAAACCGGACGCCAACGGCGGCGTGCCACCACGGCCGCGGGTCGCGAGCGGCGCCTGGTCACCGGGTCCAGCGGCGCCCCGGCTAGAGCCCGGCCAGAGCCTGCGGATCGGCGACCGGTTCAAGCCAGGCGATCCGATTCCCGTCCCCGGCCAGTACATGTGCACGGTCGACCGCTTCCGCAAGCACTCACGTCAGTTTCTCGAAGAGAATCCGGACGGCCGCTTCCCGCCGGCTCATCACCCGGGCGGGCTCTGGGAGCTGGAAGACCTGCGGCCATAAGGCGCTGACCTGATTGGCACGGCAGGGCTCGATCGGCAGTCCGTATTCAGAAACTGCTTTGTTAGACTAGCCTCGTACCGTGCTGAGCGACTATTTTCCCTTGCTCATTTTTCTTATCGCGGTCTTTGTCTTCGGTCTGATTGCCCTCTACCTCCCGCCCTGGCTCGCGGGCCACATCGACTCAGCGGCCAAGGACCTCCCTTATGAGTCGGGCATCGTGCCGCGCACCGGCGCCCGACGCCGCTTTGCGATCGGTTTCTACTTGACCGCCATGTTGTTCATCATCTTTGATATCGAGGCGATCTTCATCTATCCCT
>Ga0207646_10001737_pt1 | contig 26503 bp, 29 predicted proteins | sample KBSK5502metaG_FD_184343 | JGI IMG/M metagenome (GOLD analysis project Ga0207646, IMG submission 184343) | Corn, switchgrass and miscanthus rhizosphere microbial communities from Kellogg Biological Station, Michigan, USA - KBS K5-50-2 metaG... | ecosystem: Host-associated > Plants > Roots >...
ATCAGGAGGATATCAATTGACATCACTATCTCTCTTGTCTTGCCACGCGGAGTGGGCCGCCAGTTCTTACTGCCAATAGGTGTTGCCTATCCTCTAGCCACGTATGGCCAAGAGGGAGGGATGAGAAGGTTCCACCAGCTATGAGGGCCAAATGTTCACCAGCGTATTCGTAGAACCGGTGCCTGCATTGCACCAAATTTATTTTCCTGGCTCCCGATTTTTGGTAGAACTGCCCCATACGTGATTACTTGACCGACGCTCTAGCAGGTAAGCAAGCTAGTCGTGTCTATGAGCGTGTGGGGTTTCCTCCCCTCTGCGACACTCATGGTCTATGAGGCGTCTCCATCCAGCGTCCGATAAGCAGGCTTAGAGGGTGGGGAGCAGGCGCTGCTGAAGCTATGGAAGCTTCTTTGTCATCGTGAGACACCTTGTTTGCATCAAACAGTTTCAGGGGGAATGCAGTCGATGCACACGACCACTTTGCCAAAGGCCCGATTCTCTTCCAGCATTCGCTGTGCTTCTCGAATGTCCTCGAAGCGAAACACTCTCGACAATAGCGTCTATCCCGATTGACAACCCTATCTCCAGGCTAGTATGCTTTATTAGCATGATGAAAGTGCGTTTATCATCACTTTTTGGGCCCAAACAATTAGGCCTCGTTCAGGAGTATTGCATGCCCCCTGGTTCCATCACCCGGCCACGTCAGACATTTTCCTGGTTTCTGCTCATCCTGGCAAATATGCTCTGGGCATGCAGCTACGTGGCAGCCAAGGTTGCCCTGCGTGATATCTCCGTCAACATGATGAATGCGCTCAGGATGATCATTGCAGCCCTGGTACTACTGCCGCTGCTGATCGCCATGCGCAAAGAGCTGAACCTGACACGCCGTGACCTGCCCCAGCTCGCCCTGCTGGCAATTACGGGCTTCGTCGTCAATAAAATACTCGAATTTGGCGGGCTGGCCCTGACCACGGCCTCCGATGTGGCGCTGCTCATCTCCAGCGAATCTATTTTTACTGCCGCTCTTTCCTGGTTGGTGCTGCGCGAGCGTTTCAAGCCCCTGACCGGCGCCGCACTCCTGCTCGGACTGCTGGGAGTATACCTGATCATCGAACGCAGCCTGGTTCCAAATATTCCTGCCGGCGGTGGTACCCTGCGCATTCTCGGAGACCTGATGGTTGTGCTGGCGTTAATCCTCGAGTCGTTCTATACTGTGCGCGGGAAGGCGCTGCTTGTGAAGCATTCACCCTTGCTGATAACTGCCGTTGCCATCGTAGGCAGCACTATCTTCTGGGTGCCCCTCGCAGGCGGAGAAATTCTCTACAATGGCTGGCACCCATTGAGCTTAACGGCATGGCTGGGCGTTGGCTGGCTAGCCATCATGTCTACTGTTATCGCCTATCTCGCCTGGTTTAAGGGACTGGCCAGGGTAGATGGCTCGGCCGCTGCATCGACCCTGTTTGTACAGCCGCTGCTCGGCACCTTACTGGCAATTGTATTGCTGCATGACCAGCTTTTACCCACTACTATCATAGGAGGGGTAATGATCATTGCAAGCGTCTATTTGATTTCGAGGCATTGAATACGATGAGCATCATACTGTATTTGAACGGCACCATCTATACCATGGATGCCATGCAGCCACGAGCGCAGGCTATGGCTATCGATACTGTCAGCGGGCGTATCCTGGCTGTGGGCGACAACGATGAAGTGCGCCGCGTGGGCGACAGGCATGCCGAAATGGTAGACCTGCGCGGCAAAACGGTGCTGCCAGGTTTCATTGACTCCCATATTCACCTGCTCTTCACCGCCTATCGTTCTTACTATATCGACGCAACAGCATGCGCGAGCGAGGACGAAGTGGCAGAGCTTGTGCGCCAGCGGGCAGCGCGGACCCCCGCGGGCCAATGGATACTCGGCGGCCAGTGGGACAAGAATCCCTGGCCTGGGCAGCAGTTCCCCAGCAAGGCATCACTTGACGCTGCCGCGCCTGAACATCCCGTCGCCCTGTGGAGCAAAGACGGTCATCTTTTATGGGTTAACTCTTTGGCCTTGCAGCTTGCGGGCATCACAGCCGCGACACCGCAGCCGGCGAATAGCGCTATTTTGCGCGATGCTTCCGGCGAGCCTACGGGTATTTTGCAAGAAGAAGGCGCGACCTCCCTTGTCTATAAGATCATTGATAAGCGTGACCCGGTGCTAACTCGCCACCTGGTGCAGAACAAACTGCAAGAGTTGCAGCGTTCCGGCATCACCACCATCCACGACATCGAGGAGAGCGACGCGCTAAAGCTCTTCCAACAACTGCATGACGCTGGAGAGCTGGGCGTGCGCGTACACATGATTCTGCCTCGTCGTATGCTGCCGGAGCTACAAGCGCTGGGGTTACGAGCGGGATTTGGCGATGATATGCTGCGCCTGGGCGGCATCAAAATCTTTGCTGATGGCACGCTTGGTTCGCAAACCGCCGCCATGCTTGACGGTTTTGAGGGCAATCCTGACAACCGGGGCATACTCGTGCTGCCCGAACAGCAGATGAAGGAGACCGTGAGCGCTGCCGCCGAGCTGGGCATGAATATCGCCATTCACGCCATCGGCGACCGCGCGGTCCGTGTCGCGCTTAATTCGATCGAGCAGGCGCAGCGTCACCTCGCCGGATTACACTCAGGCCAGGCCATGCCGCGTTTGCGCTACCGTCTCGAGCACGTGCAATTGATAGCTCCTGAAGACCTGGAACGCATGCACCGTCTAGGGGTAATAGCCTCGGTGCAACCCTTCCACGCCGTTGCGGATCGCGACATCGCCGAACGCTACTGGGGCCAGCGTCACCGCCGCGCCTACGCCTACCGCACTATACAGCAGATGGGCATACCTCTTGCGCTCGGTTCCGATGCCCCTGTAGAGATATTTGACCCGCTGCGTATACTCTACGCCGCCACCTTGCGTACCGATGCTGCATCCCGGCGTCCGCCCTGGCTGCCAGACCAGGCGCTACCCGTTGCGCAGGCACTCTGGGCTTACACAATGGGAGCCGCATACGCCGGCGCCGAGGAGGAAAGTAAGGGTTCGCTGACAGTGGGCAAGCTGGGGGACGCTGTGGTGCTAAGCGAGGATATTTTGAGTGTGCCGCAGGAGAAGATGAGCGAGAACGGGGTACAAGCGACGATTCTGGGCGGAAAGGTGGTGTACGGGGAAGTATAAGCGTCTTAGGCATGGTTCAAAGGAACTTGACAGTTCCTCACCACCAGCAAGGCCCAGCCCTGTCATGCTTCGCTGCCCATCGAGCCAGACCCTTCGCGGAGTTTCCCCTGAGCGAAGCGCATGGGCTCAGGGTGACAGGGAGAGCGTCGGTCAAGGAATGTCATGCTTCGCTCCGCTCAGCATCTGCCAGGGCCGGGAGTGGGTCCTTCCCAGCCAGGGGCAGTGAGCACCCCACACGAGCGCTTCCAGCGCTGACTTGACCGCTGTCCCAAAGGAAGTGGTGAGCATGCTTATCTCCAAATGTCTTCTAAAGGATGGATTATATGGAGGTTTAAATAGATGAGTGATATACTACGAGAAACGTGGGCATAATCATGCACATTGACGAAACAATCCGGCCATCGTAGGGCGCCGAATTATCGTGCACCCGATTTATCAGCCCTTGGTGGATGGTATGGTGTTCGCAATAAAAAGTTACTCTGCATTATCGCGCCCACCGCCGATAATGCAGCTTACCAAGCAAATCGGCAATACCTCGTAGGCGCACAATTTATTGGCGCACCGCCGATTTATCGGCCAATGGCCCGTCGATGCGCTCCTCAGGCCGATAAATCGGCACCTACGAAATGACCGATTTTGGTCGTTAAACTTCATTATCGGCCCTCAGGGATGTGATGATGTCCGCAGTAAAAAGTTACTCTGCATTATTAGCGTTGAGCAAAGAAGCAAGGAAAAACTGAGCAGCAAATCTCTTCGCTCAACTTAATCAGCTACCTATGGTAATGCCAGATATGAGAAGAAATACCAAACCATGACATTGTTACAGTTCATCCTTCTCTTCCTCGCTGCCGTACTCGGCGGCGCACTCAACTCGGTTGCGGGAGGTGGTAGCTTCATCACATTTCCCTCGCTGATCTTCGCTGGTACCGGAGCTATCAAAGCCAATGCAACCAGCACAGTAGCGTTGTGGCCTGGTTCAGTAGCCAGTGCCACTGCGTACCGCAAAGAACTCGCCTCACTGAATCGCCTGTTGCTGATGGTGCTCGTTGGCACCAGCCTGGTAGGCGGAGTGCTCGGCGCTATCTTGCTGGTGCGCACCTCACAATCAACCTTCGTACAACTGATACCCTACCTCCTGTTGCTGGCAACACTCTTGTTTGCTGTAAGTGGCCCCATTACTTCTCTCCTGCGCAAGCGCGCCCAGGCTACACAGAAAACTCACCTTTCGTGGCTAAAACTGGCTAGCATCTCACTCGTGCAACTCGTTGTCGCTACCTATGGAGGCTACTTTGGCGGCGGCATCGGCATCATGATGCTGGCTTCGTTGGGATTCATGGGCATGGAAAACGTCCACGAAATGAATGCTTTGAAGACAGTTCTGCAAGCGAGCATCAATGGCGTTGCCGTAATTACCTTTATCATTGCCGGGGCCGTGGTATGGCTTCAGGCGATTATTATGATCCTGGGCGGGATTGCGGGGGGCTTCGCTGGCGCCTATTATGCTCGCAAGCTCGACCAGCGTTTAGTACGCGTCTTTGTCATCCTTGTAGGCACCGGCTTGACGATCTATTTCTTTTTGAAATAGAAAAGGATGTATCCGTTTTTAGAGCCTGTGAAGTGTATAATTTATATATCTATTTCTTTCGATGCAACTTTCAGAAAATGGACGCGAGATGAAGCAAAGAGAGACCGGTATAACCAACTCACAACTTTCCACCGATATTTCCAGTATACAAGCAGGCAAGACAGGTACTATTGCCGGTAAAGACGATGGCGGGGAGCACGCCAACAAATGGGCTGTGCTCGCCATTCTCGCGGTCGGCGTCTTTATGGCGACGCTTGACACATCCATCGTCAATATCAGCCTACCCACCATCGCACGGTATTTTGGCGTTCCATTAAGTGGCGCTATCGAATGGGTGATTATTGCCTACCTGGTCGTCATTGCCGGCGTTCTTCTCTCCACCGGGCGCTTAGCCGATATGATTGGACGCAAGCCGATCTGGGTGGCTGGCCTGATCATCTTCACCGCTGGCTCTGCTATTTGTGGCGCTTCACTCTCCCTCGGCATGCTGATTGCCGCGCGAGCGCTACAGGGCTTAGGTGGCGCGTTCATCATGGCGATCAGCCCGGCCATGCTCACCAGCGCCTTCCCTGCACATGAGCGAGGAAGAGCGCTCGGGATGAACGCCGTCATTGTGGCACTGGGGGTAAGCGTGGGGCCGACGCTTGGCGGGATCATTACCGAACACTTCACGTGGCGCTGGATCTTCTATGTCAATGTCCCCATCGGTATTATCGGTGTAATCGCGACCTTGCGTATACTGACCGAGCGCATGCGCTGGGGGCGTGGACGATTTGATCCACTGGGCGCGGTCTTGCTGGCAATTGGGCTGGTCGCCCTGACTATGGGGCTTTCATTCGGCCAGGAGTGGGGGTGGAACTCACCGTTGCTCATTGGCACATTAGTCGTCAGTGTACTTGCTTTAACAGGAATGGTGTTCGTTGAGCTGCGTGTCTCCGACCCCGTTATCGATTTTTCATTATTGAAACGCCGGGTTTTTCTCTCGGCCAACGTGAGTCTTGTCCTGTCTTTCCTGGCGCTCTTCGCCGTCAGTTTCATGCTGCCTTTCTACCTCGAGGAATTGCGCGGATTCTCGACCGAGGAAGCAGGATTATTATTAACCCCGTTACCTTTGACGATCGCTGTCATTGCCCCGCTGAGCGGCTCGCTTGCCGATCGCATCGGCTCGCGCTGGTTAGCCGCCGGGGGATTGGCGATTGCCTGCCTTGGACTGGTGCTCATCAGTCAACTGAATGCACAAAGTTCGGTCTGGGACATCATCTGGCGCCTGGTGGTCACCGGCGTGGGCCAGGCCATGTTCCAGTCACCGAACAACAGCGCGCTCATGGGCGCTGCCCCACGTGACCAACAGGGTAGCGCATCAGGTTTCCTGGCAACCGGGCGCGTCGTGGGTCAAAGCGTCAGTGTGGCGATCGCGGGAGCCATCTTTGCCGGCTTCGGCGGCGCCGCAGCGGGCCGTGCACTCATCTCCAATCCCGCATTATCACCCACAGAAATAAGCGCTCTGCAGCAAACATTTGCCACCAGCTTCCATGCTGCTTTTATCGCCTGCGCCGCTATCGCTGCCTTTGGCGTTCTAACCTCGCTTGTGCGCGGCAACGAGAAAGCATAAGCGTTTAGTGGAAGAGGCTGAGGGGATATTGCAGAATTATCAAGCGAGATGTGTGTCGAAGCGGCTGTACCTTGGGCAGCCACTTCGACATGCCTGTGGTTAGTGGCCGCCGTGGCGATGCTGGTAGCGATGGGTAATCTCATCCCAGTTGACTACATTCCACCAGGCGGCGAGGTAGTCGGGGCGGCGATTCTGGTACTTGAGATAGTAGGCATGCTCCCAGACATCGTTACCCATTACCGGGAACATACCGTCCATCATCGGGCTGTCCTGGTTGGCTGTAGAGATGACCTGGAGTTTGCCACTCCGGTCGAGCACGAGCCACGTCCATCCTGAGCCAAAGCGCTTGACGCCCGCATCGTTAAAGGCGGCCTTGAACTGGTCGAACGAACCGAATGCCTGCTGGATTGCGCTGCCAAGCTCGCCCGTGGGTTCTCCGCCGCCATTGGGCTTCATAATCTGCCAGAACATGCTGTGGTTGATATGACCACCGGCGTTATTGCGCACTGCCGTACGGATGCCTTCCGGTACCTCGTTGATGCGCTGCACCAGGTCCTCGACCGTCCAGGAAGCTAGCTGCGACTGATTCTGCAACGCATTATTCAGATTGTTGACATATGCAGCATGATGTTTGTCATGGTGCAGCTGCATCGTCTGAGTATCAATGTACGGCTCTAACGCGTTGTAGTCATACGGAAGTGGCGGAACCTCGAATGCCATAGTACACTCTCCTTACTAGAAATAAAAGTGGGTTATCAAGTGTATCGTCTCAAAGCCTTGCCCTGGCATTGATCAACTTTCTATGTGGCTCCATTTAGCAGGCCGTGCATAGGTGTACAAGTCAAACTGTCTTCAGCGGACAGGGGAGGCGATACGGAAAAGGTCTCCGTATCTAGTTGTATTAGATGGACAGGCAAATGTCAAGCTGAAGCGGGCACATTAGCCTAAACCGTACAGCAAATACCCAACTTTTGCTGCCAGGATGAGATAAGCAAAGAAAGCTTAGCGATACAAGAGATATCCCGCGAGTCCTGCCAGACCTAAAATAATCAGAATGTTCACCTTACGACTGAATGCCAGCCCGAAAGCACCCGCGGCTATCAGCAGCCCTGCCCAGTCTACTCCAGGCTGGTGCAAAACAGTCCAGACGACAGTGAGCAGAAGACCGACAACGGCGAGTGAGACGCCATGCATAGCGCCACGCACCCAGGCTCGATGCTCGATGCGCGCGTAACCGGCAGAGACGACAAGCACCAGCAGCGCGGGGATAGTGATGGCAATCAGGGCGAGGAATGCGCCGAGATAGCCATAGGTGAGATAGCCAAGGCTGATTACCCATAGTCCATTAGGGCCAGGGCTAATCTGCCCGATGGCGATAGATTGTCCGAAGTTGACTTCTTTGGCCCAGCCGTTGGCTATCAAATCCTGGTGCAGGCTGGGTAAATTGCTAAAGCCACCGGTTGAGAAGAGCGAGGCTTTCAGGAAAAGGAGAAAGTAAATCAATGGGTTAATCATTGCTCTTCCCCCTGCTCTTTTACAGGAAGAGGCGCATCTGACCTGGATGAAAAGAAGAGCGCACCGAGGAAAGCAGCGCTGAGGACCACAATGATTACCGAGAGCTTCAAGAGAATGACGACAAGTGCACAGGCAATGATGATAACGCTACTTCCCAGCAAATAGAGAACCCCTTCTTTATAGCCTTTGCGGATGAGGGGCAGCGCAAAATTAAGTCCGACCAGCAGCATTATTCCACCTGTCGCCGGTATCACACCTCGTAAAACTGCCTGGACCGCCGCTAAATGTTCTATTTGTTTAAAGGCAACTGTTAACAGGCAGGTGATCGTTGCACTTGGCAAGAGCATACCGGCGAGAGAGACGACGATGCCCCAGGGCCCACCGAGTTTCTTGCCAATCAGGACTGTTAGTGCCACCAGGTTGATGCCAGGGGTAAGGATACATAAATTCCAGAGACGCATAAACTCTTCTATTGACAGCCATTTATGCTTTTCTATAAACGCACGTTGTATCAAGAATGTCGTCGATGCTCCACCCCCAAAGGATTGTAGACCGACGCTTGCCCAGATGCGAAAAAGCTGCCATTTGCCGGGTCTTGGGTCTTGTAGCTTCATAGAACTAGCTCCTATGCTTATAGAGTATACCTCTACTAAAGTATTACCACGATTTTGTACGGAAGTCAATTACCTTCGATTTAACTTGATATTACTCGATTTATATTGATTTCGCGATAACATGGATGATGAGATACGCCAGGAGGTTTTTCAATTTTTCCAAAGCTTTTTTTGCGAAGCCCCGAGTTTTGTGCCTCAATTCTTGACGTTCAATGCACAAATCGTTACAATAACGGCACAGCGATTACACCGACCCTTTTTGACTTGATTAGATCATCGAGGCAAATCCTGATGCAAGATCACCCCTCATCGTCAACGTTACCCTCCAATACACATGACGCAGAGACGTGGAAAGCCTATTGGAAAGAGCAGGGGCAGCCATGGCGTGCGGCGCCGGCAATCGACGAGGAGCGCCAACAACGACTGTTGAGCTATTACCAGGGGGCTGTTGATATCGAGCGAGGTATGTATCCCTTCAAGGGAGTGCGGTTGAGCCGCGCGGATGTCGAGTGGCTGCTGGCGATGGAAGAGCAGAGGGGTGCTGAGCTGAGTCCGCGTGATGGCAAAGGCGGGAATCAGCATAAATCGTTCGGGCTTGATTTGAGAGGGGTTGACCTGTCACAGGTGAATTTGAGCGATCTGCCCTTGATGCGCTTGCACGCGGGGCTGTCGCTGGAAGAGGGCCGTCACGCGACTGTTGAGCAAAGCAAGGCAGCGGCGGCGAACCTGGCAAAAGCAGATTTGAGCAATGCGCAGTTACAAGGGGCGCAATTAAGCTGGGTGACGTTGGACGAGGCTGTGCTGGTGGAGACGCACCTGGAAGGGGCTGACCTGGGCAAGGCTTCGCTCAAACAGGCCATTCTCGCGGGCACACACCTGGAGGGAGTTGATCTCACGAAGGCACACCTGGAGGGATCAACGCTGCTTGAGGCCTATCTGGAAGGAGCAATGCTGCAAGGAGCCTACCTGGAAGAAGCGAGCTTGTTCGTAGCTCATCTTGAAGGGGCGAGGCTGGCCGGCGCTCACCTGGAAGGGACAAGTCTGCTGGATATACATTTTGAGGGCAAAGCGCTCGGCGGCGATGAACTCAAACACCTGCGCGCATGGATGCCGCACTTCCCGGAGGTCTTGCCGGCGGCAGACTTGCGAGGGATCTACCTGAATAGTCGCACACAGCTCGATAGGATTCATGTTGGCGACGATCAGTACGGGTATATTGCGCTGGCCGATGTTCACTGGGGCGATGTGAATCTCACCGTTGTCGATTGGGCATATTTGAAACGGCTGGGCGACGAGACGATCGCTCGCCCACTGAATGTTGAGGAGGAGGAGGGTGCGCAACCCGGCGAACGAGGTTTGCCCCCCAGGGCTGAACGGGCGGTAGATATGTTGCTGCGGGCGCAAGAGGTCAGCGATGCGGTTGTGAGCTATGTCACGCGCTCGCCTTCCCTGGCGAATAAGATACGCGAACGGATAACGCGAGAGGAGCGAACGCAACGGGAGACGCAGCAGCAACTTGAGCTGGAGCGGTTCCGGGTCGCGGTGCGCGCGAACAGGCAGCTCGCGGTGGTCTTGCGCGCCCAGGGGTTGAATGAAGCGGCTGATCGTTTTGCCTACCGCGCCCATGTGCTGCAGAGACGAGTCTTGTGGCGGAGTGGCGCCCGCTCCTATGGATCATACTTCTTTTCGTGCTTTCTTGATGTACTGGCCGGTTATGGGTACAAGCCAGGCCGCACCGTGACTGCCTATATTTCGACGATCCTCAGCTTTGCAATCATCTATTTTTCGTTTGGCCTATTGCCGGGGTACCGGACATCGATTTCTCCATTGTACGCCCTCATCATCAGCATCATTTCGTTTCATGGGCGTGGTTTCTTCCCCGGCGGTTTTCTCCCGACGTTTCCGATGGCGGTGTTTGCCGCGTGCGAAGCCATTATCGGTCTGACCATCGAAATTAGTTTTATCGCAACGTTTACGCAGCGCTACTTTGGGAAGTAAGACTTCACTTTAATGAAGCGTCATAAAGAAGAGGGCTACAAGAAAGGCGAATAAGGAGGTAGGTCAGCTTCGACAAGCCCTCAACATAATCATGGGCAGCAAAACTCCCCCGAGGTCACGCCTGTCCTGGATCGCAAAGCCTGCACCTGCCACGGTACGTCCGGTGTCGCGATTCCAGTGGCAGTTGCCCGCTATTAGCTTATTCACCGGCGTAATTATATCCTGGACACGGCTGGCGATAGCTCCTTGTGCGCGTACGTGCTCGACCAGCAGCAGGGTGCCGCCAGGCTTCAGTACACGTCGAATTTCGCTTAATCCACGCGCAGGGTCTGTGACGGAGCAGAAAACCAGCGTTGCCACTGCGCTGTCGAATGTCTCGTCAGCAAAAGGTAAGGCTTCCACCGGCACCTGTGTGAGAGTAATAGGTACTCGTGCTGTTTTCACACGCTCGCGTGCATAGCGCAGCATAGCCGTATCCGGTTCAATAGCTTCTACCCGCTGGACCTGTGCCGGATCGTAAAAGGCGAAGTTGAGTCCATTACCCGCTCCAATTTCCAGGACGAGACCCTGCGCCTGTCCAATAATCTCCTTGCGCAGCGGCTCCATGAAACTACTTTCAGACCCGCCGCGCGAAAGTCGCTCGTAGAAAGCCGCGAAAAAGCGGTGGGAGGTAGTTTTGGGCTTTCCGGCATCCGTTGGTGTAACCTGACTCATGAGTTGTTGCAACTGCTTTCTTTAAATTGACAGGCGTTACATAGCATGTTAGTATCTTACTATATTTACACAACGGTAGTGCAAGACGCAAAGGCGCCCCGTTTTCATCTATCACGGCCGCACTGACAACGTCAGAGATGCCGCATGGTCCCCCGATGGTCAATACCTGGCCTCTGCAAGTCATGATGCCACCGTGCGCGTATGGCAGGCACCCTGATTGTGTTCTCGCTTGCACCATACTGCCATGTCCATTAGAATGTTCATGTGATAACATTCATCACCAAAACGCGCTAGAGGAGACTATAGCATGCCACGCATACCACCTGTTGATAACATACAGCTTCCCCAGGAAGAGGCAACATCCTTCACCAGCATGTCCACTCTCTTCCGCACCATGGCTCACCGGCCAGAGCTGATGCAGCACAGCATGCAGTTGTTGGACACAGCTATGCGCACCGGCACCGTTGAACCCGGGTTGAAGGAATTACTGGCTGTACGTGTCTCCCAGGTCAATCATTGTTATTATTGAATGGCCGCTCATACTGCCTTGGCAAGGCAGCTAGGTGTAAGCGAGGAGTTGCTAGACGCGCTCTACCATATTGACACACACCGCCATCTCTTCACCGCTCGTGAATTGGTCGCATTGCGTTTCGCCGAAATTATGACCACGAGCGCCCGTGATGTGGATGAAACATTGTGGGATGAACTGCAGGCGCACTTCGACGATGGCGAGCTTGTTGAGATAGCTACTGTGATTGGACTGTTCAATTTCTTCAATCGTTACGCGGATGCGTTCCAGATTCTTCCATCAGAGGATACTACAGGGGAATGAGATATGCCCGGCAGTGAAGAAAAATTTGCAGCTTTGCTCAAGGATTTACAGGAATTAGCAGCCTATCTGCATAGCCGTGGAGATAGATCGCTGGCGCTTTCTAAGCAGTTCGAGGAAAACGCGAAGACAGACTCCTCCAATAGAGAGTTTGATCTACGCCAGGCAACCATGCTCGATTACCAGCACCATGTCTGGCATGAGATCGGCAACATGGTTGACAAACTCATAAAAAAATACGACCAAAAATAGGGGCGCGCCCCATCGCGCCCCTGCCAAACTTCTACATCCCGCTACTTGTGGCCTTTGTATAGGTGTTCGTCAACTCGTCCTTGGTACGCGAGTACAGTTCACGGCCCTGTGACAGCGCATCCGTGGCACGAGCCCGAATCTGGTCACTCAATCCGGTAGAGCGGTCACGCAGCATGATGCCTTGCTCTGTAAGCTGTGTCCGCGTGGCCTCCCCCGACTGTGGTGCCAGGATTAATCCCGCGGCTACACCCAGCGCAAGTCCTACAAGTAATCCAAAAAGAAACTTCATAGCTCACCTTCATCCTTTCTAAACAGCAGAGAAACTAAGCTCAGCTAACGCTACACAAAAAAGACCGGAGCGGTTTCCGGCCAGTCACCGCGGTGCAGAATTGAAAGCTAGAGTACAGGCTCGTTGAGGACTTGCCCTACGAGAGTAAGCAGATCCTCCAATTCAAACGGTTTACGTACGAGATGGACCTGCTGGTAAAGTCCAGGATCACTCGATATCATCCTGGCCACTTCTTCAGCCTCAAGCACTGCCGCCGTGTAGACGATGACAGGAATTTCGGCTGTTACGGTATCTTCTTTCAACTCCTTCAACACGTCTTGCCCAGAAACATTGCCCAGTTTCAGGTCGAGTATCAGCAAATCCGGTAACTGGGTTTTCACACTGGTGTAAGCCTCTTTACCGTTTTGCAGGATTGAGACCTGGTACTGTTCATCCTCCAGAATCCGTCGCATCAGCGAGAGCAGCTGACCCTGGTCATCAATAATAAGTATTTGTTTTCCCACAAATAATTGGCGCTTGCCCCTACTAGAAGGCTTGAGAAAAAGCGCCCCTCCTGTTATATATACGCATGCACCTACATTCCAGTTTCGCGTGGTTTCAATCTCAGATGAGAAGCCAGTTCCCTTACAGGCTAGTCGATAGCACTTCTACCTGCCCTCAACCTGGTTGGACTGGAGAGTAGAGGCATGCGTTATGCCCCAGTCTGATACCGTAATAGTGTATCACGTTAATCAGTAACACACAAGATCAATTGTAGGGTAGAATATGTCGTGGGCCTTGACGAATCATGGTATACTAACTTCGTGCTAAGGTAGCTTATACCTTTATGCATGACCGTGTAGCTCAGTTGGCAGAGCAAGCGACTTGTTATTATGTACCAGTCTTGGGGGCGTAGCTCAGTGGTAGAGCGAGGCACTTTTAATGCCGAGGCCGAGGGTTCGATCCCCTCCGCCCTCACCCATATTACAGCTCATAATCTCTTGCCCACCGCACATGCTTTTCCTGCTTGTTTGCTGTTGGTAATAATCTCAGACTCGCGTTTGCTGTGCCTACATGAGCTATAGGTACAAGGTACACCTTCCCTGTATCAGGGCAATAGACGGCGAAATAATCAATCTGCCCTCGATAGTCTCTTCTTCCGTGGCTCGTCTTTCCTGCCCTTGTATGGTAGTATGAGCTGGCGGTTTTAAATGCGATATAAGCACCATCATTCTCAACCCAACCTGTTTTACACTGAATCCGGTAGAAGTTTCCATCAGCGTCTTCAATCACCAGATCGTAGCGCATGTTATCCCCGTAGGGAGTAAGAACGTTGTAACCAGCCTCTAAGAGCTTGAAGATGATAACGGCCTGGCTCCGCTCCCCAATTGCCTTTGGATTTTGCTTTGGCCCGTATAATCCCATCACATGCTCCCTTCTTCCTTGGGTAGATTTGTTCAACTAACCACATCATTTTACTCTCTCCCGCGATCTTGCTTGAAGGTACCCGACATAAATACTACTCCAGACTCAAGATACCAATGAGAAATCCCGTATTACCCCTCAGTAATTGCTCAGTTAAGCGACCTTCTGCTGCAATCCCTGTGAGAAAGCCTCGTTCTATGATATAGTACAGGAAAATTGACAAAGGGAGAGTGTGGGTGCAGTATCGAGACCTTATCTATCGCGTTCATGCACGTCAGTCCATGTTTACCCGCTCTATTTCTGATGAGTGGTAGAGCATATCGTACATAATGGTGAAGTGATAGAAGACTATCCACGTACATTTCCGTTTCCGGCGAAGTTGCTGCTTGGGTGGTGTAACGGGCGCGCGATTCATGTGGTAGCAGCAGAAAATAGTAGCAAGCAGCAAGTGATCGTGATAACAGCATATGAGCCCACCCTTGACAAGTGGGAACCGGATAGGAAGACCAGGAGGAGACACTCATGAAATGCGTCATCTGTCAATACGGAGAGACTGAACCAGGAACCACAACAGTCACGCTTACCAGAGATGAGACGACCATTGTTATTCGCGATGTCCCGGCCCAAATCTGCACGACCTGTGGCGAGGAATATGTGGATGCAGCAACGGGCAAGCGCCTTTCTCAGATCGCGGAAACAGCGGTGAATGAAGGCGTACAAGTGGATGTACGTCGTTATAAAGCCGCGTAGATTATGGGGCCCAGCGAGTCGCAGCTATTGTCAGATGTGTATGCAGAGGTAGAGCAGCGTTTCGAAGGGATTAATGATCCTGCCCACGGCTGGGAGCACATCCAGCGCGTCTATAAACTCGCACTGTATATTGCTGAACAAGAGCACGCAGATACCTTTATCGTGGGGATGGCCGCATTGCTGCATGACCTGGGGCATCTCTCGCATGATTCTACGAAGCATCATGCTGAGCTCTCGGTGTCGAGCGCTGCCGGGCTGCTTTCTGCCTACCCCATCGCCCCTGGCACCCAACAAGCGATCTTACACGCTATTGCTGCCCATAGCTTCAGTTTAGGCATCGAGCCTGGCACCCTGGAAGCGAAAGTTGTGCGTGACGCTGACCGGCTTGATAGTCTTGGCGCCATTGGCATTTTGCGCTGGGCGATAACGGGAACAGTGCGACGCACTCCTCAAACCCAACCCTATCATCCCGATGATCCCTTTGCCGCATGGCATACACCCGACGATCATCGCTACATGCTCGATCACTTCTTCACAAAATTGCTCAAGCTCAGTAGCACAATGTCCACACAAACAGGCCGTGCGCTGGCTAGCCAGCGCACGGCTTTTATGCACGCTTATCTCGATGAATTAAGAAAAGAAATATAAATTTGAAACGACTACCTACGAAATTTTCGCCTTGACATCTACCAGTTGTTGCGTATGCATGCGATCGTGGGCCGGCAGCACGTTTACCAGCTGGTAGAACTTGAGCTGACCCCAGTTGGGATGACGAAATGGCCGCTCCCAGCCATCGGCAGGTAGAGCCGCCAGGTACTCGAATATCTCCTCACGCCGTGCCGCCATGCCTGCCAGCACCGCATCGAGTGATGCAGGAGGTTTGGAAGCGCGTGTGCGGCGTGGTGTCTCTTCATCAGCAGCCGTTAGCAGCGGATTGTCTTCGTTCTGCACGGTCTGCATTTGTTCCAGGGCCAATCCATCAGCAATATAGAGATGATGGGCCAGTTGTAATGGAGACCACGCATCCTCTCCAGGCTGCGTGGCCAGTTCGTCGGCGCTGAACTTTGCCAACTGGCCCATGAACTCTACGCGCGCCTCCGCCATCTTGCGCCGCACCTTTTCAAACGGGTTCTCCAATGTAGCCATGTTCGTCTCCAAATCAGTCCTCGTGTTTCACCAGTCGGCTATATAAACGTTCAAGTTCGTCTTGATTATTAAAGTGTAGTACAAGTGTCCCCTTGCCCCTGGTGTTGCGCTTCAAATCCACCTTCACCATCAACGCTTCGCGAAATTGCGCTTCCAGGTCTTCAATTTCGGCAGGGCGCCTCGGCGCAGCTACAGAAACCTCTTGTAAGACGCCATCAGCGCTTTCAGCCGCTTTGATACGCGCCGCCAGTTCCTCTGCCTGGCGCACATTCAATTCCAAGTTGATGATCTTGCCCATCGCGGCGATTTGATCTTCCTCGCGACTAATACCTATCAGTGCTCGTGCATGTCCTTCGCTGAAATGCTCATACTGATTGATCAGCGCTTCTCGCACCTTCGCGGCTAAAGTTAACAGCCGCAGGGAGTTAGTGATTGTTGAGCGGTCCTTGCCTACCTGTTTGGCAACCATCTCCTGGGTCAGTCCAAATTCCTGGACCAGTGCCTGGTATGCCCGCGCCTCTTCGATAGGATTCAGGTCAGCACGCTGGATATTCTCGATCAAGGCTAACTCGAGCATCTCAAGTGGTGTCGCTTCTTTCACGACCACCGGAACTGTTTTCAAACCTGCCAGGCGTGAAGCTCGCCAGCGACGTTCGCCGGCAATAATTTGAAACCGTACGACGCCGGCATCCACTACTGTGCCGGCAATCTCACCTGGCTGCTCGTCTTCAACGAACCAGGGATCGTTTACCGGCGCCTTCTTGCTGGTGCCAGTTGCGTTATTGCTTGTGTCCAGGCGTGTGACAACCAGAGGTTGAAGGAGTCCATGTTCCTGGATGGAGGCGCTTAACTCCAGCAATTTGGGATCATCCTCTGTAAGCGGTCTGCGCGGTTGGCGTGGATTCGGAATGATCGCCTCGGTGGAAATCTGCAAGATACTGTGCTCATCGACGCGCGAGGGTTGATTCGCGGCCATCACCTCGGATGCGCCGGATATCAAAGCGTCCAGGCCTCGGCCCAGTCCAAACTTCTGCTTAGCCACGGGCCATCACCTCCTCTGCTAACGTGCGATAAGAAATCGCTCCAGGCGATGAGGGATCATAATCCAGGATTGACTGCCCAAAGCTGGGAGCTTCGCTTAAGCGCACATTACGATTGATAATCGTTTGAAATGTCTCTTTGGGAAAGTGGTTTCGTACTTCCCGCACAATCTCCCCTGCTAAGCGCGTGCGTGGATCAAACATGGTCAACACAACACCCGCGATGTACAGGCTCGGATTCAATTTACTTTTAACAATCTGGATGGTGTTCAGCAAGTGGCTCAGGCCCTCCAAGGCCAGGTATTCGCACTGGATTGGAATAATCAGGGCATCTGCGGCAACCAGGGCATTTACTGTAAGCAGCCCAAGTGAAGGAGGGCAGTCGATGAGGATGTAATCGCAGCGCTCGCGGATTGGCTCCAGCACATGGCGTAATCTGCTCTCGCGTGCCAGTGTCCCTACCAGTTCGACCTCGGCAGCCGCCAGGTCTACGGTGCAAGGTGCAACCACAAGCTCGCGCCGCTGCGTTGGTACAATCACGTCAAAAATGGTTAACACATCATCTTCTTGTACGAGCAGATCGTAGATGGTTTGAGGCCGGGCATTTTTTGCTGCTCCAATGCCGCTGGTAGAGTTGGACTGCGGGTCTATATCGACGAGCAACACCTTGCGCCCTGCTGCTGCCAGGTATGTGGATAGGTTGATAGCAGTGGTGGTTTTCCCAACCCCCCCTTTCTGGTTCGCAATTGCATATACTTTTGACACGGGCTGCTACCTTTCATCTGACCATACCTGCACGCTGCTCAATCTCATGTTATTGTATGGACATTGTAACAAATGCATCGATGAGAAGCAACTACAATTGACACGCTCCCCAATTACACCATACAATCAGAACAGTATCGTTTGTTAACTGGCAAACTATAAAGAATAAAAGAAAGCTTTTTATCATGCAACAATCTTCCCCCTCGCTGCAGCCTCATCAAAAAGAGCCGCTTCCCGAAGCTCGTGTGGTTGCGCCTGGTATCTGGAAAATCACCTTGCCTATTCCGTTCCCGCTGCGCACCGTCAACGTTCATGCTCTCGTAGGTAGCGATGGCTGGGCGCTGGTAGACGCCGGCATGGGTACGCCCGAGTCGCGCACAGCCTTCTGGACAGGACTGGAACGCGCCGGGCTCAGCCTGAGCAAGCTGCGCACCATCGTCCTCACACACCATCACCCCGACCATATCGGTCTTTCAGCAGAGCTACAGGAACAGAGCGATGCAGCAGTCTACATGCACCCCATTGATGAAGCCGGCGTGCAGGTTATCTGGTCCGGTACAATGCCTGAGCGTTTTCGCAACGTCTCACAGTTCTTCGGGCAGCATGGCCTGCCTCCGACCGATTTCTGGTTTACCCAGGTGGACCCGCAGGTCATGCGTACTATCATCCGCGTACCACCACACGAGGCGATTACCCCGGTTGAAGATAATCAGTATCTCAACCTGGCAGGCGAAGATTACCGCGTGATCTGGACACCGGGGCACTCAGATGGGCATATCTGCCTCTTCCGCGAACGCGATGGCGTCTTCCTGGCAGCCGATCACGTTCTACCACGCATCACACCGAATGTCGGCCTCTACTCGGAAAAAGATCGCGAGAATCCCTTAGGCGACTACCTGAACTCGTTGCGAAAGGTCGCTACCCTGCCCGCGAGCATCGTCCTTCCGGGGCACGGAGAACCTTTCAATGACCTGGCGGGTCGTACTGCGGAAATCATCGAGCATCACAGGCAGCGCGAGATGCAGATTTTGAGCATGCTCGAAGAAGGGCCTCAACATGCCTACCAGATCACTGAGAAGCTCTTTGGAAACCGTTTGAACAACAGCGAAGCACGCCGCATGGCAGTCGCCGAAGCCCTGTCGCACCTCGAATATCTCCGTTTTAGCGGGCAGGTCAAACGGTACCGTACTGAAGATGGGCTTATCTTGTATGCTGTATTATAATACCTCATTCGTGCCGCCTGTGAAGCCAATTTTTGAGCTGTACGCTTGCTTTAAAGTGGCTTCTCATGCTGCACAAAGACATGAGCCTAGCTCTCAAGCACCCTCAGCCCCTTGAATTCCTTAAAGCCACGTGCTATACTCCTTAACGGCAGTGAGTTGTAAAGCCGCTCTACAGGCCCAGCAATAGATGAATGGGAGCAGAAGCGGCATGTGTTGATCGTTGTAAGGAGAATTTCGAACCCATGGCTACAAAAAAAACCGCAGCTGAATCGACCATCGTTGGTCGTCAGGAGCTTACGAAACGTATCGCTACACAGGCACAGTTGACCCAGAAGAAAGCCGCTGAAGTATTAGAAGCGACGTTGGATAACATCCGCGAGTCTCTCAAGGCGGGTCACGAGGTACGTTTAGTAGGTTTTGGCTCGTTCAAAGTGCGCAGGAGCGCTGCCCGCAAGGGCGTTAACCCGCGAGATCGCAAACCCATACAGGTCCCCGCAAAGGACCGGGTGCGTTTCTCTCCGGGTAAAGAACTCTCGGATGCCGTCGAGAAAAAATAGTAGTGCGTAGGTACCCTTAATGGGTGTTTGGTTCTAGCGTTAGTATGGGCAGAATGCTGCCCTTACAAAGTATTGTTTGGCTCGCTGCCATACTTCTACCCCTTGCCGGTATTAGTGAACGTAAGGCATATCACCAGTACCTGCAAGGGGTTTCCATTTTTGGCCCTCTATCCCATCCCTACTATACATGTGGTCTCTTAATGGAGTAAAATAACATAACAGAAACGTCACAACGTAATGTACATTAAGGCCCTGTTACAAAACGCAAAAACGCGAAAACGTAGAACAGGTCGAACATTCACTCACAGCATAGGACATTCTAGAAAGAGGAGCCTATGGCAATCAGCAACGTTACCCTTGCGGGTCTTACCCGAACACAACTACTTGAAACACACTATAAAATGGCTCTCCTGCGGCGCTTTGAAGAGAAAGCAGCAGAGGAATACACTCGCGGCAAAATCGCTGGTTTCATGCATCTTTATATCGGCCAGGAGGCAGTCGGTGTAGGTTGTATCACCGCAATGCGGCCCGACGACAAGGTTCTGTCCAGTTACCGCGAGCACGGACAAGCAATTCTCAAAGGCATGGACCCTGGCGTAGTAATGGCCGAGCTTTTCGGCAAAATTACCGGCTGCAGCAAGGGCAAAGGCGGCTCCATGCACATGTGGAGCAATGAGCTAGGACTGCTTGGAGGGAATGCAATTGTCGCAGCGCAGTTGCCGATAGCAGCAGGCATAGCCCTTGCTATGCAATACCAGGGACTCGATACCATCGTGGTATGTTTTTTCGGTGATGGCGCTGTTGACGAAGGCGCGTTCCACGAAGCGCTTAACCTGGCGTCTATCTGGAAACTACCTGTCATCTTTATTTGTGAAAATAATCAATACTCCATGGGTATGGCTGTAGAAAAAGCCTGGGCGGTTGATTCTCTGCTCCCACGCGCAGCAGCTTACAATATGCCCTATGAGCAGGTCGATGGCATGGATGTAATCCAGGTCTACGAGGCCGCGAAACGTGCCGTCGAGCACACACGCAGCGGGCAAGGCCCCTTATTACTGGAGATTAAGACCTATCGTTTCCGTGGGCACTCGATGACCGACCCGGCATATTACCGCACGCGCGAAGAGGAGCAGCAATGGCGCACCACCCGCGACCCCATCGGCATCTTTGAGAAGAAATTACTCGATCTTGACCTGGCCACCCAGGCCGAATTTGACGAGAATGATGCCAGGGCCATCCAGGCAGCCGAGGACGCTGCCGAGTATGCCGATAACAGCCCTGATCCCACGCTGGATGAGCTTTATACCGATGTTATGGTCGATAATTCAACCGCACTCTCCTTCCGCTATGAGAGGAATTAATCACTATGCGTACCCTTACCTATCGTGATGCGCTGCGCGAAGCTATCCGTGAAGAAATGCAGCGCGACGAGCGTGTGTTCATTTTAGGCGAAGATATCGCCGGCTATGGCGGCACCTATGCCGTTTCTAAAGGACTCTTCGAAGAGTTTGGTGAGAAGCGCGTGCGTGATACTCCCTTAGCCGAAGAGGTCATTACAGGGGCAGCGATTGGCGCTGCCCTGGGTGGCTTGCGTCCCATCATCGAGCTGATGACCATCAATTTCAGCCTGCTTGCTAGTGACCAGATCGTTAATCAGGCCGCCAAATTCCGTTACATGTTCGGTGGGCAGCCGGAGATGCCCCTGGTGATCCGTATGCCGGGTGGTGGGGGAGCGCAGCGAGGAGCGCAGCACTCACAATCCCTGGAGTCCTGGTATGCGCATATCCCGGGCCTCAAAGTAGTCATGCCCGCTACACCCTACGACGCCAAGGGTATGCTCAAAGCCGCAGTACGCGATCCCGATCCAGTACTCTTCATCGAGCATGAACTGCTTTATAACATCAAGGGCGAGGTCCCTGACGAAGACGTTGAATACACGGTGCCACTCAATCGCGGCGAAGTCAAGCGGCAGGGCCAGCATGTGACTATCGTTACCTACTCGCGCATGCTGCACGTCACCTTGCAGGCCGCTGAAGACCTGGCTAAAGAAGGCATTGAAGCAGAAGTCATCGATCTCAGGAGTATCCGCCCCATCGATATCGACCTGCTCATCGACTCGGTCAAGAAAACCAATCGCGTCATCATCGCCCAGGAAGGATGGAAATACTACGGAACGGGCCAGGGTCTGGCGGCGCTGATTTACGAATACGCTTTCGATTACATGGATGCACCGATTCAACATGTCACCAGCGCCGATGTACCCATGCCTTACTCGAAAGTGCTGGAACGGGCCGCGCTGCCCAATAAAAATGATATTGTCAACGCTGCGAAAGCCATTGTGCCAGCGGCCCTTGTACGTGCTTGATGCGGAGTGCAGTTATGAAGACGGTTGAAATGCCCAAAATGGGCGATACGATGGAAGAAGGCAAGATTCTCCGCTGGATCAAACAGGAGGGCGACCAGGTAAAAAAAGGGGAATCGCTCGCCGAGGTCGAGACGGATAAAGTCAATATTGAAATAGAATCCTTCGCCAGTGGCGTGCTGCGCAAGATACTGGTACCTGAAGGCAAATCAGCACCTATTGGCGCAGGCATCGCGTTAATTGGCGCAGCCGACGAAGCTTTGCCCGCTGAGCTGGCCGGCAATGGCGCGGCAGGCAAGAAGCCTGAGACGCGCGTGAAAGAGGGAAATGGGATAGGGTACGCCGCACAAAACGTAGCCCAGCAGGCGAGTGTTCAAGTTGCGCCCGCCGCGCCGGGCCAGGAGCGCATCTTTATTTCCCCCATCGCACGCCGCGTGGCCGAAGAGCATCAACTGGATTACCAGCAAATCCAGGGCACGGGACCCAATGGGCGCATCATTAAAATGGATGTCGAAGCGGCCCTGGCACAAAGGCAGGCGGAAGTAGTCGCACCGGCCGTTCGCGCCGTACCCTCCCCGGTCGAAATCCCGGTGCCAGGACCGGCGCCTGTGGCCGTCGAGGCAGGCGAAGTAGTCGAGATACCGCTCACGACTATGCGCCGCACCATCGCAAGGCGTCTCGGCCAGAGCTGGCTGGCCTCGCCTCACTTTTACGTGACCAGCGTCATCGACACCGGCAAACTTGCCGATTTGCGGCGGCAGATCAATGAGTACGCGGAGAAGGACCCTGCTCCGGTCAAGGTCAGCTTCAACGACCTGATCGTCAAAGCAATAGCGCTGGCGCTGCTGCGTATGCCGCAGGTCAACGTTTCGTTTGCAGAGGATAAACTCATCCAGAAGAACCGGGTGCACATCGGCATGGCCGTGGCGCTCGAGCAAGGTCTGATCGTGCCCGTCATCCACGATGCCGATAAGCGCGGCATACTCGACATCGCACGTGAGTCGCACCGCCTTGCCGAAGCTGCCCGCACCAGCAAACTGCACCCGGAGGATCTAATCGGCGGCACTTTCACCATCAGTAACCTGGGCATGTTTGACGTAGATAGCTTCACCGCTGTCATTAACCCGCCCGAGTCTGCCATTCTCGCAGTCGGTTCGATCACCCCGACTCCGGTAGTGGTAGATGGCCAGGTAGTAGTGCGGGATCGTATGAAAGTAACGCTTTCCTCCGACCACCGCGCTATCGATGGCGCGACCGCTGCCCGTTTCTTGCAGGAGCTCAAGCGCCTCCTGGAGGAGCCATTTGGCCTGTTGCTGTAAAAGAAAGATGGACGAGATCTTTATGTCTACGCATACTATCAACGGCGTAACCCTGGCGCTCCTACGCGGCAATATCGTGGAGATGCAGGTGGATGCCATTGTCAACGCCGCCAACTCCGGGCTACGGGGTGGCGGCGGCGTAGATGGAGCGATTCACCGTGCAGGCGGGCCGGGTATCATGGAAGAATGCCGCAAGATCGGCGGCTGTCCCACCGGCAGCGCCGTAGCAACCACCGCGGGCAAGCTGCCCGCGAAGTATGTCTTCCATGCCGTCGGCCCTATCTATAGCGGCAGCCCTAACGATGAGCGCCTGCTGGCGAGCGCCTACCAGAGCTGCCTCAATCTCGCCGAACAACACCAGGTCAAAAGTATCGCCTTTCCCTCGCTCAGCACCGGTGCCTACGGCTATCCACTGACGTTAGCCGCTCCGATTGCCCTGCGCACGATCATCGAACACATCAAAAAGCCCACCGGCCTGCAGCAGGTAGTTGTAGTGCTGTTTGGGGAGGCTTCATACAAGGCGCATGAGAAGGCGCTGGCTGAGATTACGCGGTAATGACGGATATCTTTCTTCTAGTCGTCAGTCCAGTTTGAATTTTGAGGTGGGGCCTGACACCCGCGAGGGGTGTCAGACATCGACTCATATGATTGGTTACACATTTTGAAAGTACCCATTGCAATAAAAATTTTGACCTGAACCAATGCGACCGTGTAATATATCCTTGTACACGCTAAGATCGCGACTTCCTGGCCTCTTCGGCGAATAGTACTCGCAATCCACCCATTTTCAGCCCACAGACTGATCGCGTTCCGCCCTAAGACTGATGACGGATCTCCTGACATCGGGCATACTCTGAGTGACGAAACCGCATGGTCCACTCAATCATGCCAAATGGTTCCCCTCTCCATCGCAATGGAGAGGGGCCAGGGGTGAGGCCACCCCGAAGGAGATCGTATATGGTACAACCGACCGCATCGAGACAATCCGCACCATTCCCGCAAGGAAGCCCATTGATCCGCGTCGAGCATCTGACGCGCGCCATCAACACCGGTGCGCAACGGACCGTCATCCTCGACGACGTGACCTTCACCATTCCTGCGCAGCGTTTGTTCGCTATCAACGGCCCGTCGGGCAGCGGCAAATCGACGCTGCTCAACATGCTGACCGGCATCGACCGCCCAAGCAGCGGGCGCGTGATCTTCGGTGCCCAGGAACTGAGCGCCAGCAGCGAGAACGCCCTGGCGCGCTGGCGCGGGGAGCATGTGGGGATCATTTTTCAATTTTTCCAATTGGTCCCCACTCTCACCGCGATAGAGAATGTCTTGCTGGCGTTGGAACTGGGCAAAGGTGGCGGGCTCCCCCGCCGAGCCTGGCGTGAGCGTGCGCAGATGTGCCTGGAAACGGCGGGCCTGGGTGCCTTTTCCCATCGTTTGCCCAGCGAGCTTTCCGGCGGGCAGCAACAGCGCGTCGCGATTGCGCGGGCGCTGGCGAACGATCCGCCAGTCATGGTTGCCGATGAGCCGACCGGCAACCTGGACTCCCGCACGGCGCACGGCGTCTTTGAGACGCTCGCGAGCCTGACCGAAGCCGGCAAAACCGTGATCTATGTTACCCATGACCCCAATCTCGCTGCCCGCGCCCAGGCGCGTCTTGATCTGCTCGATGGGCGCATCGTTGGACAACACGGCGCGCACGCGCTGATGGCTTCTTCGCCGGAGGTGGGCTCATGAGCGCCAGCCTGAAAAAGTCGTTCGCGGATGTGACGCGGCGCAAGGGGCGCACGCTGATGGTCGTGCTGGGCATCTTCATCGGCGTGCTGGGCCTGACGAGCGTCACTTTCATTCAGCAGACCCTTTTGTCCGCCTTTACCTACAGCACGGGCACCGCCGCGAACTCCCCGGATATTACGCTCCAGGTGAATCGGCTCGACCCGGCGCTGACACCACAGCTTTCTGCCGTTGCGAACGTGCAAGCGGTGCAAATGCAATCGGTCTTTGCGACGCACTGGCACGTCAGCGCTACGCCCGGACACGTGCCCATCACTCTTGTCAGCTATCCTGACTTCCAACACGTGCCCATCACGCCGTTTCAACTGACGAGCGGGCGCTATCCGGGCGCGGGTGAGATCGCGCTGGAGTATGGCGACCAGGATATACAGCCGGTCTCCCTTGGCGATACGGTCACCGTGGACACCAGCCAGACCACCACCTCTCTGCGCGTCGTGGGCTTTGCGCGCACCCAAGGCTTGCCAAGCCCGGCGGGCAGCGGCACTGCGCGCGGGTACATGAGCGAGGCCGCCATCCATCAGGCATTCGGTTCCCTTGGGGCCGCGCCGAAGAGTCAGGAGCCACAGGTACAAGATGAGATGGCGTTCAAGGTGCAGAATATCAGTCAGGTAACCACCACAGCGAACGCGCTGGCCCAGACACTGCGGGCGAAAGGCGTGACCGTCCTGAATGTGAGCATTCACCAACCATTCAACCAGGAAGGAATCAACGCCGTCAACGGCGTCTTTACGCTGCTGCGCATGCTGTCCATTCTGGCGGTGATTCTGAGCGCGCTTCTCATTCTCAACACTGTCATCACACTCATAGCCGAGCAGACGCCGATCATCGGCACGCTGAAAGCCGTGGGCGGGACGCGCAGCGCCATTGTGCGTGGCTATCTCGTCTCGGTGGGCATGTACAGTGCGCTTGGGACCTTGCCCGCCATCGCGCTGGGGCTGGGGCTTGGGTATCCGCTGGCATCCTCCCTTGCCAGCAGCATTTCGCTCGCTGTGGGTCCATTTACCATCTTCCCCTGGATCATCATCCTTGGCCTGGCAGTAGGCTTTGGCGTGCCGTTGCTTTCGGCACTCTTGCCGCTGTGGATGGGCACGCGCATCACCGTGCGCGAGGCGCTTTCCGCCTATGGCATCAGCGCCGGGCGTGCTGGCAATCGCCGAGCCAGGCTGGCACAGCGCCTGAGCTGGGTCTCGCAGACGACCTGGCTGGGGCTGCGCGGGGTCTTCCGCAAACGCTGGCGGGCGACGCTGACCCTGCTGACGCTGACCCTGGCGGGGTCCACCTTCCTGGTGGTGCAGACAGCCACCGCCGCCACCAATCAGACTACTGTCAACGCGTTCGCTCCCTACCATTACGATGTCCTTGCGCAGATCTACGCGCAAAACGCGCCGCTGGTCGCGCAGATCAGTGCGCTGCCTAATGTCGGACAGGTGGAACGCTACCGAGAAGCGGAGGGGGCAGAGAGCCAATGGGGGCAAATGCTCCTGCTGGGCTTTCAGCCGGATACCAGGCTCTATACCCCGCAGCTCATCAGCGGGCGCTG
>Ga0207646_10001738_pt1 | contig 26503 bp, 16 predicted proteins | sample KBSK5502metaG_FD_184343 | JGI IMG/M metagenome (GOLD analysis project Ga0207646, IMG submission 184343) | Corn, switchgrass and miscanthus rhizosphere microbial communities from Kellogg Biological Station, Michigan, USA - KBS K5-50-2 metaG... | ecosystem: Host-associated > Plants > Roots >...
TACCGACGCCTCCGCTGCTGCAGCAATTCTCGGTTAGCCAGTAAAGCTGGCAAATAGAGAGCTTCGCAAAAAGAGTTTCCGCGCTTGGGTGCGAGGAAAGGCAGGATCACGAAAGAAATCGGAAGCGAAAGATCGGCTTGGGGATAAGGGATCAGCGAGCAATGCAAGGAGCGCTTGAGCTAAACTGTGGGCATGAGACCCCTGAAAAGCTTAACCTTCGACGCCCTCCGCGATTTGCTGGCCCAGACCTTCAAGCACATCCCTGACCAGCGTGATCCAGGTCGGATCACCTGGGAACTGCCCGCGGTCTTGATGAGCGCCTTTGCGATGTTCTTCTTTCAGCATCCGAATCTGCTGGAGTATCAGCGCCGGATGAAAAAGAAGAGTGGGCGGTCGAACCTGGAGCGCGTCTTTCAGGTCGCAGACCTCCCGTCTGATACGCAGCTGCGGGAGATTCTGGACGGAGCTGAGATTGAACCGTTGCGGAGCGTGCTGCCGGAGGTCTTCGAGCGGATGCGACGCGTGGGCTGGACCGTGAGATTGGTGACCGAAGTCGAGGGTCAGAAGTATTACACGGTTTGGACGGGAGCGAGTATTTTCACTCGACGAAGATCGAATGCGCCGGCTGTTTGCGGCGGGAGAGCGCCAAGGGCGAGGTCAACTATTCGCACGTGGTGGTGGGGGCGACGCTCCCTGCATGCCGGGAGCCACGACATCTTGCCCACGCCGAAGAGGTGCGCAATGAAGATGGGCAGGAGAAACAAGATTGCGAAATCAATGCCGGCAAGCGCTTGGTGCAACGCCTCCGCGATGAGCATCGGCAACTGAGCATCTGTCTCACGGGTGATGACCTCTATGCGCACGAACCATTCATCCTGAAGTTGCGCGAGTCGCGGATGAGCTTCGTGCTGGTGGCCAAACCCACTTCGCACGCAGAATTGTTCGACTGGGTCGAGGAGCCGGATCGGCTGGGCGAGTGCGTGAAGGGGAGTTGGGAAGAGGGCCCGGCCTGCCAACGGCGTTACTTCGAGTACCGGATCGCGCCTCAGGTGCCGCTGACGCAAGCGGGGGAAGTGGTGGTCAATTTTGTCGAAGTCCGGGAGCGGAACAAGGCAGGCAAGGTGATTTACCACAACTCCTGGGTGACCGACTTCGAGGTGAGGCGAGAGAACGCAGCTCAGATGATCGGGATCGGCCGCTCGCGCTGGAAGATCGAGAACGAGCAGTTCAACGTGCATAAGAATCACGGTTATGAATTGGAACATAACTATGGGCATGGCCAACGGACGCTCTCCATGGTCTTTTATCTGCTCAACCTGCTGGCGTTTCTGGCGCACAAGGTCTTGGAGTTTGGCGACCGGCTCTATCAACAGTGTCGGGCCGGAGAATCGCGGCGCGGGTTGTGGACGCTGCTGCGGAGCGCCTTTTATTACGTGGCGGTCGAGAGTTGGGAAGGGTTGCTGCGCTATCATTTGAGCGATGAGACGCGCGGTCCATAAGTGAATCACGCTCAGGCCGGGGCGAAGCCGATCAGCGGCCAGGTCAGGAACTGACCGTCACGCACAAGCGAGGAGCCACAGTAGCGAAGATCGAGTAAACATGATGATAGTGCTCGTTCCCACTCGGGAGCGGACGAGAATGCTGTCCGCAGCCCAATCTACTCAGGGTAACGCCAGTTCGCCAGTACTGTCGCATGCTGTGTGGCCGGGAATTACTGCCGCTGTTGACTTGACCTTGAAGTTCAAGTGGAGTAATGCTCATCAGGCACACTTGCGTCGAATCAGCTCTGTGAAGGTAGCTATGAAAACGACCCAACTCGTCGCCCTTGCTCTGCTTATGTTCTGCACACTTGTCGGTAAGGCCCGGGAGCGCTCTGCTGCTAAAGAAGCTCTGCCGCGTCACCACCTGATGCCGGTGCCCGCGGCCATGCAGTTTCAGCCCGGCCGGCTGGCGCTCGACGCCTCCTTCACCATCGCCGTGAAGGGGCATTCAGATGACCGGCTGCGAGCCGGCATTGAGCGTGCCGCCCGGCGGTTGGAGAGACGCACCGGACTTGAATTCGCGCAGGGACTTGGCGGCGACCCGAACGGGGTTACTTTGGTCATTCAGACTCAGGGACCGGGAAAGGCCGTGCCGTCTGTGGACGAAGATGAATCTTACTCGCTTGAAGCTTCCTCCAAGCAAGTCGTGCTCAGCGCCCCCACCGTCGTCGGAGTGCTGCGCGGGCTGGAGACCTTCCTGCAATTGGTGGAAAGCGACCGCCAAGGATACTTCATCCCAATCGTGAGCATTCAAGATCAGCCGCGCTTCCCGTGGCGCGGCTTGCTCATTGATGCATGCCGGCACTGGCAACCAGTGGAAGTCATCAAACGCAACCTCGACGGCATGGCCGCCGTCAAGCTGAACGTCTTGCACTGGCACCTGACCGAAGACCAGGGCTTCCGCGTCGAGAGTAAAAAGTATCCCAAGCTCCACCTGATGGGGTCTGACGGGCTCTACTACACTCAGGACCAAGTGCGCGAAGTCATCGCCTACGCCCGCGACCGCGGCATCCGCGTCATCCCGGAGTTCGATATGCCGGGTCACGTGACCAGTTGGCTGGTCGGGCACCCAGAGCTGGCGAGCGCCCCAGGGCCGTATCAGATCGAGCGCAGGTGGGGGATCTTCGATCCGGCCTTCGACCCGACGCGCGAAGAAGTCTACAAGTTGATCGACGGCTTCCTCGGGGAGATGGCCGCCCTCTTCCCCGACGCTTACCTGCACATCGGCGGGGACGAGAACAATGGCAAGCAGTGGAGCAAGAATGAGAAGATCCAAGCATTCATGAAGGAGAAAGGGATCAAGGACAATCACGCGCTGCAAGCCTACTTCAACCGGCGGCTGTCGGAGATCATCAAGAAGCACGGCAAGAAGATGGTCGGCTGGGATGAGGTCCTCCACCCCGACCTGCCTCAAGACATCGTCGTGCAGTCGTGGCGCGGGCAAGCCTCGCTCGCCGAGGGCGCCAAGAAGGGCTACACCGGCATCCTCTCGAACGGCTACTACCTCGATCACATGCTGCCCACCTCGCGCCACTACGCCGTGGACCCGATTGCCGCAAACAGCGGCCTCGACGAACAACAGATGGCGCGGATTCTGGGCGGCGAGGCTTGTATGTGGGCTGAGTACGTGAGCCCGGAGAATATCGACTCGCGCATCTGGCCGCGCCTGGCCGCAATTGCCGAGCGGCTTTGGTCGCCGCGCACCGTGACCGATGTGGACGATATGTACCGCCGGCTGGCTGTCGTCAGCGTGCAGCTTGAAGAACTCGGGCTGACGCACGAGAAGCACCCTGACTTGATGCTGCGGCGCTTGGCCGGGTCGGAAGAGGTCGGGCCGCTCAAGACGCTCGTGGGTGTGGTCGAGCCGGTCAAGTTCTACAAACGCGGCGAACTCCATCAGATCACGCAGATGACTCCGCTCACGCGCTTGGTCGATGCCGCCCGGCCTGACAGCGCAGCGGGCCGCCAGTTCGCCGCGATGGTTGACGGATTGCTGTCGGATGCGCCGCGTTTTCGCGCTTACCAAGATGGCCTTGCGCGTGTGCTCTCCGAGTGGCGCGACATCCGCCCTAGCATCGACGTGATGATCGATCGCTCCGCCATCCTGCGCGAGGCCGAGCCGCTGGCCAAAGATTTGTCGGAGATCGGGGCGGCAGGGCTGGAGGCAATCTCGTACCTCTCATCCGGCCTAGCTCCGGCGGCCGGATGGCGAGAGGCCAAGCTGGCGTTGCTCGATCAAGCCGCCAAGCCGAAAGCAGAAGTGGAACTGGTCGTCATCCCTGCGCTCAAGCAGTTGGTCATTGCCGCTGCCGAGATGCCGCAACTCAATTCCACCTCGCCGGCAGAATGGAGGAAGCGGGTTAAGGCGCTGGCCGCGGAAAAGCAGCCACCCGCTCGTTGAAGCCATGAAAAAGCATCTGGGCCTCGGATTTCTCTTTTGCATCTTGGCTATGGCTTGCAGTCGCGTTCCTAGCCCTCCGGGAGCCAACGGCAGCCCGGCACCTCCCACGCCTCCGCCGACAGACGGGCGCGAGGATCACGATTTCCATTCATATTCCAACCCGGAGCAGATCAAGGTCCGGCACATCGATCTGGACTGGGATGTGCTGTTCGACCAGAAAACCTTGAAGGGAACCGCGACCCTCAGTCTGGAGAGAGTCGCTGCGGATGGTCATCCCCCCTTGATCCTCGACACAAGGGATTTGAAAGTGACCAGAGCCGAAGCGTCGGCCGACGGGACCAATTACTCGCCCGCGTCGTTTTCTATCGGGCAAGCGGACCCGATCCTGGGTGCGCCGCTCACTATTCAATTGCCTGACCAAGCTACGAAGGTAAAGATCGAATACTTCACCAGCCCCGGCGCCTCCGGTTTGCAATGGCTTGAGCCGGCGCAAACCGCGGGCAAGAAGAACCCCTACATCTACACGCAATCCGAAGCCATTCATGCCCGGAGCTGGATCCCGCTGCAAGATTCGCCGAAGGTGCGGGTGACTTATAACGCACACGTGCGGACGCCGCGCAATCTGCTGGCGGTGATGAGCGCGGAGAATGATCCGAACACGCCGCGCAGCGGGGACTACCGTTTTAAGATGCCCCAGCCCATTCCGCCTTATCTGATTGCGCTCGCCGTCGGTGACTTGGCCTTCAAACCGCTCGGCCAGCGGACCGGGGTTTATGCCGAGCCTTCGGTGGTCGAAAAGGCCGCGAGGGAATTCGCCGACACGGAAAAAATGGTGGAGGCGACCGAGAAGTTGTACGGGCCATATCGCTGGGGGCGGTACGACATCCTCATTTTGCCCCCGAGCTTCCCCATCGGCGGGATGGAGAATCCCCGGTTGACCTTTGCCACTCCCACGGTCATCGCCGGCGACAAAAGTTTAGTCTCGCTCGTCTCGCACGAGTTGGCCCATTCCTGGTCCGGCAACCTGGTGACGAATGCGACCTGGCGCGACTTCTGGCTCAACGAAGGTTTTACGACCTACCTGGAGAGGCGAATTATCGAGGAGGTCTACGGCCGGCCGCGGGAGGAGATGGAAGCCGTGCTCGGTCTCCAGCGGTTGAAGGAAGAGATCGCGGGGCAGGAACCCAAGGACCAGATTCTCCACGTGGATTTGAAAGGCCGCGACCCGGACGTCGGCTTTACCGACATCCCTTACGAGAAGGGGGCGCTCTTTTTAAGGCATTTGGAGGAGACCTTCGGGCGCGCTCGCTTCGATCAATTCCTGCGCGGCTACTTCGACCACTTTACTTTCCAAAGCATCACGACGGCGGATTTCGTCGGTTACCTCAAGCAAAACCTGTTGGACGAGAACCCGACCCTGGCCGCCCGCGTGCCGGTCGAAGAGTGGATTTACAAGCCGGGCGTCCCGGCCAGCGCCCCGCAACCCAAGTCTGATGCTTTTGCTAAAGTGGAGAAGCAAGCCGACGCCTGGCTGCGCGGTGAGACCCCGGTCGAGCAACTCCCGGCTTCCACCTGGACGACTCAGGAGTGGCTCCACTTCCTCAAGTATCTTCCCCAGAACTTGGGCCAGGATCGGATGGCGCAGTTAGACCGGGCCTTCAACCTGACTCGCTCCGGCAACTCCGAGATTGTCGATCAGTGGCTGCTGCTCGCGATCCGCAATCACTACGAGGCTGCCTACCCGAGGCTGGAAGAATTTCTCACCTCGGTCGGCCGGCAGAAGTTTATCAAGCCGCTCTATAAAGAATTGGCGAGCACGCCCGAAGGCAAAGAGCGCGCGGTGGCCATCTACCGAAAGGCGCGACCTGCTTATCATCCGATCGCGGTGGCCGCGATCGATGAAATTCTGAAGTGGGAGAAAAAATAAAAATGTTCCGCGACCTGTCAGGTTGCGGTCGCTTCCGGAATCGACCCTTGGCCGAGGCAACCGCAACCTGACAGGTCGCGGAACATTTTCTAGGTCGCTGGTTTCGATTTAGACTCAACCTACTTTTTCTTGAGGCAGTGGGGGTTAGCTCTATCAGGCCCGCCTCTCAATCGTCCGTTAACGCCAAGTCCTTGGCGCGATTCTAATCATCAACTTTATTGTCAACTTCCATCGGGAGTTTTCCCCTATTTGAAGTAGTGTGATGGTAGAGGACGACATCGATCGCAATGCCCCACGATCCTTGAGAGGCAGGGATCAACAATCGACTGCGCGCTTCTGCTGGAGGGATTGCAGCCGCCCCCCTTCGCGCTTGGCCGTAGCGGTAGGTTAAGCTGGTGTCCCAGCCGCTTGGCGTAGATACCAAGACCGTTGATGATCCTTTGAGAAAGCGGGAGTAAGAATAACCTACCTCTCTGTTCCGTGATCCTCACCCTTCAGGTCCGTTGTGGCCCTGAAGGTCAGTGTGCTCGCTCTGATCTTTCGGTCCAGTAAGAGTTCGCCTCACGTTGTTACCCTACCCACAGGCGCTTTGTCGGAAGCCTCAGGAAGCGGTAGCGATCGGGCCCGGCAGTGAATTAAGGATAATATGAAGAACCGATCCCTATCTTCGCCCTCAGCGCAGCGCTTGCGCTTCACTGTGATTGCTGCCTTTCTTCTCTCCATCTTTGCCACGGCGGCCTACTTCGTTATTTCACCTCCGCCGGCGCGAGGCGGCTCGGCCAATATCGTCATCAGTGAATTCCGCGTGCGCGGCCCACAGGGGCCGAATGACGAGTTCATCGAACTCTACAACCTCTCGGCCTCGGCGGTGAACATTGGCGGGTGGAAGATCAAAGCGTCGAGCGGCAGCGGGGCGGTCTCTGTGCGAGTGACGATCCCAGACGGGACGACATTGAATCCAGGCTGTCATTATTTGGTGACGAACACTGGGCCGAACGGCTACAGCGGCGCGGTCACCGGAGACCTGACCTATAGCAACGGGATTCCTGATGACGGCGGCATCGCGGTGACTCTCGCGGATGACACGATGGTCGATCAAGTGGGGCTGAGCGCCGGCTCGGCATTTAAAGAAGGCACTCCGCTGGCCAGCCTCGGGGAGGTAAATTCCAACCAGAGCTATGAGCGGAAGCCGGGGGGCAGTTTAGGCAATGGAATCGACACCGACAGCAACAGTAGCGACTTCCAGTTGATTACGCCGAGCACCCCGCAGAATTCATTGACCGGCTGCGTCAATCTCTCCCTGCCTACCAACCCTTCAGGCGTGGGCGCAGCCACTCCCAGCGTAGTCGCCGCGGAGGGCCAGACTCTGCTCACGGTAGCCGCCACGCCGGGCCTTCGCCCCGCGAGCACAGGGATCACTGTCACCGGCAATCTAACTGATATCGGAGGCTCGGCCACGCAGCAATTCTACGATGACGGCACGCACGGCGACGCGGCGGCGAATGACAATGTCTTCTCGTTCCAGGCGACCATAGCCACCGGCACATCACCGGGCGCAAAGAGCCTGCCGATCACCATCACTGACGCCCAGTCGCGCACCGCCAGTGCCGCCATCTCGCTCAACGTGCCGGCGGTGCTCGCCATCCACGACATTCAGGGCAGCGGCTCCGCCTCGCCTCACGCCGGGGAGTTGGTGATGACGAGCGGGATCGTGACCGGAGTGAAGAGCGACGGCTTCTTTATGCAGACGCCGGATGCGAAGGTCGACGGCGACTTGAACACATCCGAAGGCATCTTTGTCTTCACGTCGAGCACGCCGCCTGCGGCTGCCGCGGTCGGTAATGCCGTCACGGTCACCGGCACGGTGCAGGAGTTTATCCCCCCTTCGGACGCAAACAGTAAGCCGCTGACGGAAATCGCCGGGTCGCCGGTTGTCGCACTGGTTTCTACCGGCAACCTGCTGCCGACTCCGATCACTCTCACCGCCGCCGACCTGAGTTCTACCGGCTCCGTTGAGCAGCTCGAGAAGTTTGAAGGCATGCGTGTGCATGTCGATTCTTTGACCGCCGTCTCCCCGACTCAAGGGACGATTGATGAGGCCGATGCCAGTTCCACATCGAATGGAGTGTTCTATGCCGTCATCACGGGAACGGCGCGGCCTTTCCGTGAGCCGGGCATTGACGTTTCCAATCCGCTCCCGCCGGGTTCTCCGAGTAACATCCCTCGCTTCGACGGCAACCCGGAGCGGTTGCGAGTGGCCAGTACGGGTTTGGTCAGCGCCAATGCGCTGGAAGTGACCGCGGGGGCAATCATTACTAACGTCACCGGTCCGCTCGATTACGCCTCCCGCGCCTACACGATTCTGCCGGAGCCGGCCTCGCCCCCCACGGTCATCAACAATCTCAACGCGATCAAAGCGGCGCCTGTGCAGCAGCCGACGAGCGATGAGTTCACAATCGCCTCGTTCAACATGGGGCGATTCTACGACGACGTGAACGACCCAGCCATTAACGAGCCGGTATTGACGACGGCCGCCTTCAATGTCCGGCTCAGCAAAGCATCGCTCGCCATCCGCAATGTCATGCGGCTGCCCGACATCATTGGCGTCCAGGAGGTTGAAAACCTGGCGACCCTGCAAGCAGTGGCGAATAAAGTTAACAGCGATGCGGTCGCGGCCGGAGGCCCAAATCCGAACTACCAGGCCTTCCTTGAAAAAGGCAATGATGCGAGCGGGCTCGACGTCGGATTCCTCGTCAAGATTGCGCGCGTGGCGGTCGTTGAAGTAACACAGGTAGGCAAAGACTCGACCTACATCAACCCCAACACTGGCACCTCGGAATTACTCAATGACCATCCGCCATTGGTCCTGCGCGCCAACATCCAGCGGCCCTCTGCCTCCTCCTTCCCGGTCACAGTCATCGTCAATCACCTGCGTCCGCTCTCGGGCGTCGATGACCCGACCGAGGGCAACCGCATCCGCACTAAGCGCAAAGCGCAGGCCGAATATCTCGCCGGGCTGATCCAGACGCGGCAGGCCGCCAACTCGAGCGAAAGCATCGTCTCGCTCGGCGACTACAACGCCTACCAGTTCAGTGACGGCTACGTCGATGTGATCGGCACAGTCAAGGGGGCGCCAGCGCCGGCCGATCAGGTCGTCTTAGCCAGCAGCAGCCTGGTCAATCCGGGTCTCACTGATCTGGTCGATCTGATCCCGCCGGATCAGCGGTATTCGTCCACCTCCGACGGCAATGCTCAGGCGCTCGACCACGTCTTGGTCAACAAGAATATGCTGGCGCGTGTGAGCCGTATGCTTCAGTACGCCCGCGACAATGCCGACTTCCCGGAATCGCTCCGCCGCGACGAGAAGCGGCCGGAGCGCATTTCGGATCGCGACATGCCGGTCGCTTACTTTAGCTTCCCCGGACTCGCGGCCGACCTGGCTGTGACGAAGACGACCACGCGCAGCACGATCACGACCGGCTCGACCGTCACTTACTCAATCGCTGTGACCAACAACGGGCCCGACCCGGCGACAGATATGGTCGTGTCGGATCAGCTCCCGGCCAATCTGAGATTCCAATCGCTCAATGCGCCAGCCGCATCAGTTAAATTCCCGGAGGGCTGGTCGTGCACCGTGCCTTCGATAGGGGAGAGCGGGCTGGTCAAATGCACAACCCCGTCGATGATCGCCGGGGCGACGGCCACCTTCTTGTTGACGGTCAGCTTGGATTGCTCGATCCCCAACGGGACGGCCATCGCCGAAACGGTGATGGTGACCTCATCGACCTCCGATCCGGAGACCAAAAACAACTCTTCCACCGCCACCATCACTGCCTCCAACCCGACGGCGATTTCACCGGCGGGGGATACCTTCGGCTTCGACAGCGGGAGCGGCAGCGTGAGTGTCACTGTGCCAACGGGCTGCAGTTGGACGGCCAAGAGCAATGCTGACTGGATCGTCATCACCTCCGGCGCGAGCGGCACCGGCCACGGCACGGTCGAATATGCGGTCGATGCTAACCCGACCGCCAACCCGCGGACGGGGACGATGACCATTGCCGGGCTGACCTTCGCCGTCGCGCAGTCCGGGGTCGTTTGCTCGTACAAGATTACCCAGACGAGCGTCTCTTTCCTCTCTAGCGCGGGGACGGGCCTCGTCGGTGTTTCCGCGCCGGCCGGGTGCAGTTGGACGGCGAAGAGCAACGCCGACTGGATCACCATCACCTCCGGCGAAAGCGGCAATGGCAGCGGCCCGGTGAACTATTCAGTCGCGGCCAATCCGAACTTTAGCCCGCGCGACGGGACACTGACGATTGCAGGTCAGACCTTCACGGTCAGCCAGGCAGGGATTCCTTGCACTTATTCCATCTCGCCCGCCAGCCAAAATTTTGGGGCCGCCGGTGGGACGAACACCGTAGCGGTGACGGCTGCGGGTCCCTGTAGTTGGATTGCCACCAACAGTATTCCTTGGGTCACGATCACTTCAGGCGCCAGCGGCAGCGGCAACGGAACAGTCACCTATTCAGTTGCGGCCAACTCCCAGGCCATTCCCCGCAGCGGCACGTTTACTGTCGCCGGCAAGGCCTTCACGGTGACGCAGGACGGTGTGCCTTGCACCTACACAGTAGCGCCTCTCACCGCCTCGGTTGACTTCACCGCCGCCACAGGCAGTGTGACCGTCACGGTGCCGGGCGGTTGCAACTGGACGGCCGGCAGCAATGTCCCCTTCATCACCATCACCTCCGGCGGCAATAGCAGCGGCAGCGGGACGGTGAACTACTCGGTCTTAGCCAACCCCAACACCAGCCTGCGGACCGGCACTATGAGCATTGCCGGCCAGACCGTGACCGTGACTCAGGCTGCGGCGCCTTGTATCTACACGCTCTCTGCCACCAGCCAGGCCTTTACCACCAGCGGAGGCTCGGGCGTCGTGGGCGTGTCATCATCAACTGGGTGCGCCTGGACCGCAGAAAGCCACGATAGTTGGGTGGCGATCACCTTTGGCCAGAGTGGCAACGGTCAGGGCACAGTCAGTTTCTCGGTGGCCGCGAACAACAGTGGCGGCCTCCGGAACAGCAAGCTCACCATCGCCGGTCAGACCTTCACAGTCTACCAGGCGGTGGATTTCAGCGACGTTCCTTCCACGAATCAGTTCTACACCGAGATCAGCAAGCTCTACGCGCGCGGGATCACTTCCGGCTGTGGCGGCGGCTCCTTCTGCCCCAATGCCGTAGTCACGCGTGAGCAGATGGCCATCTTTATCATCAAAGCGCTGGGCCTGCCGAACCCACCGACTCCCGACAAACAAAGGTTTGGGGATGTGCCGCCGACCAGGTCCGGCTATGCTTTCATCGAGGAGCTGGCTCGACGAGGGATCACGGTTGGGTGCGGGAACGGCGGCTTCTGCCCTGACGATCAGGTCACGCGCGAACAGATGGCCATCTTCCTCATCCGCGCCCTCGGCGAGTTCAACCCCGCGACCCCGGTCAAGCCGAGGTTTATCGACGTGCCACAGTCGAAGGCCGGTTATCCCTTCATTGAAGAACTCTCCAGGCGAGGGATCACGCAAGGCTGCGGCGGTAACTTCTTCTGCCCCGACAGCCCGGTGACACGTGGGCAGATGGCAGCCTTCCTGGTGAGAGCCTTCGGCCTGTAGATAGAAATGTCCCGCGACCTGTTAGGTTGCGGTGGCTCCGGCAACGGATCCTTTCGGCAGCCACTGCAACCTAACAGGTCGCGGGACAGTATCTGTTTCGCTGAATGGTTGAAGATCCTACGGAAGGATCGCGATGATCCTGACCGGCCCCCCAGTTCCCCCCTTGATCTTCATCGGCAGCGCAATGAGGGTCGCTCCCGTGGCCGGGACTCTCTCCAAGTTGGCCACGTTCTCCAGGCCATAGATGTTTGCGCCGTTGAGGATTTGGTGGGCGATGAAGTCCTTTGATGGTCCGTGGTCAAGGCTCGCCGTGTCGATGCCCACGCCATCAATCTTCCGCTTGGTCGCGAGAAACTCGGCCGCCCCGCGGGAGATGCCGGGAAAATGCAGGTTCGCAGTGTCGCCGGGAGTGTCGCTGCCCAAGTAGCGCTTCGCCTCCGGCCAGAATTTTCCCCAACCGGTGTGAATGAGCACGATTGCCCCGTCGGGGATCTGGCCGTGCGCCTTCTCCCAAGCCGCGATGTCTTCGACGCTTAATTGATAGTCGGGGTTCTTCGCGCCGGCGCCGGCGACGTCGATCACGACCGCCGGGCCGATCAGCCGCGAGAGTGGAATCTCGTCAACCGTGGCTTTGTCCTTGCCGAAATGGATCGGGCTGTCGAGATGAGTGCCGCCATGCTCACTAGCCCCGTAGCTGCCCGACGCGTACCAGTAACCTCCCGCCGCCGTCCCCCAAGCATCTTTCTCCCACTTGAACGGCTTGGCCGTGGGCCAGTAGATAGTCTTCTCGTCGAAGCTGTAAGTGAGGTCGATGACTTTCGACTCGTCGATAGCTCCCGGCTTACTTCCTGGCTGAGCCTCTTCTGCTCTTCGGTTATCGGTCAGCTTCGTCGGTGACTGGACACAGGCGGTCAGTGGGAGCCCGCCAATTAAAGTGATAAGGACAAAGATCGGGATCGCTCTGTCAACACGCTTCATCCTACTACCTCCGATCAGGACAGTATTCCCAATGCCACGGCTCGTAGAAGTAAGGCTGGAAGCCAAACCGGTCGGCATTCTTCACCAGCCAGCGATAGACTCGCGTCTGAACTTGGATCGCCCGGTTATCATCCCTCGTGCTGACCGGCTCGCCGCCGACATAGAGGTCGAGCGCCCGCCCGGTGGAATGTGGGCTGTTGAGGGCCAGCCCGGCGCGGCCAGAATTGGGTGATTGCCTGCGGAGCTGCTCTTGGTACTCGCGTGAACGGAAGGCGGAGATGATCTTCAGGTACTTTTCAGACGGAGCAAGCTGGCCGTCACTGCTTGCGGCCAGCTTCAGTGACGGGTCAGCCGCGGCTGCTGCGATCATTCGCTTGTAAGCAGCATACGTTTGCCGCTCAACTTTGCGCAGCTCAGCCGGCCGCGAGGGATCATAAAGATCGGAAGTCGGAACCTCGACCAACTGCTCCGGTGAGGGATAGGCCTGACCCTTGATGCGGTGTGATTGCAGCACCGAAACCATGCGCGACCAGGTGTCTTGATTCAAAACCCCATTTGACGCGAGCCCGCTCGTCTTCTGCCAATGGGCCAGGGCCAAGGCGAAATCACTGCTGTCGGCCTCCTTGTCAGTGCCGATCAAGGAGCAGATCAGCGGGAGATAGATTTGCCACCCGCGCTGCGCTTTACCTCCGAATGGCCAAGTCAGTCCGGTCTTGAGCTTGACGTTATCCGCGGCGGCCGACTCAAAAGACGAACTACTTGGAAGAGTCTCGGCGTGTGACTCTGTCTTAGAGTCGTCTCCGGCGGCGAAGGTTTTGACCGGCTCAACTGGTGAGCTGTTCACTGCCAAGATGGATTTGAACCCCGCACTCAAAACGAGGGCTGCACACAGAAAGATCGATCCGAGGGAGTAGACTTTATTCGATGTCATGAATCTTGATTACTCTCGCAACTTAAAGTTGAATTAATTGCATTGGCGGATGGCAACGCAATTATCGATTGATGAGGACCCACATTGTAGCAGAGACCGCGGCCGGTAGTGATAGTTTTCCTGGCACCCGGCTCATTTTTTACGACTAATAATCGAGCGAGGTGTCTTAAGCTTGAGCCTTCCCTGAGTGGGCTACGCCTTGGTAGATCGGACTCAGGATTCGGGGTACATTTGGCATCTGGAAGCGGTCCAGCTTAATGACCTCGAATCCTGCGGCCGTGATGAGTTGATCGATCGGTCGGTTAAGATTGCATCCGCAGGCGATGATTTTCTGAATCGGGTTAAGGCGGTCCTGAAGCTTCGCCACGCGGGGGTCAGGGCTGCGCCCATGCTCGAAGAAGACGTAAGAGCCATCCGGCTTCAGCACCCGGCGGATTTCGGAGAGTGCCGGCGCGAGGTCGGCAATCGAGCACAGCGTCAAGGTCGTGACCACCGAGTCAAAGCGGTGGCCATCAAATGGCAGCCGGCCACTGGCATCGAGCTTCAATAATTCTACCGGCATCCGGGCCTCGGCGATCCTTCTCTTGACCCGCGCCCGCAGCATCAGTTCAGCATCGATTGCCGTCAACCGCTTCACCTTCTCGGAGTAGTAGGGCAGATTGAGCCCGGTTCCGAAGCCGATTTCAAGCACCTCCCCGTAAGCAGGCTCGAGGGCTTGAGGCCGATATTTTTGCATCTCCGCGCTGCTCAGACTCAAATCAAGAAAGAACGGGAAGAGATAGGCTGAATACAAGCCCATACGTACTCTCCTAAAATGGCTCAGGGTCCCCTTAACCTTGATTCCTATCATGACGCCGTAACTGTCCTATTACAGTATCACGCCGAGCATTGATGAGTCCTCTTTCAAGACGGCAAAAATTGAAAACTCATAAGTGTCGAAGCAAAGAATGGACGAGAGGGCGCAAATAGAGGCTTACTTCGGCTTTCATCAAGGAGAGATAGCAGCAATCGTGAACGTCATCACTCAGCTTCGGATTAAAGCTGCGCAGTCGGCATACATCTTGCGGCTTCATCTTGGAACTCTAATCCAAAGGAGGACAATTTATGGCGTACAGAGGCTATAGCTACGGCCGTGAGCCGAACTATCGGACCGATTATGATCGGGGCTTTGCCGGATACGGCGCGACGTACAACGAAGGTGAAAATTATGGCCGGGGTTATTCAGAGTCCGGCCGCTGGGCTGAACGCGGGGGCTTTTACGGCCAGGGGGCGCAGCGTTCGCACCTACGCTGCCGCGACATCATGACGCGCAACGTGACCACTTGCCGGCGCGACACGCCGATTCGTGAGGTGGCGCGGTTGATGAGAGATGAAGACACCGGGGCCATCCCCGTTCTGGGTAATGACGGCACGCTCGACGGGATTGTGACTGACCGGGATCTAGTGGTCAAAGGATTGACCAAAGACAAGAGCGACGATGAACTCCGGGCCGAAGACTGCATGTCGACCGATCTCTTCACCGCGCACCCCAACGACCGCGTGGTCGATGTGATTCGCGAGATGGGTGATCACCAGGTGCGGCGCGTGCCGGTCGTCGACAGTCGCAACCGGCTGGTCGGCATCATTTCGATGGCTGACGTAGCGCTCCAAACCGATAAAGACCTGGAGCTCGCCGAGGCTCTGGAAGACATCAGCAAACCCTCGTCGTGGTTTGGCCGCTTAGCCAGATTATTCAGTTAGGCGCGTCACCGCATCAGGCTCGCGCCCGAACTTGGGGGAAGCAGTCAAACCGGAATTGAAACGATAGTTTTGCGAAGGGAGATGAACATGAGCACTAGCAAACGAGGCATCGATAAGCTGGCGGGGAACCAGCCGACCACCAATCAGGCTAACGTCGAGATCAATGATCGGCGGACCGGCGGCCAGAGCCAATCCAATTACACTTCGGGCCGTGAAAGCTCTCCGGAATTCCCCAGGCGGTCAACCTCCTTGAGGGACCGGGGCTACGGCGGCACGGATTACAACACGCAGAACCGTGATTGGTCCGAGTCCGAACGCGGCGATTATGGCCGCGACGAAGACCGGAGAGAATTCAGCCGTCGCTCGAGGGATTACGGAAGAGATTATTCCTCGGGCGGCTACGGCAGTTCAGGCTACGGCGGCCAGGGGCGCTTTGGCGGCGGCTCCTACGGCTCAGAGCGCGGCGGGCCGCAGCAGTACGGGTATGGAACTGAGCGGTACTACGGCGAGAACCGTGAGCGCGACTATGGCCGCACGTCTGATGTCGGGGGGTACGGCCACAGCGGCGAATACGGGCGTTCTTTCCGCGGGCAGGAGCGAGGCTACGGCGGCCAGCGGAACTTCGAGAATCGGGAGAGTCGGGATTACCAGCCGCGCGAGTCTTACCGCGGCCCCTCTCGCGGCGCGGACTACGATCAGGGTTGGGCAGACTACGGGACAGAGCGCGACCGATATGACCGTGAAGGCTACCGCAGTTGGTCCGACCGTGATCGGTATGAGCGCGACCGGTACGACCGTGAAGGCTATGGCGGCCGGTATCGCGACTATGACGTAGAGGACGTACCGGCCTACGGCCGAGACCGGAGCGCGTTCGACCAGTATGGCGTCGCCCGCGGGTACGGATATGCGCCGCAGCGTGAGTGGACCGGCCAATGGGAGGCCGGCCAGCAGTACGGCAGGTATCAACTGCGTTGCCGCGACATCATGAGCAAAGATGTCACCACCTGCACGCCGCAGACTCCTTTGCGAGAGGTGGCCGAGAAGATGGAAGACGACAACGTCGGCTCGATCCCGATTGTCGACAACGGCCGGCTCATCGGGATCGTGACGGACCGCGACATCGTCTGCCGCGTGCTGGCCGAGGGCCGCGACACCCGCTCGGCCACGGCCGCCGACGCGATGAGCGACGACCTGATCACTTGCACGCCGGATGAGACCGTCTTGGATTGCATCCGCAAGATGGGCGAGCATCAGATCCGCCGCATGCTCGTGGTTGATAACGGCGGGCGGCTGCGCGGGATCATCTCACTGGCCGACATCGCGCTTGAGGCCGAGCGCGATCGCGATTTGGCCCAAGCGCTGGAAGAGATCTCCCGGCCGACGCCGCATCAGGCCAAGAGACGGTGATCGAGGCGGGGTCGTTTTACTGCTGCCTGCGCCGCAGATAAGAAACTATCTGCGGCGCATCATTTTCTGCCGGGGAGTAGTTTTATGGCGCTTGATGTAGAAAAGTACCGGAAGCGGCTGATTGAAGAGCGCGACCGGCTTGATCGACAGATCGGGACCTTTGCCGATCACGCGCAGCCCGTTTCGGAAGACGGCGTGTTCGACCCGGCCGACATGTCGCAGCAAGAAGTCAGTCAGGAAGTCGACCAGGCCATCACTGACATGAGGAGTCACCGGTATGAGAAGATTGCTGCCGCGCTCCAGCGCCTGGATCACGGCACCTACGGGACCTGCATCAAATGCGGCAAGCAGATTGACCCGAAGAGGCTCGACGCCGAGCCCACGGCCTTGACCTGTATGGATTGTCTGTCTGCGGAAGAGAAGAACTTCACGGCCCCGACTCTATAAATGATTAGAGTGCCAGCCTGCCGCAGTTCGGAAGAGATCACTCTTCCGAAGATGCTCAAGCTGCCCTTCGGCCCGGAGCGGCCGACTTGGCACTTGCCCGGCAATGGGCAACCGACGCGGGAGCGTTTGCCATAGCCGCGCTCATCTGCTAGTTTGATTGCCAGCTCACATCAAAAACATTCGAGAGCCGTTCTCCCCCGAACGTGGTCTAGTGTGTTTTCAGCCGAAAGGCAGAGGAGTCTCTGATGAAAAAGATCGACATTATTCGCGCCTGGGGCCGGATCTTGAGCGGCCACCCTCCGATGCTCTCAATCGAAATCACCCGCGAGTGCCCGCTCCGCTGTCCCGGCTGCTACGCCTACGAGCCGGAACACCTCGGCCAGCTCGGGCCGCTGCGGTCGCTCGCCGACTACAAGGGACAGCAGTTGATCGACGGGGTGATCGCTCTGGTGCGCCGCTACCGCCCGCTTCACATCTCGATCGTGGGCGGCGACCCAATGGTGCGCTTTCGGGAGCTGGACATTCTACTGCCGCGCTTGAGCAAGATGGGCATCGAGGTGCAACTGGTGACCAGCGCCTTCCGGCAGATTCCGCCGCACTGGGCGCAGATCAAGGATTTGCACATCGTCGTCTCCATCGATGGCCTCCAGCCCGATCATGACGTGCGGCGCACTCCCGCGACCTACGACCGGATCTTGAAGAGCATCGTCGGGCACTCGATCACGGTGCACTGCACGGTCACCCGCCAGATGACTGCCCGCCCCAAATACTTCGAGGAGTTCTTGTCCTTCTGGTCGAGCAAGCCGGAGGTGAATAAAATCTGGTTCAGCCTCTTCACTCCGCAAGTGGGCGATGAACTAGACGAGATCCTTTCGCCGCAAGACCGGGCGGCGGTGCTCGAAGAGCTCGCCAGGTTGCGACCGCAGTTTCCGAAGATGTACCTGCCCAACGTGGTCATGGAAGGCTACCGCCGCCCGCCGCAATCGCCCGCGGAGTGCATCTTCGCCCGCACCACTTTAACGATCACCGCCGACCTCAACGGCACGATCACCCCCTGCCAATTCGGCGGCAACCCGGACTGCACCCAATGCGGCTGCATCGCCTCGGCCGGGCTGAAGGCCATCGGTGACTTTCGTCTGCTCGGGTTCTTGCCCGTGAAATCCATCTTCTTCGCCTCCGACCGCATCGGCAAAACGGCCGCCAGGATGCTCAAGAATTCGGCCTGGCTTTTGGCCAACCTCGTGCTGCTCTCACTCGACTTGAGCTGAAGCAGATGACGATTGAGCGTACGGTACAGTACGGGGAGCAGGAGCGACCCGCAGCTTCGCGGATGAGGCTCATGACTGAGCGGCAGGTCGCTCACGCTCCCCGTACTGCACCCGCCGCGTTCCGGACCTTGATTTGAAAAACCTCTACCGGACTCTGATCAGGTGAATTGGGATATGGCACGCCTGCCCTACACCGTAGTTTTAGTCCGGCCGCGCGACCCGAACAACATCGGCGCAGCGGCGCGGGCGATGAAGAACTTTGGCCTGAGCGAGCTGGTTATCGTCTCGCCGCATCCGCCGGTGTGGCAAGAGGCCCGCTCGGCGGTTGGCGCCGAGGATGTGCTCGCCGAAGCTCGCGTCGTTGCGGCCATGGCCGAGGCCGTGGCTGATTGCACTCTGGTGATCGGGACTGCAGCTCGCACGCGCTTGGATAAAAAACAATCTCTGTTGACTCCCGCTGAATTGCGAAGAGAACTGGCCGCAGGTCGGGAGCGCGTGGCGCTGGTCTTTGGTCCGGAGAAGACCGGGCTGACCAACTCAGACTTGAGCTTCTGCCACCGGACCATGAGCATCCCGACACGCCCCGCTTGTCGGTCGATGAATCTCGGACAAGCCGTGGCCATTTGCTGCTACGAGTTGACGCGGGAAGACAGGGCTGAAAGTCAGCCAGAAACGGTCGCCTCGGACAAAGCAAGTGTCGGCCATCTTGAGGGATTACTGAGCCAGACGGTGGAGGTTCTGAGCATCGCCAGTTTCCTAGGCCCTCACAATCAGAAGGCGATGACCGAAGAGTTGCGGCGATCTCTGCTCAGATGGGGATTGACGCCCCGAGAGGTCACGATTCTCAGAGGCGCGCTGAGACAGATCGCTTGGAAGTTGCGGGATAAAGCCACCCCCACGGATTAACCTATAGCTTTTTGTCCCGCGACCTGTCAGGTTGCGGAGGCTTTCAGTGAGAGGGCTAGTGGAGAGTAAAAGGCTGAGTGCGCACGCAGCCGCAACCTGACAGGTCGCGGGACATGTTTTTCTTGAACTCCATAGATCAAGGCCGCTCGCGAGAAGCAACCGACCCTGACCGGCGAGGCGCGACTCTCATTCCACGGGATTAGCCTTTGACGGTAACTTTCGCTCTGCAGAACCGGAACTGATCAGATGCTCTGTGGTGGTCTCAGTCACGCGGAAAACAGAATCAGTCAACCACCGTTCGGGCAAAGGGGCGCGGAGTTCGGGGGTCCTTTTTTCCTCTTGCCCGGTGGTGACGTATCTCTGACGCTTGCCGCGCTCTGAAAACAGGCGAACCGGGGTCGCAAACAATAAGATGAGAAACCTGACGGGGAAGACCCAGAACATGACCGGCAAGAGAATCAGGTTCACCAGAAACGTGAGCATCCCCTGGCCGAAAATCTGCCACGAGTGGCCGACCCGCCGGTCGAGAGCTTTGGCGGGAGCGTGCTTAAAGAATTGCCGAGCGTAACGCGCGATCAGCTTGTCGAGGAATCGGTCAATTCTGGTCAGCCTCCCCTCCGCGCTGGGAGAGATGGCTTTGGAAACTCTCTCTAAGTTCGTCCCACAGGAAGGACAAAACTTGCGCTCATTTGAGTCCTCTCTCCCGCACGTTGGACAGAACATAGGCCCTCCCAATTGTCTGCTGGTTTCACCGTAGCCATCTACGATATTTCGATATTTTAGTTCACAGATTCGGGAGCGCAAGCGCCGCGCGACAATCATGATCATGCCTTCAGGCACGCTCCCCCTTGATCTCGAAACGCTCACTCTTTGTGCCTTTCCTCCCTCTGTGGCAAAGGGGCGAAGATGTTGTACGATAGTAAGCTCAAAGATAAGCCGCAACGAGAAAGGTAAGGGCATCGATTATGCGACCAGACGAGATTGCCAATATTATTACGACCGAATTCGGGGCGAACGCCACCTACGTCGAAGATCTGCTGCGCCAATTCCAGCAGAACCCGCGCTCGGTCGGTGAGGAGTGGAGTTCCTACTTCAGCTCGCTCCTCGGCGAAGGGAACAGCGCGAAGCAGGCCAAAGCACAGAGCCCAATCACCCAGACCGCCCAGGCCCCTCAGCGAGCGCCTGCGGCCGAGAAGCCAGTGCCTGCCGCAGCCGCGGAGCCTTCCCCTGATCGAGTGCCCATCCGCGGCGTCGCCCTGAAGATCGTCGAAAATATGGAGGCGAGCCTCGGCGTCCCGACCGCTACCTCGCAGCGCCAAATTCAAATCAAAGTGCTCGACGAAAACCGCCGCTGGGTCAACCGGCATCTAGCCTCCACCGGGGGCGGCAAGACCTCCTACACGCACTTCATCGCCTGGGCGATGATCAAAGCGCTCGGGCAGTTCCCGCAACTCAACGATGGTTACGAAGAGGCTGACGGGGCGGCCTACCGCGCCCGCCGCCCGGAGGTCAACCTCGGCGTCGCCGTGGACGTGACCAAGAAAGACGGCACGCGGACGCTGCTCGTGCCGAATATCAAGGGCGCAAATCACCTGACCTTCTCCGAGTTCATCGCCGCCTACCAGGATGTCGTCATCCGGGCGCGTGACGGGAAACTGCAGCTCGCCGACTTTCAAGGCACGACCGTCTCGCTCACCAACCCCGGCACCATCGGGACGACGGCCTCGAATCCGCGCCTGATGGCGGGCCAAGGATTGATCGTCGCGACCGGCGCCATCGAATACCCGCCGGAGTACAGCGCGATGATGCCCGAGGCGCTTTCGCAGCTCGGCATCAGCAAGGTCTTCACCATCACGAGCACCTACGATCACCGCATCATTCAAGGGGCCGAATCCGGCGCCTTCCTCGCGCTCATCCACGAACTGCTCATGGGCCAGCACCAATTCTATCAAGAGATCTTTGCCGACATTGGCATCCCCTACAAACCGCTGCGCTGGTCGGTAGACATCAACCCCGCTTTGCTCGGCGGCGACCGGCAGCGCGAAGAGGTCAAGAAGCAGGCGCGCATCTTCGAGTTGATCAATGCCTACCGCGTCCGCGGCCACCTGATCGCCGACATCGACCCGCTGAAGATGGTCCCGCTCCACGAGCACCCGGAGTTGGACATTGAAACCTACGGCCTGACGATCTGGGATTTGGATCGCGAGTTTTTCACCAGCGGCCTGGGCGGCACCGAGCGTGAGACGCTGCGCGAGGTCTGGGCGATGCTCCACCGCTTCTATGGCGGCAAGATCGGGATCGAATACCGCCACATCCAGAGCCCCGAGCAGAAGCAGTGGCTGCGCGAGCGCATCGAAGCCGACCCCGCGCCGATTCCGCCCGAGGTCAAAAAGCAGATGCTCTGGAAGCTGATCTCGGCCGAGCAGTTCGAGAAATTCCTGCACACGAAGTATCTCGGCCAGAAGCGATTCTCAGTCGAAGGCAGCGAGACGATCATCCCGCTGCTTGATCAATTGATCCTGGGCGCAGCCGAACGCGGCGTCGAAGAGATCGTCATGGGCATGTCCCACCGGGGCCGCCTCACGGTTCTCGCCAACGTCATCGGCAAATTCTGCGAGCGCATCTTCACGGCTTTCGAAGGGACCATCCACCCGAACTTCCCGGCCGACGAAGGCGACGTCAAGTACCACCAGGGCGCCATCGGCGTGCGCGAGATCGGCGACCGCGAAGTGCACCTCACCCTCTCGCCCAACCCCAGTCACCTAGAGTTCGTCGACCCGGTGGTCGAAGGCATGGCCCGCGCCAAGCAGGATGCGATTACAGTTGAAAAAACGCAGCCGGCGAAAGAGCAGGCCCGCGCTCGCATCCTGCCCGTGCTCATCCACGGCGACGCGGCCTTCGCCGGCCAAGGGGTCGTGACCGAGACCTTGAACCTCGCCGACCTCAAAGGCTACCGCACGGGCGGCACCATTCACATCATCATCAACAATCAGATCGGCTTCACCACCTCGCCCGAAGCCGGCCGCTCGTCGATCTATTCCACGGACGTGGCGAAGATGACCCAACTGCCGATCTTCCACGTCAACGGCGATGACATGGAGGCCGCCTACCGCGTGCTCCAGATCGCGCTCGACTTCCGCAAAGAGTTCCGCAAAGACATAGTCATCGATCTGGTCGGCTTCCGCCGCCACGGCCACAACGAAGGCGACGAGCCGAGCTACACGCAGCCGCTCATGTACCAGCGCGTGCGTGAGCACCCCGGCGTCCGCGAGCTTTATTCGCGCCAGCTCGTCCGCGAAGGCGTCGTGACGGATGAGGAGGTCAAAGGCTTGATTGAAGAGCGGGTGCGACGCTTCGAGAACGCGCTGCTCGGCGCTAAAGAGATCATCGCCCGCCAGAAAAAGATCACCACCCTCCCTCCGCCGAAGGAGGAAGTTGATGGCTCAGCCGTGATCGAGACCGGCGTCATCCGAGAGATGGTCAGCGAAATCTCCCACGCCCTCGGAGTCATCCCGCAAGGCTTCAATCTTAACCCGAAGATGGTCGGCCAAATGGCACGCCGCGCGAAGATGGGCGAAGGCGCAATGCCCATCGACTGGGGCTTTGCTGAGGGCCTGGCCTTCGGCTCGCTCGTGCTCGAAGGGACCTCGGTGCGACTCTCCGGCCAAGACAGTGGCCGCGGCACCTTCAGCCAGCGCCACGCCGTGCTCTACGACACTCGCACCGGCCAACCCTGGACGCCGCTCAAAGTGCTGGCCAAGAACGGAGCGCAGTTCGACGTCTTCGACAGCTCGCTCTCCGAGCAAGGCGTGCTCGGCTTCGAATACGGCTACTCGGTCGTCGCCCAGGAATCGCTCACCCTCTGGGAGGCGCAGTTCGGCGACTTCGCCAACGCCGCCCAAGTCATCATCGACCAGTTCATCGTCCCTTCAGAAGACAAGTGGCAGCAAACCTCACGGCTCGGGCTGCTCTTGCCGCACGGCTATGAGGGCCAGGGCCCGGAGCATTCGAGCGCGCGACTGGAGCGCTTCCTCCAGCTCTGCGCCGAGAATAATATCCAGGTCTGCTACCCTTCGACCCCCGCGCAGTACTTTCACCTGCTGCGCCGGCAGATGAGGCGGGAAGCGAGCAAGCCCTTAGTCGTCATGACGCCGAAGAGCCTGCTCCGCTTGCCGCAAGCCACCTCGCCGCTCGAATACTTCACCTCCGGAGGCTTCCTCCCGGTCATCGGCGAGCAAACGGATTATGCCAACGTCGAGCGCGTGATCCTATGCAGCGGCAAGGTCTACTACGATCTGCAAGCCGAACAGTCGCAATCGAAGGTTGACGGCATCACCATTTTGCGCCTGGAGCAGTTCTACCCATTCCCGAAGCAAGTGCTTGGGCAGTGGCTCGCCGCTTTCCCGAACGCGAATGAAGTGCTGTGGGTGCAAGAGGAGCCGCGGAATATGGGCGGATGGAGCTTCATCCGGCCGCGCCTTGAAGAGCTACTCTCTGATCGGCAGGAGCTACGCTACGTCGGCCGCGTGGCGAGCGCGAGCCCGGCCACTGGGTCTTACACGATTCATCAGTTAGAACAGCAGCAGATTGTGAAGGAGGCGCTGGATCTGAAGAGCAGGCAGCAGGTCAGCCTTCAGACATCGGCGGGCAGAGGGCAGCAAGAGGACTGAACACTCAGACTCTGCTGACAATGAGCCATTGTAGAAACATCTATGACGAGCCAGTCTGATTACGACAGCCCGTGGAAAGATGTCCTTGATCTTTTCTTCGAGGCGTTGATGGCTTTCTTCTTTCCATCAGCCCACGCGCAGATAGATTGGACGCGCGGCTTTGAGTTCCTCGATAAAGAACTGCAAAAGATCACCGCCGACGCCGCGATCGGGCGGCGCACGGTAGACAAGCTGATCAAAGTCTGGCTCAAGACGGGCACAGAACTCTGGGTGCTAATTCACATTGAAGTGCAAGGTCAGCGCGAGACAGGTTTCGAGCAGCGAGTTTACGTCTATCATTACCGCCTCTTCGACCGCTTCGCCGCGCCGGTGGCGACGTTTGTGATCTTGACCGATGAAGAAGAGAACTGGCGGCCAACTGAGTATCAGACTGAACTGCTGGGAACGGAAGTGCGGTTCAAGTTTTCGGCGGTAAAGCTGATAGACTATTGGAGGCGATGGGAGGAGTTAGAGCGAAGTGAGAATCCGTTCGCTGTTGTCGTACAAGGGCATTTGACTGCACAGCGGACGCGGAGTGACGGGCGCGAGCGGCTGCGGCAGAAGCTGGAGTTGACCAAGCGGCTGTATGAGCGCGGCTACAGTCGGCAAGCGGTTATCGGGCTTTATCGGTTTTTAGATTGGCTGCTGGTGCTGCCAGAGGACTTAGCTATAGAGTTTGATGATAAGCTGAGTGAGTATGAGGAGGAACACAAGATGCAATATGTCACATCGATCGAGCGGCGGGGCATTGAGAAGGGATTGCAACAAGGGCGACAAGAAGGTCTACAAGTGGGCGCTGCCGAAATTACGTTGCGGCAGTTGCAGCGGCGTTTTGGCGCGCTAAGCGAGGCGATGCAAGCGCACATCCGCGCCTTACCACTGGAGCAGCTTGAAGAATTGAGCGAGGCCTTGCTCGATTTCGCGGCGTTGTCGGACTTAGAACTCTGGCTACAGCAACACCCGCTCCCAGCTTCGTCTATATCTGGGCCATCCGCCGCAGGCGACACAAGCAACGGCCCTGCGCGCGAGTCCTGAGTTGAAGCCGCAGCTTCTGAAGATGGCGCTGAGAAAGTAAACGGCGAGTAAGTTGCTCCCGGAGTGACTGTGCCGTAGAACTATGAGTAAGCCATGACCGCTGACTTGGAGGATTTCAAAAGCGAGCTGTTGGCGCTTCCCGCGGAAGCCCGAGCCGGGTTGGCACAGGTTCTGATACCTGAAGCTGGATAACTGGAAACTTTGAGCGTAGGATTGGACCGGATTGGCCAGCGGCGACGTTCATGATCTTGAAGAAAGAGGATTCGGACTCGACATCGAGAATGGGAGTCATCAGGTGATAAGCACGGTCACCGGCAAATTCAACGCCTCCGGACGCGAGGTCTTGAACCTCTCAGGGGAAGACCTGTGACGCCCCAGACCGATTACGACAGCCCGTGGAAAGACGTGCTCGATCTCTTCTTCGAGTCGGCGATGGCCTTCTTCTTTCCACAGGCACACGCGCAGATAGACTGGCCGCGCGGCTTTGAGTTCCTTGACAAAGAGCTGCAAAAGATCACCGCGGACGCAGCCATCGGGCGGCGCGCCGTAGACAAACTGGTCAAAGTCTGGCTCCAGACAGGCACGGAACTCTGGGTCTTAATCCACATCGAGGTGCAGGGGCAACGCGAGACAGGCTTTGAGCAGCGCGTCTATGTCTATCACTACCGGACCTTCGACCGCTTCAACGTGCCGGTAGCGACGTTCGTGATCTTGACCGATGAAGAAGAGAACTGGCGGCCCGCGGAGTACCGAACGGAGTTGCTGGGCACGAGAGTGACGTTCGAGTTTTCAACGGTGAAGTTGCTTGACTACTGGGCACAGTGGGAGGAGTTGGAGCAGAGCGAGAATCCATTTGCGGTCGTCGTGCAGGGGCATTTGACGGCGCAGCAGACGCGGGGCGACGCGCAGGGACGGCTGCAACAGAAACTGGCCTTGACGAAACGTTTGTATGAGCGCGGCTACAACAAGCAGCAGGTCGTCGGATTGTATCGGTTTTTGGATTGGCTGCTGAGGCTGCCGGAAGAGTTAGCCGCAGAGTTTGATGATAAGCTGAGTGAGTACGAGGAGGAACAAAAGATGCAGTATGTAACCTCAATCGAGCGGCGGGGCATCGCGAAGGGTTTACAAATGGGCGCTGCCGAAATTACGTTGCGGCTGTTGCAGCGGCGTTTTGGCCCAATAGATGAGGCGATGCAAGCGCACATCCGAGCCTTGCCACTGGAGCAGCTTGAAGCACTGAGCGAAGCGTTGCTCGATTTCGCCGCACCATCGGACTTAGAACGCTGGCTACAGCAACGCCCGCTTCCGCCTTCGTCCACATCAGGGACACCTGCCGCGGGCGAGACACGCAACGACCCTGCACGCGAGTCCTGAGTTGAAGCCGCAGCTTATGAACTCGTGTTTTACCAATTCGGGCGCCCATATGTTGAGGCTCTTTGCAAACTGCTGTAAGAGGCCACAAAATGTAGTGGTCACAAATCCAGCATTCTAGATGGAGCCAAGCAAATGTCAGTTTCAATCGAGAACCTATTAGATATTCCCGGTGTGCAGGTGTTA
>Ga0207646_10001739_pt1 | contig 26488 bp, 23 predicted proteins | sample KBSK5502metaG_FD_184343 | JGI IMG/M metagenome (GOLD analysis project Ga0207646, IMG submission 184343) | Corn, switchgrass and miscanthus rhizosphere microbial communities from Kellogg Biological Station, Michigan, USA - KBS K5-50-2 metaG... | ecosystem: Host-associated > Plants > Roots >...
GTTCTTGATTCCCTGCCGTGTTACTTTGACGCCTTTTATTTCACCCATGGGAACATTGATGTTCAAAAGCGTTCCGTCGGGCAGGCCTTCAGAGAGAATCTTCTTGACTGCCAGTTGAGCAAATCGTGCTGCCTCAGTGAAGTCAAAATGTTCTCGGGCCACCAGGCTAACGGCGAGTCCTGGAACACCGAGAATCGTCGCTTCCAGCGCCCCTGCCACAGTCCCCGAATAGGTGGCGTCGTCACCCAGGTTGCCGCCATGATTAATGCCTGAGGCGCACAAATGAGGCAGTTGCTTTTCGCCGAGTATCTTGTGCAGCGCCAACGTTACGCAATCCGTAGGTGTTCCATCAACCGTCCAATGTCGCTCATCAATCTGGCGAATCCGAAGCGGACGAGCTAGTGTCAAGCTGTGTGAAGCTCCGCTCATCTCGGCGGCCGGAGCGACAACGAAGACATCCCCGATCTCGCGCAAAGCTCTCTCGAGCGTTACCAGTCCGTCAGAATGAATGCCATCGTCGTTTGTTAATAGGATCCGAGTCATCTCTTACTTCACTGCGCTACCCTCAGAATCGTGCGGCTCCCATTTGCACACGTGCTCTCACGACTTGAAGAGGCGATCTAATTTAAGCTCATTTTCGTGGTGGACGTGGCGAGTTCGCCGCTTGTAGACCTGCCCGACTGGAAGCCTAGCTAGTAGGGCGCGGTCGAGGGCGGCCCTTCTTCTTGTTTCGTTTCCGAGCCAGGGCGGATTTGAGCTTTGCTTTTTGGCCCGGTGGCATGAAGAACGCGTGTTTCTTAGCGTCCTTGATTATCTCTTCGGTCATTACCTTCCGCTTGAACCGCCGCAAAGCGCTCTCAATGGATTCACCAGGGTTAATATTCACTACTGCCATCTATTTCTCCAGTCTTGTTTTCAGTCTTTCTCCACGCTCTTTTCGAACTCATATTAAACATGCGCCTCAGTATCAGGGTCAAGCGCGCATGGAAAACCCCGCGAACAGTTCTCGTTATTCGCGGGGCTCGCCGTTGCCGATGTAAACCATTTAGGCCGTAGCGGCCTCAAGTTCCTTCTTTCTACTCAGGCCTTGAATTTGGACGGGCTTGTCGCCGTTATCCGTCTTGATTTGTTGCTGTTTGAGCACCATTTCCTGATAGAGCTTGCGCATCATGACTTTCTCTTCGTGCGCAGTTTTCGGTCCTTCCATCTGTGGCTTGTTCGGCCGGGCCAAATCGCCTTCGTTGAGTCTCAGGTTATGTGTCTTGTCGGATAGCTGCACCTCTTTGCCTCCCGCAAAGATTTCGTGTCGGCCGTGCTCTTCATACCATTTGGCCACAGTTGCGTTCTGGTGCATGTGTTCGATGATATTGCGCCAGCCAATCCCAGTGTTATACGCGCAGAAACTGATTTCGCCTTCCTGTGTGCCGTATGGGATGATGCACATCTCCGTGCGCCGAAAATCGTAGTTGAATAAATCCTGAAACCACATTCCCGCGATGAATAGGAAGTTCCATCGGTCGGCACGACGCTTCTCGATATCTTCCTGCGTGCGTTCCCCGTCCACCTTCCCGTAATCTTTCCCAGTCAAGCCGAATGACTTATCGAACTTCTTAAACAGCTCATACAAATTGAACTGCGATGGAGCGTTGTAAGGACGGTAGTTCTTCAAGAGCGCCAGTCCCATCATGATGTTGGACTTCCACTTGCCGCGGGCAGCGTCAGTGATCTTGCGCATATCTTTGACAAGCCCGGGGATGTTGAGAAATGCCGGTACGGGACTCATCTCTTTGGTTTCTTTATCAACCATCACGGCGGTACCGACACCACAATTCGGATGGCAACCGCAAGAGACTTGACCCCATTCCGAGTTTGGTCCATGTACAAGGTCAGCGAAATCCGCAAAGGCTCCCATCAGAGATAAAGGGAACCAATCTCGGGTTGGTTCGGTAATTCCTACCTGGTCCTTTACGTCATGAGCCAAATGTGAAAGCGTGTATCGTTGTTGCAGGCGGCGCTCAGGTGTGATCGCTTCGTCACGTCCGGTGAATGAAACCGGTTGGAAAGAAAGAAAGGCGATCTTCTTCGGATTCTCAAGGGCAAACCGGATGATAGAACCGACCTGGTCGTTGTTGATGCCGTTGACCAGAGTTGTTACCAGGACGATCTCAACGCCCGCTTCGTGCAAGTTATTGATGGCCCGCAACTTTACATCGAAGAGATTTCCTACTTGCCGGTGACTATTCGCATCGTTGCCGATACCGTCGAACTGGAAGTAGACATAACGCAATCCAGCCTCAGCAGCCTCGCGGCAGAAGTCCTTGCTCTTGGCAAACTCAATTCCGTTAGTCGCGGCTTGCACTGAGTTATAACCGACCTTGCGGGAGTAACGAATGGCCTCCAGGAAATGTGGTGAGATCGTGGGCTCTCCGCCGGAGAACTGCACCGACATTTGGCGCCGCGGCTTGATTGAAATTGCGTTGTCGAGAATTTCCTTAATATCATCCATGCTCAATTCATGCACAAAGCCGACCTGGTTGGCGTCCATGAAGCAAGGGTCGCACATCATGTTACAGCGGTTGGTCAAATCAACCGTAAGCACGGCACCGCGCCCGTACTTGATTGTGCTCGAGCCATGGTTGTGCAGCTTTTCGTCGTTGTGCGCGGGGATGTCGCGGCCCGGAAACATCGCCTCAATGTGGGTCATGAACTTGGAGTCCATAGCCATCATGTCTTCGATGTGCCCGTGAATCGGACAGTCCTTAATCATCCAAATCTGACCATCGCGCTCAATGATCTGGGCTTTGACTTCGCCGACCTTCTCGTTCAGCAGGACGGACACGTCCTTCTTGCCGCTAAGGATATCCTCGCGCGCTTCAATCACGCAGTTCGGACAAAGAGAGTCCGTCGTGCGGGGCCAACCCAATGTGGGCTTCGTTTTTTGCCATGACTTCAGAAGAGGCTTGTCCGACCATTTGGGTGTAAACGATGGGTTCGGCTTATAGCGGTTAATAATCTGAATGGAGTCGAACAATCCGCCGGCAATCACCGTTAGACCGCGCTCAGCATGTTTGATCATTTTCATTTCTGCTCTATGTCTCCCAAAAACTCTCCTATCTCTAAACACACAGATTCCGACGTGTCTTCCTCAGCAACGAGTGTGCCGATAACCAACTGGCGGTGCTAGCTCCTCATAACAAGGTGGTTACCCAGAATGTTGAGATTAGAAATATGTGGGGGCCCGTGTCGCAACGAGTCAGATTCAAGCTCGTGCCTCAAGAAGATACTTCACAATGTCGGTAGACCCCAGTCCGCTAATGCGCACCAGCACTGCGTTTCGAGTGTGTGCGCGGTCGCCATCCCCTCTTTCCGTTCGCCGGGCGTACGCCCATTTAAGCGCTTAATTGCGCTACCTGATGTAAATGTTGAGGTTAGCTTGTTAAACTGTTGTAGGGAAATGCTCTTGCACGGTTGCAGCACAGGTGCTAAAGTCGGGCTCGGTTCTGGTAAAGCATTGCAGAACAAGGAATTGAGGGCCCCCTGCCACTCTATCTTGTGGTTCGTCGAGTTTTCTGGCGGTTATGTAGTGGCTGCCCCGTTTTAACGATCGTGCTCTCTTCAACTCTGTTGACCGACGTCCAAGGGAGAATGTCAATGAACCCAAAGTCAATCTCTCGCGCCGCAAGTCGAGATTCGCAAACATCCAGGGTTATGGCCAGACGCAAAATGGCTTCCCTGCGAGTGACGTTGCAAAGGAGACGGATACGGCGCCCGCCGGTGTGCAGACGACTCAACCCATCCTCGCGACCGTATTAGCCGCAAGAGATTGCATTCTCGGATTGAAGCTGACCCGGGGCAACGTGGTGGCCGTGAAATCGCTGGCGAGTGAGGGCGGTAAAAAGTGAAATAACTATTGGAGGTATTCCTTTGAACAGGGCAGGTAATACTTATTGGTTGAGCAACCGACATGGGACTCAACGAGCCACCGCCCAGGCACTTCCGGAGTTGTCTATTCGCGAAGCGTCGCGGGAGTTTATTCCCATAACCATTGGCCGGTTAGCGTTAATTCCCTCGTGGGTTATCCTCGGAATGATCCTTTTGGCTACCCTTGGGATTTGCGCTGCCGCGATCATGCGAACGCGATCGGAGTCAAAGACTTCGTTGCTTCATTATCAGCAGATGAGTGCAGATATCGATGCGGCACGCCGAGTAAATGAGTCATTGCGAAGTGAAATCCGCAGCATGACGACTGACCCGAACATTATCGAATCTGCAGCACGAACGAGATTGGGAATGGTAAGACCCAACGAGGTAGTAATACCAATTGAGTCAGTCAAACAAGGTTCGGCTAATGAGACGCTATCGTTTGTCCGCTAATAGCATCCGCTTGACCCCGCTGTTCTGACCACGCTATTCGGGTCCCTCCGAGATCGCGCGGCTGCTGAAGTTGAGCAGCCGCGCTCCCTTCTTCCGCTTAAGAAGTCTTCGATAGTGACAACCAGTGTTGTGACGCGATCTCCAGTCGTGATCCATCTAGATCACGACCCGATCTCCAAGGTGTTTGACACTAATCTTATGCTTCCACTAATATCGACTTCTAATCGATAACAGTCTTCATCCGTTACGTTGGCACAACTTTTCGCAGTGAGCCCGCAAGTATGCATGAGATCAAAGAAGGTTCTTCCGAACAGCTCGCGCCAGACCAGTGGGAAGAACAGAATTTGAAGCCTGCGCGCCCTCGTGGCGAGCGAAAGACAAGCTTTCAGACTGTCTCGCTTGAAGAGGTCAAGCGTCTTTACTCGTCTTCGGACATAGCTGATATCGACATTGAAAATGACCTCGCTTTTCCAGGCCAGTTTCCTTACACGCGCGGCATACACGCTACCGGCTATCGCGGCAAGCTCTGGACGATGCGTCAATTCGCCGGCTTCGGCACCCCTGAAGAAACCAATCGGCGTTTCAGATATCTCTTGAACCAAGGACAAACTGGGCTTTCGGTTGCCTACGATCTCCCTGCCTTGATGGGTTATGACGCAGATTCGCAGCTCTCCGAAGGCGAGGTAGGAAAGTGCGGTGTCGCAGTCTCTTCACTGGCTGATATGGAAGCTCTCTTCAGTGGGATTCCGCTGGAAAGCGTCACGGTTTCCCAGACCATCAACGCTCCGGCATCAGTTTTCCTGGCCATGTACCTGGTTGTCGCTGAAAAGCAAGGTGCGGACTGGAAAAAAATCTCAGGGACACTTCAGAACGACATCCTAAAAGAATACATCGCTCAGAAAGAGTGGATCTATCCAATTCGCTCTGCGATGAAGCTGGTTGTCGATACCCTGGAGTTCTGCACCAAACACGTCCCTCGATATAATCCAATTTCCGTAAGCGGCTATCACATTCGTGAGGCGGGGGCCACGGCCTTGCAGGAGCTGGCGTTTACTCTGCGCGATGCGATTGAATACGTCGAATGGGGTTTACGAGCCGGCCTGGACATTGAAGAGTTTGTCCCGCGCATTTCATTTTTCTTCAACGCGCATAATGACTTCTTTGAGGAGATTGCCAAGTATCGCGCTGCTCGGCGCATCTGGGCAAGAGTAATGCGTGATCGGTTTGGCGCTCAGAACGAACGAACGATGCAATTACGCTTTCACACGCAAACCGCGGGAGTTTCGCTGACCGTGCAACAGCCTCTCAACAACATCGCGCGCGTGGCGATTCAGGCTCTCGCTGGGGTGCTGGGCGGAACCCAGTCTTTGCACACAGATGCTTACGATGAAGCGCTGGCTTTACCCACGGACAGCGCCGCGCTAATCGCTTTGCGCACGCAGCAGATCATCGCTGAGGAAACGGGTGTCGCCAACACTGTAGATCCGCTCGGCGGTTCATACTTCGTCGAGGCTCTCACCAGTAAAATGGAGCAAGGCGCCCTCGATTACTTTGAAAGGATCGACGCCATGGGCAGCATGGTCGACGCTGTCGAGCAAGGTTTTCCGCAGCGCGAAGTTCAGGAGTCAGCCTATCAATACCAGAAGGCTTTGGAACGAGGCGATCAGGCGATTGTGGGCGTCAACAAGTACGCGATGGAAGATGAGCCTCAGCAAGTTTCCACCCTGGTAATAGACGAGTCGGTCCGCCAGCATCAACTCGAACGGCTGGAACGCACCCGCACGAAAAGAGAGATCGGAGAAGTGGACCGAACGCTCGACAAATTGAGACAAGCAGCTCGACAAGGCGATAACACAATGCCGGCTACCATCGAAGCCGTGCGCGCGTACGCCACTCTCGGCGAGATTTGCTCCGCTCTGCGCGATGTCTACGGAATTTACGAAGAGCCTGCTATTTAGATTTATTCCTTCAATGGATCAATCTTCCCGAAAGATTCGCGTTTTAGTTGCCAAGCCCGGCCTCGACGGTCACGACCGTGGCGCCAAAGTCATCGCGCGCGCATTGCGCGATGCCGGTATGGAGGTCATCTACACGGGACTCCGGCAAACACCCGAGATGATCGCAGCAGCGGCATTGCAGGAGGATGTCGACGCGGTTGGCGTATCAATCTTAAGCGGCGCCCACAATACGCTTTGCCCGCGAATCGTTTCCCTGCTGCGCGACCAGGGAATGAAAGATACTCTGGTGGTCCTGGGAGGAATCGTTCCACAGGAAGATATTCCCAAACTGAAGCAGCTAGGCGTCGCTGAGATCTTCCTTCCCGGAACCTCAACACAGGACATCGCAAAGTTCATTAGGGAAAACGTCAAGCCTCGCGAATAGTCTCTCGGCTATTTTGCTAAACGCGGTGAGGCCATCCGAAGCAGCATTTGGGTCCCGGCCTCTAACTTCATGTTCTTTGCCTTGGTTGAAAAAACCGTGAGTGGCGGGGGAATCGAGAGATGCCAAGAGATAGAAACGCCTTCGTAGCCAACCGCGCCGAGAGAGTCCTCAGTCAACAGCATAGTTTCCATTCTGCCTTTTAGTTCCGCGGTGGCCACTGCCGCGGTCGAGCTAGCTTTGCTGCTCGCCGACAAGCCACCCGTGTTGGTTGTGCCCCGTACACCTGAGCCGACCATTTTTGGTTCGTTTGAATGCATCATTTCGTACGTTGGATCGGATGAGAGTGGATTCACTGGCGCTGCGATCGCGACGATTATCGCTTGCACTGGGATGTCCCTTCCGCCGCCGACGGCAACGGCTTTGTCGATGACAATGGTCAGCAGCGATTGCGGTTCACCCTTACCTTTGTTCACAACTCCTGCTACGTGGCAGAGAAATTTGGAGCTTTTCGGGATGACCATCTGTCCATCAACGACAACGTCGCTGATCGTTTGCAGGATTAACTCATCACCGATGCTTGCACTCTTCGACTCGACAGTCTTATTGAGGAGGGCAAATACCTTGCTGACGGGAGGTGAGTTGTCGGACTGCGCCATGAGGGAAGTCGGAAAGAGAAGGAGGAGCACCAGGAATCCCCACCGCGCTCTATATTTAATCATGCCGACCTCCTCATGGTAATCCAAAGGAAAAAGGGGCGACAGATTGCTCGGCCGCCCCTTGAACTTGTCCAGAATGGGCACTTCTCAGAAGCTGAATCTCAACCCGAATTCACCGGAGAACTGATGCGGCACAGTCACTCCATTAGGCGTAATAAAACCAACCGGTTGAGCGAACGAGGCTGAACCACTGCGCACGTTGTTGGAAAAGTTATTCCCAAAATTTGCGCGGTTGGTTATGTCGAAGATCTGGAAGAAAGCGGTCAAGGTTGCTCGCTCCTTGATCCTGAAATTCTTACTTACGCGCGTATCGAGCTGAAAGAAAGGCTGGCCGCGTAAATTGCTAAACGGTGCAATGAAGCACTGGCCCGCGCGCAGGCAGTTTCTTATCTTTACTGTGTCGATTATGACCGCACCGCTGGTAAGGGTGGTAAGAAAGGGATCTTTTGTAGTAGCGAAGAGATCCCCAGGATTAGCAGTCGTCAGAATCACGTGAGAAGTGCCACGACCGCTGCCGACCCCAAGTACGTCGAAAGTGCCGCCATAGCCCGCCGTATAAGGTCGGGCCGACTCCCACTGCATAACCGGAGCGACTTGAATTCCGCCAGGAAGATTGACCAGGCCGCTCATTGAGAAGCGGTGTCGCGTGTCATTGGGCGTGGGCCCGAGATCATACGCGGCAAAGTAATCAAATGGGTTAAAAGGGCGGTTACGAAAGGCGGCCGAATTTCCATTGTAGGCAAGAGCCCTGGAAAGAGTGTACGTCGCATTAACCGTGAACCTTTGGTGCAGACGCCGCCGATACGAAACGTTTAGACCATCGTATCGCGATCGGCCGGCAGACGCTTCCAAATCAATCCGACCTAGTGCCGGTATACCAGCGGCGTTGAAGGCCGCGGTTAAAGGACGAGAAGAACTTTCGTTAAGAATCAATCTCCTCTGAGGATTGATGTTGATTGTCTTGGACTCGTGCAATGCCAGCACATGCACATAGTCAATTTCGAGAACTGAGTAAGAATTGAACTGCCATGCGTAACCCAGGTTCCATTGCTGGGTGAACGGATTGCGGTAGTCCGGATCCATGATGCGTCCTGTACTTCCCGCACCGAGTTGCGTGGGCGGAGGAGGAATGGTCGGCAATGGATCAATCCCAAACCGCCAATTTGAAAGCAGAATTCCAGTTCCGGGAACGGTATCAGCCGTTGCATCGCCGGGTCCCGCGCTGCTAATGGCGAATACGCCAGAAAAGATCGTGGGGTTGGCCTGCTGAATCATGAACAGCGGTATGTTCAAGAAAGTCTGGCCGTAGTAGAGACCATATCCGCCGCGCAAAATATGCCGTCCGTTGCCTCGCATATCCCAGGCGAACCCGACGCGAGGGCTAAAGTCCCGATTGTCATCGTGAGGTAGCGCCCTTGCCGCGGGGTGGCCGATTGCTTTCAGGGCGAGATAGGTTCTACTCAGCGCCTGAGTCTTGGTTCCAATCAGATTGAAGTCTTTATCCCACCGCAGGCCAAGATTCAACGTTAGATTGCGACTGAATTTCCAGTCATCCTGGAAATAGAGCCCAAACATCTTGGCGCCGCCCTTCAGATCAAAATAGGGATTTCCTGCCGTCGCCGACATTCCCGTGACCGCTCCCGGCGACGCAAACCCGTTCGGATACTTCGCTGGGTTCGCCAAAATTGCACTGGGAAGATCTGCAAAGTCAATTTCCAGCGTCGGATTAAACTCAAAGAACCCACCGAGCTTCCGCTCCCAAACATAGTCGAAACCAGTCTTGAAGGTGTGATTACCTCTGGTGATCGAAAGATCATCCTTGAACTGATATTTAGTCTGATAGGATTGCTGCGGCACATTTGTGTTGGTACCAAATGTGATTGCAGTAGCACCACCACCAAAGACAAAGGTTGGGACCTTATTGTTAGTATCTATCAGGTTGTTCCAATACTGATAGCCTATCGTGGCGGCGTTAACGACCGTGCTGGTAAAAACAGAGTTTAGAGTCAGATTGGCAAGCTGTAGCCGGTTCAAGGTGAAGTTTCCCGCACTGAGATCATTTCTCTGACCCGACTGGTCATTTAGTCCCCTATTCTTCTGATCGCTGTAGCTGACGAACATGTTGTGCTTACCATTGAACGTGTGGTCAATCCGCGCGTTCACCCGCCAGTCATTGTAAGGCGTCGGTATGACACTGGACGGCTGCGCTCCAATACTTTGCACGAGGTTTAATTCTGCGAGGGCACCGCCTTCTACTGGGATTGATGTGGCTTCGGTTTGGCGCTCGATCGCAAAGAAAAAGAAAGTCTTTCGCCCGGTCCGGTAATAGGCTGGACCGCCTTCGCCAAATCGCGGCAGGTGAAGCGGGCCGCCGATTGACCCGCCCCAAATCTTGCGATTGAATGGCGGCTTAGGCTGACCGGCTTTCTTTGAGAAGAAATCGTTCGCGTTTAATTTCCGGTCGCGCAGTTGGTAGAACACCGAGCCGTGGTACTCTCTACCACCTGATTTTGTAACTACATTAACCGCCGCACCCTCACTACGACCATTAACTGCCGAGAAACGCTGGGTACTAATGACGAACTCCTGAATCGCCTCCAGAGGAAACTGCATTACCGGTCCGCCGACGGTGTTGTCTTTGTTGTCGATTCCATTGACGGTGACGTTTACATTGCGGCCGCTGGAACCGTTGATGCCGAAAATTGAAATGCGATTCTTTGTTGGATCGTATGAGTCTACAGGTTTTGCTCCAGGGGCCAGGTACGCCAAGTTACCCAAATCCCGGCCGTTTAGCGGCAGATCCTGTACATCGCGCGGCGTGATGTTCATTCCTATATCAGTCTTCTCTTTACTTACCAGTTCCGTTTCGCTCGCGGTTACGTTAACGGTCCCGGTGACCGTGCCAGGGTTCATGGTAAAGTTCAGAGTGTTGGTCTGGCCTACTAACACCTCAACGTTTTCAGAAGTAGCGTCACCAAAGCCGCTCGCCATGGCCTTAATGTCATAGCGGCCGGGAACCAGCAAGTCGATCTTATATTCTCCGCTGTCTTCCGTAGTCGCCGTTCGCGTCTGTCCGGTAGCTTTGTTTGTAACCGTCACAGTGGCGCCTTTGATTAGGGCTCCGTTCTTATCTACGACAGTTCCACCCAGGGCGCCGCTGGCAGTCACCTGGGCAAACCCCGAGTTGGCCGAACAGAGGAATAATGCGAAGAACAAAACCGTTAAGGTCGCGTTACCGAGCCTTCTCACAGTGTCTTTAGCTTTCATGGAGTCCTCCTCAGCTTTGGCATGGCCACGTTAAATTGGAATCTGCTTTTAATTCAGGCAAACATCGTTCTAGATCCGCGGTTTGTTGTTAACTCGCGATTTGCGGCGGAAATTTCGTTAAGACGTCGTGGCCTTAGTTAGCTCTCGACTAGCAGAATCCGAAATTTTGAATGATTATCCTCTTTTTCGGGTTTCCCGGGCGGTTCGGCTACTCCTTTTTCAAAAAACGAGCAACTCCTTTCTGACAGTCTTTGCTCATCCGAGCTATTACATTGATGTCGACGCCACATTCCAACGCATCGCTGAAAGTCATCGCATCGCCCTCATAGAAAAGCCGTTTGGATAAGCTGACAGCCGAACCACTGACCCTTTCCAATTGCCGGGCAAACACATCGACTTCGTCATCAAAGGCCTCGTCATCCAGCACTCTGTTGACCAGACCAAACGCCGCGGCCTCATCAGCGCCAATCTCTGTGCCCAGAGTTAAAAGCTCGAAAGCCCGCTTCTCGGAAGTGTTGCGCCGCAGGATTGCCATGACCATCGCCGGCACGAATCCAATCCTCACCTCGGGAAAACCAAATCGCGCCGAACGCCCGGCGAGCACCATGTCGCAGGCTAACGCTAAACCAAATCCACCCGCCAACGCCCGCCCCCTCACCGCCGCAATCACCGGCATTCGCAGTTCGCGAACCAACACGAATAATTCCATCAACGATCGCGCGTCTTCAAGATTTTCGGCTATCGTAGCCGACGCGACTCTCTGCAGCGCCGCCAGATCGGCGCCAGAACAAAAATCATCACCCCCGCCTGAGACAACAACGACGCGCACATCCTCTTCATCATGGGCGCGCCGGAGAGCCTCCTTGAGCGCCGCGATCAGCTCATCATTCAACGCGTTGCGTTTCTCCGGCCGGTTCAGTGTGATGCGCGCAACCACGCCGTCAACATCATAGAGGACGGTTGGGTAATCTTTCGCCATAATCAGTTCGCAGTTAACGACTCGTCTGTTAGAAAATCAAGCAGAGCAGCGTTCACTTCCTCGACCGCTTCGTTCTGCACCCAATGTCCGCTATCGGGAATGCGGAGTTCGCGATATGGCGCGTCGACAAACCTGTCAACTCCGCGGACTGTCTCGGGAATGATGGCCACGTCTTGTTCACCATAGATGAAAAGCGTCGACACGCGAATGCGCCCTTTGCGTTCGTTGGGGGTCTCGCCGCCGCCACCGCGGAACAGAGATTTGAGCACATTAGCCCGATAGTAATTAAGCGAGGAACTAAGCGCGTCCGGTTGCCGCAAAGCTTCCTTATACACAGCAATATCCGAATCCGTAAAGGCATCCGGCCTGACACTGGTCTCGCGATACATTTTCTCGACTCTCGAGAAATCATTCGCACTCGCCCACCACTCCGGCAAACGCGGCAACTGAAAGAAGAACATGTACCAACTGCGTCGCAATTGGCGAAGCGTGAAGTTCGCCCGCCACGCAGCCGGTGGAGGCACCTGCATGGCCACCAACTTCGAGACCGCTTCCGGGTGTCTATGAGCTAGCGCCCAGGCGACGCCGGCGCCCCAATCATGCGCGACAATCGCAGCTTTTTCTTTTCCGAAATATTTGATCAGGCCAAGCACGTCTTCGACGAGCAAATCGATCCGATAGTTCTTGATCCCGGCAGGCTTGTCACTCAAGTTAAAGCCACGCATGTCCGGCGCTACTACGTGATACCGTTCAGCGAGCACCGGCAACTGGTGTCGCCATGAATACCAGAACTCCGGGAAACCATGAAGCAGGATAACCAGCTCATCTCCTGTTCCACATTCGGCATAGTGCAAGCGAATGCCACTAACGTCGGCATAGGCATGATTAATCGCCAATTTGCGTTCAGGCTTCATGAAGAGGGCTTATCGCCAGAGCTTTGGGATTAGCGGCTTTGCCGCCGCACAGTGCGGAAAGGCTCTGCCTTTCCGGTCGGTCTTCCTTTGGACCGGCGAGGCTACGCCTCGCCACAATCCCGACGCGCTACAACTCGAGCCTGCGCGCTTCGTCGTCCGGGACATCAATCTCCATTCGCAGCAGCGCGGTCGAAAACGTCTTCCCTTGCGCGTCGGTCATCAGCGAAAGCGTGCCGCCCCCGCCGAGACTTTCGTGCAAAAGGAAGTTAAGCGCGCCGAGATTCGGCAATTCGAAACGTTCAACCTCGCCCTGGCAAATGCCTCTGAAATGTTCTTTAACGCGCGCCGCGGTGACTTCGCGCACGAGGACGGGATAGTACGCTTCACGAAACGCGATCAAGCCAACGTTGGCTGTATCGCCTTTATCGCCTGATCGTGCGTGGGCAAGTTTTAAGAGTTGGACTCGCATGTTTTATTTGGGATTCTCCCTCTCCCTCTGGGAGAGGGTTAGGGAGAGGGCCTGAGCGACAAGTGGCCCCCTAATCCACCGTTGTCCTGGGGTAAACACGCCTGCATGTTCAAAAAAAATCCCCCCTAAGCTTTGCACCCTCTCCCCTTGCCCCTCTCCCAAAAGGGAGAGGGGAAGAAGAATCCGCATCCATCACACTTCGATTACATCAACTCGCGGCTCAATCTCACTCTTCGGAATCAGCGCCGGCCAGTAAGCGACTATCTCCTCAACCTTTGGCCGGCCGCCGGCGAAACCAGTGACTCCTGGCGGCCCGGTTAGGATCAAGGGCGCGATCTCTTTCGTAAATCGCTCAATCGCATTGCGATCGTCGCCGCGCACGCCCACGCGCAATTGGACTTCCGCCAGATCGGGAGATGGCTCACCCGCCAGCCGACCGTGCGTCGCATTCGCGCCCACAAATTCAGTCAGAATCTGATCGAAGCGCAGGCCAAGTCGTTCGAGACGCGCGCGCAAAATCTTGTCGGCCGCCTGAGCCTTCGCATCAGCATCCGGCCAGGAGTAAACCAGGGTCCCGACCGCTTTGTAACCCGCCGAATAACTGATCGAAACTTTCAGAAACTCGGTTGCCGGCCGGCCCTTGATGCCAAACACATGCACGCGATCTGTTCCGTCATCAGCCACTCGGATCGTCGTAAAGTCTGCGACGCAATCAGGCGTGATGTATTCGTGCGGGTCACCCATTTCGTAAACCAATTGCTCTTTGACCGATTGCACATTCACGCGACCGCCGGTGCCATCGTGCTTGGTGATCACAAATGTTGCGTCGGCCGATGCTTCGGCAATCGGAAAGCCCACGTTCGCGAGGTCCGGAATGCTTTGCCATTCATACTGGCAATTGCCACCAGAGCATTGCGCGCCGCATTCAATGATGTGGCCTGCGATCGTTCCGGCAGCCAGCTTGTCCCAATCATCGCTCGCCCAACCAAACTCATGAATCATCGGCGCCAGTGTCAATCCCGTATCGGTCGCGCGACCTGTGATTACGACCCGCGCGCCGTGATTGAGCGCTTCAACAATTGGGGCCGCGCCGAGATAGACGTTCGCACTTTGAATTCGGTCGCGCACGCTCTGGAGCGGCTCGTCCGTGTCCATGTTACGCAACTCGATCCCTCGGGCCAGCAGATCGTCGATCTGATCGAGAATGTCATCACCGGTCACGATTCCGATCTTCAACTTGCCCGCAAGCCCCAGGTCACGCGCCGCATCGCGTACGGCCGCAGCGCATCCTGCAACATTGACTCCGCCGGCATTCGCAGTTACGCGGATATCCCGTTCAACACAAGCCGGGAGAATTTGCTTCATCAGCGGCACAAAGTCGCGCGCGTAACCGGCTCTCGGATCGCGCGCCTTCTGCTTCTGCATGATCGACATCGTGACCTCGGCCAGATAGTCGAGCATCAGATAGTCGATGGGTCCACCTTCCACCTGGCGCAAAGGGGCGTCAGGCAGATCGCCCCAGAATCCCTGCCCCGCTGCGATTCGAATCTTCGACTTCATGCTGCCGATCTCAAAAACATCTTGTCTATAGAAGAAGACACGAGAAACCGCTGAGCGAACAGCACGCGACGCGTTGCCACGTCAGGCAACGTTCTCGTATCTATTTCGCCGTGTTCCCCGTGTCCCGCGACTTCGCGCCCGAGTCCGAATCCCAACTGCCCCTGGAAAGGATCAGTCCATTTTCATGTTGGTATTGCCGGGCTTTGCTTTCGGCTTGCCCTTGGCGGGCTTTTTCGTTGTAGTCGTCGCCGGAGGCGTCGTCGAAGTTGTCGGGGCTGTTGCCGTAGTCGTCTTGCTCTTGCTCTTGTGCTTCCGCGGCTTGGGTTTGCCGGTTCCGGCCGTGCCAAACGAGAAGGATCTCTTCTCGCCGGGGACCGTCATCAGCGTCACCCCAGTACCCACTTTTCGCACGCGCAGAGATACTGCCGGCAAAGCGGGCGGTGGGTTGTGGCTGGGGGTCGGCGGAGTCAAGTCGCCGAACATCATCGTGGCCCCAGTGTAACCGCAGGTAGTCACTGCGGTTATTCGACCCTTCTGCGTCGTCGCTCCGGCCGTCAGCGTAAAATCGTTTCCGGCAATATTTAGCGTTGCGTCGCCCGTCAAAGAAGCATCCGGATAATTCACTTTACCGGTATAGTCGCCGGAAAGATCGGCCTGCTCCTGCTTAGTGGGATCGCAGCGTCCGGTCCAGGTTGACTTCGTTTTGGGTTTGCGCGGCTTGTGCGTCTTGCCGCTGTTGGTATTCGCCATCGTCGTTGACGAGTTCGTGTTCTGCGCGGATACGACCAGACCCGCGCTGGCCAGCGCCGTCACGATAACAACAGCGAATCCCAGGACGAAAAGATAGATGGTGCTCTTTCTCACGAGTGTTCTCCTTTTGTGTGTTCGCGCACCTCGTCAAGCTATGAGACGCGCTCAAGATGAGCCACAGAGGCACTGAGTCACAGAGGAATACAAATCAGAAATAATCAGAAAAGCTTCCGAATCTATTTCGTCTTTCTCAGACTCTGTGTCTCCGTGTCTCTGTGGCCAACAAACTACGCCAATCCCGCCGGTAATACAAACTGCCCGAGATGCGGTCCTGAATAATTCAAACTCACGCGCAATGCAAGCTCTAGCACGGCCCTTGTCCCTTCCGGGGCGATTACCGCATCGACAAACCCCCGCGCCGCAGCATACTTCGCGTCCAATTCCTTCTCATAGGTCTCTTTCACTCGATCCATTTCAGCATTGAGTGCTTCGTCAGGCTCTTCGCCCCTGGCTCTTAACTTTTCCAATTGACTTCCGAAAACTGCCTGTACTGCCGACTCGCCCTCCATCACGCCCATGCGACCGGTTGGCCAACTGAAAATGAAGTCCGGATCGAAGCCCTGTCCGGCCATCGCATAATAACCGGCGCCCGAAGCATGATTTATCGTCAAGACGATTTTCGGCACTATCGCCGTGGCCATGGCTTCAACAAAGCGCGCGCCCGCGCGAATGATTCCGGAATGCTCCGCCTGTGCTCCGACCATAAATCCGGAAACATCCTGAATAAAGACAAGCGGGGTCTGATGTCGATTGCAGGTCTCGATGAAGTACGCAACCTTTTCTGCCGATTCGGTATAGATGATCCCGCCAAATTTTGGCGAGCCACCAGCCGGATCGCGAAACATGCCGCGGTTGTTCGCTATCACTCCGACCTGGATCCCGCGGACCCGCGCGTGCCCGGTGATGACTTCTTTCGCATAGTCCGCTTGAAATTCGTCCAGATGTCCATCGTCCAACAGACAATCCAAAAGCTCCCGTACGTTGTAAGGCTGACGATGATCTTCGGGAATAATTTTGTAGAGTTCTTCTTCAGGAGTTTTTGGTTCACTTCCACTCTCTATTTTCGAACTCTGTCTTGACTCGGCACCTGTGCCGATATTCCTCATAGGCAGCTCCGAAACAAACTCGCGAATCTTTGCGATCGCCTCTTCATCATTTTTGACGCGATAGTGTGCAACTCCCGAGAGTTCATTATGCGCGCGTGCGCCGCCGAGAGTTTCATTATCAATCGTCTGACCAGTCGCACCTTTGACCAGGTTCGCGCCGCCCAACCCCATGAACGACGTGCCTTCGACCATGATAATGATGTCTGAGAGCGCCGGCAGGTAAGCGCCGCCGGCGATACACGGCCCCATCACCGCGGCGATCTGCGGCACCTTGAGATAGCGCCGCATGATCGAGTTGTAATAGAAGATGCGCGACGCGCCATACTGTCCGGGAAAGACACCGCCTTGATAAGGCAGATTCACACCGGCTGAATCGACGAGATAGATGATCGGCACATGCGAGCGCATGGCAATCTCCTGGGCGCGCAGAATTTTCTTAATCGTCTCTGGCCACCACGATCCGGCTTTTACTGTGGCGTCGTTCGCGACCACAACAACTTCGCGTCCATTCACCAAACCGACCGTCGTCACAACTCCCGCGGCCGGTGCGCCGCCGATGTTTTCTTTCTTTTCCCGGTCCTCGGTCTTCGGTCTTCGGTCTTCCGCGAGATATTGATCGTAAGCAACCAGCAACCCGATTTCCTGTTGGAACGAATCCTTGTCCAGCAGTAACTCAATCCGCTCTCGCGCCGTCAGCTTGCCCTGCTTGTGCTGCTTCTCGATTTTCTCGGCGCCGCCACCAAGCCGCAGCTTCGCTTCGAGTTGGTGAAGCTCTTTCGTTAGCTCTCGCAGACGGGAAGGTGGAGCGCCCGGACTCTCATCGCTCGTTCCCTTGGACAAAGGTCGAACCGTGACTCCCGAAGCCGGTAAAACTTCAGTCTCAGACATCTTCAGTCTCAATTGGAAAACCGATAGCCTTAGAATCGGTATTGTTAGCTTGTGGTGAAAATATCACAGATCAAAGCTCAAGGTCATCCAGGATCAAGACGGGATAGTGGGGTAAATCTGTGTTGCTGGGCAAAAGAAATTTTGGAGGTAGATGCCCGCTCCGCGCTCAACGAGAACTTAATGGCAGGTCCTGGACCTCAGGAGCACAACCTCGCTGAAAGGCTCGCTTGAAAGACTTGACAATGCTTTCAGCCAGGTATATTAGCCTGAAAGTGGCAACGGGTTCATGATAGCGACTCGATAGGTTGATGGGAAAGCTCGTCACCCTCGGTGTTAGGAATTGAAGGAGGAGCCGAAGGATGAAGATCAGTAGAACTAGAAACATTCTGGGTGGCGTGCTCCTATTGATAGGAGCTTCGGCTGGACTATTCCCCGTCCTAACAATCGCAAAGTCAAACATGAAAGTAGAACATATCCCACCTATTTCTCAACAAACGAATCTTGTTGCTGATGTGGTCACTCATGATCTTGATTTGCTTAAAGTGACATCCGACTGGCCAAAAAGCTTGACAGTTGAGAACATTTCCGACAAGGAAGTCAGTGGCTTCACTATCATGATATCGGCGGCGAATGATGATGGTGGGCCAGGAGAGATTATAGGATGGGGAACCGATCCTAACTATGGGAAACAAACCCCGTTGTTCAAGCCGAAGGAGATTATGACCTTTCCCATTAGGCCTGAAACAGTCAAGAAGTTTCAAGACAACGGCAAACCCTTTCTCTACGTTCAGCTAATGGACGTTTGGGTGAGCAACGACCCGAAGTATATGTATTCGCAGGGAGCACTTCTACAACAAGACCCGAATAATCCGAAACACTACATCGTAATTAGAGACGCGAAAGGTAGGAGCAAGCAGCACAATCATGCGTTTCCTCACATTACTCATTCCATAAAGCCACCTTTCCCACTTGGGTGCTGCAATAGAGAATACTATGCAAGTTCGACTTTTGATTGCAGTTTGCCCGATCCGTGCAACCCCCTTGCTGCTAAGTGTCAGAACACCACTAAAGCCTTCACATATTGCAGTGTTTGCTGCACAAGCTTCCAGGTGACATCACAGGTCGCTTGTCAAGCGACAAGCTGTCTAATGGGAATAGGACTTGCAACGAAACCTGGTTAGTTACATACTCAAACCCCTGCAACTGCTGTGGCTGTTAAGAATCGGCGCCATGATGACCGACTCGGTAATGAGCGCCAAGGCGAGTCGAGTTGTAGTGGAGGCTTTGAGTTGGAGAGGTCCGCGGGTTGGGCGTGTCAGATCATCGCAGCAGTGACGGGATTATTGGGTTCAATTATCGGCATCTTGGCAATCATCTTGGCGATGCGAAAGTAATCGCGTGCCCCAAAATTGAATCAGCAACACACAATTACCCCACTATCCAAGACCGACACTCAGTCTCCAGCGCTATTGCCAGACAGACTTTGCTATTGATTTCGAATTCATCTGGTCGGGAATGCCTTCCAGGACCAGGACGCGCGGGCCGCGAAGTTCAATGGACACCGTGCCCTGGGAGGTGCGAAAAGCTTTCGAGGAAGATAGGGATTCGGTATTGGGCGTTGGTTCCACCGGTATTGGGCTCGCGTAGCGGAGATGGATGCGTTTGACATAGGCCTCGAAGAATTCGCGGGCGTCGTTTTCTGTGTCCCAGGTCGAGAGTGAAATGTAGAGCACCTCGCCTTTCGGGCCTTCGTAGATCGAGTAGCGATCTCCTCCCCAGCCCGCGGCGGCGCGATGTGACTCTGACGGTGACTTGAGAAATTGATCGAGGATTAGGTAGAGGCCCCACTCGCCGTTTACATCGGAGTCTAACTTTTTCCAAGCGGCACGCGGAGCTTGCGCGTTAACTGAATGGTTGAACCCACCCGCTACCGCGGACGGTAGTGACCTCACTGCGGCGCGCCCAGACCTCAGCGAGAGGCTCGCACTCGCAGCAAATCTACTGACCTCTGACCTCGGACTTCTGACCTGTGACCTTCGACCTCTGCCATTGAGCAGCGGCGTAATATCCGGCAGCGCAACTTTCACCGGTGCTTCGTGCGCGAAGTATTTTTCCGGGTGCATAATCTGCTCGGTCGATTGCGGCAACGTAGTGAAAGCCTGCGAAACTTCATTCCAGCCCCCACGTTGATAAAGATTGCGCGTCCAGAGAATACCCTCCTGATAAGGAAACAAAAGCGTTTCACGCAACGCCCGCGGCGCATGGTCGAGTTCATCCGAAGGCATCCCGCTCGCACCGAGCGATTTCAGAAACGCCAGCGCGCGCAGCGGATTTCTCGTCACATAGAGTGTCATCGCCAGCGTTGCATCGCCTTCGATTAAGGCATGCGCAGCCAACTCAGCGTCGGAGTCGCCTTTGGGCCAATGCTCAAACCGGCGCAGATTGAAATGCTGATCCTGGAGCGCGTGGGTCAGTTCGTGCGCCATCACCGGCTTCTGGCCGTCGAGATCGATCCAGTCGGCCAGATGAAACTGCTGCACTTTTGGATCGTAATATCCGGCCACCTGTTCGGTGAGTAGACGCAGCATCAAAGCCCTATACTGAAAATCCGCGGGCGCCAGACCGAGCTTTTTCAAAGTGACTTCGGTGGCGTGAATCTGTGCGGGAGTTGTTTCTTCGTCAAGATTCTTAATCAGCATGCGCTCTATTTCGGCGCGTGACTGGGTCGAGCTTTGCACCGGACGCAGGATTGGGAGCTGGCGAATCTCGCTCGTTTCTTTCAGAACCTCGGCGGTCGCGGCGATGAGTGCAGCGTTACGGGACGCGGCGGTTGTGGCCGGAGATTGGGGAGCGCGCTCCGCTAAGCCTGTGAGGTCGGCAACGAAGATCGCCAAAAAGCAGAATGACGCCGCAAGCACAGGGCCAGCCCGCCGGCGTTTCGCAGGGCCGCCTTGTTCACGCTGTTCGCTCAGGCGGATAGGGATGTCCGCGCTCCAGCGCAAAGCTCCTCTTCGAATTTGCTTTGACATCCTCATCTTTCGCTCTTATAGTCCGCTAAAACGATCAGCAATTCAACAGCAGAAGTAATCCGATCTATCCGTAACCGCGGGTGGAAATCAGTCCCGAGGGGACAATATTTAGTTGATGAATCCGGACGACGACGAAGTCTTAGACGAGTGGCACGAGGCGCTACTACGCGTTCGCTATGCCGAAACCGACAAGATGGGCGTGGTCTATCACGCGAACTATCTGATCTGGTTCGAAATTGGCCGCACAGAGTTTTGCCGCGCCCGGGGCTTTTCCTATCGCGACATGGAAGAGAATGAGAACTCTTTTCTGGTCGTCGCGGAAAGTTATTGCCGCTATAAAGCGCCCGCTTACTATGACGACGAGCTGGTCGTCAGGACCCACATCACCGAACTGCGGCGCAGGTCTTTGCGGTTTGGCTATGAGATCATCCGTGTCCCGGATGGGACCGTGATTGCCGAAGGCGAAACTGGTCACGTGGTCACGGACGCCAATGGCCGCGTGCGCTCTTTGCCATCTGGTTTTGCCGAACTGCTGCTTTCGTCGCCGACGGATTCAGATTCGACAGGCGAGTTGGTTCCTCAGGACGAGGGGCCGGGCTGAAATCAGTGGGCTGTGAGCAGTGGGCGGTGGGCAGTAACAGCCAAGAAGCTAGGTTCTCATCCTTTCCTTTCACCCCAAACGCAGTCGGAGTAGGGATGCGCATTGCTGCACACCCCCTCCGCAGATCCGGACGAGCGCTACTAACGCATCCGGCTCCTGTCTCAGGTGATGACGATTAGCATGAACACCAATCGTACACAGGTTAGTGCCACTGGCAGGTCGCGTCCGGCACTGAGTCCGGGACATGCTGCACGCGCCCGCATTCCCCTTGACCAGCCGCCTTCCCTCCATCTGCTCCGCGCTGACCAAAGGCGTCAGTTTGTTCGCAGACTTCGCCGGTACTACGCAGCTGTCCGACTTCCTGCGTCCGTTCATCATCGTCGTACGTCCTTAGACTTCACGATGCGACCCAAGCGTGCTGGCTTGGGTAGTCGCAGGATCTCCCGGTTCTCGCGCAGGTTGCTTCCGTGCATGCCTGGGGTCTCTGACCTCGCGGGATACCAACGCCCCTTGCCAAAGCGGAGTGTTGGTTGTGGCCTTCCCCTTCTCCTTAGAGGGTCGGCATCCCGAACTAAGTTCATTTCGCGGCTCAATACCCAGCCTGCACTTTCCCCTGTCAACGCTTCGCCAACGCTCTTACGAGCGCCGCCGCATGACTCGGGGTCGTCATGGTTGGCTAGACCTTTAACGTTTGAAACTTTCATTCAATACAACCTGCCGGTTTATCCCGGCGCACAGTCGGAGTAGGAATGACCATTACTAATCACCCCCTCCACAGATCCGGACGAGCGCTACTAACGCATCCGGCTCCTGCCTTAGGTGATGACGCCAAGTCGCCTGAGCGGATAAGGGTGATGCAGCGTGGGCGGTGGCAGCCAACGGTTAGCCAGACGGACCATCTGCTCCCAGGTCAGCCGCCGCGTCTGGCTGCGTCGCCGGAGCGACCAATACCAACGGGCCACGACCTCAAAGCGAAACGAAGCCAGCGAGTGCTGGTTCGAAGGCACCCCGTAGTACCGGTTGTGCCCCCCAACCACCAACCGAAGCCACTTACCAACTTCGGTCACTCGCTGATGCATTCGTTTGCGAAGTTCCGTTTTGACTTCCTTCAGCTTGGCTCGTTTCCTCTTGCTCATCGTCCGCCGCAACACCGTGAACATCCTATTGCTTCGCTTCTTGGCACAGATGTGCGTGAAGCCAAGAAAGTTGAATGTCTCAGGCTTCCCTTGTCCACGCCGCTTTCGATTCTCAGCCGCATAGCGACCGAACTCGATGACGCGCGTTTTCTCGGGATGCAGTTTCAGTTTGAATCTGGCGAAGCGTTCCGCCAACTCCTGGTGAAACCGCTCAGCGTCAGATGGGTGCTGAAAACCCACGACGAAGTCATCGGCCCAGCGAACGACAATCATGTCGCCTTTGGCCTTTGTCTTACGCCAGTGCTGCACCCAGAGGTCGAACACATAGTGCAGGTAGACGTTAGCCAACAAAGGCGAGGCACTGCCGCCTTGTGGCGTTCCCTCTTCACTGCTCAACCACTGTCCTTGTTCCAGCACGCCAGCGTTCAGCCATTTGCGAATGAGCCGCACGACGCGCTGGTCAGCTACCCGGTGCTCAATGAACTTAATCAGCCATTCATGGTCCAAACCATCGAAGAACGAGCTGATATCTCCATCCAGCACCCAATTCACCTTTCGCGTCAGCAGTCCGGTGTACAAAGCATCCAGCGCATTGTGCGGACCTTTGCCGGGCCGGTAGCCATACGAGAAACCGAGAAAGTCAGTCTCGTAGATGGCGTTCAGCACCTCGACTGTCGCGCGCTGGACAACTTTATCTTCCAACGCAGTGACCCCGAGCGGTCGCTGCCGCCCGTCTTCTTTGGTGATGAATACTCTACGCACTGGCTTCGCTCGATAAGCCCCGCGCCGCAGCCGCACAGAGAGGTCTGTGAGATTGCTCTCCAGATTCTCTCCGTACTGTCGCCACGTTTCCCCATCTACGCCCGGAGCCGCATCACGCTTCAGCAGGTAATACGCTTCGCGCAACGTGCTCAGGTTGTAGATGTGGTGCATGAGGCTGGTGAACCTCGCCTGCTTATCTTTCACGGCTGCTTGCCGTATCCGCCCCAGCGCACTTTGCACGACTTCCCGGTCCAGTGCCCGGTTCGCGTTTTGCCGCGGCGGTTTCCCTTTGGCCAGACCCCTTCGCTCCATTCGCTCCGCCATCAACGCATCGGTATTGCTCGCCGTCGCGCCAACTTTGTTCGCGAGCTTCGTCGCTACTACGGGTCTGTCCGACTTCCTGCGTCCGTTCATCATCGCCGTACCTCATTAGAGTTCTCGATGCCTCCCCAGCGTGCCGGCTGGGGTGAACGCAGGATCTCCCGGTTCTCGCGCAGGTTGCTTCCGTGCATGCCTGGGGTCTCTGACCTCGCGGGATACCAACACTCCTCGCCAAAGTGGAGTGCTGATTGTGGCCTTCCCCTTACTCCTACAGGGTCGGCATCCCGAACTAAGTTCATTTCGCGGCTCAATACCCAGCCTGCACTTTCCCCTGTCAACGCTTCGCCGCCGCTCTTACGAGCGCCGCCGCATGACTCGGGGTCGTCACGGTTGGCTAGTCCTTTAACGTTTGAAACTTTCATTCAACACAACCTGCCGGTTTAGCCCGGCGCACAGGAGTAAGAAAATGAAAAGAACAATTCAGCTTATCGGCTTGCTTTTCCTCGCCGTCGGAATGTCACTCGGGATGCAGATCACCGCTAACGCGCAGACTGCGTCTTCCGCACAACTGGTTGCGGCCAGTCGGTCGGCACGAATCAGAGTTAATCCCGCGGAATACTTTTCGATAACGCAAGGCACGGAAACCTTTAGCGCCGCTCCGGCAGCCGGATGGGAGAATATCCCGCCTATTGCGATGCGAAATGGCGTGACTATCGGGTTCGCCTACTTTTCTACCGAAGACCCGAAAATACCAAAGGGCTATTACACCCTCAAGGCCTTTGCTGATGTTAAGGAAGTTGGCACCGTAGTGGCCAGAGTTCAGCTCATCGCTCGAAACGGAAAAGTCGTAGCAGAAATCCCGGCCCGGGCCGACGTTTTCTCTTTGACTGTTCCGCCGAGCAGTGCGAAAAAAGTAGTCCTTACCACTGACGCCGGCCGGCATGTTGCTGAGGGAGCGTCAACACTTCTTCCCCAGGGTAGGATTATCTGCTTCTGCTGTTCGAACGGGGAGTGTGTCTGTTTTAGGGCTTTCGCAGGTCACTTGGCGTCATTCATAACGCGACTCAACGTCGGTGCCGCGCCCAAAACGCACCGGCCAACTGGTTGATTCTGGGCCGCGCCGTAGTCGCGCTGCTGGTGCGGGCTTTATGAAGCAAAGCCCTTGCGACCTCTGATCTTTTCGGCAATCATCAAGTGCGGCTCGCGCTAATCACCGATCCCTGTTATCAATCCGGTTACAACGGATCGAATGCGTTCTTGCTTTATCCCAAAGATGGCAGGGTCTTTGTTTCATCGTCGGCGAAGACACCGTCGGCCCGCGCGCGGCCGGCAACACGGTCGCGGGCCAAGGCAAAGTCTCCATCTGCAGGGAAATTAACAACAAATTTGATGAGTAGGTTGATCACGTGGCCAAGGCGCTGAGAGCCGACGCAGGCGGACGTGAACTGCCGCCGGTGACAAAGCTTTAGTATTTGATTTCCATCGATTGTCTTGACCCACGGCCGATTTCAAGGCTAACTTGAAAGAATGAGCACTACGATTACGATTCCCACTGAACTGGAAAAGAAGATTGCCGGACGAGCCGCCGCTCAGGGCAAAGATGTTGAGCAGTTCGCGCTTGAAGCTCTGGAGCGCGCGGCAGACACTCCGGCGCTGCGGGATCTATTCGCTGACGTGCGCAAAGAGATACGTGCCAGCGGTTTATCGGAAGAAGAACTAGACGCCAGGGTGGAATCCGCAGTAAAGGAAGTTAGAAAGCAGCGTCGTGCCTGAGCCTCTCGTTGTTATTTCCTGACTTGAAGATTGTCGATCCCGTGATGTTCATGAAAGAGATTGAGGCCGGGGAAGTTGATGAACTGATGACGTAGTTCCCTTTGCTCACTCAATATTTTCCATCAGCCAGATGTCACCACCCTGAGGTCTGAAACGATCAAAGAGGACCCATTTGCCGTTCGGCGACCAAACCGGGTAATCGATTCTGACGTCGGGGTCGTCGAACTCGAAAACCTTCTCCGGCACGTTTGAGTTTACCGTTGAGACCCACAGGGTCTTGTGTCCAATCACATCCATGACGCGTGAAAAATCAGGCGAAAGGGACATGTGCGACCCACCGGCCACCTCACAATAGACCTTTGGCTCACTGCCATCGATTGGCGCTTCCAGTGTCTGCGCGTTCCCGTGACCTGGGCAGCGAAAGATGACGCCGTCACCCGCTTCGTTCCAACGCTGAAAGTGGCCCATTACGCCAACGTTGGTTAGCTGCCGGGCATCCGTCCCGTCAACATTCATTACCCAGACTTCGGGCCGGCCGCCTTCATCAGAATTGTAGGCAATCAACTTACCATCCGGCGAATAGAATGGATTCACGTCGATCGAGGTTGTGGTTCTGACGGGCCGCAACTCGCCGGTCGCTACTTCTACCGACCAAATATCCGCGGTGCCTGCCCGTGACGAGAAGAACGCGATCCGCTTTCCATCCGGTGACCAGTTCGCCTGGTAATCGCCGCCCGCGCCTTTGGTAAGCTGACGAGTGGCGCGGTCAGCAATCGAGTAAATCCAAATGTTCATTTCCCCGGTACGATCCGAGTTAAAGGCGATCATGCTTCCGTCCGGTGACCATGCGCCGCGACTGTCTTCGCGCGTTGTGGTTATTACTTCCTGCGGCGCGCCCGTCGGCTTGCCCGTCTCAGGCGAAACAGGCAGTCGCCAGATGTCGGCATTCTGACGCAAGATCGAAAATGCCAGGCGCTTACCGTCGCGCGATACGGCAATCTCAACGTCCTGACCGGCTCCGATGGTTAACTGCCGGGGCAGACGCGAGGGTGTGCCGTCGGCACTGACGCGCACGCGCCAAGTGTTGATTCCTCCGCCGCGATAAGACGAGAAATACACGTACTGTCCCGACGGCGACCAGACGGGGTTGATGTCCTGGACTGCGTCATTTGTCACCCACACATATCGCCCCGTTGTCAGATCAAAGATGCGCACATCGAATTTCGTGCGTTCGATGTTTTGAAACACAATCCTGGTTCCGTCGGGCGACCAGCGCGGCCGGACGTGCGTTACCGCCTCAGAGCTGTCTGAAGTTAGCTGTTGTGGATTGTGTCCCTGGCTATCGACCACCCAGATGCGACGCGGACCTACCCATGAGGCATCAAAAGCAATTCGTTTTCC
>Ga0207646_10001740_pt1 | contig 26488 bp, 18 predicted proteins | sample KBSK5502metaG_FD_184343 | JGI IMG/M metagenome (GOLD analysis project Ga0207646, IMG submission 184343) | Corn, switchgrass and miscanthus rhizosphere microbial communities from Kellogg Biological Station, Michigan, USA - KBS K5-50-2 metaG... | ecosystem: Host-associated > Plants > Roots >...
AGAAGCATTCCGTGTCCCGTCTCGTCGGCTCGCCCCCGGGCTACATCGGCTACGACGAAGGCGGCCAGCTCACCGAGGCCGTGCGGCGCAAGCCGTACTCGGTGCTCCTGCTCGACGAGATCGAGAAGGCGCATCCGGACGTGTTCAACATCCTGCTGCAGATCCTCGAGGAGGGAAAGCTGACCGACGCCCAGGGGCGCCGCGTCGACTTCCGGAACGCGATCGTGATCATGACCTCGAACCTCGGCGCTGCGCAGATCTCGAAGAACACCGGCTTCGGCTTCACCGTCGGCGACGAGTCTGGACTCTCGTACGACGAGATGAAGGGCCGCGTGATGGGCGAGCTGAAGAAGGTCTTCCGACCGGAGCTGCTCAACCGGATCGACGAAATCATCGTTTTCCACAAGCTCGCGAAGGAAGAGATCATGTCCATCGTCGATCTCCAGCTGCGGCGCCTCCGCGAGCAGATGGCGGCGCACGACGTCTCGATCGAGCTCACCGAGGACGCGAAGGAGCTGCTCGTCGACAAGGGCTACGACCCCGCGATGGGCGCCCGGCCGCTGCGCCGCGCGATCCAGCGCGAGATTGAGGATCCGCTCGCCGACTTCGTGCTGGGCCGCGAGCTCGAGCCGGGCTCCACCATTCTCGTCGGGCGCACGCGCAACGACGACGGGGAGCCGGGCGACGAGGTCGACATCACCTTCATCCCGGGCGAGGTCACGCCCGAGAAGGTGACGGTTCCGCCCGAGGAGCCGGTCGCCTCCAGCGACGACGCCGAAGAGCCGGCGAGCGAAGAGGAATAACCGCGTCGGCCGGAGTAATCTCCGGCCGACGCGATTCGCACCGGCCCTCGCCCTGGCGGGTACGGTGGCGGTCGTCGCTACCGCCGCATACGGTCGCGGCGACCCCGGCGGGCTTCGACAGCCGGGTCTGGTGAACAGTGCGCAGATCGCCCCAGCCTCTGCCCACATCGCTGTCCTGAGCCGTGGCGCCGCGCACGACCGACACGGGCCGGCACTGGCGCACCGTCCCGCGGACTGCTCGCCTTTGGCGGACGACGGACTCCGGCGCGACCTGGCATTCCGTCCCGATTCACTGAGTCTCACGGGCGGCTTTACACGCGCTTGACAGTGAAGCGGCCCGATGAACCACCTGAAAGGGGAGGAATCAACCGGCGTCGGCGAAGGATGATCTCCGCATAGAGCACAACCTCGGATGAGCCCCGATGCGGCGGGGGCTCCCGAGTTCCTCCCTCGAAGCAACGGAAGCGGCCCCACTCGGCGGGGCCGTTTCTGTTTCGGCACGAAGTCGCTCGGATCGCGTGAGGTTCGCGTCCGGCTGCGACCGTAGGGTGGCTGCGTGGCGAAGACGGTGGCCGTTCAGTTCAGCTGCACCGAGTGCGGCTACACATCGGGGCGTTGGTTCGGGAAGTGCCCGGGCTGCTCGGCCTTTGGGACGCTCGTCGAGGAAGTGGTCGGGCAGGTCGCGCAATCCCAGGCGCCGCCCAAGCCCGTGCTCCGGCTCGTCAATGTGGATGCGGCCGAGGCGGCGCGCGTCCCGACCGGGGTTCCGGAGCTCGATCGTGTGCTCGGCGGCGGAATCGTCCCGGGATCGCTCGTCCTGCTGGGCGGCGAGCCGGGCGTGGGGAAATCGACGCTGCTGCTGACCGCCCTCGCAACCATCTCGCGAGACCGCCGGGCACTGCTCGTGACCGGCGAGGAGTCGGTCGGGCAGGTCAAGCTGCGCGCCGAGCGGCTCGGCGGGGCGGAGGCCGTCGAGATCCTCGCGGAAACCGAGCTCGAAACCGTTTGTCAGACCCTGCAGACCGAACGGCCCGACGTCTGCGTGATCGATTCCGTCCAGACGCTCTACGCCTCGGAGCTCGGATCCGCGCCGGGATCGGTTGCGCAGGTGCGCGAGGCGGCCTCACGGCTCCTGCGCGTCGCGAAGGAGTCGGGCGCGGCGACGATCCTCGTCGGACACGTGACGAAGGACGGCTCGGTCGCCGGGCCGCGCGTGCTGGAGCATCTCGTCGACTGCGTGTTGCAGTTCGAGGGCGACCGCTACCACGCGCACCGCGTCCTGCGAGCTGTCAAGAACCGCTTCGGCTCGACGAATGAGCTGGGTGTCTTCGAGATGACCGGTGCCGGACTGGTGGGGGTACCGGATCCGTCCGAGGTGTTCGGCCGGACGGTCCCCGGCGAGCCCGGTGCAGCCGTTGCCTGCGCGCTCGAAGGCACACGACCGATCCTGCTCGAGATCCAGGCGCTCGTGGCCCAAAGCGAGCTCGCCATGCCGCGCCGTGTGGCCACGGGCATCGATCCGAAGCGTCTCGCGATGATCGTCGCGGTGCTCTCGCGCCATGCTCGCGTCGGACTCGGCCAGGCGGACGTGTTCGTCAACGTCGCCGGCGGCGTGCGGATCGACGAGCCGGGCGCCGACCTTGCCGTCGCGCTCGCCATTGCCTCGGCCGCCCGGCGAGTGCCGGTGAAATCGGGCGTTGCGGCGTTCGGCGAGATCGGCCTCACGGGTCGTCTGCGGCCGACCGCGCAGGCAGAGCGCCGCCTCGAGGAGTGCGCGAAGCTGGGTCTCTCGGCCGTGGTCGCTCCAGCGGGCACGGCGTCGACTGGCAAAATCACGGTCGAAGCCGCAGAGACGCTGCGGCAGGCGATCCGAGCGGGGCTGGATGGCGACCGATCCGAAGGAGACGACTGAGCGCAAGACCGAGCATCGCCTAGGCGATCTCGGCTTCACGCGGACTCCCGCCGAGGAGGACCCGCGCCGGAAGAATCCCGAGCTCCTCGCCGCGATCGCGAAGATCGCACCCGGCACGGGACTCCGCGAGGCCGTCGACGACGTGATCCGCTCTCACGAAGGTGCTCTCATCGTGGTCGGCGATCCGAGCGAGCTCTCGTTCCTCTACTCAGGCGGCATCCAGCTCGACGCGCCTTTCCGGCCGCAGCTGCTCTACGAGCTCGCGAAGATGGACGGTGCGATCATCGTCGACGAGGCGATCAAACGGCTCGCGTGGGCGAACGTGCAGCTGATGCCGGATCCTACGATTCCCTCCAACGAGACGGGCACCCGGCACCGCACGGCCGAGCGTGTGGCGAAGCAGACGGGCGCCCTCGTCGTCTCCGTCTCGCAGCAACGGGAGACGGTCACCATCTTCGTGGGGCCGGCGCGGTACCAGCTCGATCCCGTCGCGGACGTCCTCGCGAAGACGAACCAGGCGCTCGGGACGCTCGACACCTATCGCCAGCGGCTCGAGCAGGTGTTGACGCGCCTGACTGCGCTCGAGTTCCAGAACGCGGTGGTGCTCGACGACGTGCTCGTCGTCCTCCAGCGCGCGGAGATGACGTCTCGCATCGCGCAGCGCATCACCCGCGACTGCATCGAGCTCGGCAGCGAGGGGCGCCTGCTCAGGCTTCAGCTCGAGGAGCTCGTCGGCGACGTGCCTCGGGAGCGCGACGCGGTCGTCCGCGACTACGCCGTTCTCGGCGCGGGTGACGAAGCGACCTCGGCACTCGCCGAGCTGGCGGCGCTTCCGTACCAGGACTTGCTCGAGTTCGGCACCCTTGCCGAGGTGCTCGGCTACGAGCGCGGGATCAATCCGCTCGACGAAACCGTCGTTCCGCGCGGCTATCGGACGCTCACCCACATCCCGCGGCTGCCCGAGCCGCTGGCCCGCCGGGTCGTGTCCGATCTCGGGAGCATCGACGCCCTCGTCCGGGCATCTCAGCGCGAGCTCGAGTCGGTGGAGGGAGTTGGGACGGTAAGGGCGCGAGAGATCCGCGAGGGGCTCCGGCGGCTGCAGGAACACAACCTCGTCGACCGCTATTTGCAGCTCTGAGAGCCAGGTTTTGGCTTATCCAGGCGGTTTCTGCTACAATCGTGCCCTGTGGCCGGCGCATAAGGGCGTGCCGGCTTTCTTCACGAGAGAGTGGCTTTCGAGCCAGGGGAGGTCGGGCTTGTACGACGTCGGCGACAAGGTGGTCTATCCCCACCACGGGGCGGGAACGGTCGTCAAGAAGGAGAAACGCGAGGTCCTCGGACAGCAGCGCGAGTACCTGACGATCAAGATCCTGCACAACGACATGACGGTGCAGGTCCCGTCCGAGAATGCCGAGAAGGTCGGTCTGCGGCGCGTGATCGGCGAGAAGGAGGTCGGTGTCGTCCTCAAGGCGCTGACGGGCGTTTCGACAGAGATGCCGAAGAACTGGAACCGGCGCTTCAAGCACAACCGCGACAAGATGAAGACCGGCGACATCCTCGAGCTCGCCGAGGTCGTCCGCAACCTCGCCCTTCGTGACCGGGAGAAGGGGCTCTCCACCGGTGAGAAGCAGATGTTTGTGAAGGCGAAGAAGATCCTCGCCTCCGAGCTGATGTACGCGAAGGACATGGACGAGGAGACCTGCGCGGAGTGGCTCGAGGAGGTTCTCGCCTCCGACAGCCCGCCGAAGAAGAAGCCAGCGGCCAAGAAGAAGGCCGCTGCGGCCGCGACGGCCTAGCAGGCCCGGCTTCGGGACATGTCCGTCTGGGCCATCCTCGTCGCTGCGGGGCGGGGGGAACGGCTCGGGCTGGACCGGCCCAAGGCATTCGCGAAGCTCGGCGACGAGCCGCTCCTCGCCGAGCCGCTGCGCCGGCTCGAGGCTTGTCCCTGGGTGGACGGGATCGTCCTCGTCGCGCCCTCCGGCTGGGAGGAGCCTGCGATCCTCGTCGCCGAAGAAGAGGGTTGCGGCAAGGTGCACGAATGCGTGACGGGCGGTGAGACCAGAAGCGACTCCGTGCGTGCGGGTCTCGCCGAGGTACCCGCCGACGCTCTCGTGGTCCTCGTGCATGACGCTGCGCGGCCCCTCGTGTCGGACGACGTGGTCGAGCGCGTGCTCGCGCCGCTCTCCGAGGGCTGGGACGGAGTCGTCCCCGGGCTTCCCGTTGGCGACACGCTGAAGCGCGTGGGCGCGGACGGCGGCGTGCACGAGACGGTGTCGCGTGACGGGCTCTGGGCCGTGCAGACGCCTCAGGCCTTCGCCGCGGACGCGCTGCGCCGGGCCCAGACGAGCGGTGCCGAGGCCACCGACTGCGCCGGTCTGGTCGAGGCGGCGGGTGGGCGCATCAAGGTCGTGGAGGGCGATCCGCGCCTACTCAAGGTGACGTCAGAGGCCGATCTCGAGACGGTGGCCCGATGGCGCTGAGCGTCGTCGTCTTCGATGTCGGCGAGACGCTCGTCGACGAGGAGGTCGCCCACGCGCGCTGGGAGGCGGAGGGAGCGAGCACGTTCGTGTTCGCGGACTGCGATCTCCACGCCGACGCCCTGCCATGCCTCACGGCCCTGCGGGTGCGGGGCATGCGCCTCGGGGCCGCGGGGAACATGTACGCCCACCACGAGGACTTCCTCCGCTCGCATGTCGACTTCGTCGGCTCGTCCGACCGCTGGGGAGTCGAGAAGCCCGAGGCGAGCTTCTTCGCCCACGTGGTCGACGAGGCCGGCGTTCCAGCAAACGAGATCCTCTATGTCGGGGATCGGGTCGACAACGACATCGTCCCTGCGCTCCCCGCTGGCCTGCACGCGGTTCGCATCCGTCGCGGCGAGCACGCCCGGGTCGAGTCGCCCGAAGGGACGATCACGATCGAATCGCTCGACGAGCTGCCGGAGGCGCTCGAGCGTGTCTGAGTATCGCGTCGGCACGGGGTTCGACGCGCACGCGCTCGAGGAGGGCGTGCCCCTCATGCTCGGCGGAGTCCGGATCGAGCATCCACGCGGGCTCGCGGGCCACTCGGACGGCGACGTCCTCGCCCACGCTCTCACCGACGCATTGCTGGGAGCCGCCGGGCTGGAGGACATCGGCGCGCTCTTCCCGTCGGGCGACCCGCAGCTCGCCGGCGCGGATTCTCTCGAGCTGCTGGAGCAGGCCTGGGAGCGGATCCGGGCCGACGGCTGGCAGCTCGCGAACGCAGACGTCGTCCTCATCGGCGAGGAGCCTCGCCTCGCGCCGCATCGGGACGAGATGCGGCGCCGGCTGGCGGCGGCGCTCGGTGTCGATCAGGAGCGCGTTGCCGTCCGTGCCACGACGACCGACGGTCTCGGCTTTGCCGGCCGCGGCGAGGGCCTCGCCGCGCAGGCGGTGGCACTGCTCGTCCGATGAAGCTCGCCTTCGTCACGCACGCGGAGCACCCGAAGCTGCGGGGAACGCTGCCGGACATCTGGCCCGAGTTCATGGCGCACGACCCGGTCGTCCAGTCCTTCTGGCCGCAGCTCTATGACCAGTACCCCGACTTCCAGCTCTGGGTCGTCGACCGCGATGCGGGGCGGCGGGCGACCGTCGGCTACGCGTGCAGCGTGCCCGTGGGCTGGAACGGAACTCCTTCGCCTCGCGGTCTCGACTGGGCGTTGACCGACGGGGTCGAGGGGACGCCGACGACCCTCTGCGCGGTCGTTGCGGGCGTCGTGCCGGAATATCGCGGCTTCGGCGTCGCCGAGACGATTCTGCGGCGGCTCGCAGCAATCGGCGCGGGCCACGGCCTCGACGCCCTCGTGGCGCCGGTACGTCCGACGTGGAAGGACCGCTATCCACTCGTCGCGCTCGACAAGTACGCAGGCTGGCGCCGCGGTGACGGTCTCCCGTACGACCCGTGGTTACGCACGCACGAGCGTCTCGGCGGCGAACTCCTGGCGACGGCGCCGCGCTCGATGACGATCTCGGGCACCCGTGCGGACTGGGAGGAGTGGACGGGGATGGTCTTCCCCGCGGACGGCAACTACGTCGTGCCAGGGGCACTCGTCCCGGTGCACTTCAAGAACGGCCGCGGCGTCTACGTCGAGCCCAACGTCTGGGTTCGACACCCGTTCTAGCCGGCTAGCGCCGCTTCTGCTGCTTCTCGAGCCGGCGGCGCATCTGCCGGTTCATGGTCTCGAGCTCCGGGCCTCCCTGTTGCTCCTGCATCTCCAGCAGCGCTGCGCGCTCCTCGCGCGTGAGGCGCGACATCGCCTTTTGCGCCTGCTGGGGATCGTGGAGCTGCTTCGCGTGCGGCTCGAGCTTCCGCATCGCGCTCGCGAGCTCAGGATTGGTGCGCTCGATCGCCGCCTTCGACGCCTTCTCCATCTGCCGCTTCAGGAACGGCACCTTGGCCATCAGCCCAAGGAGCGGCTTCAGGTAGCGGCCGCCCTGGATCCGCCCCAGCAGCATGAGGATCCCGAGCACCAGGACAAGTCCGAGCGCGATCCAGAGCGGAATCAGGAGGACGGCGAAGTCAGTGGCGAGCATCGGCCGGATGGTACCCGGCTACTCGGGCAGCGACACGGCCTCTCCGTCCACCCGCACGAGCCCATCGCGCGCGAGAGACGCGACCGCCTCGGCATCCAGCGGCTGCGAGCCGGCGAGGACTGCACGGAGAGCTGCCGCCCGCCGCTGGCGGAACGAGCCCTCGAACGGGCCTTGCCGACGGGTCGGCTCGAAGCGGAGACCACGCGACGGGCACGCGGCCGAGAGCGGGCAGATGCTGCAGCGCGGAACTCGCGCGAGACAGACCGTCTTTCCGAGATCCATCAGCGCCTGTCCGGCCGCGGGAGAGAAGTCGTGCCCCGTGCGTTCCGAGACTCGCCGCACGTTGACGTCGACGGGCAGGACCGGGCGGCCGAACGCGAAGCTCGACACTGCGTCGGCGGTGTAGCGGCCCACGCCCGGCAGCTCGGTCAGATCGCCGGGCCAGCCGTCGGCCGCGACCTGCCGAGCTGCGCGGTGAAGCGCAAGGGCTCGCCGGTTGTAGCCGAGGCCCTGCCATTCTCGGATGACGTCGGAGGCCGGCGCAGCCGCCAGCGCTTCGACCGTCGGCCAGTGGTCGAGCCAGCGCTGCCAGCGAGGCACGACACGTTCCACCTGCGTTTGCTGCGACATGACCTCGCTCACGAGGATCGCGTACGGATCGCGCGTTTTGCGCCAGGGCAGATCCCTTCCGTTTTGGCTGAACCAAGCCAAAAGTTCGGCTTCCATCCCCGAGAGCCTAGATGAGCGCCTTAACGGTTCAAAGCCGGAAAACCGGCCGTGCGAACAGCCGTGCGAACAAACGGCCGTCCGATGCGTCCAATCCGGCCAGTCCGCTCTGTTTTCGCTAGAGCGCGCGAACGCCAGAGATCGAGCGGCTGCCGAGCCGGTCGAGAGTAGGTGGATGCGGCGATGGCAAGCCCCGCCCCCACCCGGATCTCGAAGAAGGAAGCCGCCGAGCGACTCGGCTGCTCCACCAGGAAGATCGACCGCCTGCGCGCGGCCGGAGAGCTGGTCGCGGTGAAGAGCAGCCGCGAGCAGCAGGGGCACGTCGCGATCACGCTCGACTCGCTGCAGGCCCACGAGCAACGCCAGCTGGAGGCCGCCCAGCCGCGCCCGGCCCGCGACGACATCAAGGCCCGCTTCCCGATCCCCGAACAAGACCGCGAGCGCGAGGCCAAGAACCTGCAGCCCTGGTCGCGCGCAGCCGCCGCGCCTCCCCAGCCGCACCCGAACGCTCCAACGGCCCAGAAGCCGCTGCGATCCCCCAACCGCATCGGCCCGCAGCCCTCCGCTGCTCCGAGCGAACGCCAGCTCGCCCAGGCCGAGCGGGCGCTCAGGAAGCGGCCGCTCGGCGCGTCGAAGGCTGTCGGCGGCGGCATCCACATGCGCCTCGACCGCGAAGGCCGCCGCCGCTTCCAGTTTCGGCTCAGAAGCAGCGGCCACGGCTGCCGCTCCGGCCAGCCCGGCGGCACCTACGACAGTTGGCAGGCCGCCTGCGAGGCGCGCCTCGCCTTCGAGCTAGTCGAGGCCGAGGCCGCGCTCGGAATCACCGCCAGCGCTGCCGCGATGCGCAACTTCGAAATCGACCTCTACGCCGAGAAGGTCTGGTGGCCCGACTGCACGATCCATCTCGCCGTCGAAACCCGGCTCAGCTACCGGGGATACCTGAAGAACCTGCTCCCGCACATCAAGGGAATCACGCTCGCCCAACTCGAAAACGACCGCCAACTCGTCACCCAGATCACGCACGCCCTCGTCGCCGACAAGACCTACATCCCCGGCGACGGCGAGAAGCCCGACGTGTACAAGTCCGCGGTCGACCACGCGCTGCAGGTGCTGAGCGTCATCTACGAACACGCCGTCGAGGCCGAAGTCATCGCCCTCAACCCGCTCGCTGGACGCCGCCGCCTCAACCGCCGCCGCGGCACCGCCAGCAAATCCGCACCCAGCCACCGGCCGATCCTGAAGAGCGAAGTCAAGCTGCCGCACACCGCCGCCCTCGTCGGCAGCGGCATGCGCGGCGACCCCGTCCTCATACTCCAACGCCGCCTGATCCCCGAACTGATCGTGATGGGCATGCGGCCCAGCGACATCCTCGCCATGCGCCCCCGCTGGTGGCGCGACAAGCACGGCCCCAGACAACTCCTACACATCGACTCCTCCGTCAAGGACCTGGCCGGACACTTGATCGAAGACGAACCCAAGACCGGCGAACGCGACCTCTACCTCATCCCCGCGGTCGCCGAATGGCTCGAACTGCTCTACCAACTCCAGGACTGCCCCGACTTAGACAGCCTCAACTTCCCCAACCGAAACGGCGGCCTGCTCGACTGGGGCAACTTCCGCAGCGGCGTCTGGTACCCCGCCCTGCACAGGGCCGGGATCACCGACACCCCCAAGGCGTCGGACCCCGAAGCCTTCTACCCCTATCTGCTCCGCCACGTCGGCGTAACCCTGATGGCCCGCGCCGAACGCCCCGAAGGCGGAACCTACGCCCGGGACGAAGTCGCCGACCAGTTCGGCCACACCGTTCCCACCCTCGACCGGGTCTACAACCACGTCCTCAAGAACCTGGACGGAGTCGGCGGCCTCACCATGGACCAGATCATCCGCAACGCCCGCCGTCACGTCTGGGGACCCCTCCCTGGAGACCTGGACTACCAAGAGGACGAATACGACCTGCTCGAAGCAGCGGAGCTGACCGGGAAAAGTCGCAACGCCCTCGCAGCACAAATCCAACGCGGCTCCATCCCCGGAACGAAGCGCAAATGCAAGCTCTATGTCACCAAGTTCGACCTCGCCTGGCACGGCCTCATCGGGACTGACCTCGGCTGTCCACCGCCTAGCCGGGCCAGCGGCCGATCGCGCTGCGATTATCTGGTGAGTGGCGCTTCCGGACTCGATCGGTGTTCAGAAGGAAGTCGTCGCGCTGAGGCGGTGCGGAAAAGTGGTGATCCTTAGCACCGCTGGCTCGGGTAAGGCTGCGATCAAGGCAGCCAATCCGGCCGGACCTAAATCACTCCAGGCACGGGTTGAGCCCACGTGAGCACCGATGGTGGGGCCAACTTCTCGGTTGCCGGTCGGCTGCGTAACGTTCCGGTGACGATGTCATTCGAGGTCGGCCAGCGCCTTCACATCCCTGACAAGGACATGCCCGAGTGGGTGACTATTGACTTTGCCCACGAACTCGCGTCAGGTTGGAAGCTTTACGTCAAGGACGAGAGGGGAGTCCTCCATCAGCTTGATCTGACGGACTCCGAGGCCCAGAACGTCACCGTCCTCGCACCGGATGGGACGGCAGACTCCGCTCGTGTACTTGGCGGCGTGTGGACGCGCTGGATGGCCGCTGCCGGGGCGAATGCTGACTCGACGGTTCTTGCTTCGATGCCGCTGCGCCCATACGTGCATCAGTCGAACGCGGTCTACGGCGCGATGCTGCCGCAACCGCGGCTGCGTTTCTTGCTCGCCGATGAGCCCGGGACGGGCAAGACGATCATGGCCGGTCTTTACCTACGGGAGATGCAGAAGCTTGGCTTCGTGAAGCGCGCGCTCGTGGTCGCTCCGGCCGGGCTCGTGACCAAGTGGCAAGCCGACTTCAGACGCTTCTTCGGAGGCGAGCTTCGTCGGATTACGAACGAGACGATCCAGCAGCACGGCCTTGCTGTCCCCCATGACATGTGGGTCGTGTCTCTTGAGTTGGCGTCAATCAACCCTGCGGTGCAAGACGCGATCCGCACGGACCGGGCAGGTTGGGATGTCGTCGTGTTCGACGAAGCGCATCGGCTCACTCCAACGGCAGAGACGTTCCATCAAGTCGGGCGTCTCCTAGCGAGGGCTACAGAACGTGTGCTCCTCATGACAGCGACGCCACATCGGGGTTCGGAATGGCTCTTTCGCCATCTGCTTCACCTGGTCGACTCGGATGTCTATCCCGACCCGGGCACCGAGCCAACGGCGAATCTACGCCCGATCAAGCCGGGGCCAGTGCATTTCCTGCGGCGGATGAAAGAAGACCTCGTCGATTACGACGGGAAGACCCCGTTGTTCAAAGGCCGGACAGCGCACAACAGATTTGTCCCGCTTAACCTCGTTGAGCACTCCTACTACACAGAGGCCCTCGGCCTGGTGGATGCCTATTTCTTGCCCGCCGCTGCACCGCTTGCGCGCATCGTTTACGGAAAGCGCGCCGCGTCGACGCTTTACGCACTGGCCGAGACCCTGAAGCGTCGCCGGGAGCGGATGGGAAGCGAGTCGCCAGTTGAGGCCGCCGCCCGGGAGGACCCCTTCGAGGATGACCCCACCGCCCGCGACGAGGCGCGCGTTGTCACCGAGGGGTCGAAGTCGGCGCGTGCAGAGAAGAAGGCGATTACCGAACTGCTTGACCGGTTGGAGCCACTTCTTGCGGGCCGAGACTTGCCTGTCTCCAAGTGGGACCCTCTGCTCCACGAGTGTTTGGCAGCCAACGGCGTCAGACCTGGAAGCGACGAGCAGGTCGTGATCTTTACCGAGTTCACTGACTCTGCTGACTGGATCGTCAAGCGGCTCGAAGAGGACGGGTTCACGGCGTCCCGGTACTCAGGTCGCGACAACCCCTCGATTCGCGACCGGGTACGAGCCGACTTCATGGCGCGGCGATTCCAGGTGATCGTCTCCACCGACGCTGGCAACGAGGGGATCGACCTTCAATCCGCCCACGTGCTCGTCAACTACGACATCCCCTGGAGCCTCGTTCGACTTGAACAGCGCATGGGCCGCATCCACCGGATCGGCCAGGCGCGCGATGTCGAGCTTTACAACCTCATAGCTCAAGGAACCCGTGAAGGAGATGTGCTTCGGGTTCTCCTGGAAAATTTCGTGACCGCAGCGAACCAGCTATCTGGCCAGATGTTCGACTCGCTCTCGTTGGTAGCCGAAGTCTTGGGCATGAAAGACGACAGGCTCTCTGGGCTACTCGCCGACACATACACCGACGATCAAGAGAAACGGGCTGCTGCGCTGAATGCAGTAAGCGCGATCACGAGCGCTCAGCTGCAGTCGGCGGCCGCTCAGACGAGGAGGACCGAGGCTGCGCTCGCCTCGACTGTGGATGTTGCCTCAGCCATTCAGCAACTCAACGTAGACACCCTGGCCCGAATCAACCCGGCGATTGTCGAGGCGTACCTAACTAGGCTGGCCGACGCGAACGTGCTGGCGGTGACCAAGACCGCGGCTGGAGAGGGCATCTTTCGGCTAGCCAGCAGAAACGGATCTTTCCCAGCGAGCCTCGGCAGCAGTCGAGCGGTATCGGTCGCAACGAGCAGCAAAGCGCTGACCGATGCTGAGGAGACTGGTGCAACGCTTACAAACGTCGTCTCGCTTGGTCCAGGCGATCCCGCTTTTCATGACCTCGTCGCTTACGCAGAACGCAACCTTGCCTCCGACGTCTTCCGGGGAGGGCTTGTCACCGACCCGACCTCCATCGCGGACTACGAGCTATTCGTCTTCGAAGGCCGACTCGCCGAGGGCGATGAGCGTCGAGCAAGCGCCTGGGCCACCCTGATCCGCGTTGATGACACTGGCGCTCGGAAGGTCGCCTGGGAGACTCTCGCAAACCTTGAGCCCGGCGCGGGAGTTGCCGGACCGGCCCACCCCGCGCGAATGGCGGACGCCGAATCGCGAGCCGGTCAACTCGCGGCTGAGGAGTCCGAGCACCGTCGGCAGGCCATGCAGGCTTGGCTTGCCAAAGCAGAGCGAGAGATCCGCGATCTACCCAGCAAGATCTCCCGAGACTTTGGTGACCGAGATGAGCGAGTTGCTGCTCGCGCTCGACTTGAAGAGATGGTCAACGAACGACTTGCCCAACTGCGTCGCATGGCGGAGGTGACGATTAGCGACCTCCAACTTGTTGCTCGCGTCGTGGTGCGTGCAGTGGGTGTGCCACCTGATCCAACCGAGAAGGACAGCGAGGCTATCGCGATGCGTCATGTCCACGACCAACTCGCCGCCGAAGGCTTTGCGGTTGCGGACGTTCACCTTGAAGGACGCGGTTACGACCTTTACGCCGCGCGAGGCCAAACCCAGCGGTGCATTGAGGTCAAGGGAGTCTGGAACTCGGCCGCGAGCCAAGGGATCCGGTTGACCGGTAACGAGATCCTCATCGCGACCCAGCAGCGAGGCGACTATTGGCTCTACGTCGTTGACGAGTGCTCAGATGGAGCGGGCAAGAGCTTCGGGATCTACCGCGATCCAATATCTACGTTCGGAGGATTGATCAAGCAGGAGGCAATATTCAAAGTGCCTGGCTCGGCGCTCAGCGCGGCGCGCGAGGAGAGGTTGCTCTCGTGACCCGGATGATCGAGCGCTGGTTTCCTTGTGCGGAGGTCAGCGCCGCGTCGTCTGCGGGCTGGGGGAGTGGGAATAGTGAGAAAGCTCTCTTCACGTGGTTTGCGGCACGTCCGCTCGCCCAGGCCAAAGCGGCTGTACTGACGAGTCTCCTGGCGTGGCCGGATGATGAGGTGGAGCAGCGCCGTTTGCGCGATCTCGTTTCCGAGGCTATGCAGGGACGAGACAACGCCTGGGAGAAGGTGGTTGCCGAGCTACAAGCTCAATACCCAGATGGCGCCTCGATGCTTGACCCCTTCTCAGGGCGCGCGATGATCCCGCTCGAAGCGGCACGACTCGGAGTCAAGGCATTCGGTTTGGATTACTCCCCGGTCGCCGTTCTCGCCGGACAGCTCCTTGCCACCTTCCCACTACAGGACTGGTCAGGCGAGCCCGAGCTTCCGTTCGGCAACGCTGCCGATCTAGCGCCAAATCGGCTACCAAGTGACGTGCGACGTGTGCTTGAAGAGATTGGCCGCCGCTTCGACGCTTCAATGGCGCAGTTCTACCCTACTCCGAACGCCAAACAGCCGATGGCCTATCTTTGGGCGATCACACTTCCGTGTCAGGAATGCGGAAACCGCTTCCCTCTTACAGGCTCCCTGGTGCTCCGTCGTCCGAACTCCGGAAAAGGCGACGAAGGACAGAGCTACGAAGTCGTGCCGAATCGGGACGAGGGCTCCTTCTCCATTGACGTACACAGTGGCCCCCCCAGAGGTCAGCCGACGATGGTCGCACCGATGCGCGGAGGAAAACGTTTACAGGGCAAGCATGCGGTTTGCCCTTTCTGTGGGCATCCCCACCCCAAAGCAGTTCATACGCGTCTTGCTGCTGCAGGTGACGGGAGGGATGCGCTTTTGGTGGTTGTCGAGCAGGACGAGAATGTAGGTCGCCTGTTTCGCGTCCCGACTGAGGATGAACTTACGTCTGCAGCACTCGCCGAGGCTGAGTTGGGGAAAGAGCGCGAGTTCGATATGGGCGTTTCGGCCGTCCCGCACGAGATCATCCCCGAAGGTAACAGCGACACGATCCGCGCATCAATCTACGGCGCTGAAGCGTACGGAGACCTCTGTAACGCCCGGCAAACGCTTGGCCTCATTCGTCTGTGTCGGGCCATTGGCCAAGTATCACGAGACCTCGAAAATGCCGGGCTTTCGAAAGACTATGTTGGCGCGCTAGCCGGGTATGCGGGCGCCGCCTTGGTTCGAAAGTTGAAGTTCAGCACGCGGGGCGCGCGTCTCCGAAGCACTCCGGGGGCGGGAATGGTCGACCACGTTTTCAGCAACGAGGCCAGTCTCGGCTTCTCCTACGACTACCTGGAGACCGGTCTGGGAGATGGTCCTGCCTCGTGGAACTTGTTGTCGAGAGGGATCGTGTCGGCCGTCGAGACGCAGGTAGCAATTCAGCGTGGCACTCCAGCCTCGATCACTACTGGATCGGCTGTAACCCTGCCCATGAGAGATGCCTCAGTCTCGGCGGTTGTCACAGACCCGCCGTACGACGAGATGATCGCCTACGCGGACGCCTCCGATCTCTTCTATGTCTGGCTCAAGCGAGCCCTATCTAGCACGCACCCTTGGCTGGCGTTTACGACCGAGCCGAATGGCCTTCAAGAGAAGACTGAGGAAATCATCGTCAAGCGATTCCGTGCGAAGCGAACTGCTGTGAAGCTCGACCATCGGACTCGTGAGTTTTACGACAAGATGATCGCTCGTGCATTTACGGAGGCTCGCCGGGTCGTGGAGCCAGACGGAGTCGTCACCATTGTGTTCGGTCACGGCGATCCCGAAGTGTGGCACCGCCTACTCAAGGCGATCACAAAGGCTGGACTGGTATTGACTGGGTCATGGCCCGCCAAAACTGAGTCTGGCGGGAGCGCGGGGTCGGCGAACATTGTGACCACACTCACGATGTCGTGCCGCCCGGCTCCCCAAAACAGGGCGCCTGGAAGAGCGAACCACGTCGAGGAAGAAGTCAAGCGTGAGGTGGAAGCACGCGTTCCGATGTGGGAGGCCGCCGGACTGGCACCTACGGATCAGCTGATGGCCTCAGCGGGACCAGCGATGGAGGTTGTGGGGCGGTATACGAGGTGCGCGATCAACACGCCCGACCCGGTCGAACCTGATCGGTACTTGATCGTTGCCCGCCGAGCAGTAGAAGAGGTTGCCGCGGTCGAGATCGATCATCTGCCCCTGGAGACATTCGATGCTCGCACGCGCTTTGCACTGTCATGGGTTCGACTGTATGGGCGCAGCGTCGCACCGAAGTCAGAGGCGCGGTGGCAGGCGCTTGCATCTGACCTGGAGATGGACAAGCTCAAGGGGGTGCTCATCGAGGCTGAGAAGGGCGTGCGCTTTGCTGCGGTCAGCGATTTCACGGGCGACGTCGACGAAACGTCTTCGGTGATTGATGTCGCGATGGCAATGGCGAAGGCGTGGCCGAACGGCTTGGACGTAGTCGGCGAGGTGCTGGCCTTGTCACAGCGCGACCTTGACGACCCATATCTTTGGGCAGCGATGACGTTCCTGTCATCGAGGCTCCCGGAGGGTGACGAGGACGCGCTTGCCTGGACTGGACTCGTTCGGAACAAGCGTGGGATCGGCACCGCAAGCCGGGAGATACACGCGATCAAGAAGCGCGCGGCCGAAGACGCGGACCTTCTTGGGCGGCAGGGAAGTCTGTTCGACCACGTCGATGCTGGAGTCGAGTCTTGATAACTGCAGTGACGCCTTGGTGGGAGACCCTCAAGCTCAGGCAGGAGGTGGTCCGCTCCGCTGGTCAGATCGACGACGTTCAAATGTCGCTCTTCCAAGCGGTCTATGGGGAAAGTACTAGCCGACCCGCGTACGCAGACGCTGGTTACTACGGTGAGATTACCCACCCTTCGCCGCAGTTCATTCAACTTATGGCGAACGTGGCAGTCCGGTTGGGCGGCGGCGAGAACTACACTGCCGCGCCCGCGTTGTGGCGGCTCGATCAGGCGATGGGCGGAGGAAAGTCTCATGGCCTCATTGGCCTCTACCATCTCGCGGCGAGCCCGGCGAATCTGAGGAAGACGGATGTTGGGCGACAGGCGTTTAAAGAGGCCGAGCAAATCTCGGGCGGTAAGGTCGCCGCCGACCTAGACCGTCCCCAGGTAGTCGTTCTCGCCTGCGACAATATGACCGCCGGGGCCGGGGTCTACGACCACGATGGTCCGGCAACGACGCTGCACGAGCGGTTCCTTTGGCGATTGTTCGGTGGCGACCGTGCGCTCTATGACCGGTATCAGCCATACCACGCCGACAAGAGCAAGCTGGTTGACGCGCTGAAGGCGATAGATCGACCTGTCCTGATTCTCGTCGACGAGATCATGGACTACATTCGGCAGCTATCGGATAGCGCGCTCCATGATCTCGCCGTAAAGGACATGGCGTTCCTGCGGGCGCTTCTCGACTCGGTCAACGACGTGCCACACGCCGCGATGGTCGTGGTCATGATCGCCTCCGAAAAGAGCAACATGGACCTCGACGCAGAGGGAGAGTCGCGACAAAGCGAACTTGACCAGTTGCTTGTCCGTAACGGCAAACCCGCGACGATCAACGACAACACGGATTTTGCCGACATTCTTCGCAGGCGCTTGTTTGAGTCCAAGCCACCCGAAGAGGTCGTAGCGGCGACGGCGAAGGTCTTTGCGCAGTCGATGACCGGGCCGTGGCGCACAAAGGTATTCGACGCGCTTGGCGCGCGCTGGCCGCGCGAGTTGGAGGACGGCGTTGCTCGCTGCTACCCATTCCATCCGCAGCTGATCGCGCTGGCCGAACAGGAATGGGCCAAACTCTCCGGATTCCAGCGGGTGCGTTCGACGATCCGAATATTCGCCGCCACCGTCTACACCCTGGCTCGACGCGGAGAAGCAGGAGCGTGGGCACCGCTCCTTGTCGGTCCGGGGGATCTTCCACTCTCCGAGGCATCGGTCCGGGAGGCTGTAATCGGCTCCGGGCTCATCACCGACGCACGCACTCAGGCGAACTACCGCAGTCTTGCCTCGGCCGACATAGTCGGAGGGGATGACGAAACGGGCGCAGCGCGGCTCCTTGACCGTGAGCGGAAGGGTGGAACTTTTGCCGAGGTCAACCCTCGGGCTGCGGAGCGTGGAGCAACCTGCCTCTTTCTGTGCTCCATCGTCGGCTCACGAGGTGGAGGTCGGCAAGGCGCTAGCGAGCCGGAGATGAAAGCCGCGATGTTCGTTCCCGATGCGGCATTCGGCCTCGCTGATGCTGATGAGGTCCTCAGTGAGTTGAAGGACATTGACGGCGGAGGTCTAGCGTCCGTCGAAGTCATTCCTGGCAAGGGCGGGCAGCCACCCCGTCTACTGATGTCCACGCGGCAAACCTTGAACATGCTTGTGCGGGCAGCCCGCAGCACCATTGGCGACGATGAGCGAGACGCGGAAGTCGTCCGCGTGGCAGAACGGTTGACAAATACCGGTCCATTCAAGAGGCCCGTCTTCGTGGAAGCGGATTCCGACCGGGGCCTCCGTGAGGTGCTTGAGACAGCGGGGGTCGATGATGCTCGCGCCACCCGCCTCGTGGTGCTAGACCCGAGACGTTTCTCGCTGCTAAACGGAATGGACAAGGAGACACGCCTTGCGATTCGAGCAGCGATGGGTGTCGGCCCAGAGAAGCTGCCCGTTCAGTGGGCGTCTTCGGCCGTCTACGCCATTGTCAATACTCAGCGTCGCAGCGTTGCTCGCGGCGCGGCTGGCAACTATCTCGCCTGGGACCGCGTCGCTCAAATGGTGGACGTTCAGTCAGATGAGGATCTTTCTGAGAAGGCGAAGACAGAAAGGGCTGAAGCTCGCCGGAATCTGGAAACGGCCGTCCGGCGCGCCTACCAACACGTCATGTACCTCGCCCACGGCGACGAGACGGCAGACGAGCCGCGCGAGGAACGCATCATTACTTTCGAGCAGGAGAACCAAACGGCTCTTGACGGAACGACCGTCTGGAAGGCCCTTGTCGATGCAGGGAAGGCGTTCGATGTCGGGACTTTTTCGGGGAAGGCCCTTCTGCACAACCTCCGCGATGAGGATCTGGGCAGACCGCTCGATGAGGTTCGCGATCTCTTTTGGAACGCGCCACGGATGCCGCTCCTCCCCAACGGCGAGACCGACCTGCAGCGCGCAATCTACGAGGCCGTCACCGACGGATCGCTTCGACTGGTTGGGAACGATGGGATCGAGCGTCAGGTAACCAGCGCCAGCGAGATAGGAGTCGGCCAATCCAGCGTGCGGCTGGCTGAACCCGTCCCTGAGGAGACCGGCGACACTGGCGGCGACGAAGCAACTGGTAACGACGCCACCCGGCCCGAGGACGGTCACGGACCTGACGTGCCAGTTGTCGAGAAGCAGGTCACGTTTTCGCTCCGCACAAGCCTTAGTGCCGACGACAGTCGTGACGCTCTCTATGCATTGTTGACGGCACTTGCTGACCGCGTCGATGAGCGTGCCGTCTCATACGCTGAGGTCATGGTCAAGTTAAGGGTCGCGGAAGGTGCCGCGAAGGTCATCGCCGACCTGGCTAAGGCGACCGGCGCCCAGCCTGACGTTCGAGATGTGTAGCTTCGAGGCAGAGGACTCACGTGCCTCCTCTGATCCGCGAGCTACTCACGAGTCTCCGCCAACTGACCGTTGGCAGCGTCAGCCAAGAGCCCTTCGTCCTTGCGTGGGGCGATCCGAGGGGGCCTCAGTTCTTCTTCGCCCACGCGAGTACCGAAGGATTCACTCAGCTGCCCGTGCGTACCGGTAGATCAATTGATCGAATTGTCGACACCCTGGAACTGGAAGGCGTCAGCGACTGGGACTCGGCTCCCAACGGACGCCCGATCATGGTTGACGACCTAGTTGCCCGCGACGCTCCGCTCTTCTCGTTGTTGCCAAGGCTTTCAGAGCGCGACCTGCTGCTCTGCCTAGGAGGCGACGGCGTAGACGGCGTCGTCACGGTCTACGATCTGAATCAGCCCGCGGCGCACATGTTCGCGTTGGGGCTCGCCCTGGTGATCGAGGCGGAGATGAGCGCCGCCATCACAGCTTGCTTTGCCACACAGCGGGCGCTGGAGTCGTATGTGATCTCCGTCCTTGGGGCCAAGAACGGGCAAGTCAAACGTTGGCATCGTGCCACTGAGAGGGACCAGCAAGTCGAAATCCTGAACTACCTAACCTTCTCCGAGAAGATGCGCTGTCTGACGCAAGATGCTCTAGAGCGGCTTTCGGTTCCCGCGAAGACGGATGCGGCGGACCTACGGCGGAAGCTGCGCGAGGTTCAACTGTTCCGTAACAGCATCGCGCACTATGCAGTCTTCGAACTAGCTGATTACCGGAGTGCAGTCGCCCACATGCGGACGGCGTACACGCTGGCCCGCCGCCTGAGCAGACCGAGCACGTAGTCGAGCCCGATGCGGAGATCAACATGTGTCGCTCGGCCTGGCGCAAAGGGCACGATCGCGAGTCTTGACTTCAGTGCTTCCTGGCCTTGAAGGTTGAAGCATGATCTATTGGAGTCTTGTCCTGAACCCCGTTGACTGGCGGGCGATGCTGAAAGCCGGGGCTACGGAGCATCGAATCGATCTACAGTCGCCACGTCTGCAGGAGCTGGCGAGGCAGGTCCAAGAAGGTGACCGATTCGCCGTCTACGTAACCTACGCCGGTCTCTGGGTCGCGGTCTTGCAGGCCGACCGAGTCAAAGCCGATGAACAATCGCTCTCGCTCGCGACCAGTCCGCTCGCGGCGGTGGACATAAGTGTCGGCCTTCCGACTGCTGCTGTTCGTGAGCAGCTGTCCTTCCTACGGCATACACGCATGGTCTCCTTTTCGCGATCCCCGCTCCGATCGTTGCCATCGAGGGACGGTGAGCGCCTGGGGCGCTTACTCGATGAGTTACCGCAGGGAATCGATGAGGGTCTGCTCGCCCGACGCATTGCGGAATCATGGGAGGAGCGCCTGTCTCTCAGGGACCGCCTCTCTGACAGAGAGGTTGCACGTTCTGGCCCGACGGGTGGCTCAGCTGAATTTCGCAGGCGGGCAGAGTCGGTCATTCGCGTGCCGCATCTCAGCGTGACCCAAAACGAACTCTTGCCTGGCCAGTCTGCGGGTGTGCAGTTCCGGCTCGACGTTGGGCTGCCCGATCAGACTGATCAGTTCGCACCTGCCGTCCTTGACGTTCCCTTGCGCAAGGCTCGGTTTGACGTTGGCGTCTGGCTAGCTGCGACGGTGCCACTCTCCATCGAGGGCGAAGCTCTTCGAACCGTCGAAGTGGACGCCCGACAACCTCGAAGCAGCTTGGCTGACTACGTAGTGACGGTGAATGAGGCCCTTCCCGAGAACGTCGAGTCAGCCTCGCTCCTAGCTCTGGTCACTCAGAAGGGGCGCCCGCGTGGCTTCGTGAGCCGGGCGTTTGACATCGTGCGAGGGGGAGGAGGGCGTGGAGGAGGTCGAGGAGGTTGGATTCTCCGCGCGGCCCGCGGCGACGACGGCTTTGACGCGTTCCGCTCGATCACTACAGAACTTGAACCTGACTTGACGGTCTTTGTTCGCTCGACCGAACCCGAACTCCGAGATTTCAGTTGTGTGGTCCAGACCCCACATCTCGGCGCGAACGAACGGCGCGGGATTGAGGGAGAGTGGCGACTCCCACAAAGCTCATCGAGTCTTGTCGAGCAGTACATGGGTGACTTTATCGACGACAAATCCACGGACTTTCTGCGCCGCTCTGCGCTGGTCGGTGCGGGGATTCAGCTCTTTCGCGCGGCGCCTGACGTCTTCCGAGAGGTGTTCTGGAGACTCATCGATGAGGCTGCACCGATAGCGACTGTCTTCATCATCTCCGAGGAGCCGTACCTGCCGTGGGAGCTGATGATCCCCAACAGGATCAGCGAAGGTGTTTCGCAGCGCCGCGACCCGCTAGGAGTCGAGTTCGCACTGGGGCGTTGGACGGGGCGGCGATGGGGAGGGCCTCCGGCAGAGATCAGAATCAACCGGAGTCTCGCGGTCGCCCCGGAGGTCCCATCAGTTGCACATGGAGCGGACGAGGCCGCGTATGTTGCCGGGCTGTTTAGGGGCACTGCTCTCGATCCAGCATCCATCGAGAACCTGGACAACACGATGCGTGATAGCGAAGCGCAGCTCGTGCACTTCGCTTGCCACGGCTCGGCCGACGGTCGATTCGCAAACCAGGAACTACGGCTGGAAGGCGACGAGTCACTTGCCGCGTATCTCCTTGAGGCTTTGAGCGGAGTTCGAGACGGCCTCGCACGCGATCGACCGTTTGTCTTTCTCAATGCATGTGAGTGTGGTCGTAGTGGTGTCGCGCTCGCCGACGCCCGAGGGTTTCCGCAGGTTCTGCTCAATCTTCAGGCAGTGGGCGTGATCGCTCCTCTCTGGGGCATCTTGGACACGACAGCATTCGAGATCGCGAGGGACATTTATGACACTGCTTTGGGTGATCCGACCGCGCGTCTCGGGGAGATCATGGCCCGCGTTCGGCGTCGCGCCTACGAAGATGATCCGTTCGATGACACGTTCGCCGCATACGCGTACTACGGCGATCCATTGGCGAGGATCTCGGTCGGATAGCTGAAGAGGGGGCTCCGCGATGCGAGGCGTCGCGAGCGGCAAGGGCTTGCTAGCGTCGCTGACGTGGATCGCGACGAAAATGCCACCGTCGAGCCAGCCTCGCGTCGCCTTGACGATTTACACCCGCGGATCGTGAGCGGCTGTGGCCAGCTGTACCGAGACGGCCATCTGGGACTCGCGGTGGAAGAGGGCTTCAAGATAGTGCGCGCACGGCTACGGCAGCTAACCGGCCACGAGACTGGGTCGGAGGCGTTTGGCCGAGGAAACCTCCGAGTTCGCGGCTCAATCGATGAGTTTGTGGAAGAGGACTTCAACGAGGCCGTCAAGTTCCTGACGATGGCGATCGACCGGTTCCGCAATGAGAAGGCGCACACGACTGCCGACGCACACATCGACGAGCCGGTTCGAGCGGCCGAGTACCTCGCGATGAGCAGCCTTGCGATGCGTTTGCTCGACGAGGGATACCTCAGCCCCTGAACCTGCGCAGGCCGGACGTCAGTAGGCGCAGTGACTGGTGAAGGGGCCTGGCCGCCGACTTACTCAGTCGAACTGTCGTCGGCCGCGGCTGCTGGCATGCGACCAGTGCTCTCGATCGCTTCCTCAAGTGCGCGCTCCGCGCGCGAGATGGCAGCGACGAGTTCGCCGCGGCGTTCACGAACGTCGGCGATCTCGGCGATCGTCTGCTGGCCATGATGGAGTGCGAGTAACTCTGCGTTCAGTTCATCGAGTTGCGCGCGTAGGCGTTCGGGAGCGTCGAGGTCGAGCACGTAGAGCCCCGCGTCGCTCCCCTTGCTGACGACTGGCGAGCGGCCGATCTGCGTGAGGAAGGTTGCGAGGGGATCGCGAGCAGCGATGTCGTACCCGGCGTCGCGTAAGAACGAGAACCAGTCGCTGTAGTGGATCGGCTGTCCTTCGACGCCGTGTTCGATGAGGAGTCGGACGGCGACGCGCCTGATCTCGTGTCCCCTCAGATAGCCGTTTGGTGGCTCGGCTGACGCTTCGGGGAAGACAACAACGTTGTCGGGGGCGGCCCGCTCTGCCTGCGCTTCCTCTCCAACGGTAAAAGCAGAGAGGAGAGAGAGCCGCTCGCGGAGTTGCTCTGACCTCTGCTCTGCCTCGGCGAGTGTTCGCCGGAGGTGCGTGATGTTCTCTGTTTCTCGGCGTAGCTCCCGCTCTAGCCGCGCACGCTCTGCTTGGGCCGCCTTAACGAGGCGACGGGAGTGCTCCAGCGGTTCGGGAGTCGCCACGGGTCGATCCTTCCTTCTTCTGCCGCGGGCGTCCACCCGCAGCTGCCCAAGGCCTGTGGAGAACACGTGTACTCGCGGCTTCGGACGGACCCGGCGACCCCCTGAAGGCGGTGTGAGTGGGGATCTTCTTGTGGATTGGGCACGAAGTCTTCGCTCAGAGCGTGAACTTCCGTCTGCGGAAAACGCTGTAGCTGTGGATACAGCGGATTTCGTAGCTCGGGAAGTGCCTACGCGGCTGCCCGTTCCGTCCGACCCGGCCAGTAGCTTGAGCGCGGATGACCTACGACGCGCCAAGAGGAGGTGATGGCATGGCCAAGTTCGAAGTCTTCGCGGACGCTGCTGGCAAGTACCGCTGGCGGCTGGTGGCGTCCAACGGCGAGAAGATCGCGACGAGCGGCGAGAGCTTCGCGCGGCACGAGAGCGCTTCGCGCGCTGCGCAGACTGTGAGGCGGGAGGCTCCTGGAGCCACCGGCCCCTAGAGCTGAGGAGACGAGTCGCCTTGGGCGGCGTTGGCGCGCCCGCCCGAGGCTCACCTACTAGCGAAAGGCACGTTACTCAAGATGAGCCCCAAACAAGAAGTCCTTCCGCTCCTGATGGGAGCGAGTGGCCCGATTGTCGACCGCAACAAGCGCGACATCCGCACACCGGGCCAGTGGCTGCGCGAACTGAAGGAGAATGCCGACGAGGCAGGCGCCTCGAACATCCATTTCGGGATCGAGTGGCAAGGCGTCACCAACCGCGGCGTCTTTCGCCGCTACGTCGCTGACGACGGCAGCGGCATGGACGAGCAGGAGATCAACCAGTTCATGCGCACCTACGGCGGCGGAGGTAAGCCGATAGGCGCCGAGCACGAGAACTTCGGTATCGGCGCCAAGGTGACCCTTTTGCCCTGGAACCGGGAGGGGATCATCGTCATCGCCTACAAGCAAGGGATCGCCAGCATGATCCGGCTCAAGCACGACGCCGCCACCAACGAATACGGCGCCTACGTCTGGACGACCGAGAACGAGTTCGGCGGCGAGGAGAAGTTAACCGTGATCTCCCCGGAGGAGTTTGGGATGCCGGAGTGGGGGATCGCCGACTTCGGCGCAATCTGGAAGCAGGTGCCCTTCTGGGCGGACAAGCTGACCCCGCCCGAGCAGGGGACGATCGTCCTTCTGATCGGCAACGACCCGCTGGAGGACACGATCCTCGGGGACCCCGACCGGCCGGAAGAGCGCGCGCCGCACTTCCCTGCCCGCTACCTGAACACGCGCATCTGGCAGGTCTCCGAAGAGATGACGATCACGGTCGACGTGCCGACATCACCGGACAAGAACAACTGGCCCGACCAAGAGCCACAGACAATCGACCTGCTGGGCACGAACGGGATCACCCGGCGTCCGGTGCGAGGTGCACACCACTACATCCACAACGTCGGCGGCGAAGTCGCCATCTCCTCCGAGTTCCAAGGCGAAGCGCCCGTCGATCTTGGGCACAACGTCCGCGTCCACTGGTTCCTCCGCACGGCAAACGGAAAGCGCGCTAACCCATACGGCCCCCGCGACGGCATGGTCGCCGTGCTCTACGACAACGAGCTGTACGACATCTCCTCCGAGCAGTGGCGCTTCCGCCAGTTCGGGATCCGCTGGCGCGAAGTCCAGCGCGACACCTACCTGGTGATCGAGCCACCCGCTTCGGACGGCAATGAAAAGCACGGCATCTATCCGCTGGGCGGCCGCGACGCGCTCAACCTCTATGGCGGCAAAGAACTGCCCTTCAGCGACTGGGGACTGACCTTCGTAGGCGCAATGCCCGGACCAATCGCAAAGCGACTCCAAGAGGCCCAGCCGGAAGAAGAAGAGGTCGACCGCTCTTGGAAGGAGCGCTTCGCCGAGCGCTACCTGCAGCGTTGGCGCCAGCCCCGCCTCCGGGCAGCCGACTCAGGCGACACGGCGATCGATCCAGCAGCTCGCGCACCTCGTGTCGATGTCGACCGCAAGGCGGACCGCGACGAACGCGAGCCTAAGCCACGCCCGCCTCGCAACACGCAGCCGCGGCTCCTCCGGCAGAAGACCACCGCCGACCGCATCGGTAAAACCCGTTCGGCACGCAAGGTCGAGCTGGCGGCCGCCATCCCCGATTGGATTCGCGCCTCGGCCGACGACATGGACGAGCCCTACTACGTCGCCGCCTACGACCCCACCCGCGAGAACCCCGACGGCTCACGCGGCGTCGTCCTCCTGAACGCCGAACACGACGCCGTCGTCCAATTCGTACGGGACTTCCAAGACAAGTACCCGCCGCAGGTCGCTGAGCAGGTCGAGGCCGAGTGCCTCAACATCCTCGGGCAGTCGCTCGTAGCGAAAGTCGTGCACGCACAGTCGCTCTCTGCCCATGTCCCGCGCGAGGAGGTCGAGGAACGCTTCCTCTCCCCAGTAGCGCTTACCACCGCGGCCCTCGGAATGGTCTTCGAAACCGAGGGAGCCGGTGGACGCATCGGCGGCGCCCTCGGTGTCAGGAAGGCGGGATAGTTGGACTCGGCCGGGGTTGGCACCGAGAGCTTGATCGTCCACAGTGCTAGGCATGTCGCGGCAGCGTGATCCTCTAGCGCCAGTCCTCGCGAACATCCGCGAGTGGCTGGAACACGAGCGCACCGGCTCGCACGCGGTGCAAAAGCGGACGCTCGCCCTGCTGGCGAGCCACGCGGCGGCCGAAGACCGCGTAAAGCAGGACTACACCGGCCGTTACCTGATGGAGCTTCTTCAGAATGCGCACGACGCCTGTGCTGAAGCGAACCATGTGGGCAGCGTCCATTTCGTCCTCACGGATACCGCCCTCCTCGTCGCGAATGAGGGCGTTGAGTTCGACGACGTGCACATCGAGTCGCTTGTCCAGCTCGGCATCTCCGAGAAAGCCGAACCTGGCAGGAAGCGGCAGACGATCGGCTACAAGGGCATCGGCTTCAGCTCCGTCTTTGAGGTCACCGAGACACCGCAGGTCATCGGTCGGAAAGTCGCCTTCTC
>Ga0207646_10001741_pt1 | contig 26484 bp, 22 predicted proteins | sample KBSK5502metaG_FD_184343 | JGI IMG/M metagenome (GOLD analysis project Ga0207646, IMG submission 184343) | Corn, switchgrass and miscanthus rhizosphere microbial communities from Kellogg Biological Station, Michigan, USA - KBS K5-50-2 metaG... | ecosystem: Host-associated > Plants > Roots >...
GGTCCGGGCCGCGGCTCGTTTTGGTGAACGCCTCATCACAATTCGTCACACTCGCCCTCGGCACCCAGTTCCTGCGGGTCGGTCCCTACACCCTCGCGACCATCGCCCCCGTAACGCCGTGAGGCCCCGTCGGCGCGGCCTCATTCACCTCTTGTTCGCACCTATCAATCCTTCCGTTCCAAAACTATATGTGCGGATTCATGCCACGTCGTCCCAGGAATCACAGTATCGTGCTAACAGTATGGGGATGAGTTCTGAAATAACCGACATAGGACGGTGCCGTAGTGGCTGCGCTGGCCAGGTCCGAGCTCGAATCGGGTACAAATACCGAGACGGCGGGCCTTGTCGCGGAGCCGCGCGCCCAGGCTCCTACCGTCCTGTACATAGCTGGGTCGGGCCGCAGCGGCAGCACGCTGCTTGAGCGTGCCCTGGGGGAGATCCCCGGCTTCGTCAACGTCGGCGAGCTCATCGACCTGTACCGTCGCACCGCCGCTCATGACGAGCTATGCGGGTGCGGGAAGGCCTTTGCCGATTGCACGTTCTGGGCCGCGGTCGGCGGCCGCGCCTTCGGCGGCTGGGAAGGCGAGAGGCTCGCCGCCGTGCACGGACTGCAGGGGCGGGTCGCCCGGCAGCGGCACATGCCCCGGCTGCTCGCGATGCGGCTGGCTGGCCGCGGTTTCCGGTCGGACGTCGCCAGCTATGGCGACAACTACGCGAACCTGTACCGGGCCATCGCGGCCGAATCCGGCTCGGCATGCGTGGTCGACGCGAGCAAGTGGCCGGTCCAGGCGCTCGCGCTCGCCCGCGCCGGGCTCGACGTGCGGGTGATACACCTGGTCCGCGACGTCCGCGGGGTGGCGTACTCGCTGGGCAAGCGGCACGTTGCCCGTCCGCACGCGGTGCGCGAGACCGACGTGATGTCGCACTACGCGCCAACGGTCGCGGCTGCCCGCTGGGTGGCGGTCCAGGGGCAGGCCGAGCTGCTGCGCCGGTGCGGTCTCCCCGTCGCGCGGGCGCGTTATGAGGAGTTCGTCCTGCGGCCCCGGCGCACGGTGGAGGTGGCGCTGGACCGGCTCGGCCTGACACAGCCTCCCGCCCACCTGGCCCACATCGGAGACGGCCGGGTGGTGCTCGGCACCAGCCACGGCCTGTCCGGGAACCCGTCGCGGTTTAGTGACGGGGAGATCACTCTGCGTGCCGACGAGACCTGGCGCGCCGGCATGTCCCGGCGGGACCGTTTCGTCGTCGCGGCGATCGGCCTGCCGATGCTGCTTCGCTACGGCCGGCCGCCCGCAGGCACCGCCACCTCCCGGGGAACGGGGCCTCATGACTGATGCGACCACCCCGGACCACGCAGGGTGGCCGCTGGTGTCGGTGATCATGCCGACGCGCGGCCGTCCTGACCTGGTCAGGGAGTCCATTGCCGCCGTGGTCGCGCAGACCTACCCAGGAGACATCGAATGCCTGGTCGTGCACGACCAGGAGGCGCCTGACCGGGAGCTCGAAGGCCTGGGTACGTCCCGGCACCGGGTCCAGACGATGGTCAACACGCACTTGCCGGGCTTGGCCGGCGCCCGGAACTCCGGCCTCGACGTGGCCCGCGGCGAGTTCGTCGCGACCTGTGACGACGACGACGTTTGGCATCCAGCCAAGCTTGCCCGCCAGATTGAGCGCCTGCGCGGCGAGCCCGGCCTGCTGGTCGTGGGCTCGGGCATCAGGCTGCGGCTGCCCGGTGGCAAGATCCTTGACTGGGCCGGCCGCGCGGAGAGCATCAGCTACCAGCTCCTGCTGCGCAATCGCGTCAAGGAGCTGCACTCCTCGACGCTGGTGATGCGACGTGAGGCGTTCGGGGTGGCCGGGGCCTACGACGAGGAATTGCCGCAGGGCTACGCCGAGGACTATGACTGGGTGCTCAGGGCGGCCCGGATCGGCCCTATAGGAGTGGTCACCGAGCCGCTGGCGGACATACGCAAGGACGCCCAGTCCTGGTATCAGGGCGGGAACGCGGCTCCGGCGCTCGAGTACATGCTTGCCAAGCACCCGGACTTCGCGGCGTCACCGCGCGGCCACGCCAGGATCCTCGGCCAGATCGCCTTCGCCCGCTCCGCGCTCGGCGAGCGGGGGCCGGCGCTGCGCTATGCGACGAAGGCCATCGCCCGGTGGCCGGTGTCGCCGTATCCCTACATCGCTTTCGTGCACACCACCACGCGAATTCATCCCCGTCACCTGCTGCGGGCGGCGCGCCTATTCCGCCGTGGCATGGCGTAAGAGGAAAACATGTCCGATCTGCTGCCGAACTTCCTTCATATCGGGCCAAGCAAGACCGGCTCGACCTGGCTCCATGAGGTTCTTATTCTGCACCCGGAAATCTATCTCAGCCAGGCGAAGGACCTCTATTTCTTCAGCCGCTACTACGACCGCGGGCCGGGGTGGTACCGGGCCCAGTTCCGTGACGCGCAGCGAGAACACAAGATCATCGGGGAGGTCTCCCCCGACTACTTGGCCTGTGCCGAGGCAGCCGGGCGCATCCGGGACTGCCTCGGCCCCGAGGTGCGGCTCATGGTCACGCTCAGGGAGCCGGCCTCGCGCGCGTTCTCCTCGTACCTGTACCTGCAAAAGCACGGGCAGGCGGCGCCCACCTTCCGCCAGACCGCGCTGGCCGACCCAGATCTGCTCAACGAGGGCCGGTACGCCACCCACCTGCGCAGGTACCTCAGCTTCTTCGACCGCAAGTCGCTGAATCTCGCCCTCTTCGACGACCTCGAAGCCGATCCACAGGCGTTCTTGGACGGCGTCACCACCTGGCTTGGCGTCGCGGAGCAGCAGATCAGCCCGGAACTGCTCGGAGCGCGCCTGCCGGCCAGCAAGGCGCGGTGGCTCCCGCTTGCGGTCCTCGCCAAGCAGGGCGCCAACGTGGCGCGGCGTCTCGACGGGGCGGGCCTGGTAGGCCGGCTCAAGCGCTCGCCCCTCGTACAACGAGTGCTGTACCAGCCGCTGGGCGATGACCGGCCTACCCTGTCCGCCGAAGACGTGGCGTTCGTCCGCGAGCAACTCGACGGGGAGATCGCCTGGGTCGAGGAGGAGTTCGGTATCCCGTTGCGGAGCCGCTGGGACTGGCGTTGAGGCGGTACGGAAGAGACGCCGTAGCGCGAGTGCGCTCGGCCGCGCCCGGGCCGCTCGTCCGGCTCGCGCGGCAGGCGTACACCCGGATGAGCACGGCGACGGCTGGGCAGCGGCTGGAGCCGGGCTTCATCATGGTCGGGGCGCAGCGCTGCGGGACCACTTCCTTGTTCCGGGCGCTGAGTGCCCATCCGCAGGTGGTACCGCCGACGTTCCGCAAGGGGGTCAACTACTTCGACCTCAACTACCACCGCGGGGCCCAGTGGTACCGGGGCCACTTCCCGCTGGCCGAGCCCGCCCGCCGCCGGACGGCGCGTTATGGCGGCCCGGTCGCGTGCGAGGCCAGCGGCTACTATCTGTACCATCCATGGGCGCTTGAGCGGCTCGCGCGCGATCTGCCGGGGGCGAAACTCGTCATCATGCTGCGCGATCCGGTCGAGCGCGCCTACTCCGCTTACAAGCACGAGTACGCGCGCGGGTATGAGCACGAGAGCTTCGAGACGGCGCTCGCGCTGGAGGACGACCGGCTGGAGGGTGAGATCGAACGGATGCGCACCGATCCCGCCTACGAGAGCTTCTCGCACCGGCATCACTCCTACCGCCACCGTGGCTACTACGCCGAGCAGCTTGAGCGCGCCTTCGAGTTCTTCCCGCGCGCTCAGGTCCACCTGATCGAGAGCGAGGCGTACTTCGGCCAGCCCATGCGGGAGTATCAGCGGCTCCTGGCGTTCCTGGGGCTGCACCCGTTCGAGCCCGCCTTCGGCGCCTGGAACGAGCGCCCGGGCCCGCCGATGGCCCCGCAGAGCCGGCGGATGCTCGAGGAGCACTACGTTCCGCAGGACGAGCGGCTGGCCAAGCTGCTGGGCCACGCGCCGGGCTGGGCACGCTGAGGCGTCGTTATGAATGATTCATCGTCGGTTAACACCCGCACCAGGGGCCGCTCTATTTCTTACCCCCACCACCCACCCCAGTTTGTTTGAGATGCTGACCTCGTGAGCACGGGCGACCAGACCAGAGCCGCGACCCGGCCGGCCGACGGCGCGGGGACCGCGCCGGGCCGCACGGCGCTGCGGCCCCAGGCCCGTCGCACGCTGCCCGGATACCTCCGCGACACCAAGCCCTCGGTCAAACAACTGGCGCGGTTGACGCTGGTGACGGCCAGGCTGCCGACCAGCCCGGCCCGGATGCTGCCCGGCTTCCTGATCGTGGGCGCGCAGCGCTGCGGCACCACGTCGATGGCCCGGACGCTCGGCGAGCACCCCGCGGTGTTCGGCGCCGTGCTGCAGGAGGAAGTGCACTATTTCGACAACGCCTACCGCCGCGGGCGGGCGTGGTACCGGAGCCACTTTCCGCTGACGGCGACCGCGCGCCGGGCCGCCCGCGCGGCCGGTGTGCCCCCCATGGCCTTTGAGTCGAGCCCCTACTACATGTTCCACCCGTGGGCCCCCGAACGGATCGCCCGGGACCTGCCCGGCGTCCGGCTGATCGTGCTGCTGCGGGACCCGGTCGAGCGGGCGTACTCGGCGCATGCGCACGAGACTGCCCACGGCTTCGAAACCGAGCCGTTCGAGCGTGCCCTGGAGCTGGAGACCGCACGGCTGGAAGGCCAGGAGGAGCGGATAGCGGCCGACTCGTCCTACTTCAGCTACAGCCACCAGCATCACGCGTACCGGGCCCGGGGGAGATACGCCGAGCAGCTGGAGCGGCTGGAGCGGCTCTTCGGCCGCGAGCGCCTGCACGTCATCGACAGCCGCGACTTCTTCACCGAACCGCGACTGGCCTACGACCGGGTGCTCGAGTTCCTCGGCCTGCCCAACCGCGGCTACCCCGACTTCAAGCAGCGCAACGCCCGCCCGCGCGCGCCCATGCCCGCGTCGGTGCGGGCCGCGCTGGAAGAGCACTACCGCCCCCACGACGAGCGCCTGGCCGCCTGGCTCGGCTACGAGCCCAGCTGGCGCCGCACGTAACGGACAACATGGTGCCGCACGTCGGCGCCGGTGCCATCAAATGAGCCGGCGCCCGGGCGGTGGCACTACCTCGGCTGTTCCCGGCGCCTCAGCCGGGCACATGCCTCCCCTGGGCGAACCTCGCCCGCAGGACCATGCCGCCGTACGCCATGAGGTCCAGCGAGTAGCGCTTCCACAGCCGGCCCGGCTCCCTGGTCAGCCGGTAGGCCCAGCCGAGCCGCATCTTGTTCACCCAGCCCGGGTACCAGTACACCCGCTCGGCCAGATGGTCGAGGTAGCTCCCGCCGGTGATGATCACTGGCACGTTGAGCCGGTCGGCCACCTGCCACACCCAGGTCTGCTGCATCGGGGTGGGGATGGAGACGTGGAGGACGTCGGCCTTCGCCGCGTTGATGGTCTCGACCATCATGTCGACGTCCGCGTCGTCGTAGCGGCCGGGGTGACCCCGCACCACGTCCCAGTAGCCGTGCAGCCCCCCGGCGATCGGCAGGCCGGGGAACGAGGTGGTGAGGTTCGCCGCGGCCTTCTCCGGGGTTCCCTCGCTGCACCCGAACAGGAAGTTCGAAAACCCGCGCTCGGCGGACAGCGCGAACATCTTCGGGCAGATGTCGTCGTTGCCCTGCCGGTCCGGCACCGGAAGGCCCAGCCTGCGCCCGCCGAGCACGATCCCCCAGCCGTCCGGCAGGACGATGTCGAACCGGTTCATCTTGTCGATGAGGCCAGGGGTCTTGTGCCCGCGCAGCACGTAGTCGGGATTGATGAACGAGACTGTCAGCCGGGACCGGGTCTCGACGGCCTGCCGGACGGCGTCCAGGAACGCCTCATCCGGCAGGCAGGACAGGCCGATGCCCAGGAAGTCCCGTTTCTGGGCGCGGTACCGCTCGCCAATCTCTCCGCCGGGCGGTGGAATGGCGGGCTGCTCTGGCTTCACGTTCCCGGCCGGCCTCACAGCAGGCCCTCCCAGCTCAGCAGCGCGCGGAGCCCCGCTTCCAGGTCGTACTTTGGCTTCCAGCCGGTGGCGTGCATCAGCTTCTGCGGATCCGAGACGAGGTGGCCGTCGCCGTCCCGCATCCGCTCGGGTACCTGGCGGACCTCGACCGGGCTCCCGGTGATCTCACCGATGGTCTCCATGACGTCCGCGATGGTGGTCCCGGTGCCGGTCCCCACGTTGAAGACCTCGAAGCCGGGCTCGCCCTCCGCAGCTGCCACGAGCGCGGCGGCGGTGTCGGTGACGAAGATCAGGTCCCGCTTGGGCCACAGGTTCCCGAGTTCGATGGGCTTCCCCGCGGTCAGCGCCCGCATCACGTCGGGCAGCACGTGGGGGTTCGTCTCACGGGGCCCATAGGTGTTGAACAGCCGGGCCACAACGGTCCTCAGCCCCGGCCTGTCGGCGTGGAACCGGGCCATGATCTGCTCGCCCATCCACTTCGAGATGCCGTAGATCTCATCGGGGCGGGCGGGCGCCGTCTCCGGCCACGGGTCGTCCCCGAAGCCGTAGATCGCGCCGCTGGACGGGAACACGAACGTCTTGAGCGGGGAGCGCCGCACCGCGCGCAACACCGCGTCCAGGCCCAGGATGTTCACATCCAGCGCCTCCTGCGGGTGGGCGTTGCAGTAGGGGATGAAGTGCAGCGCCGCCATGTGGAAGGCCGCATCGGGGGCGAAGTCCGCGACCGGGCGAAGGTCTTCGGCGCTCCTGATGTCGCCCGCCAGGACGGTCAGCCCGCGGACCGCAGGAGAGCCGGCCAGATGTTCGCGCCTGCCGAGGCGGAAGTCGTCGACGACCAGCACCTCGGCGCCCGAATCCAGCAGTGACTCGACCAGGTGGGAGCCGATGAACCCGGCCCCGCCGGTGACTAGAACTCGCTCCATGTATGTGGCCTTCCGTTTCGTAGGAACTCGACTTTGGCCGCTTCGGGCTTCCTGCCGGGCGGGACCACGGTGCGGCCCCGCCCGGCGAAAGCCGGTCTATGTGGTGGGGTATTGAAGGAAGCAGATCCCGGAGTACCCGGAGACGCCGCCGCACTGGATGCCGCCGCCGAAGTTGTCGCTGGCGATCCACAGACCGGCGCTGGTGAGCAGCATGTCGTCCGCGCCGTGCCCGCGTGACCGGGAATACAGCCCGGCGGTGCCCGCGGTGTTGGTGATCAGGTTGGCGTCGGTGGGGCCAGCGGGGTTCAGGCCGGCCAGCCCAGGCGCCGGGATCGCTCCGGGGCCCTTCGCGTTGCAGGCGTCCGGGTTGTCGAACCAGCGGTTGTGCCCGGCCACGTACACCGCGAAGGAGTCGGCCGCCGCCGAATACAGCGAGTCGCAGCCGTCGTGGTTGATCCAGTCGTGGGTGACCTCCGTCTGCGTGGCCGGGAACGCCGCCGCGTCGTCGCAGAGCCCTGGGATCGGGAACGTAGTGCCGTTCCAGTTATAGGGGTGGAAGCCCGTGTCGGCGATGTAGACCTCCGAGTTGTCCGGCGACCAGGCCGCGGCATGGATGTAGAACGGGTGGGATGCCGCGCAGTTGAAGTAGGGGTAGGCGGTTGGGTTGCTGCCGTCGAACTCCGGCGAACTCCACCCGGTGAGCGTGGCACTGGTCCCGCCCACGTTGAGCATGAAGATCTGCCGCCGGTTCTGGCCGCCCACCGAGGTGAAGTCGCCTTCGACCAGGAGCAACGTGTTGCCCGGCGGATTGCTGAGCTGCTGGTTGTAGACCTCGGTCGAGTTGGTCTTGACCTTGGGAAACACGATGTGGCCGCTGACGCTCAGGTGCAGGAACCCGTCGTCCTTGCCGGTGAGCGGGTCCAGGCTCGCGTAGTACGCGTTGGCGCCCTTGTTGCCGTTGATCGAGGTGAAGGTCCCGCCGACCAGCAGGTGCCCGTTCGGGCCCCCGGGCACCCACAGGATCGTGTCCACGTGCCCGCCGCCCGCGTGGCTGCCGAAGCCCGTCACCACGTTGCCGGCGGTGGTGTCGATCTCGGCGATGTTGGCGACCGTGGTGCCGTTCACCGAGGTGAACTGGCCGCCGATGTAGGCGTCGGCGCAGTTGCCGTTGTTGAAAGCGATCGAGTTCACCTCCCCGTTGACGTTGGGAGCCCACGTGGTGATCGTGAACGGGGAGGTGTCGGCGAAGCTGAAGACATTGGTCCTGGCGTAGGTGGTGCCGTTCCAGTCGATCGCGCTGAAGGTGCCCACCGCGAACATGGTCCCCCCGCAGTCCACAAGCTGGCGGATCTGCTCCGTGGTGCCGGTCGGGGCCAGCGTAGGCGTGCCGATGGCCGGCGTGGAGGAAACCGGCCCGGTCTGGGCCAGCGCCGGCGTGCCGGCCATCACGGACAGCGAGAGGCAGCAGACCCCCGCGGTGGCGGTTGCGGCCAGCGCGCGGCGCGCGCCGGTCCTTCCTCGCCGCTGGACTCGGACTCGATGCTGCATTGTTGCGGTTCCTCCTGTTGGCGGGAGCTCGGGCTAGGACGGGTAGGGCAGGAAGCAGATGCCGGCGAGCCCGCTGACGCCGCCGCAGGTGTCGGTGCCCGCGTCGTTGTCGCTGGCGATCCACAGGCCGGCGCTGGTCAGGAGCATGTCGTCGGCACCCGGCCCGCGGCCGCGGCTGTAAAGCCCGGTGGTGCCTGTGGGGTCGGTGAGCAGCGACCCGCCCGTCGCGCCGGGCGTGAAGCCGCCCATCCCGGGTGCCGGGATCGCGCCAGCCCGGATGCGGCCAGGGCGAGGGCGCCAACGGCTGCGGCCGGCGCGCTCAACGGCAGCCAGCGCCGCAATCCCCGCATCATGCCTCCAGTGCTCTTCATGACCGACGCGGCAGCCGGAAGGTTCCGGTGCCGCGCGGGGTGTCCGATTAGGGTACTTATGCGTCCCAGGCCCAACATTGTATGAGGTCACCAGCGGGCATACCGAAAAAGATGCGATAAATCAGCACCGGATGTGCTGGGCGCTCAAAACCGGGCATGACCGTCGGGGGTTCGCCTGCCCGCACCTCGTCAGTACGCACCGTGGCCGCGGCCGACCGCTGGCAACGTCTTCCACAGAATGAGCAAGTCGAGGGCGAGCGACCAGTTCTCCACGTAACGCAGGTCGAGCCGCACGGCCTCCTCCCAAGGCAGGTCGGACCTGCCGTGGATCTGCCACAGGCCGGTAATCCCCGGCCGGACCGCGAGCCTGCGCCGCACGTAGTCGCCGTACTTGGCGGCCTCCTCCGGCAGCGCCGGGCGTGGCCCCACCAGCGACATCTGCCCGAGCAGCACGTTGAACAGCTGCGGAAGCTCGTCAAGGGACCAGCGGCGCAGCTTGGCCCCGGTCTTGGTGATCCGCGGATCGTCGCGGATCTTGAACAGCACCCCGGCCCCCTCGTCGTGAGCGGCGAGCAGCGCCTTCTGCTGCTCGGCCTCGACCACCATCGTGCGGAACTTATACAGCCGGAACGGCTTGCCGTCGCGGCCCACCCGCACCTGCCTGAAGATGGCGGGGCCGCCGTCCTCCAGCCGGATCATGACGGCTATGACCAGCAGCAAAGGGGCGAGCAGGAGCAGCGCCGACGCGGCCGCCACCTTGTCGAACACTCCTTTGATGACCTGGCGGAGGCCGGACAGGTCCGGGTGGTCCATATAAAGCAGCGGCAGCCCGGCCGCCGCGCGGACGCTGGTCCGCGGTCCTGCCACGTCGAGGAGCGCGGGGGCCAGGCACAGGTCGGTGTTGGTCTTCTCCAGCGCCCAGGCCAGCCGGCGCAGCCGGACCCCGTTGAGCTCCGGGCAGGCCAGGACGGCCACCGTATCGGCGTCCGACTCGCGCACCGCGCTGACCACGTCCTTGAGGCCACCGAGCACGGGGACCCCGGCGACCTCCTCCGGCCGGAACGGAACGGGCCCGGCCAGGCAGGCGGCGATGACCGTCAGCCCGTGGTAGGGCTCCCGGCGCAGCTCGTTGACCAGGTTCGCGACGTCCTGCGGGTGGCCCACCGCCACCGCCCGCTGCATGCACACACCCATTTCGCGCAGCCGGTGCAGCCGCTTGCGCAGCCCGTAGCGGGCGAGCAGGTCAAGGCCGACGACACAGGGCATGGCCATGAGCATGTAGCTGCGGGACACCTGGGCCTTGGTGAGATAGGAAAGGATCGCGATCACGGAGGTGAGGCCCAGGCCTGCGTTGATCACCCGCCGGTACTCGTCGGCCCCCGCCCCGATGAACCTGGCCTCGTAGCCGCCCGCGAGCGCCAGCGCAGCCACCCAGATCACCGGCAGGCCGGCCGTCAAGATCACGTACGCGGTCGGCACGTGACCGTGGGCGTTGTAACGCCCGCGCAGGGCCAGAATCCCGGCCGCCAGCGCCACGGCGGCGTCGAGCGCCATGGTGTTGCGGAGGTATCGCCCAACCCAGGCAGAAGTTTGAGCCGGCCCGCGCACCGCGGCGTGCACCCCCACGTGGGCGCGCGGATTTACAGCCAGGCGCTCTCGCACGTACGTGCCCTCCCACTCCGACCCTGGGCCGCCGGACATCCCCTCGCGGACACGCGACCGGGAAGCTGACACTCTGTGCTACTGCAAGGCCCCAGCTCCCCAGCCATGTTCTGTCGATCTTGGGCATAACCCTAGCCTGGAGTCGTGCGAAATATGTGAAAACTGGTAAACTTTGGAACAACACAGGAGAAACTAAACACCCTGGTACCTGGGCTTTTGCCGAATCCATAAAAGCCACTGTGCCGGTAGGAAATCTTTTTATCGAGCGGCCCTCGGCCGTCCCGGCATCCGCCGCCAGGCTGCGCGGGCGACGCTGGTGCCTCCACAGCGTCACGGAAAGTAACGTGTGGCGCCGGGGACGGCTAGGTCGCTGTCATGCCTCGCGCCTGCTCATGTGAGGGCACCGGCGCCGGCGGCCGGGGACGGTTGCGGTCGCGCCATAGCACCAGGCCCGCTCATGTGATAGCACCGGTGCCGATGCCACCGTGCCGAGAGCACTGGCGACGGGGCGCCTCCGCGCGTGGCCGGACGGTATCCTGCCAGAGTCGGGCACGTGAACTCCTCTCGCCAGCGCTTCGTGACCGGCCGTCAGCGGGGAGCCGGGAAACCGGCAGGCTGGTGAGCAACCCGGAGGAAGACCTCGTGACTGTGAGCCGTCCTGCCGCCGTGGTTGTCCTGGCCGCGGGTGCGGGCACGCGCATGCGCTCCCAGATCCCGAAAGTGCTGCACCCGATCTGCGGAGCGAGCCTGCTTGATCATGTGCTGGCCGCCGCCCGGGAGCTGAGCCCGCGCGAGCTCATCGTCGTCGTGGGCCACGGGCGGCGCGATGTCATGGCCCACCTCGCCCGGCACGCACCAGACGCCCGGGTGGTGGTGCAGGACCGGCAGGGTGGCACCGGCCACGCCGTCCGCGTGGTGATCGAAGAGGCCGGCCTCGGCCGGGGCACCGTGCTTGTCACTTACGGCGACACACCCTTGCTGCGGGGCCGGACGCTGGCCTCGCTCGTCCGGGAGCACGCGGTGCAGCGGGCGGCGGCCACGGCGCTGACGACGCTGATGGAGGATCCCACCGGATACGGCCGGATAGTCCGCGACGACGAGGGCGGCTTCACCGGAATCGTCGAGGAGACGGACGCCACGCCCAGCCAGCGGGCGATCACCGAGATCAACTCGGGCGTCTACGCGTTCGAGGCGGACGTGCTGGCGGACGCCGTGAAACGGCTGCCGACCGACAACGCCAAGGGCGAGGAGTATCTCACCGACGTCGTCGCCATCCTGCGCGCCGAGGGTCACCACGTCGCCTCCGTTCTGCTGAATGACTGTGATGAGGTCCGCGGGGTGAACGACCGGGCTCAGCTGGCGCAGGCCCGGCGGATCCTCAACGGGCGGATACTGGACGGCTGGATGCGCGCCGGCGTGACGATCGTGGACCCGCTCACCACGTTCATCGACGCCGGCGTCGTGCTCGCGCGGGACGTCGAGATCGGGCCGGGAACCCAGCTTGAGGGCACGACCGTGGTCGAGGCGGGAGCGTACCTCGGCCCCGGCTGCCACCTGCGGGATTGTACGGTCGGGCGCGGCGCCGCGGTAACCCACGCGGTCTGCGTGTCGGCCGAGATCGGCCCGGGCGCGACCGTGGAGCCGTTCACTTACCTGCCGCCCGGAAGCAAGGTTGAGGCCCGCTCCCCCGGGCGGCGCGGCCGGGGTGGGGGAAGGCCGAACAGAAAAGGGGCGCAGCAGGCGTGACAGGCATCACCGCGAGCGGCCAGAAGAAGCTCATGCTCTTTTCCGGCCGGTCCCATCCCGAGCTGACCCAGGAGATCGCCGACTGCCTCGGCATCGGGCCGACTCCGGCCAGGCTCTCCGACTTCGCCAACGGCGAGATCTTCGTCAGGTTCCTGGAGTCGGTGCGCGGCTGCGACGCGTTCGTCGTGCAGAGCCACACCGCGCCGATCAATCAGTGGATCATGGAACAGCTCATCATGGTGGACGCGCTCAAGCGGGCATCTGCCAAACGGATCACCGTGGTGATGCCCTTCTTCGGCTACGCGCGCCAGGACAAGAAGAGCCACGGCCGTGAGCCGATCTCGGCCCGGCTGATGGCCGACCTGTTCGCCACCGCAGGCGCCGACCGGCTCATGGCGGTCGACCTGCACACCGCGCAGATCCAGGGCTTCTTCGACGGGCCCGTGGATCACCTCTTCGCGCTGCCGATCCTGGCTTCCTATCTCGAGACCAGGCTGGATCTGTCCCGGGTCACGGTGGTCGCCCCGGACGCCGGGCGGGTGCGGGTCTGTGAGCGGTGGACCGACCGGCTGGGCAGCCCGCTGGCGATCATTCACAAGCGCCGCGATCCGGACGTCGCGCACCAGGTCGCGGTCTCCGAGGTCGTCGGGGATGTGTCCGGGCGCATCTGCATCGTGGTGGACGACATGATCGATACCGGCGCCACGATCACCAAGGCGTCCGAGGCCTTGTTCGCCCAGGGAGCGGCCCAGGTCATCGTCACCGCCACACACGGCGTGCTGTCCGGCGCCGCCGTCGATGAACTGAAGAACTCGCGGGTCAGCGAGGTGGTCGTCACCAGCACCCTGCCCATCCCGGAGGAGAAGCGCTTCGACAAGCTCACCGTGCTGTCGATAGCGCCGCTGATCGCCCGGGCCATTCAGGAAGTGTTCAGCGACGGGTCGGTGACCAGCCTGTTCGAGGGCCAGGCCTGATCCGTACCCGCTCCGGCCAGCCAACAGCAGGGGCCGCCGGCGGGGCTGGCTTTTCCGCCGGCGGCTGTCCTGCGGCCGGCAAGTCCGATGACGGCGCAAGCCGGGTGGGCGGTGGCCGCTGCCCCGCCCCGGCAAGCGCGGAGACAGCGGCCACCGGCTCCCGCGACCGCAGCAAACCGGTCGTCCGCCGGGTTGAGTCGCGTCCCGGGACCGTGCGGCCGTCCGGCCGCACGGGTCCCTGGTTCGCTGCGGGCCGCCCCCGCGGAGGTCCGCAGCTATTCCGGTCTCATCCGGCTCATCTTTCTCACCGTGGCTGAAATCGAGCATCTCAGCAGACGATTGCGCGACGATTAAGTCGTGATTGAGTCCGGACGGGGACTGTTCCGGCTACTGGGCCCGCTGGAGGCCTGGACCGGGCAGGACTGGACGGAGGTCAGCGCGGCCAAGCAGCGGTCCCTGCTGGCGGCGCTGCTGCTCCACCCCGGCCAGCCGGTGCCCACGGATGTGCTCATCGACGAACTCTGGCCCGGCGGCGCGCCCGCGAAACCGGGCAACCTGGTCAGCGTGCACGTGTACCACCTCCGCAGGCTGATCGGGGACGCGACGGGCCGGGTGCTGGTCACCAGGGCGCCGGGCTACCAGGTGATGCTCGGTCCCGGCGACCTGGATGCCGACCGGTTCGCGCGCCTGGTCTCCGCCGGCCGGCAGGCGCTCGCGGATGCCGAGCCTGCCCAGGCCGCGGACCTGCTCTCCGAGGCGCTGCGGCTGTGGCGGGGGCGGGCGCTGGCCGACGTGTACCCCACCCAGCTGATCGCCGCGGAGGCCGCGCGGCTGGAGGAGTCGCGGGTCGAGGCGCAGGAACTGCTGGCCGAGGCCGACATGGCCTGCGGGCGGCACGGCCAGGTCGTGCCGGAGCTGCGCAGGCTGGTCGCCAGCCTGCCACTGCGGGAGAAGCTCTGGGCGCTGCTCATCCGCGCCCTGTTCGGCGCCGGCCGTCAGGCCGAGGCCCTGGAGGCCTACGCGCAGGCCAGATCGGTGATCTCCGACGAACTGGGCGTCGACCCCGGTGCCGAGCTGCGGCAGCTCTACCAGCAGATACTGAACGCCGACGCCGCCGGGATCGCCCTGGCGCAGCTGGGGGAAGGGCCGGTGTCCGCGACGGCGACCATCGCGGTGCCGGCGCAGTTGCCCGCCGACATCGTTGACTTCACCGGGCGGGCTGGGCAGGTGAAGCAGCTGCACGGGCTGCTGACGCGGTCGGCTGCGGACGGCAAACCGGGAGCGGTGCAGGTCGCGCTGGTCGTGGGGTCGGGCGGGCTGGGCAAGACGGCGCTCGCCGTGCACGTGGCGCAGCTGCTGGCCAGCGAGTTCGCGGACGGGCAGCTGTACGCCAACCTGCACGGTGCCACGCAGCCCGCGGACCCGTCCGAGATCCTGGCCAGGTTCCTGCGGGACCTCGGCGCCGATCCCGCCCGGATCCCGCTGGGCGAGGAGGAGCGGGCCGCGCAGTACCGGACCAGGCTGGCGGGCAGGCGGGTGCTGGTCGTGCTCGATGACGCACGCGACGCCGCGCGGGTGCGGCCGCTGCTGCCGGGGAGCGCCTCGTGCGCGGTGCTGGTCACCGCCCGCCGTCGGCTGCCCGAGCTGGCCGGGAGCAAGGTTCTCGACCTCGATGTCCTCCCGCTGGATGAGGCCCGCGCCCTGTTCAGCTTGGTGGCTGGCCAGGAGCGCGCCATGGCTGAGCCCGCGGCGACGGAGGATGTGCTGGCGGCGTGTGCGGGCCTGCCGCTGGCCATCAGGATCGCCGGGGCACGCCTGGCCGCGCGGGGCTCGTGGACCGTGCGCACCCTGGCCGACCGGCTGGCCGACGAACGCAACCGGCTGGATGTGCTGCGGGCGGGCGACCTCGGCGTCCGCGCCTCGTTCGAGGTCAGCTTCGCTAGCCTGCCCGGCCCGGCCATCCCTGGCGGGGTCGACCCCGCCAGGGCGTTTCGCCTGCTGGGCCTCTGGACCGGGTCGTCGATCAGCCTGGCAGCGGCCGCCGCCCTGCTCGGCGCGGACGACGTCGCGGTGGCCGACGCCTTCGATGCGCTGGCGGACGCGCACCTGCTGGAGTCGCCCGCGCCGGACCGGTACCGATTCCACGACCTGCTCCGCGTCTACGCGGCCGACCGCGCCCGCAGCCAGGAAGCCGGCCAGGACCGCCTCGAGGCGGTTACCCGGGTGCTCAGCTGGTACCTGCTCACCACCGAGGCGGCCGCGACGGTCATCTCCCCGCTGCACGCCCGGGTGCCACTCGGCCCGGTCCAGGGCGCCGTCCACCCGCTGGGCTTCGCGTCGCTTGATGGGGCCCTGGCGTGGTGCGAAACCGAGCGCACCGGGCTGGCGGCCGCCGTCCAGCTGGCCGCCGAGGCCGGCCTGCACGAGGTCGCCTGGAAGCTGGCGGCGGCCGCCATGAGCTTCTACTTCCGGCGCAGCCAGTGGGGTGACTGGGTGGCCACGCACCAGACCGGCCTGGCCAGTGCCCGGGCGCTCGGGGACCGTCGGGCCGAGGCCTGGATGCTCAACAACCTCGGCATGGCCTACGGGGTACAGCACCTGGAGGAGTCCGTCGGCTACTTCGAGCAAGCACTGGCGATCTACCGCGACCTCGGCGATCTGCAGGGTGAGTCGCGCGCCGCGACCAATGTGGCCAACGCTTACTTCGACCTGAGCCGATTCGGTGAGGCGCTCGAGGCCGCACAGCGGTCGCTGGCAATCCAGCGCCGGGCCGAGAAGCGCTACGGCGAGGGGATCGCGCTGACCGTGATCGGCTCCGCCTGCCGGGAGCTTGGCCGGTTCGGCGAGGCCATCGACCACCTGCAAGCGGCGCTGGCCATCTTCCGCGAGCTGGGTGACCGGATGACCGAGGCCGACGCGCTCAGCGACCTCGGCATGGCCTACCTCGGGCTTGACGAGGTGGACAAGGCAATCGGCTCCCTGACCGAGTCGCTTGCCATCTGGCGCACCATCGGTGCCCGGTACGGCCAGGCGGAGACGCTGCAGCGGCTCGCCAGGGCACAGCACCTGGTGGGCGATACGAACCAGGCGCGTGCATCGGCCCGCGAGGCCGTCCGCCTATTTTCCGAACTCGGCGATCACGCCCGTGCCGCGGAGGCCGGGCGGAGCCTGCCGGAGACCGGCTGAGGGTGCCGATGACGGCCATTCGCGATTCGCCTGTTATTTCCGCCGTTGTCCCGGTAATGACCGCAAGCCATGACTACGCTATTGACTGATTCATTACCACCATTTGATACGGCCCCTTGTATTCAGGGGGCGGAAGGGACGGTCATGGGGGACCCAGAGGAGGGCACCACGTACGAGGGCACGACCTACGAAGGCACCACGTACGAGGGCGGCACCGAGGGCGCGGGCTCCGGCGACGGGGACGGGGACGGGCACGAGGACGATCACGGCACCGGGGACGGCGGCCAGGGCGACGGGGACGACGAGGATCACGGCACCGGGGACGGCGGCCAGGGCGACGGGGACGACGAGGATCACGGCACCGGGGACGGCGGCCAGGGCGACGGCACCACGTACGAGGGGTAACGGCGCACGATCTGGCGCCGCGTCCCCGGCAGCCCGGGGACGCGGCGTCAGCGCCCGCGGAGCCGGCTGCGCCGGTTGGTCAGCGCCTTCCGCAGCCGGACGCGGAACAGGATCCACGTCGCCGCTACGCCGTCCCCCCAGGTGAGCTTCTTGCCTTCTTCGCGGCTGCGCGCCTTGTAGTGGATCGGCACCTCATAGGGCCGTACGCCGCGCGCCAGCAGCATGGCGGTGAGCTCGGTGTCCAGGCCGAACCCGTTCTCCTTGACGGGCAGCTCGCGGAAGAGGGACAGCGGCAGCAGCTTCAGGCAGCTATGCAGGTCGCTGATCCAGGTGTTGAACAGCGCGTTCGCGGTGAACGTGTTGATCCTGTTGCCGATCACGAACCAGAAGGAATGCGCGGTGGACGCCCCGAACTTGCGGACGCCGTAAACCACGTCAGCGTCGCCCCGCTGCACCGGGGCCAGCAGGCTGAGGATGTCGTCGGCCGAGTACTCGAGGTCGGCGTCGAAGACGAGCATGTAGTCGCCGGTGGCCTTCGCCGCGGCCGTCCGCACGGCCGCGCCCTTGCCGCGGTTCACCGGGTGCTCGGCGATCACCACGCGGGGGTCGTCGATGCCGGACAGCGCGTCCATGGTGTCGTCCACGCTGCCGTCGTTGACGATGACAAGCTCGATGTCGCAGGGGTAGCGGACGTCAAGGAGCCGCTTGACTGCAACTCCCACGGTGGCTGCCTCGTTGTAAGCAGGTATCAAGATAGACAGCTTCAACCGTCTGCTCCCGGAATCGCCGATTTGGCTAGCCCACACCCTACTCGACTCTAGTTGCCCATATTGCAGGTGAATGAGGAATGCAGGTTGCCTGAAGCGGGGCGGACCGCTCGGAAGATCGTGAATGCCCGGTTGGATGATGAATCCGTGACGCCACCGCCGGGCCGGAATCTTTCCGTCCCCCCTCGACTTCGCGCCGCCGCCGCGGTGGGCGCCGCGGGCGCCGTCTATTTCGTGTTCGCCTGCCTCATCTACTGGCCGGCGGCGCCGCTCGACGCCAGCCGCCTGCCCGGCTGCGCATGCGGTGACCCTGAGCAGCAGACGTGGTTCCTGGCCTGGGTGTCATATGCGCTCACGCATGGTCACAACCCGTTCATCACGTCCTACCTCCACGCGCCGTTTGGGGCAAATCTCGCGATCGACACCTCGATGCCCCTGCTCGGGGTGCTCGGCATGCCCGTCACGCTGCTTGCCGGGCCGGTGGCCACGTTCAACCTGCTCCTTCGGCTCGGCCTGGCGGCGTCCGGCGCGTCGATGTTCGGCGTCCTGCGCCGCTACGTCTCGTGGTGGCCCGCGGCATTCCTCGGCGGCCTGATGTTCGCCTTCTCTCCCTACCTCGCCAATCAGGCGGCCCGGCACCTGTTCCTCGCCTTCGCGCCGCTGGTGCCGCTGTTCATCCCCCTGCTGGACGACTGGCTGATCAGCCGCACCAGGGCACCGCTTCGCTCGGGCCTGCTGATCGGGCTGGTCGCCGCGCTGCAGTACCTGATCTCGCCCGAGATAGTGCTGACCTGCGCGATGATGGCCGTGGCCGGGCTCGCTTTCCTCGCACTCAAGTACCGCGGCACCGTCGCCGAACGCATCGGCACCTTCGCCCGCGGCGCGGCGGCGGCCGTCCCCGCCTTCCTCCTGATCGCGGGCTACGGAGTGTTCATGCTCCTGGCCGGGCCGGACCGCCCGCGGGGCCCGGTCCATACCCTGTCCGGCCTCACCCAGTACCACGGGGACCTGCTGTCGCCGCTCTACCCCACGACCCACCAGCTTTTCGCGCCGGCCGCGCTGGCGTCGATCGGCAACCGCCTGCCCACAGGGCGCACGATCGAGGACGGCTTCTACCTCGGCTTCCCGCTCCTGGTCCTGCTGAGCTACCTGGCCATCCGCTACCGCCGCGTGCCGCTCGCCGGGGTGGCCGCGGTCATCGGCGCAACCGCCTTCATCCTCGGGCTGGGCGCCAGGCTGACGGTCGATGGCCGGACGCTTCCCATCCCGCTGCCGTTCGCCATCCTCAGGCACGTGCCGGTCCTGCAGAACCTTGAGGCGGCACGCCTGTCGCTGTTCGTTCAGCTGGCCGCGGCCATCGTCCTCGCCGTGGGCCTGGACCGGGTGCGGGCCCGGGGCTGGCTGCCCGCCGGATCACTCGCCGCGGCGGGCGAGCCGGGGCCGCGCGAGGCTCTCACCCCGGTGGCTTCGGCCACGTGGCCCCCCGCCCCCGGCCGGCTGCACGCGGCCGTGGTGGCGGCCGTGGGCCTGGCGGCGCTGCTCCCGCTCGTGCCGCACATCCCCATCCAGACGGACCGCATCGAGACGCCGGGCTTCTTCACCGGCCCGTCGGTGCGCGCGGTGCCGGAGGGGGCCGTGGCGCTGGCCCTGCCCTTCGACATAGCCCCGCAGAACGATCCCATGATGTGGCAGATCGCCTCCGGGATGCGCTTCCGCATCCTCGGCGGTGACGCCTTCGTGCCCGGGCCGGGTGGCCGCAGCACCTGGCATCCGCTGCCTGCCGGGCCGCCGGTGCTCCGGGTCATCCTGGAGGCCGGCCGGTACCCTGGTTCGTCGCCCCCGCCGCTGACCCTGGGCGCGGTCCGCGCCCTGCGCGCGCTGATCGCCCGCACCCATGTCTCCGTTGTCCTTGTCGACCGGTCAGCGCAGAACGGCGGCGCCCTCGCCGTGCTGGCCCGCTACGCGTTGCGGGCGCCACCCTTGGCCCGGGGCTCGATGGACGTATGGCTGAACGTCCAGGGTGACCTGCGGCGGCCCCCGGCGTAGCGAACGTCGGCTAGAATCGGCCGGGCGCCCCCGCCTGCAGGCCCGCGCCGGTGTGAGCCGGGGCCGGGCCGCCGGCCATAGTCGGCGCCGCGCCGCGAAAGCGCGCTTTCATTAAGGAGCCACCACCGTGCCTGAGGTCCGCATCGCCGCCGAGCCGCGCACCGAGTTCGGCAAGGGAGCCGCGCGCCGTGTGCGGCGCGCGGGCCGGGTGCCCGCCGTCGTCTACGGGCACGGCACCGACACCCGGCACGTCACCCTCCCCGGCCATCAGCTGCTCATGGCGCTTAAGACGCCGAACGTGCTCATCCAGCTTGACGGCCTACAGGGACGCGGGCAGCTCACCCTCCCCAAGGCCGTGCAGCGGGACCCGATCAGGGGCTTCATCGAGCATGTGGACCTGATCCTGGTCCGCCGCGGCGAGAAGGTGACGGTCGAGGTCCCGATCCACGTCACCGGCGAGATTGCCCCGGGAGGGCTGCTGGACCAGCAGCTGGTGCAGATCACCGTGGAGGCCGAGGCCACGAACATCCCGGGGGCGATCGACGTCGACGTGGCCGACATGGAGATCGGGGCTGCCATCCACGCAGGCGAGCTGACCATGCCGAACGGGGTCACGCTGGCCGCCGAGCCGGACGCCCTGGTGCTGCACGTGCTGGCGGCGCCGACCGCCGAGCAGATCGAGGCCGACCTGGGCGAGGTGCCGGCGGCGGAGGAGGAGGCGGCCGCCGCGCCCGGGGCCGTCGCGGAGAGCCCTGCCGCAGAAGAGCAGCAGCCCGGCTGACAGCCTGGCTCTGGCCTATGACCGGTGATCGGTGGCTGATTGCCGGGCTTGGCAACCCCGGCCCCGCCTACGCGGGCAACCGGCACAACGCCGGGTTCGGTGTTGCCGACGTGCTCGCCGCGCGGGCCGGGGCGCGGTTTCGCGCCAGCAAGTTCCGGACGGTAGCCGCGGCAGGGCAGCTGGCCGGCCTCAGCGTGGTCATCATCAAGCCGCTCACCTTCATGAACGAGTCCGGTGTGGCCGTGGCCGGGATGGCCGGGTACTACCGGCTCGGGCCCGGCCACACGGTGGTGGTCCACGACGAGCTCGACCTTCCGTTCGGTACCGTCAGGCTCAAGCGCGGCGGCGGCGACAACGGGCACAACGGCCTCCGGTCGGTGACCGCCCACCTGGGCACCCGCGACTACTACCGGGTCAGGATCGGCATCGGCCGGCCGCCCGGCCGGATGGACCCGGCCGCCTACGTGCTGCGGGACTTTTCGGCGCCGGAGCAGCAGGAGCTGCCGCTGCTGCTGGACCGGGCCGCGGACGCGGTGGAGATGCTCCTGGCCAGCGGCCTTGCCGCCGCCCAGAACGCCTTCCACGCCGACGCCTCGCCCGCCGAATGAGGCGCCGGGGACGGCTCAGGCAGCCCCTGTGACCTACGCCCGCTCATGTGGCGGCGGGGACGGCTGAGGCAGCGCCACCACGCCCGCGTCGGCTCATGTGAGGGCACCGCCGCCGATAGCACCGGCGCCGGGACGATGCCCTACCCTTGGTGTCGCCGCGGCCGCCTCGATATGGAGCCATCTTGATGACCGACGACGACCGAATCGCCGCCGAGCTCGCCGAGCAGGCCGGACGGCGCCTGCTTGAGCTGCGTGCCGACGGCGGCGCTCCGGACGACCTGCGCAAGGCCGGGGACAGGCTGTCGCACGACTTCCTCGCCGCCGAATTGGCCGCGCGCCGGCCTGGCGACGCCGTCTTGTCCGAGGAGGGCCGTGATGACCCGGCGCGGCTCTCGGCCTCGCGGGTCTGGATCGTGGATCCGCTGGATGGCACCCGGGAGTTCGGCGAGCCAGGTCGCAGCGACTGGGCGGTGCACGTGGCGCTCTGGGAGCGCGGTTCGCTGACCGCGGGCGCCGTGGCGCTCCCGGCTCAGGGCCAGGTCCTCAGCACCTGCGCGCCGCCGGTGCGGCCGGCCGCGGCCCAGGGTGGGCCCGGGGCGCGCCGGGATCTCCGCGTGGTGGTGAGCCGCACCAGGCCGCCGGCGTTCCTCGACCGGCTCAGCGACTTCGCGGACGTGACCCTGGTGCCGCTCGGGTCCGCCGGGGCGAAGGCGGCCGCGGTGCTGCGTGGCGAGGCCGACGCGTACATCCACGCGGGCGGCCAGTACGAGTGGGACTCCGCGGCCCCGGTGGCCGTCGCGCTGGCGGCAGGGCTGCACGCGTCCCGGATAGATGGCTCTGACCTGGCATATAATCGGCCAGACCCGGTCCTGCCGGATATCCTGATCTGTCCAGCGGCGCTCGCCGGGCCGTTGATTGATGCCATCGGCGCCGCCGGGGCCACCCGCCCCGCCTGACACAGCTGTACGCATGTCGACACACGGAGTCCACTAGATGGCTGCTGCGCGCAACGACTACTCGCTGTCCCAGCTCGACTTCCTCGAGGCCGAGTCGATCCACATCATCCGTGAGGTAGCGGCCGAGTTCGAGCACCCCGTGCTGCTGTTCTCCGGTGGCAAGGACTCGATCGTGATGCTGGCCCTCGCGGAGAGGGCGTTCTGGCCGGCGAAAATCCCGTTTCCCGTGATGCACGTGGACACCGGCCACAACTTCGGCGAGGTGATCGAATTCCGCGACCGCCGGGTCGCGGAGGTCGGGGTGCAGCTCATCGTGGCCTCCGTCCAGGAGTCCATCGACTCGGGCCGGGTTGTCGAGGAGACCGGCCGGTGGGCCAGCCGCAACAGGCTGCAGACCACGACGCTGCTTGACGCGATCGGGGAGCACCAGTTCGACGCCGTCTTCGGCGGCGCGCGGCGGGATGAGGAGAAGGCCCGGGCCAAGGAGCGGGTGTTCTCGTTCCGGGACGAGTTCGGCCAGTGGGATCCCAAGAACCAGCGTCCCGAGCTGTGGGGGGTTTACAACACCCGGATCCGCAGGGGTGAGCACATCCGGGTGTTCCCCCTGTCCAACTGGACCGAGCTGGATGTGTGGGAGTACATCAAGCGGGAGAACCTGGAGATCCCGTCGATCTACTACGCGCACACGCGGAGCGTTTTCGAGCGGGACGGGATCCTGCTCGCCGACAGCCCGCACGTCGGCCGGGCCGACGATGAGCCGGTGTACGACGCGAGGGTCCGGTACCGGACCGTGGGCGACATGACCTGCACCGGGGCCGTTGAGTCCAACGCCGCCACGATCACCGAGGTCATCGCGGAGATCGCGGCCACCAGGATCACCGAGCGCGGCCAGACCCGCGCGGACGACCGCACCAGCGAAGCCGCCATGGAGGACCGCAAGCGTGAGGGGTACTTCTGATGCCGCACCAGAACGCTGACGACCGCCCCGCGAGCGTCTGGTCGTCCGGGCGGCACTCCGACATCCTGCGGTTCGCGACCGCCGGCTCGGTGGACGACGGGAAGAGCACGCTCATCGGGCGGCTCCTCTACGACTCCAAGGCCATCTTCGAGGACCAGCTTGCGGCGGTGGAGCGGACCAGCCGCGCCCGCGGCGAGGAGTACACCAACCTCGCCCTGCTCACCGACGGGCTGCGCGCCGAGCGGGAGCAGGGGATCACGATCGACGTGGCCTACCGCTACTTCGCCACTCCGCGGCGGAAGTTCATCATCGCCGACACCCCCGGCCACATCCAGTACACGCGGAACATGGTGACCGGTGCCTCCACCGCTGACCTCGCGATCGTCCTGGTGGACGCCCGCAACGGGCTGACCGAGCAGAGCAGGCGGCACGCCTTCCTGGCGACGCTGCTGCGGGTGCCGCACCTCGTGCTCGCGGTCAACAAGATGGACCTCGTCGGCTACGACGTGGACACCTTCGAGCGCATCGCCGAGGAGTTCTCGTCGTTCGCGGCGAAGCTGGAGGTCGCCGACCTGACGTTCGTACCGATCTCGGCGCTGCACGGGGACAACGTGGTCCAGCGGTCGGCCAACATGCCGTGGTACGACGGTCCCTCTCTGCTGCACCATCTGGAGCACGTGCACATCGCCTCCGACCGGAACCTGATCGACGTGCGGTTCCCCGTGCAGTACGTCATCCGCCCGCACCAGGCGACCGATCCGGAGCTGCACGACTACCGCGGGTACGCCGGGCAGGTGGCCGGCGGGGTGATCAAGCCGGGGGACGAGGTCATGCACCTGCCGTCCGGCTTCACCACCACCGTGAAGCGCATCGACACCGCGCGCGGCCCGGTGCCGGAGGCCTTCCCGCCCATGTCGGTGACGCTGGTCCTCGGTGACGACATCGACATCTCCCGCGGCGATATGATCTGCCGCCCGCACAACCACCCCGCGGTCACCCAGGACGTGGACGCGATGGTCTGCTGGATGTCGGAGACCAGGAAGCTGTCGCCGCGGGACCGGCTGATTGTCAAGCACACCACCCGGACCGCGAAGGCGATCGTCCGCGACCTGCATTACCAGCTGGACGTCAACACCTTGCACCGGCACGAGGGCGTCGCCGGCCTGTCCCTTAACGAGATCGGCCGGGTCACGCTGCGCCTGACGCACCCGCTGTTCTGCGACCCCTACACCCGCAATAGGCAAACAGGCGGCATCATCCTCGTAGACGAGGCCACCGGCGCAACCGTCGCCGCCGGGATGATCACGGATCCGGGGTAAGACTGGTTCCCGACCGGGGTTGCCCTACGAACCAGGTCAGCCCCGATCCCACCCCGACTTTTCCTCTGGAAAAGTCGGACTCCCTACCAGGCTGGCCTTGGGACGAAGGCGAGCCACGGTCGGGATCCGGCTAGCGTGGTAACCCATGACCCGTGCGCAACTCGACAAGCGGCCCGCCGACGTGGCCGCGATGTTCGACGCAATCTCCGAACGCTATGACCTGCTCAATGACGTGCTTTCGCTGGGGCAGGACCGGTTGTGGCGGCGGTTCGTCGCCGCGACGGTGGCCGCCAGGCCGGGGGAGCGCGTTCTTGACCTCGCTGCGGGGACGGGCACGTCGTCGCGGACGTTCACCACGGCCGGAGCGTTCTGCATAGCGTGTGATTTCTCTTTGGGCATGCTGCGGGTCGGCGCGCGCAAGCCGGCCACCGTGCCCCGGCCCGGCCGGCCGGCCCCGGGCCCCGTGCGCTTCGTGGCCGGGGATGCGGTGGCGCTGCCGTTTGGCGACGGGTCGTTCGACGCGGTCACGATCTCCTTCGGCCTGCGCAACGTCGCCGATCCCGATGCCGCCCTGGCCGAGATGCTCCGGGTCACCAGGCCCGGCGGCCGGCTGGTGGTCTGCGAGTTCGGGCACCTGCGCCCGGCAGCGCTCGACGCCCTCTACGATCGTTACCTGGCCGCGGCGCTGCCCGCCGTGGCGCGCCGGCTGTCCCCGGCCGGCGAAGCCTACGAGTACCTGGCCGAGTCCATCAAGGACTGGCCGGGGCAGGCGGAACTTGCCAGGCGGATGGGTCGCGCCGGGTGGTCGGCGATACGCTGGCGGAACCTGACGCTAGGGGTGGTGACCGTGCATGCGGCGCGCCGCCCGGAGTAGAGGACACGCCGCGTGACCGCTGCCCCCGGGGCGGGATCTCTCCGCCATGGGCAAACGTTTAGACTTCTCCCGAGAGAACTTGTGAACAGCTTCACAAGAGGGTCTGGATAAGTTCGCATGCACCAGCACATGCCCCCCGCCGATTCGGCAGACGTCCTAGTGGTAGGCGCCGGGCCGGCCGGCTCCTCGACCGCCCTCCGGCTGGCCCAGGCCGGCCTGGACGTCCTGCTGCTCGAGAAGAGCACCTTCCCGCGGGAGAAGGTGTGCGGTGACGGGCTGACACCCCGGGCCGTGAAGCAGCTCGTGAGCATGGGAATCCCGGTTGAAGCCGGGGATGGCTGGTACCCGAACAAGGGACTGCGCATCATCGGCGGCGGGGTCCGCCTGGAACTCGACTGGCCGGAGCTGTCCAGCTACCCGGGGTTCGGCCTGGTGCGCAACCGCCGTGACTTCGACGAGACCCTGGCCCGTGCCGCGCAGAAGGCGGGCGCCCGGCTGCTGGAGGGGGTCACGGTCACCGGCCCGGTCCTCGACGAGGTCGATGGCCGGATCACCGGGGTGACCGCGCGCCCGGGCGGAGCCGGGACCGAGCGCACCTACTCCGCGCGGCTGGTTGTCGCGGCCGACGGCAACTCCTCCCGGCTATCCCTGGCGATGGGCCTGGCCAAGCGGGCCGACAGGCCGCTGGGGGTGGCCGTGCGCACCTACTACGCCACCCCGCGGCACGCCGACGATTACCTGGAGTCGTGGCTGGAGCTGTGGGACTCCGGCCGGCTGCTGCCGGGGTACGGGTGGATCTTCGGCATGGGGGACGGGACGAGCAACGTGGGCCTGGGCCTGCTGAACACCAGCGCGGCCTTCCAGCACACCGACTACCGGGGCCTGCTGAAGCGCTGGCTGGCCGGGCTGCCGGCCGGGTGGGGCTTCACGGAGGAGAACCGGACCGAGCCGGTCCGCGGGGCCGCGCTCCCGATGGGTTTCAACCGCACTCCCCACTACACCCGTGGCCTGCTGCTGGCCGGGGACGCTGGCGGGATGGTCAACCCGTTCAACGGGGAGGGCATCGCCTACGCGATGGAGGCGGGCGAGATCGCGGCGCGGGTGATCGCCCAGGCGCTGGCCCGCCCCGGCCGGGCCGGCGCCGAGCGTGTCCTGCACGGATACCCCCAGGCGCTGAGGGACGCTTACGGTGGCTACTACACTCTCGGGCGCAAGTTCGTCGGGGCGATCGGTCACCCGAAGGTGATGAAGTTCGCGACCCGGCACGGGATGCCCCGGCCGGCGTTGATGCGCTTCACGCTGAAGCTCCTAGCGAACCTGACCG
>Ga0207646_10001742_pt1 | contig 26482 bp, 18 predicted proteins | sample KBSK5502metaG_FD_184343 | JGI IMG/M metagenome (GOLD analysis project Ga0207646, IMG submission 184343) | Corn, switchgrass and miscanthus rhizosphere microbial communities from Kellogg Biological Station, Michigan, USA - KBS K5-50-2 metaG... | ecosystem: Host-associated > Plants > Roots >...
CGCTTGCGAGTCATCTTCGGCTCCAGATCCAGTTGAGGCTCGCGTTGAATCTTGATGACGACGAAGCTCTCTCCGCGAAACAGGCCCTCGCGAAGGCGGAGAACGCGCTTGGCACCGGCTTCGGGGTGGCGGGCGGGAGCAATGAAAAAGCGTTGGACCTCGTTACCAATGGATTCAAGAACAAGCCGCCAGTTCATTATTATCAGGCCGGCGATGAGCCTGACCTTCCGCCGACGCTCAAGGGCGCGCTCACCGCGCAGATTCTCGGGCCATCACCCAAGGAATCCGGGGGCGAGTTCGCCGCAAGCGACAACAAGGCGGAACAGTACTTGTCGGCCGTATCTGCGAAAGGACTGCCCGATACGAGCCTCTTCCAACCGTTCGATCGCGACTGGCCGGCCAGCGCCACGGATTATCCGGCAGACGCATTCCGGCCGTGGAAAACGCCTGCCGAGATGGAGAAAGCGCTGTACGCGGTGCAGCCGGATACGCTTGCAGCGGCAGCGGACCTCCTCGACGGCACGCTGAACAACCAGAGCTTGGTCGTGCTGTTCACCTGCAAGGGCAAGAAACTGCTGTTCGTGGGCGATGCGCAGTGGGGCAACTGGGCCTATTGGCTCTACGGAAAGGCCGTGAAGGGCAAGGATCCAGGCATCAGCGAAGCCGCGCGCAAAATCCTCGCCTCGATCGACTTCTACAAAGTCGGGCACCATGGCAGCACGAATGCCACGCCAATCCCGGCCGTCGGCGCAATGCCCGCGACTTGTGCGGCCATGTGCTCGACGGAGACTGGCTTTCCGAGCCCCAAACGGACCTACGGCAGCATCGCAAAAAAGACCGAGGTTCCTCGAATCCCGCTGATGGTGGCGCTGGAGCAGCAGACAAACCGCAAGCTCGTGCGCAGCGACTGGATCGCGGCGGGCAATGCGCCTGCCAGCCCGGAGGCCCACGAGCAGCTGAAGACGCTACCTTCAAACTTCTCGCATGGCGACATCTACATCGACTACGTATTCGCGAGCTGATGCTTCGCTGTGAAGTTAAGAGTTTCGCCTCCTTCCGGTGATGCATGAGCAAGGTGTTTCGGATCAAGTTGCTGCCGGCGCTGAACGGCGACTGCATCTGGATCGAGTACGGGGAAGAGAACACAGTATCGCGCGTGCTGATCGACGGCGGCCCACTCGGTGCGTATGCGGTGCTGCGGGCCGAAATCGAACAACTGCCGCTCGAGCAGCGGACCTTTGAGCTCCTGGTCGTGACCCATATCGATGCCGATCACATCGATGGAATCGTCAAGTTGATGCGGCACCCGGAGCTGGGGGTGAAGTTTCAGGAGGTCTGGTTCAACGGGTGGCCGCAGCTCGCGACTCTGCCGACGCTCGCTCCGGCGACCGAGGGCGCGACCGACGAAGGGCGCGGACCAGTTTCGGGGAGCTATCTCGATCACCTGCTGATCAGAGGCGGCAAGGCTTGTAACGCGCGCTTTCGCGAACGAGCCGTCTGCGTGGCCGATGACGGTGCATTGCCGCGCGTGCGCCTTGCGGGTGGACTGGAGTTGACGCTTTTGTCTCCGACGGTCGAAAAGCTGCGTGACCTGCGCACGACCTGGCGTCAAGCGTTTACCAAGCTGGGCAGGGAGCCCGGCGATGCGGATTTCGTGCAGTCGAAACTGGACAAAGACAAGCGCTTTCGAGGCGACGAAGGTGCCGCTCCCGCTGTGCCCGTAGGATTGGACGAGGCGGCAGCCTTGGCGCAAGACCTGGATGACGCGGTGGCGAACGGTTCCAGCATTGCATTCGTGGCCGAATACGCGGGCCAACGCTGCGCGCTTCTTGGCGACGCGCACGCACCGCTGATCGAGAAGTCGTTCAGGCGGATGGCGTCCGCGCGTGACGAGCCGAAGTTACGCCTCGCTGCGGTCAAGCTTTCGCACCATGGGTCCAAGGGAAATACCACACCCGGTCTAATGCGAGCGATCGACTGTCGAAGCTACCTAGTCTCGACGGATGGCAGCATCTTTCACCATCCGGACGATCAGGCGATTCAGTGCGTCGTAGCGTACGCTAAGCCAGCCCGACTGTTCTTCAATTACCAGTCAGAGCGCACGATCGGCTGGAGTAATGCAGGACCCGGAGCGAGTGCCGACTACACGACGCAGTACCCGGCTCACAGCGGCGAAGGTCTCGAGATCGACCTGCTTGCCCCTACTGGCTCGCCATGACGAGCATCCCCGATGCCCACGCATTGTCCTTGCGGTTAAGGAGCCGCATGCCGCGCCGCGTGTTGCGGAACGCCTTGTCGATGGCTTTTTCCCTGAAGAGCTGGTGATAGAACAGGCGCGCGTGCTGCTCCGCGGGCTTGTCCTGGACCTTCCACCGGAATCCGAGCACGGCCGGCACCCCCTGTTGCGCTGCTGCGACCGCGAAGCCGGCATTGGCCGTCTGGCAACCTGACAGATAAAGAAGACTGGTCGTCTCACGCAGCGACGGCGCAATCGTGTTCATCTCTACGGCCTCAGGGTGATCGGGCGCCCCGACGAACAGGCATGCGTGCTGCGGCCCCGATGACGCACCCTCCTGGTCAGGGGGCGAGTAGTAGGCATGGCCGGCGAAGTGGATGACGTCCCACTGCTCGTCCTGCAGCAAGCTCTGAAAATCCTGCTTGCGGAGCGGTTTGGTCGGATCCGTGCCGACGACCTTGGGTTCGTCGAACCCGAGCGCGTCTCCTGCCTCCTTGAACAGCGCCTCTACCGCGTCACACTCCGACTTGATGTGCGAGAGCTTGCCGAGTTCGAGCGAGCTGCCGCCAACGACGATGTCGTCGCAAAAGCCGCTGGTGTTCGCGCCTACGATCAGGCAACGCTTCGGGCGGGGAGGGCCCTCGAAGAGAGGCGTATTCGAAGCGCTCTGCCCGGGAATGTTGCGCAGCAGCGGCGCGTGAATCATCCACGGGTGACACGGAGTCGACACGGGCGGAAATATGGCCTCCAGCGCGATCTCGTATTGCTCCTTGCCGACTGCGAATACCACTCGCGTGTGGTGCAAGCCACCCGCTTCCTCGATCCCCTGCTTCACGTCGTCCGTGAAGGAGCTGCCTGCTCCAAAGAGGCTGAGGACAATGCCACGCCCGAGGTCCTCGAACTGGTCTTCCCAATTCGGAGGAAGCTGTTCGATATTTTTGGACAACCTTCTGCTCATCGCCTGCGCCCCCAGGTCGAAACTGAGGCTGCCTCCCCTTTTGTACTGGAAGTTCACGCCTCGCAGGCTGTAGGTCCAGCGATTGTCCGCGTGCGCCTCGATCAGAATCTCCAGCCGCTTTGCCGGCGGCCTGGTGGTTCGGATCTGGTTCAGGATCTTCGCGACGTAACCATCCGCGACCGGATAAGGCGTCACGTTACCGCCTACCGCGCGCACTCCGTCGCTCACGGCCACGGTGAGCGGCGACGGCGTTACGATCGCGATCGGCGCCGCGGAGATGGCGATTGCGGCCTTGCAGAATATCAATCCGCCGAAGTTGGCGACCGGCGACTTGGAATCGCGTGCAAGAGCCAGGGAGACGATGACGAAATCGGGGCGAACATCCGCCAGCAGGTCGCGTCCACGGCTATGGTCAGAGCACGGCCTCACCTCGAGGTCCTCCTCTCGAGCTCCTAGGGCGCTCACAAGCTCGCTTAGAAGCGAGCCGTCGCCCGTGACGAGCAGGACTTTCTTGGTCATGATCCGTCCGCCAATGGAAATCGCAGCTCGATTTCGGCCCGCCGATCGCTTCGCACCGACCCCAGCCAAGAGCCGTTGTGGTTGGCCACGAATTCGTCGATGAGCGGCTTGGCAATAGCCATGTCGGCATCGCTCGGCACCCATGGAGCATCCAATTGCTGCGCGGGCATGCCGGCATCGAGATAGCCGCAGAGGCGAACCTCGACTTCGCGGCCGGCGACTGACACCGAGGCTTTGACCGGCTCCTCCTCCGGGGCATAGCGGAGCATCGCAACGAGGAAAGTCTCGAGCGTAAAACCGATCTGAAAGTGGTCGCCCTGAATGACCGGCGGTGGGCCGGCCGCTGCGGGTTCCACTCGGATGCGGTCCGGATCGGCGAGATTGCGGGCAAGTGCTTCGAGCTCCGACTGCAGGTTCAACGCGGCGAGTGTCGATGCTGCCGGCCGCGCATCCGCGTTGAACATCGCCAGCCGCTGATAGCCGTGCCGGACGCGAGTCAATTGCCGCAGGATGCGGCGCAGGCTTGCTTCGTCTCCGGATGACCGCCGAGTCATTCCTTCCAGTTCGAAAATCGCCGCCGAGAGCGGGGTGCACGTCTCTGCGGCGACCGAGTACGCTGCCTGTTCGAGGATCCCGTCCTGGACCGTCTGGCGCATGCTGGTCGTATCGCGCGCGATGAAGATCGATCCCGTCAGGCCGGTCGGGAAGTCGCGCCGCGAAATGAACACTGGTATGGTCGGATGCGGACCGGTGGTCTCCTGGCGGACCGGGCTCAGTTGCTTCACGAGGAACTCGCCAAGGTCTCCAGGTGCCGGCGCCGAAAGGCGCGTGCACGCCGCGGGATCCTCGAGATAGTCGCAGATATTGGTTCCCCTTACGTTTGCCGGGTCGTCGTAGCCGAGGAGGCGTGCGGCGGCCAGATTGACTCGCCGCAACCGCAGGCTTGCGTCGGTGACGAAAATCGCCTCGGAGGCGTGCTCGAAGCACTGGTCGAGGAAGAACAGCTCGGCGATCCGCTGCATGAGCTCGGAGACTTCCTCGGCCACCTCCCGGAGTGTCGAGACCTCGTCCGACGAGAAAGCGCTCTCCTTGGTGTCCGCCACGTTGATGATCCAGCGGACGTCCTTCGCGTCTCGCAGCTGTACCGGCACGCACAGCTCCGACACGACCTCGTGCGACTTGACGCCGCGCATGTAGTCGGGGTCCTGCTTTACGTTGCCGACGTTTTGCGCCTCGCCGGTAGCAACCACCCGTCCGAGGATGCCTTTGTCGATGGGCTGCTCGTAGCCCTCCGGAAGGAGAATCGGATCCTGTCCCGGGGAATACTGCGCGAGCAGGCGCAGCTTGCTTGCGCTCCGGTCGACGCGGAATACGGACACGTGCGACCAGTCGAAAATGGCGACAAGCTGTCTCGCAAGCTCCGAGCAGGCATCCGTCACGTTCTTTCTTCGGTTCAAAGCCTTGAGCAGCTCCAGTCGTTGCCGCATGAGCTCGTTCTCGCGGTCCTCGTAGGCCTGAAGCACGACCGCGCTTACGGGAGCGGACATGAGGAGCTGTTCTTGTTCCTTGCTGAAGCCATTGAGCTCACGGCTCATCAGGGTGATCGAACAAACCGTCTTTCCGTCGCGGTGAACGTCCCGTCGCAACACACTCTTGATGCCGGCCTGAAACAGCTCCTGCACGGCGGGGTCGCTCTTGAAGGGCGCCCATACCAGGTCCTCCATGAACTTCTCGAGGTCAGGAATAATGTTGGAACCCGTGGCATACCAGTGTTTCATGCCATCGGTGAGCGCCCACCAGCGCTTGTAAACCTGCGCTGGGCCGAGCGGCACCGAGGAGTAGAACAGCTTCACGTGATTCATGTCGCTGCTCATGCGGGAGATCGACATCCGCTCGAACGGAATCACACGCTTCAGGACTGCAGCGAGAGCATCGAGCAATTCCTCGGGTTTCTGGCCCGGGCGATTAAGCTGGCGGATGGCGTCGGTGAGCTCCTGCTCCTCGAGACTGCGGAGCAGCCCCAGCCCAATCACGACATGGCCGTGTTCGTCTGTGATAGGCAGCCCGGTGATCTGAACCGGAATCTCCCGGGCGTCTGACAACCGTCGAGCGATGGCGCGATAGTTACCAATAAAGCCAGCGCGGCGCCGTTCGATTTCCTTATCGACCAACTTCTTGGACTTATCGTCAACGAATATCAGGTCGATGGAAAGGTCGAAATAATTCGCCGGGACTCCCAGCAGGCGGATAGCTGCCGGATTCGCATAGTGGATATGGCGCTCCATATCGATTTCGACGATAGGGAGTGACGACGCTTCGAGGACTTCCCGACGCAGCCCCAGGGCGTGCAGGTTCCGAACGCTCGTCTCGTCTACGTCTAGTGCGTCGCGCCCAGCGATCGACATGGGCTGGGGGATTGTCGGAGTTGGCATAGTGACCTCGCCCGAAGTTTCGCCCGTTATGTAGACTGAATCGGCTGTAAAAATTGTAGCTCACATTTGACAACGAGGAGGAGTCCTTGTGTGTCCAGTTTGCGTTCTTCAGAATCTGCAGTATTCACACCCTCACGCCCGTGCCACTCTTCGTAACTAACGGGTGCTACTAGGGCGCAGCAGAGTAGCTCATTTGTAAGCTACAATTATTGCATACTCCGGCAGAACGGTCAGGGTGAAATGGACGCCAATAAACTCAAAGCTCTCCAACAGAAATACGCTGGTACGAAGGGCGGAGACATTTTCCACCCGCCTTTTGCGGCGGTCGCAGCTCAGGTGTTTTCCAACGCCGATCAGCGAAAGTGGCCGTTTGCGGGCGCCGCGACCTTTCTCGGCTTGCCTTACCGGCCGGAGCTGGCTGCAGCCGCGGATTTCGGTGGTCTGGATGTGGCGCTCATGGGTGTGCCGATGGATCTTGGCGTCACCAACCGCGCCGGGGCGCGGCTCGGTCCGCGCGCGGTGCGGGCAGTGGAGAGGATTGGCCCCTATGAACACGCGCTGGGCATCGCGCCATTGTTACGTGTGCATGCTGCGGACGTTGGCGACGTGCCGATGCAAAGTCGCTTCAGTCTCGAAGAGTGTCATGCCGATATCGAAGCATTCTTCGAAAAGATTCGTGCGGCCGGAGTGATCCCACTGTCGGTGGGTGGTGACCATTCGATTACCTATCCGATTCTCAAAGCGCTGGGTAAGGATCGACCGGTTGGCATGGTTCATATCGACGCGCATTGCGATACCGGCGGGACGTTCGAGGGTTCTAAGTTTCATCACGGCGGCCCATTCCGCCAGGCCGTCCTGGACGGAGTACTGGACCCGGAGCGGTCGATCCAGATTGGAATCCACGGCGGTGCGGAGTATCTGTGGGAGTTCTCTATCGACAGCGGTATGACCGTCTTGCACATGGAGGACGTGGCCGAAATGGGTGTATCGGCGGTCATCGAAAGAGCACGTACAGTGATCGGCGACGGGCCGACCTACGTCACGTTTGATATAGATGGCATTGACCCAGGTTTCGCGCCAGGCACGGGCACGCCGGAAGTTGGAGGGTTGACGCCGCGCGAAGTGCTGGCGATTCTGCGTGGCATCGCCGGCGCACACATCATCGGGGGCGATGTGATGGAGGTCGCACCTCAATACGATGCCACGACCAACACAGCACAGGTCGCAGCTCAAATGCTGTTCACCGAACTATGCCTGGTCGCCCTCGACCCCAGGTTTCGGTCACGCAAGAAAGACGTTCCAGCATCCGGCACTTGACGGCCACCAATCTGGACTGTACAGTCCAGATCATGGCTCGTCCTAAGGAATTTGATCCGCGCGTCGCCCTGTCGGCGGCGGTGCAGGTATTCTGGCGCAATGGTTACGAAAAGACGTCGCTGGACGACCTCATGGCTGCGATGCAAGTCGGCCGCCAGAGCCTTTACGACACGTTCGGCGACAAGCGTGAGCTGTACCTGAGCGCGCTCGAAGCGTACCGGGATTCGACTCAAGCCGCGATGCGACGCCTCTTTGCCTCGGGCCATTCCTTGCGCGATTGCTTTGCGGCGCTGCTGTTCGGCATCGTCAACGAGTCGCGCGCGGACCATCATCAGGGGTGCCTCTTGCTGAGCGCGAACCTCGAGCGCAATCTCGATGACAAGCAGATCGCCCGTCTGGTCAAGACAAACCAGGCCGAGGTCGAAGCCATCTTCGAGAATGCGTTGCGCAAGGCTCAGCGATCCGGTGAGCTCGCGCCGGACAAGGACGCTGGCGCGCTCGCAAGATTCTTTCTCGCCACGATTCAAGGCATGAGGTCGACCGCGCGCGCCAGCTCCAATCGCGCCGCCCTCGAGCAGGTGGCTCGCGTCGCGCTGTCGACCCTGGATTGATTTTTTGTGACTATTCTGGACTGCCTAGTCTATTTAATGCCGGACCGATCCGCCAACCCTGAGGAGCCTGTCATGCATCGCATTCTTCGTTGCCTTCGCGCTTGGTCTTTGCTCGCGCTCTGCGGTCTCGCTGTGCTGATCGGTGCTGCGCCCGTGCGCGCGGCCGACTTCGGATCCGGATTCAAGACGCACTCGGTCGCCGTCGACGGCGGCACCGTGAGCGTGACTGTGGGCGGCAGCGGCCCGCCGGTCGTTCTGCTCCACGGCTACGCCGAGACTTCGCGCATGTGGAAACCGCTGGCGAAGGTGCTGGCGCCACGCTTCACGGTGATCGCGCCCGATTTGCCGGGCATCGGCGATTCTGCGATACCAAAGACAGGCCTGGACATGAAGACCTCGGCCGAGCGCGTCCACGCCGCGGTGCGCTCTCTCGGATTCGAGAAAGTGCGCGTCGTGGGCCACGACATTGGGCTGATGGTCGCGTATGCCTACGCCGCGATGTATTCACCGGAAGTCGAGAAGCTCGCGCTCATGGATGCGTTCCTGCCGGGCGTCGGCGGCTGGGAGGCGGTCTACAACAGTCCCGGCATCTGGCATTTCCGCTTTTACGGCGCGACGCCGGAAGCGCTGGTGAAGGGTCGCGAACGCATCTACTTCGAGCACTTCTGGAACAACTTCGCGGCCGACAAGACCCGCTCGATTCCCGAGGCGGACCGGCGCGCGTACACGCAGGCCTACGCGCGCCCGGGCCGGATGGCCGCCGGCTTTGCGTATTTCGCGTCGTTCCCGAAGACAGCGACGGATTTTGTCGAACTGGCCAAGACGAGGCTCGCCATCCCTGTCCTCTCGATCGGCGGGGACAAATCGTTGGGTGACGCGCTCGGCGCACAAACGAAGCTCATCGCATCGGACGCGACGGTGGTCGTCCTCAAGGACACCGGCCACTGGATTCTGGAAGAGCGTCCGGACGAGACCATCACGGAGCTCACACGCTTCCTGCAGTGAGCCTGGACAGCCTCGGAAACTGCGTCGGGCGTCGGGAGCGGTCGCTGGATCAGCGCACCGTCCCGACGAAAGGGCGTCCTACTTGCCCTCTGCGTTTCCGGCAAGGCTCTTGCCAACGAGCTCTTCCGCTTCTTCTACCCAACCGCCGCCCATTGCCTTGTACAAATTCGCGTACGACTGGAAGAGCTGGGACTGCGTCGCGACGTACGCGAGTTGGGCGTTGAACAGCGATTGTTCGGCGTTCGCCACTTCCAGATAGATGGTCGCGCCTTCCCGGTAGCGAAGGTCGGCCAGGTCGCGGAAGCGCCGCAGCGCCTCGACGTTCTTCGCCTGCTCCTCGCGTACCTGCCCGAACTTCGTCCGATCGATCAGCGCGTTCTCCACGTCCTGGAAAGCGCTGATGATCGACTTTTCGTAGGTGTAGAGGGCCTGTCGTTGCAGCGCTTCGGCCTGCGCCACCTGACCGCGGATCCGGCCGGCGTTGAAGATCGGTTGCAGCACGCCCGCCCCGAACGACCAGACTCTGGACGGGCCTTTGAACAGATCCGAGAGCTGCGCGCTTTCCAGGCCGAGTAGCGCGGTGAGGCTGATATCGGGAAAGTACGCGGCCCTGGCCACGCCGATATTGGCGTTGGCGGCGATGAGGTTCTGCTCGGCCTGACGGATGTCGGGCCGGCGCTCGAGCAGCGATGCCGGCAATCCGTCCGGCACCGCCGGGAAGAGCAGCGCATCGATGTCCCGCCCCCGCGCGATCGAGCCGGGATTGCGACCGAGGAGCACGCTGATGAAGTTCTCCTGCTGCGCGATCTCACGCTCGAGCTCGGGCACGCGGGCCACGGCGTCGCGGTATTGCGATTCAGCTTGCAGGTAGTCGCTCTGGGGAACGGCGCCCTCCTCGAAACGCACCCGCTGCAGGCGCGCCGCTTCGCCGAGACTCCGCGACGTGTACTGCGCGATTTCGAGCTGCCTGTCCAGCGCGCGCAGCTGGATGTAGCCGCTGGCGACCGTAGCGACGACCGTCAGCACCACAGTGCCCTTGCCTTGCTGACTGGCGAGCAGGCTGGCGCGGGCCGACTCCGTCGCGCGGCGCAGCCTTCCCCAGATGTCCAGTTCGAAGCTTGCCGAGAGATTCACGGCGTAATCATTGACCGTCCGGCCACCGGGCAACGGACCGTTCGCGCTCGAGCGCTCACGCGCCGCCGAGACGCCACCGTTGACCTGAGGGAATTGCGCGGAGCGCGCGATGCCGTATTGAGCAAAAGCCTGATCCACGTTGGCGGTCGCGATCTCGAGGTCCTTGTTGTTTGCGAGCGCAGTCCGTACCAGATCAGACAGGACCGGGTCCTGAAACTGATCCCACCAGGCGATGTTGGAGATCCGGGATGCTTCGGTGGCTCCGAGGCGCCAGGCGGCAGGGACCTCGACCTCGGGGCGCCGGTAGTCCGGACCGACCATGCAGGCAGACAAGGGCACTGCGAGCAACAACCCGAGCGCGCAATTGCGCACGCTCGATGCGTTCAGTGTTGAATTGAGCATGCTCGACCTTTGACGCTAGTCTCCGCGCGCGGGCGATGGAGGTGGACTCGTTCCTGCTTCGCCGCCCGCTGCGAGTGCGGCAGCGTCTGGGCGCTTGAACGGCCACTGACGCTCGCTCACGCGCTGAAGCATCACGTAGAACACTGGAGTGTAGAACACGCCGACCAGGGTGGCGACGAGCAAGCCGAACACGACCGCCGTGCCCAGTGCCTCCCGCGCTCCGGCGCCCGCGCCTGCGGCAATCGCGAGTGGCACCGTGCCCAGGATGAAGGCGAAGGAGGTCATCAGGATCGGGCGCAGCCTGAGCTTGGCGCCGTCCAGCGCTGCTTGTTCGATGGCTTCGCCCTGCTCGCGCTTGAGCTTGGCGAACTCGACGATGAGGATCGCGTTCTTGGCGACCAGGCCGACCAGCATGATCAGCCCGATCTGGGTGTAGACGTTGTTGTCGAAACTTCGCAAGAACAGGCCCAGGAACGCGCCGAACACGCCGAAGGGAACCACCAGCAGGATTGCCACCGGCATCGCCCAGCTCTCGTAGAGCGCGGCCAGCACCAGGATGACGAACAGCAGCGACACCGCGAAGATGTATCCGGTCTGGCCCCCGGTCTTCTTTTCCTGGTAGGTGGCCTCGCTCCACTCGTACGCGAAGCCTGTGGGCAGCGCGCGGGCGAGCTCCTCCATGGCAGCGATGGCCTGGCCGGAACTGTAGCCCGGCGCATTCGTGCCGTTGATGGTGGCCGCGCTATAGACGTTGTAACGCTCGAAATACTGCGGACCGTTGAGCGGCCGGCTGCTCACCAGCGTCGAGAGCGGCACCATGGTCCCGTTGTCGCTGCGTACGTAGAAGCGGTTGACGTCGTCGGGCCGTCCGCGCTGCGCGCCCTCCGCCTGAGCCTGAACCCGGTAGGTGCGTCCGAAGAGATTGAAGTCGTTGACGTAGTAACTGCCCAGGAAGGTCTGCAGCGCGAAGAACACGTCGCTCAGCTGGATGCCCAGCGATTTGACTTTGTCGCGGTCGACCTCGAACTCGATCTGGGGAATGCGCGGATCGAAGCCGCTGTACACGAACCCGATCTCGGGACGCTTGCGCGCTTCGGCGAGAAGGTTCTGCAAGACCTGCGACAACTGCGCGGTGTCCGCGCCGCCGCGGTTCTGCAGCACGAAGGTGAAGCCGCCGGCAGTGCTCAACCCCCGGATGGGCGGCGGGTTGAGGACGAGCACTTGCGCGTCCTTGATTTGCACGTTGAGCCGTCCCATCAAGGTGCGCACGAGGCTGTCGACCGCCTCGGAACGCGCCTTGCGTTGATCCCAGGGCTTGAGCCGGATGAAGGCGGTCCCATTGTAGGAAACCGCCTGGCCGGTCAGTAGATTGAAACCGCTGATGTAGACGACGCCATCGACACCCGGCACCTCGCGCGCGATACGGGTGAGCGCCGACATCGCTGCGTTGGTACGCTCCAGCGCCGCAGCGGGAGGGAGGCTCACCACTGCGAGCACGTAGCCCTGGTCCTCCGGTGGGACGAGTCCGGTCGGGCGATTGGAAATCAATCCCCAAACCGCAATCAGCAAGACGCCGAAAGTCAGCGTGACGATGACGGCGTGACGCTCCATGACCGACACGCTCTTGACGTACCCGTTGCGCGAGCGCTCGAAAAGGCCGTTGAACTTCGCGAAGAACCAGCCAAGCGGCCCGTGGCGCGGATGGGCGGCTTCCACGGGCTGCAGCAGCAACGCGCACATGGCCGGAGTGAAAGTCAGCGCGCAGATGGCAGACAGGATCACCGACACGGCAAGGGTCAGGGCGAACTGCTTGTAGAGCTGCCCGGTGAGTCCGCCGAGAAAAGCCACCGGCACGAAGACCGCCGCCAGTACCAGTGCAATCGCGATCACCGGCCCGCCCACATCGGCCATCGCCGACTTCGCGGCTTCCATCGGCGACATGTTTCCGGCGTCCAGACGCTGTTGCACGGCTTCCACCACAACGATCGCGTCATCGACGACGATGCCGATGGCGAGCACCAACCCGAACAGCGTGAGCGTGTTGATGGAAAAGCCCAGCGCGGCGAACGCTCCGAAGGTGCCGATGAGAGAAATGGGCACGACCAGGACCGGGATCAACGTCGCGCGCCAGCTCTGCAGGAACAAGTAGACGACGAATACGACCAGCGCGAAGGCGATAAGCAGAGTCTTGATCACCTCTTTCAGAGACTCGGTGACGAAGGGCGTCGTGCTGTAGGGAATCGAGTACACCATGCCCGGCGGAAAGTGCGGTGCCTGCGCTTCCATCACCTGCTTGATCTGCTTGGCGACGTCGAGCGCATTGGCATCGGGCTGCAGGAAGATCCCGATCAGCGCGGCGGGAATGTCGTCTTCGGCACCGCTGATCGAGTAGTCGGCGGCGGCGAGCTCGACGCGGGCGACGTCCCTGAGGCGCACCACCTGGCCGTTTCCGGCTTCCCGGATAACGATGTTCTCGAATTCGGAGGCAGCGGCCAGACGTCCCTTGACGAACACCGTGTACTGCATCTGCTGACCCTGGGGGGCGGGAGGCAGACCCAGGCCGCCGGATGGCGCGACGACGTTCTGCTCGCGGATCACGTTCGCGATGTCGGAGGCGGTGACGCCCAGCCGGGCCATGCGCTCCGGGTTGAGCCAGATACGCATGCTGTAGTCGCGCGCGCCGAAGATGCGAACCTGGCCGACGCCGGTCACCCGGCCCAGCGCGTCGTACAGGTTGAGCAGCGCATAGTTGCTCAGGAATACGGCGTCGTAGCGCCGCTCCGGCGACGTGAGCGAAATAACTTCGAGAAAGTCGGTGGTCGACTTGCGTACGGTGATGCCGTTGCGGATGACGTCTGCGGGAAGCTGGCTCTGCGCGATCGCTACGCGGTTCTGGACTTCGATCGCATCGATGTTCTTGTCGGTGCCGATGTCGAACGTCACGGTCAGGCTGTAGGAGCCGTCGTTGCCGCTCTTCGAGCTCATGTACAGCATGTCCTGCGAGCCGTTGACCTGCTGCTCGATGGAGGCGGCCACCGACTGCGATACGACGTCCGCATTGGCGCCGGGAAAGCTGGTCGTCACCGTGACCTGGGGCGGAACGACCTGTGGGTACTGCGCGATCGGAAGGCTGACGGCAGCGAGTGCGCCCACCAGGATCATGACGAGCGCAATGACGGTGGAGAAGACCGGACGCTCGATGAAGAAATTGAACATGACTCGACCCTGGATGATTTACGCGATCTGCTCTGCAAGCAGGATCGATGGCGGAAACACGCCCGGTTCAGCCTTTCTTTTTCGGTGTCGCAGGCGGAGGGCCGGTACCGGGATGGCTGTCGACGACTGCAGTCACGACCGGTTTCACCGGCGCGCCGGGTCGAATCTTGCCGATCCCCTCGATTACGACTCGGTCACCGGGTTTGAGGCCGGTGTCGACGACCCAGTCGTTTCCGAGGCGGTAGCTGGCCACGATTTGCCGGGTCTCTGCTTTGCTCTCGGCGTCGACCACGTAAACGGACTTCAGTCCCTGGAGCTCCTGGACCGCCTGTTGCGGAACGCGGATCGCGCTCGGATTTTCGAATGCGGCGACGATGACGCGCACGAACAATCCCGGGCGCAAGACACGATCGGGATTGGGCACGGAGACCCGCACCTGCAACGTTCCGCTCTTCTGATCGATCGTGGCGTCGATGAAGTTGAGCTTCCCTGGGAAGGTATAGTCGGTGCCGTCGGCAAGCCGGATATGAAAAGGCGGTGCCAGATCGGGCCGGTCTCCCGGCGGGCGTTTCAGCGTTTTCTGCAGCTCCAGGAATCTATCCTCGCTGATGCTGAAGTTCACCCACATCGGGTCGCTCGAGTAGAGCGTCGTGAGCAGCGTCTGCTGGGCAGTGATCAACGAACCGGACTTGACCTGCGAGCTGCTCATGAAGCCGTCGCGCGAGGCGCGGATCGTGGCGAATTCCAGGTTCAGCTCCACATTGCGCAGAAGCGCTCGCTGGGCCTCGACCAGCGCGGTACTGGAACGCTCCTGCGCCACCGCGGTGTCATAGTCCTGCTGGCTGACCGCCTTTTGCGCGATCAGGCGGGAGTTCCGCGCCAGATTCTGCTTGGCGTTGACCAGATTCGCCTCGGCCTGGGCCAGGCTCGCTTTGGCCTGCGCGAGTTGCGCCTGGAAAGGCCGCTGATCGATGACATAGAGCACGTCGCCCTTCTTGACGCGTGCGCCGTCGGCAAACGCCTGACGCTCGAGCAACCCGGTAACCTGGCTGCGGATTTCGATCGTGTCCGGCGCCTGCGTCTGCGCCACATACTCGTTGTAAACCGTCACCGGGCCCGGCTTGACCTCGATCACGGATACCTCGGGCGGAGGTGGCGCTTGGGGTTGCGCATTGCCTTTGCAGCCGCTCAAAGCGACGGATGCGAGGCCGAGCACGAGCGCCCATCCCCCAACCCTTCCCAGTCCGTAGGTGTTTGTCATGCGATCGGTCCCTTCGAAGGCGCGACGAGACGCTCCAAGCCGGTCTCCATGATCCGCAGTTTCGGCCGTGTCGGCAACCCGTGCATGTCGGGAGCCGACCGCACCGTGTCAACGGACACAGATCACGCACCGGTAACGGCGAATTGAGCGCCTGCTGCGGCGCGCAGGATATGTTTGCTCTGATACAGCGCCGGGCGAGACCGCCGAATGGCTGCCTCGCTAGCTCGCCAGGACCTTCCATACGACACTGGGTAAGAGGCGGCGGGCCGGCTCGCTCCGCCATAGTTCCCTGTCTGCCGAATACAGGCCGCCGCCCACAACAGCGAACACGGCGATCATTGCGGCCCAAAACACGCCGAATTCGTAACCCCCGTCCGGCAAGGCCCATACGTAACCGATCTTGAAATGTCCGCCCCACAGCATCGACAACAGCAAGTACACCGATCCGAGCAAGGCAACGGGGCGCGTGAAGAGTCCCAAGGTGAGCCCGACGGCGCAAATGAGCTCGACCGATCCAGCGAGCACCACCTGTGCGGCGGGCATGTGAAGCCCCAGGCTTTCGAAATAGAGCGTGTAGATCTCGAATTGATAGGGCCCGCCGAGGATGTGACTCCCGAAGTGAGGCACGAACATCAAGCCGACATAGACTCTGATGAATGTCAGTGCCGAAGCATTGAGTGACGATTCCCGCGAGTCCGCCGATGCCGCGACAGATGCGGCCCGCAGGATAAATTGCACGAACACAAGAGCGCCCAGGAACCAACCCAGAAGCTCAAAGCCCGGCACGCCCGGACCCGTCGCGACCAGCAGGTCAAGATCCTGAGGGCTCAAACCGGCGATGCTGGCCGGAGGGTTCAAACGCAGAATGCTGAACAAGCGCGAAACCACGGCAGTGGCCAGCGCCAACGCCGCAATAGCCGTGAACGAGCCACGCTGCTGCCAAAGAGCGGATATCAGGAGCAGCGCCATCCAGATCGATGTCGAAGCGGCAAACCACGCGGTGACAGGTTGGCCGAGGACGACGCTAAAGCCCCACGCGATCATGATGATCGCGACGGCCAAGGTCACACGACTGAGCCCGCGCGCATAGTTATCGACACCCATTGCATTTCTCCCTCACGATGGAAATATCCTCACGCCTGTCTTGCCGTGCATCGATCGCACCCCGGGCGCTGCCGCAGGACCATGCGAACGTCAGGCCGCTGAACCGGGCAGCCCGGTGACCGTCGGCGGACCACGTTTCACAACCGGCGTAGCGCTTCGATTGGAGAGAGCCCAGCGCGCGATTTCGTCCTTTCGCGCAAACCATACGTCGGGCTTCGACCGCGCGTAAGTCAGAAATCGGTCGAGACTCCGCACCCGATTGGCATGGCCGGAAGTTCGGTCATGCAGGCTGACGACCATCATGCGGCGGCGATGGGCCCCTTCTTCGTAGAGCTGGTCGAACTCATCGCGCAGCGCTTGCTCATAGCCTGCAGGATTCCAGCCATCAAACGGGAACGAGACAATGTCATTCATATGGAAGGTGTAGGGGACGGTCATGAAGTCCCCGCCTTTCAGCGGCACGATGAACGGTTCATCGCGGCTCGGCTCGTCGATGTGGTAGATGAAGCCGAGGCTCTGCAACGTGTCCAAAGTCCTCGGCGAATTGCGCATCCAGTAGGCATTCCATCCGACCGGATGCTGATCGGTCGCCTTCACAATACTTGCGACGCAGTCCGAGATGAAGCGCCGTTCGGCGTCTGCGTCCAGGCCATAGCTGTTTTCCCATGTGCGTCCATGCGCGGCCGCTTCATGCCCGCGTCGCACGATCTCACGCGCAAGGTCTGGCATCTTCTCGACGGCTTGGCCGACCATGAAGGAAGAGACCTTCATTCGATGTTTGTCGAACAGATCAAGAAGCCGGGGAATGCCCTCGTAGACGCCGTATTGAAAGAAGGCGTTCGTCGGCAAATCGGGAAGACCTTGCTGAATGGGATCCGGAATGACACCCCCCGCTCCATAGATTGGTTGCCCGCCGGCCTCAAACATGAGTGAGAAGCTCACAGCCAGGCGCGCGCCGTTCGGCCAGAAATCAGATCCGGCGCGGTCGGATGCTTTGACGGATGGCGTCGCGGCGCGGGCGCCGCCGGTCAGACCAACGGCACCGGAAGCGGCCGCGAGTGCGACGTTCGCGCCGACGGCCTGAAGAGCCTCTCGTCGATTGAATTGCGAAGACTTCCTTGCAGGATTGATCATTGCTTGCTTCGTCGACTGCACGCAGTCTGAGTCTTGTTTATTCGGTAGACTATCCCGATTCGGGTGGAGGGAATCTCCACCCAATGGAAAGTATCAGGAGGTCTTCATGCTCGATGACATGAACGAACTGCGGACTTTCGTCAGTGTCGTCGCAGCGCGAAGCCTTTCCGCAGCCGCGCGGGACATGGACTTGGCGCTCAGCGTCGTCAGCAAGCGTCTCGCGGCGCTGGAGCGCCGAACCGGGATCCGCTTGATCGCGCGCAGCACCCGCCGCTTCGCACCCACGGAAGAAGGGATGGCTCTTTACGAAAGAGCTCAGCGCATCCTGGCAGAGGTGGACCAGGCTGAGGCGGCACTGACGAGTGGCCAGGTCGAACCGCAGGGTTTGCTGCGGGTAAGTGCGCCGGTGGCGTTCGGCCGTCTCCATGTCGGTCCGGTCTGTGGAGACCTTGTTCGCGCGCATCCGATGCTGTCGATCGACCTCGTGTTGACGGATCGGCTGGTCGACTTGATTGAAGAGGGGATAGATGTCGTCGTCCGGATCGGGCCGCCGAAGGATTCGCAACTGGTCATGCGGAAGTTGATCGACGACTACCGAGTCGTCGTCGGTGCGCCCGAATACCTCCAACGTCGCGGCACGCCCGCGACACCGGCAGACCTGGAGGCTCATGACTGCGTGCATTACCGAGGAGTAGGAACGCACTGGCGGCTGGTAAGCCTCGCCGGGGAAGCGGTCGAAGTGCGAGCCGATTCGCGCCTGCGGAGCAACAGCGGTGAGGCCGCCCTCGATTGGGCGCTTGCGGGCTGCGGCCTGGTCATGAATTCCTGGGTCGACGTGAAGGACTACCTGTACTCGAGACGACTCGTCCACGTTTTGCAAAAATGGCGCAGCGAGCCAGCGCCGGTCTGCGCACTCTTCCCATCGAGCCGCCAGCTCTCGCCCCGCGTGCGCGTGTTTATCGACGCCATGGTTGATTCGCTCGTTCGGCGCGCCGGCTGACCCACGGCCGCGTCGTAGGGCCGGCACCGACCGGCCGCTTCCTAGCGAACCGTTTCTACCGTTGCGGTAAAAACGTATCCCGCTCCTCGTTCGGTGCGGATCAACTCGGTCTGCGATCCCTTGGGCTCGATCTTCCGGCGAAGACGGCCTACTTGCACATCGACCGACCGGTCGTACACCTCATCGTTGTGGAGACGCGACGAGTCGAGCAATTGCTCTCGCGATAGGACGCGCTGGGGAGCAGCCAGAAACGCCACCAGAAGATTGAACTCGCTGTTCGTGATCGGAACCGGCTCGCCCTCCGGCGACGTGAGGCGGCGCAACCGCACGTTCAGCTCCCAACCCGCGAAGCGATACGCCCGGATCCTGGCCAGGCCGTCCGCCACGGTTTCGTGCGTGCGCGAGCGTCGCAGCAGCGCGCGGATCCGCGCGAGCAGCTCGCGCGGCGAAAACGGCTTCGTCAAGTAGTCGTCCGCGCCGAGCTCCAGTCCCATCACCCGGTCGGCTTCTTCCTTGCGACCCGTCAGGATGATGATCGGAATGTCCGATTCGGCGCGCAGCTTGCGAGCGATTTGCATGCCGTCCTCGCCCGGCATCTTCAAATCGAGGATGAGCAAGTCGATCGTATGACGCTCCATGACGTCGGCGATTGCCAGGCCGTTCGCCAGCGCGGTGACTAGTATGTCGTTATCACCGAGATAGTCGGCAATCATCTGCCGCACCGACGGGTCGTCGTCGATCGCCAAGACATGAATGGGCGCAGGCGTCACTCCCATCGCAGGGCTCGTTTCCACGGGTTGGGGAACTATAGCCAGCATTGTGCCCTGACACTGGCCCGCCGGCGCGACCAGGATTTGTCACTTCGGTGCGGCAATGTGTCAGTTGTCATCCAGCACGCCCGCGGCCGGCATATTGCCGTACCGCCACGCGAATCGAATGTGCGTTGGGCGGTACCCATGGCAGACGCTACGGGCGCGCACGCCTCAAGGAAGCTCGTGAGCTCACAGGGTTACATCGTCATCGTCGAACCTGACGACCTTATACGGGAGTTGCTCGAGCGTTGGCTCGGCGAAGCGGGCTATGGCGTAATATTGTCCGCAAAGGACCATTGCCAGGCTGTGGTCAAGCCGCGCCTCGTCATCGCCGATGTTTCAAGCCCGGATAGCGCCGCGGCTGCCATTGCCGCACTCCAAGCCGCGTATTCTGCGCCTATCCTGGCTTTGTCCGCGCGGTTTCGGCGGGGGCTGGGCGGTTCCGAGGAAGCGGCCCGCCGTCTCGATGTGTGCAAGGTTTTGCCGAAGCCTTTCACCCGCGAAGAGCTGCTCGGCGCTGTGAGCGAATCGATTGAGCGTTCGTAACGATGGAGCAATGCCGGGTTTCCGATTTCATTACCTGTACGGATCGAACTCGACGCCAACCGAAGACTGACGGCACATGGTCGAGATCTTTCGCTGTTCTCCTTCGAGGATTGCATCACCCGCGACGACCTGTTGGCCGCCGTGCACGAGTCGCTCGATCGAGGCTGCCGGGTGACCGCGCGCGACCGCGTCGAGCGAGCTGTGCAGCATCGTTTCATGGCGAAGCTGGAAGGATCGACCGCGTTGCGGTATGCGCTGGCCCCTGTTTGTGTCGCAGTCGCGGCATTGCTCCACCTTTCGCACATCGGACCCTTTCTTCATCCAACCGGGCTGTTCCTGGCCGGCATCGTCGCGGCGGCATGGTTCGGCGGCGCGGGCCCGGGATTCCTCTCCGCGCTGCTCGCCACGTTCGTACTGCCTCAGCTGATAGCCATGAGCTATCCGTTGGTCGCGGGTTTCTTCGACCTGCCCCGCTTTCTTGCGTTCGCATTGACAGGCGTGGCTGTTGGCTGGGGCACCACTTTCCGGAGGCGGGCCGAGAAAGCCTTGCGCCGGAGCGAACTGGAGCTTCGCACGGCCCGTGACGAGCTCGAAATGAGGGTCGCGCAGCGCACCGCCGACCTGAGGTTCTCGGAGGAGCGTTACGCACGCGCGATGCACGCGTCGAACGACGGTCTCTGGGAGTGGAATCCGATGACCGACGAGCTGTTCGTCTCGCCGCGCACCAAGCAACTCCTCGGTGTTCCGAACGACGTGGAAGTCAGCAAGCGCGTCGATTTGAAGGCGCATGGCCGCTTCCATCCGGAAGACCGGCGACGCATCGGCGATACGTTCAGGGCCTGCTTGGCCCCGGGGGCCGGCGGGCTCGATATCGAGTATCGCGTCATCGATCCGGGCGGCGCGGTGCGCTGGGTACGCGTGCGGGGACGCCTGTTCCCCGGTTCGCTGGGCCAGCCGATGCTGCTCACCGGCTCGCTGACCGACATCACCGAGCGCAAGTGCGCTCAGGCGGCTTTGTTGCTGTCCGAGGAACGATATGCCCGCGCGATGGACGCCGCGGACGAAGGGCACTGGGAATGGAACATGGTGACCGACGAAATGTTTCTCTCGCAGCGTATGAAGGAGATATTGGGTTTCGCGTCCGACGCGCAATTCGCAAGGCGCGCCGACTTTTTCGCCCGGCAGCCGATTCATCCCGACGACCGTCAACGCGTGAACGATGCCCGTGAGGCAAGCCTTTCCGGCACGGCGCCGCGTTACGAGATCGAATACCGGGTCATTCCCCGTCCCGGTGAGCTGCGCTGGGTGCGGTCGCGAGGGAAGGTGTTTCGCGACGCTCGGGGCTGTCCTGTGCGCATTACCGGGTCATTCACCGACATCACCGAAAGAAAACTGGCAAACGAGGCTCTGCGACGAAGCGAGGAGCGTTTCGCACTGGCCGTTGCCGGATCCACTGACGGCATCTGGGATTGGGATATCCAGAGTGACGAGATGTTTTTCTCCGAACGCGCGCAGACGCTCTACGGACTCGAGCCGGGTGGGACCATACGCCATCGTGCCGAATGGCGCCGCATGATCGCGTTTCACCCGGAGGACACGCAGCCCCAGCTGACCGCGGTTGAGGACTATCTGGCGGGCCGGTCGCCAGCCTACGATGGCGAATGGCGTGTACGCCACGCCGACGGCAGTTATCGGTGGGTCCGGATCCGCGGCCTGTGCGTGCGCGACGAAAGTGGCCGCCCCACGCGGCTGGCCGGTTCGGTCAGCGATATCGATGCGCAGAAGTGTGCCGAGGCCGCGTTGCGGGTTTCCGAACAGCGCTACGCGCTGGCGATGGAGGCTTCCGGCGAAGGCCACTGGGACTGGAACGTTGCCGTCGACGAGTTCTACGCCGACCCGCAGATGCTCGCGCTGTACGGATTTCCTCCCGGAACGACTTTTGCAGGACGGTCCGATTTCCTGGCGCGGCTCCCCTTGCATCCGGAGGACCGTCCGAAGTGGGAGGCGGCGGCCGCTGCCCACTTCGCGGGCACGATGGCACGCATCGACATGGAGATCCGCATCTTGCGGCACGGTGAAACGCGGTGGATCCATTTGACCGGCCTGGTCTCGCGCGACGCTGCCGGCAAGCCGACGCGCTGGACGGGCTCGGTTGCTGACGTCACGGATCGTAGGGCGGCCGAGGACGCGCTGCGTTTGTCCGAACATCGGTACGCCCTCGCGATGGAGGCGACCGGGGACGGCCATTGGGACTGGAACATCCCGGCCGACAAGATGTACGTCTCTCCGTTGTTGCTCGACATGTGCGGGTTGCCCGCTGACATCACCTTTGCCAGCCGGTCCGAATGGGTCGAGCGATTTCCGTTCTATCCCGGGGAACGTACGAGGTACGCGCAAGCGGTCGCGGACCATTTTGCCGGCAAGACGGCACGGGTCGATATGGAAATCCGCATCGTCCCGCGCGGCGAAACGCGCTGGGTCCACATGACCGGTCGCTGCTCGCGCGACGCTTCTGGCACGCCAATCCGCTGGGCGGGCGCGGTGACCGACGTCACCGCGCGCAGGCGCGTTGACGAGGAATTGCGCGCGCGCCAGGACATGCTCGATCTCGCGCAGAAGGCCGCGCGCGCGGTGGCGTTCGAGTGGAAGATCGGCGCGGGCGAGGGCGAGAACCGCTGGTCGCCCGACCTCGAAGCGATGTACGGGCTGGCGCCGGGCTCCTACGACGGTACGTACGAGTCCTGGAAAAAGCTGGTGCATCCCGAAGACTGGCCCGCGGTGCGAGCGGCGATCAAGGCGGCGCAGGAGTCGGGCGGTGTCGCTGCCGAATACCGCGTCCTGCACAAACGCGGAACGATTCGCTGGTTGCAGGCGAAGGGAAAGATGTTCTTCGATCCCGACGGAAAGCCCGCGCGCATTGTGGGATTCATGCTCGATGTAACGGATCGTCATCTCGCCGAGGAAGAACTGCAGCGGATGGAGCACCAGCTCCGCCAGGCCCAGCGCCTCGAGGCAATGGGCACCCTCGCCGGCGGCATCGCGCACGACTTCAACAACCTTCTCGGAGCGATCCTGGGCTATGGTGAGATGGCGCTGCGGGACGCCCCCGCGGGAAGCCGGCTGCGCCGCGACCTGGACAGCATCCTGATTGCGGGCGAGCGCGGTCGGGCGCTGGTGGATCGAATCCTCGCCTTCAGCCGCAGCGGCGTCGGTGAGCGTGTCGCCGTGCACGTCGAGGAAGTCGTCCGCGAGACGCTCGGGCTGTTCGCGGCAAAAATGCCCGACGGTATCGCACTCGAGGATCGGTTGCGCGCGAGACGCGCGGCCGTCATGGGTGACGCAACGCAGATTCATCAGGTGCTGATGAATCTGGTGACGAACGCGGTGCAGGCCATGACTGCGGGGGGCACGTTGCGAGTGTCACTCGACCGCGCGAGCGTCCGTGTCCCACGCGTCGCGACAACGGGCACCGTCGCCGTGTCGGATTACGTAGTGTTGGAGGTCGCCGATACGGGAAGCGGCATCCCGCCGGAGGTCCTGGAGAGGATCTTCGATCCGTTCTTCACCACCAAGGAGGTCGGCGTGGGTACCGGCCTCGGTCTCTCTCTCGTGCACGGAATCGTAACGGGGCTCGGTGGTGCGATCGACGTCGTGACAACCGTCGGCGAGGGAAGCGTCTTCACGGTGTATCTGCCCCGTGCAGGCAATGTCATCGACATGCGCAAACCCAAGAAGCGCGCGCAACCCGAGACACGCCGCGGCGATCGCGAGCGCGTTCTGGTCGTGGATGACGAAGAGTCGCTCGTCAGGCTTGCGACCGAGACGTTGACGGAGCTTGAGTACACGGTCGTTGGTTTCACCGCGAGCGCGGCGGCGCTCGACGCATTCCTCGCCGATCCGAAGCAGTTTGATGCAGTGATCACCGACGAAAGCATGCCGGGCCTGTCCGGCTCGGAGTTGATTCGAAGAGTACGCCAGGTCCGGCCGACGATTCCGATCCTGCTCGTGAGCGGCTACCTAAGCGCTGAGGTCGTCCGGCGGGCTCGGGAAGCGGGTGCGGGCGAGGTCCTGAAGAAGCCGCTGTCCGCACGCGAACTCGCTGTGTGCCTCGAGCGGCTCTTGCACACAGCAAAAGGTCGGCCGGAGGACGTTGGCGTTTCCGCATCGGCGGATTCGGTGCCCAAAGGACGACGACGCACGACGGCAACACGCATGGGAACGAGGGCGGATGAATAGACCGGAATCGCTGCTCGACGAACTGCGTACTCAATACGAGGCGGCACGCCAATCGACGCACGAGCACGCCGATGTCGAGAGCTTCCAGGCGATCGACGCGCGGCTGCGCAAGGCATTTCGCTGGCTGGAGAAGGCGGTCACGTATCTCGATGGGCTCAAGCCCCCGATCGATCACCGCTTCGACCTGGGCCATGGCCTCGTGTTCGAGTCACCGCGATTCGGACACGGGTCCGTAGGACAGCACGAGCACCGCATCGTCGGATTCCCGGTGCTCGACGAAATCAACATTTATTACGAAATCTCGGCCTCCAAGCCGCTTGCCCTCGAGGTCGCGCCCGGGGGCGTCGCGTCCGCGGAAAAGGCCCTCGACGAGGCGGGGCTGCAGTACACCAGCAGACGGGTAGAAGATTCAGGCGGAATCGTGCGCAAGTGTTCGATTTCGGTTCCGCCCGCGATTCCGGCAGCGGTCTCGTTTCATGCCGACTATCAAACCGGGCTGGTCACGGTGGCGCTCGTCAACGTCGACCGACTGGAGCGTGTCACGCTGGAGTTCCACAGCAACGCGATCGAAGAGCCCGTCCTCGAAGATCTCGTGCGGCTTATCCTTGGCCGCGACTCGGCGTTCCTGCGCCGCGCGCCACTCGCAGGGCTGCATCCCCGACCGTCGGCCGCCGTGTAAGCGCGGTCGATCATGGATACATTAGGCACCCTGTTTGAGGACTATGGATTGCTGCTCGTGTTCGGAGCTGTATTCCTGGAACAAATCGGTCCGCCGATTCCATCAGGTCCGCTACTCATCGTCGCCGGAGCACTGGCCAACGAGGCGCGGGTATCCGCGTTGTCGATCGCTGGCATAGCGTGGATCGCGGGCATGGTCGGCAAGGTTGCTCTCTACGTCGTGGGCGGACGTTACGGCAGGCAGGCGATGAGCGCGTTGTGCCGGCTGGCGGTGACGCCAAATTCCAGCATAGGCAAGACCGACAGGCACTTCGAGCGCTGGGGCGCGGCGCTGTTGATTATCGCGGAGTTCATTCCGGGAGTCAGAACGCTCGCACCCTCGCTGGCCGGCGCGGAAAAACTCTCGCCAATGCCGTTTCTGCTCTATAGCGCGCTCGGTGCGGCGCTATGGACGGCGCTCTATCTGGGCATCGGGCTCGTGTTCAGCAAGCAGATCGATCGGGTTTTTGTCCTTGTCGAGCGGTCCGGGAAAGTCGCCATCGTAGTGATTGCGGTCGCAATTGCCGCGTACTTCGTCGTCAGATGGTGGAGGCGACGAAGCTCGGTCAAGGCCTCGGGTTAGGCTTGCAGGTAATCGGCTTGCGGGAGAGGCCGACGGCCGAAGCTTGCGCGATGCCGCATCCGCAATCGTTTTCTGTCGCCTGACACAAAGCGGGAGTCTCCGGACATGCGCGGGACGCGTGCTCGCCGAACACTGGTCCCAGCGACTTCTAGGAACCACAGGAGGCGACTGCATGAGCACGATCACGACCAAGGACGGGACGCAGATCTATTACAACGACTGGGGCGCCGGGCAGCCGGTGGTCTTCAGCCATGGCTGGCCGCTCTCCGCGGATGCCTTCGAGGATCAGATGTTCTTTCTGGCTTCCCGCGGCTATCGCTGCATCGCCCATGACCGCCGCGGCCACGGCCGCTCGAGCCAGCCCTGGAATGGCAATGACTTGAACACCTACGCCGACGACCTCGCGGCGCTGGTCGAGAAGCTGGACCTCAAGAACGCGATCCACGTCGGCCATTCCACAGGCGGCGGTGAGGTTGCCCGCTACATCGGCCGCCACGGCACCAAGCGCGTTGCCAAAGCCGTTCTGATCGGCGCGATCCCGCCGCTGATGCTGAAGACTCCTGCCAATCCCGGCGGCTTGCCGATCGAGGTGTTCGACCAGCTACGCGCCGGCGTTCAAGCCGACCGTTCGCAGTTCTGGAAGGATCTCAGCCTGCCGTTCTACGGCTACAACCGGCCGGGTGCCAAGATCTCGGAAGGCGTGCGCGAGTCGTTCTGGCTCCAGGGGATGATGGCCGGCTTCCCCGCCTCCTACTTTTGCATCAAGGCGTTTTCCGAGACGGACCTCACCGAGGATCTCAAGAAATTCAATGTGCCGACCCTGGTCCTGCATGGGGACGACGACCAGATCGTGCCGATCGCAGATTCTGCGCTGCTCTCTTCGAAGATCATCAAGAACGCCAAGCTGGTCGTCTACAAGGGCGCGCCGCACGGCATGTGCACGACGCTCAAGGACCAGGTTAACGAGGAGCTGCTCGCGTTCATCAAAGGGTGAGTCGACTATCGGCGAACGCTGCGCACCGGGCGGTCGATTCTGCAGCGAATGCTGCGCCACTTTTCAGGAGAGCTGATGAGCAAGACCGATTTCGTCACATCACAGAACGCTGCGCTCGTCCTGATCGATTTTCAACCGGCCATGTATCAGGGCGTCGAAAGTCACGACCGTCTCAGCGTCATGCACAACGTGCAGATCCTGGCGAAGAGCGCGCGGTTGTTCAAGCTGCCGACAGTGCTGTCCACGGTGGCGAAGGACTCGTTCG
>Ga0207646_10001744_pt1 | contig 26445 bp, 37 predicted proteins | sample KBSK5502metaG_FD_184343 | JGI IMG/M metagenome (GOLD analysis project Ga0207646, IMG submission 184343) | Corn, switchgrass and miscanthus rhizosphere microbial communities from Kellogg Biological Station, Michigan, USA - KBS K5-50-2 metaG... | ecosystem: Host-associated > Plants > Roots >...
GAGTCGCTGGACATCCCGGCCGGCATGGCCGACCTGATCAACCAGCATCGCCACGACCTGATCGAGGCGGTCGCCGACTTCGACGACGCGATCATGCACCTGTACCTCGAGGAGAAGGAGCCGACGGAGGCTCAGATCAACGCCGCCCTGCGCAGAGGCACGGTGGCGGGCATCCTCGTCCCGGTGCTGTGCGGCGCGGCACTGCGGAATCGGGGCGTCCAGCCGATTCTCGACGCGGTCGTCGACTACCTGCCTTCGCCCGCGGATGTGCCCGCCGTCGAAGGCACGGACCCGAAGACCGGCGCTCTGCTCGTCCGCGAGCATGACGACGCCGAGCCTTTCGCGGCGCTGGCGTTCAAGATCCAGATGGACCCGCAGGGGGTTGGCAAGCTGACCTTCTTCCGAGTCTACTCAGGCAAGCTGCGCGCGGGTTCCAACGTGCTCAACGCCTCCAACGGGCGCAAGGAGCGGATCGGCCGCATCCTGCGCATGCATGCGATCCGCCGCGAGGACGTCGATGAGGTCTTCACCGGCGACATCGCCGCGGCGGTCGGGCTGAAGTTCACGACCACCGGCGACACGCTGGCGGACGAGAGCCACCCGATCCTGCTGGAGTCGATCACGTTCCCCGAGCCGGTGATCTCGGTCGCGATCGAGCCCAAGACGAAGGTCGACCAGGAGAAGCTTGGGATGGCCCTCCAGCGGTTGTCGGAGGAGGATCCCACCTTCAAGGTGCACACCGATGACGAAACCGGCCAGACCATCATCGCCGGCATGGGCGAGCTGCACCTGGAGATCATCATCGACCGCCTCCTGCGCGAGTTCCGCGTCGACGCCAACCAGGGCAAGCCGCAGGTCGCCTACAAGGAAGCGATCAAGAAGCCTGCCCACGGCGTCGGCCGTTTCATCCGGCAGTCCGGCGGCAAGGGCCAGTTCGGCCACGCCGAGGTGGACGTCCGGCCGGGCGAGCGGGGCAGCGGGATCGTTTTCGAGGACAAGATCACGCAGGGACGCATCCCGCGCGAGTTCATTCCGGCCGTCGAAAAGGGTGTCAAGGAAGCCTTGCAGACCGGCGTGGTCGGAGGCTATCCGGTCGTGGACATCGTGGTCACGCTCGTGGACGGTTCCTACCACGCAGTCGACTCGAATGAGCTCGCGTTCCACATCGCCGGTTCGATGGCGGTCAAGGACGCGATGCACAAGGCGTCCCCATACCTGCTCGAGCCGATCATGAAGGTCGACGTCGTGATGCCCGAGGAGCACCTCGGCGATGTGATGGGCGACCTCGCCTCGCGGAGGGGACACATCCTCGGCATGGAGGGGCGCGGAACGTCGCAGAACGTGCGGGCCCACGTGCCCCTGGCGGAGATGTTCGGTTACGCTACCGAACTTCGATCGATGACCTCGGGGCGGGCGACCTATTCGATGGAGTTCAGTCACTACGCTGAAATGCCTGGAAATCTCGCGGAGGCCGTTGGCCGCCGCACAACGTCGCGAACATAGTCGGAGTTAGTTAGGAGGAGACAGTGGCGAAGAAGAAGTTCGTGCGGACCAAGCCGCACCTCAACGTCGGGACGATCGGTCATATCGACCACGGCAAGACGACGCTGACGGCTGCGATCACGAAGGTGCTGGCGGAGAAGGGATTGGCCGAGTACACGCCCTTCGACCGGATCGACAAGGCGCCCGAAGAGAAGGCCCGCGGTATCACGATTTCGATCACACACGTCGAGTACGAGACGGAGAAGCGTCACTACGCGCACGTGGACTGCCCGGGTCATCAAGATTACATAAAGAACATGATCACCGGCGCCGCCCAGATGGACGGCGCGATCCTTGTTGTGGCCGCCAACGACGGCGCCATGCCGCAGACCCGCGAGCACATCATCCTCGCGCGCCAGGTCAACGTGCCCTCACTTGTCGTCGCGCTCAACAAGTGCGACATGGTGGACGACAAGGAGTTCATCGAGCTCGTTGAGCTCGACCTCCGCGAGCTGCTGAGCCGCTACGAGTACCCCGGCGACGACATTCCAATCGTCCGCATCTCGGCGCTCAAGGCGCTCGAGGGCGACCCCGAGTGGACGCCCAAGATCATGGAGCTGCTGGACGCGGTCGACACCTACATCCCCGAGCCCGAGCGGCCCGTGGACAAGCCCTTCCTGATGCCGATCGAGGACGTGTTCACGATCGAAGGCCGCGGCACGGTGACGACCGGAAGGGTCGAGCGCGGCAAGCTCAAGCGGAACGAGGAAGTCGAGATCGTCGGCATCCACCCGACGAGCACGAAGACGGTCGCAACCGCAATCGAGATGTTCCACAAGGACATGGACGAGAGCCAGGCCGGCGACAACGTCGGTGTGCTGCTCCGCGGCATCAAGCGCGAGGACGTCGTCCGCGGCCAGGTGCTTGCAAAGCCCGGCTCCATCAAGCCCCACACCCAGTTCAAGGCCCAGGTCTATGTCCTGAGCAAGGAAGAGGGTGGGCGCCACACGCCGTTCCTGACGGGCTACCGCCCGCAGTTCTACATGCGCACCACCGATGTCACAGGCGAGGTCAAGCTCCCCGACGGCGTCGAGATGGTGATGCCCGGCGACAACGTCGAGATGGAGATCACCCTCGGTGAGCCTATCGCGATCGAGCCCGGGCTCCGGTTCGCCATCCGTGAAGGCGGCAAGACCGTGGGCGCCGGCGCCGCCACGGAAGTCATCAAGTAAGACGTAGGGGGAGAGGGCTCTAGCAGTGGCGCAGAAGATTCGGATCCGGCTCAAGGCCTATGACCACCGTGTGCTGGATCAGGCGGCGGACAAGATCATCGACACGGCCCGCCGTGCCAACGCGCGCACCGCGGGCCCGATCCCGCTTCCGACCGAGATCGCCAAGCTCACCGTCATCCGATCCCCCTTCATCGACAAGGACTCCCGCGAGCAGTTCGAGATGCGCACCCACAAGCGCGTTGTGGACATCCTCGACTTCAACCCCCGCGTGGTCGACGCCCTCCAGCGCCTCAGCCTTCCGGCCGGCGTCAGCATCGAGATCAAGAGCTGACGATGAAAGGACTGTTGGCGAGAAAGCTGGGCATGACCCAGCTCTTCAACTCCGACGGCACCACCTCGGCGGTTACCGTGCTCGAGGCCGGCCCCTGCCGGGTCCTCGGCCTCCGCACCACGGAGAAAGACGGCTACGCGGCTGCCCGAATCGCGTTCGAGGCGACCGACGAGAACAAGCTCACCAAGCCCGCCCACGGAGAGTTCAAAAAGGCAAACGTCGAGCCGCACCGCCACATCGTCGAGATCCGTGGCTACGAAGGGCTCGAGGCGGGCCAGGAGCTCAAGGCGGAGATCTTCGCCGCCGGCGAGCTCGTCGACGTCACCGCGACCTCGAAGGGCAAGGGCTTCCAGGGCCTCATCAAGAGGCACAAGTTCAGCCGCGGGCCCGAGTCGCACGGGTCCATGAACGTCCGCCAGCCTGGCGCCATCGGCGCCACCGACTCCGCACGCGTTTTCAAGGGTTTGAAGATGTCCGGTCAGATGGGCAACGAGCGCGTCACCGCCCGCGCGTACAAGGTGGTCCGCGTCGACCCCGAGCGAAACCTCATCCTCGTCAAAGGCGGCGTGCCGGGCGCAAAAGGCGCGCTCGTCCTGGTACGCCAGTCGACCAAGCGAGTCAAGGTGAAGGGCCCCTCCGGCAAGCCGACCGGAAGGAAGGTCTGATGGCAGAACAGAAGACCGCCACCAAGAAGACCACCACGAGGAAGTCGGCCGCCGCCAAGAAGGAGACCGACCCCCTCGATGTCCCGTTGTTCGATTCCGCTGGCGAGCGCCAGGGCGAGGTCAGGCTGCCGAAGTTGATCTTCGCCGAGAAGGTGAACACGCCGGTTATGCACCAGGCGTTCGTGCGCCAGACCAACAACGCGCGCCAGGGCACCGCGTCGACCAAGACGCGCGCCACCGTCTCCGGCGGAGGCGCCAAGCCCTACCGGCAGAAAGGCACCGGCCGCGCGCGGCACGGATCGATCCGAGAGCCGTCGATGAAGGGCGGCGCGGTCGTCTTCGGACCGCATCCACGCAGCTATGCGCAACGCATGCCCAAGCAGATGCGCCGCCTCGCCCTCCGTTCCGCGCTCACTCAGAAAGCAACCGAGGGCAGGGTGAGAGTCATCGACGGGTTCGCCATCGAGGAGCCGCGCACGAGCGTGGCCGTGGGCCTCATGGACGCGATCGGTTTCGACGACACCACGTTGGTCGTGCTGCCCGCGCCGAACTTCGTCGTCAGCCGCTCGTTCGAGAACCTGCCGGGCATCAAGATCATCCTCGCGCGCAACCTCAACATCCGCGACCTGTTCACACATACCTATCTATTGCTGGCGAAGGACTGCCTGGAGCTGATCGAGGAGAACTTCAGCCGACCGGAACGACCCAAAGCGGGGCGTGGCGACCACGACGATCACGAAGACCATGGAGACCAGGAGGCTCAATGACAACTCGCGCCGCCTCCGAAATCGTGATCGGCCCGGTCATCACCGAGCGGACTTACCTGCTGTACACGCAAGGGCGGTACACGTTCAGGGTCGCGCGGACGGCCAGCAAGACCGAGATCAAGAAGGCGCTCGAGGAGCAGTACGAGGCCCAGGGCATCCGGGTCAGGGACGTCAACACCGTGAGCATGCGCGGCAAGACCAGACGCAACCTGCGCCGCATCGGCCCGGTCGGCCACACCTCGGCCTGGAAGAAAGCCATCGTCACGCTCGGCGAAGGCCAGAAGATCGAAGGTCTCTTCGGGAGCGTATAGAAAACCATGCCGATCAGAAAGTTCAAGCCCACCAGCCCAGGCCGCCGCTTCATGGCGATCTCGGGCTTCGACGAGATCACGACCGACGAGCCGGAGAAGACCCTGGTCGAGTCGCTGCCCACCCACGCCGGCCGCAACAACCAGGGCCGCATCACCACGCGCCATCAGGGCGGCGGCTACCGGAAGCTGTACCGAAAGATCGACTTCAAGCGCGACAAGCACGGCGTCGAAGGCAAGGTCGCGACCATCGAGTACGACCCCAACCGCAGCGCCCGCATCGCGCTCATCCACTACAAGGACGGCGAGAAGCGCTACATCCTCGCGCCGCTGGGCCTCAAGGTCGGCGATCCCATCGAGAGCGGTGAAGATGCCCCGGTGAGAGTCGGAAATGCGCTTCCCCTCGCGAGAATCCCGGTTGGCTCGACCGTGCACAACATCGAGTTGACGCTTGGGCGAGGCGGCCAGCTGGCGCGCTCGGCGGGCACGTCTGCGCAGCTGCTCGCGAAAGAGGGCGACTACGCCGTGATCCGCATGCCGTCGGGTGAATTGAGAAGGATCCACGTTCGCTGCCAGGCCACGATGGGCCAGGTCGGTAATATCGAGCACGAGAACCAATCGGGCGGCAAGGCCGGCCGCAGCCGCTGGCTTGGGATCCGGCCCACCGTGAGAGGCTCGACGATGAACCCGGTCGACCATCCGCATGGTGGCGGCGAGGGCAAGACCGGCCCCGGAGGCAACCCGAAGACCCCGTGGGGCAAGCCTGCGCTCGGCTACCGCACGCGCAAGCCGAAGAAGGCCTCGAACAAGCTGATCATCCGCCGCAGAGAGAAGAAGGGACGACAAAAGTAGATGAGTAGATCGACCAAGAAGGGCCCGTTCATCAGCCCACCGCTGAAGGCCAAGATCGACAAGTTGAACCTGACACGCGAGAAGAAGGTGATCCGCACCTGGGCGCGCGCGTCGGTCATCTATCCCGACATGGTCGGCCACACCATCGGCGTCCACGACGGCCGCAAGCACGTGCCTGTGTTCATCAGCGAGAACATGGTCGGCCACCGGCTGGGCGAGTTCGCGCCCACGCGACACTTCCGCGGCCACGGCACCCACACCGAAAAGTCGACGGCATTGAAGTAGTAGATGGCGACGATGGAAGTTTCTGCAGTGCAGAGGTACGTGCGCCGTGCGCCGCGCAAAGCGCGGCTCGTGGCCGACTCCGTCAAGGGCATGAAAGTGACGGAAGCCCTGGCGTACCTGGAGTTCTCGCCCAAGCACGCCGCGCGCGACGTCGCCAAGGCGATCAAGTCCGCGGCTGCCAACGCCGAGCACAACTTCAACCTCAATCGCGAAGACCTGATGGTCAAACAGCTGCTCATCGACGAAGGGCCGACATATCGGCGGCGCCGGCCGGTCAGCCGCAGCATGGCGCACGAGTTCTTCCACCGCACGTGCCACATCACCGCGGTCGTAGAAGACCGTCCCGAAGGAGCGAAGTAACAGCTTGGGTCATAAAGTCCATCCGAACGCGTTCCGGCTCGGCGTGTTCCGCCCTTGGGAGGCGAACTGGTTCGCGAACCCCAAGGACTACACGAAGATGCTGCATGAGGATCTCCAGATGCGCGGCGCGATCCTTGCGCGCCTGCGCAATGCCGGCATCGCCAAGATCGAGACCGAGCGCTCGTCCAACGCCCAGCTCACCGTCACCATCCACACCGCGAAGCCCGGCATCGTCATCGGCAAGGGCGGCTCGTCTGTCGACCAGCTGCGTGAGGACCTGGAGAAGCGCTTCGGCAATCGGGTGCGAATCTCCATCCAGGAGATCAAGCAGCCCGAGCTCAACGCGCAGCTGGTGGCCGAGAACATCGCCTCCCAGATCGAACGCCGCATCAGCTACAAGCGCGCGATGAAGCAGGCGATCCTGCGCACGATGCGCGCCGGCGCGAAGGGCGTCCGTATCTACTGCGGCGGTCGCCTCCGCGGTGCCGAGATGGCGCGTCGTGAGTGGGACCGCGAAGGCCGCGTGCCGCTGCACACCCTGCGTGCCGACATCGACTTCGGCCGAGCCACTGCCAAGACCACGTTCGGCGCCATCGGCGTCAAGTGCTGGATCTACAAGGACCAGGTCTCCCCGAAGGCCCGGCTGCCGATCGCCGACGGCGCACCCATCGGAGACGCGATCGCGCCGCAGCCTGAGGCCCCGGCGGACGTCGCGCCACAGCCGGTTGCGGTTGTCGAGACCGCACCTGCCGAGGTTGTTGCCGCGCCCGCCATCGCCGAGGCCGCCGACGTCGCCGCGCCCGAAGCTGCACCGAAGCGCGCCCGCGCAAGCGCGTCGGCCGCCACCAAACCGAAGGCCGAGGTCGCGACTGCGACCAAGCCGGCCAAGCCGGCCACGAAGACTGCGGCCAAGCCGGCCGCCACGGCCGCAGCCAAGGCAGTAGCGCCCAAGGCCGCAGCCAAGGCAGCTGCGCCCAAGGCCACCGTACCCAAGGCCGAGAAGGCTCCCGCCCCCAAGAAGGCTCCGGCCGCGAAAGCCACCGAGAAGAAGGCGAAGTAGATGTTGATCCCGAAGAGAGTCAAGTACCGGAAGATGCACCGCGGCCGGCGCACCGGCATCGCCACGCGTGGCGCCACGGTCGCGTTTGGCGACTACGGCCTGCAGGCGGTCGAGGCGTGCTGGATGAGCAACCGGCAGATCGAGGCCGCCCGCCGGGCGATGACCCGCCACGTCAAGCGCGGCGGGCAGATCTGGATCCGCGTCTTCCCCGACAAATCCATCACCAAGAAGCCGGCGGAAACGCGGATGGGCTCCGGCAAGGGCAACCCCGAAGGCTGGGTCGCCGTGGTCCTGCCCGGCCGCATCCTCTTCGAGATGGGCGGAGTCACGCCCCAGGTCGCCAAGGAGGCCATGAAGCTGGCCGCCTCGAAGCTTCCGATCAAGACCCGCTTCGTCACCTCCGAGTCGGTGGCCACCGGAGGCGCCCAGTGAAGGTCGACGAGCTCAGGGAGCTGGAGGAGGATCAGTTGGGAGACCGGCTGCGTGCAGCGCGGCGCGAGCTTTACGAGCTCCGGTTCAAGCACGCCGTTGGCCAGCTCGAGAACTCGAGCCAGATCGCCAAGGTGCGCCACGACATCGCGCGCATCATGACCGTGATCAGCGAGCGCGAGCTCGGCCTTGCCCCCGTGCCTGTGCATGACACTGCGCCGGTCGCAGTAGCCGTGAAGGACGAAGGCTTCGAGCCCGAGGCGGAAGTGGCCGGAGAAACTGTCCCCGACGCGCCGGTCGAGGATGCGCCCAGGCCCAAGCGCGTCCGCAAGGCGAAGACGGAGGAGAAGTCCTGATGGCGATCGACCAGAAGACCATCGAGGCCCCCGAAGCCGAGCGCGGACAGCGCAAGGTCCGCCTGGGCACCGTCATCTCCGACAAGATGAACAAGACGGTCATCGTCCAGGTGGGCACTTCGAAGGCCCACCGCCTCTACCGTAAGACGGTGCAGCGGCGCACGAAGTTCAAGGTTCACGACGAGAAGAACGAATGCGGCGTGGGCGACCTCGTCCGCATCACCGAAACGAAGCCCATCTCGAAGGAGATTCGCTGGCGCGTGCTCGAGATCGTGGAGAAGGCGAAGTAATCAATTGATCCAGCAGGAAACGAGGCTCAAGGTCGCGGACAACTCGGGTGCCAAGGAGATCCTTTGCATCCGCGTGGCCGGCGGGCACTACCGCAAGTACGCGTCGGTGGGCGACATCATCACGGCGACCGTCAAGTCCGCGCAGCCTGGAGGCCAGGTCAAGAAGGGCGAGGTCGTGAAGGCGGTCGTGGTCCGCGTCAACAAGGAGTACCGCCGCCCCGACGGCTCGCTCATCCGCTTTGACGAGAACGCCGCCGTCCTGCTGGCGCAAGCCAACAACCCAAGAGGCACGCGCATCTTCGGGCCGGTTGCCCGCGAGCTGCGCGAGCGCAACTTCATGAAGATCATCAGTCTCGCTCCCGAGGTCCTATAGAGATGCTTAGAAACAAACCCGTACCGAAGCGCCGCTGGCTCGACCTTGCTCCCGGCGACCCCGTAGTCGTCACCGCGGGCAAGGACAAGGGCAAGACCGGCGAGGTCCTGCGCACGATCCCGGACCAGCACAAGATCGTCGTCAAGGGCGTCAACATCCTCAAGCGCCACACGAAGGCCGGCCGCTCTCGCGCCGGAGTCAGCGTCGCCCAGGGTGGCGTCGTTGACTTCGAGGCGCCGCTCGATTACTCGAACGTCATGCTCGTCTGCCCGTCGTGCTCGCGGCCGACCAGGGCCAAGCACACCATCCTCGAATCAGGCGCCCGCGTCATCGTCTGCCGGCATTGCGACGAGCCCTACGAGCGCGTCAAGAAGACGGAGGCGCAGTGAGCAAGGCCAAGGCCCCGCAGCAGCAGAGGCAGCAAGGCAGGAAACCGGACTCCAAGCCGGTGGCCCCGAAAGCTCCCGGCACGAAGTCGGACACTCCGCCGCGCCTTCTCCTGTCGTACCGCGACAAGATCGTGCCGCAGATGTCGAAGGAGTTCGAGTACGAGAACGTCATGGAAGTGCCGAGGGTCGCCAAGGTCGTGGTCAACATCGGCATCGGCGAAGCGAAGGACAACGACAAGGCGCTGGATGCGGCTGTCGGAGACGTGGTCACGATCACCGGGCAGAAGCCGTCGCTGATCAAAGCCCGCAAGTCGGTCGCCGCCTTCAAGCTGCGCGAGGGCCAGACGATCGGCATCAAGACCACGCTTCGCGGCCGCCGCATGTGGTACTTCCTCGACAAGCTGCTCAACGTCGCGTTGCCCCGAATCCGCGATTTCCGCGGCGTGAATCCGAACGGCTTTGACGGCCGCGGCAACTACTCGCTGGGGCTGCGCGAGCAGGTCGTGTTTCCCGAGATCGACTACGACAAGATCGACAAGCTGCGCGGGCTCGAAGTGTCGATCGTGACCACCGCCCGCAATGACGATGAGGCGCGCAGCCTGCTGACGCGTCTCGGCATGCCCTTCAGGAAGAGTTAGAGGAAAAGAGGTAAAGAGTTTGGCGAAGAAGTCTTCAATCGAGCGCTGGAAGCGGGACCTCGTGCACCCGAAGTTCAAAGTGCGGTTCCACAACCGCTGCCGCATTTGCGGGCGGCCGCGCGCTTTCCTGCGCAAGTTCGGCATGTGCCGTATCTGCTTCCGACAGCTGGCCGCCGAGGGACGCATCCCAGGCGTGACGAAGTCGAGCTGGTGATGGCCAGCACCACGACCGCGGCCAAGATCGTGAAGCGGGCGCCGGCCGGGATCGTCAGCGATCCCATCGCCGACATGCTCACGCGGGTGCGCAACGCCAACAGCGCGCGCCATCCGGAGGTGCGCGTGCCGGCGTCCAAGCTGAAGCTGGAGATCGCTCGAGTCCTGAAGGATGAGGGCTACATCGCCGGGTACGAGATCGAGTCCGACGGCACCGCCCAATCGATGCGTATCATCTTCAAGTCCCGCCCCGATCGCACGCGCGTGATTTCGGGCGTGAAGAGGATCAGCCGCCCCGGACTGCGCGTCTACGCCCGCAAGACCGAGATCCCGCGCGTTCTCGGTGGGCTCGGGATCGCGGTTCTAAGCACAGCCGAGGGCGTCATGAGCGGTCGCCAGGCGCTCCGCCAGGGCCTCGGCGGCGAGGTGCTCTGTTTTGTTTGGTAAACCGAGGGGAGAGAGTTGTCGCGCATAGGTAAGCTGCCGATTGCGGTCCCGGGCGCCGTCAAGGTCGCCCTGGAGCCGGGCCATGTCAAGGTGGAAGGGCCGAAGGGCAAGCTCGAACGCACCCTGCCTTCGGAGATCACGGTCAGGATGGCCGACGGCCACATCATCTGCGAGCGCCCGTCGGACGACTACAAGCATCGGGCGCTGCATGGACTGGTCCGCAGCCTGGTCGCGAACATGATCACCGGCGTCAACGAGGGCTACACCAAGCACCTGGAGCTGGTCGGCGTGGGCTACAGAGTGGCCAAGCAGGGCGATGAGATCGCCCTCAGCCTCGGCTTCTCCCACCCGATCAAGTTCAAGCCCCCCGCCGGCGTCACCATCGAGGTACAGGACCAGACCAAGTTCTCCGTGACCGGCATCGAGAAGGAAGCCGTCGGCCAGGTGGCCGCCGACATCCGAAGGTTCCGCCCGCCAGAGCCTTATAAGGGCAAGGGCGTCATGTATCGGGGTGAGAAGGTCCGGCGCAAGGCAGGCAAGGCGGGCAAGGGCGCCAAGACCGCAGCATGATCAAGCACATCGATCGCAAGCTGGGCCGCGCGAAGCGGCACCGCCGCGTGCGCGTGAACGTGAGCGGCACGTCGGACAGGCCGCGGCTTGCGGTCTACCGCAGTCTCAACCACCTCTACGCGCAGCTCATCGACGACGGTGCCGCCAAGACGGTGGCCGCCGCGTCGACCGTCGAGCTCAAGGCGAAGGGCAACGGCATGGCCGAAGCCGCGCAGGTCGGCAAGCAGATCGCCGCCAAGGCGAAGGCCGCCGGCGTGAACCGGGTCGTGTTCGACCGCGGTGGTTTCCTTTACCACGGCAGAATCAAGGCTTTGGCGGACGCCGCCCGCGAAGCCGGACTGGAATTCTAGGAGCGATATGGGATCTCGGTACCCTCATTCGAGCGGAGAGCGATCGGAGCTTGCCGACCGCGTCGTCCGCGTCAACCGCGTGGCCAAGGTGGTCAAGGGCGGGCGCAAGTTCTCGTTCAGCGCGCTGATCGTGGTCGGCGATATGAACGGGCGGGTCGGCGCGGGCATCGGCAAGGCGAAAGAGGTGACCGAGGCGATCCGCAAGGGCATGGAGGTCGCCAAGCGCAACATGATCACGGTCCCCATGGTGGGGACCACCATCCCGCACGAGGTGCGGCTCAAGTTGGGCGCGGCGCGCATCATGCTCAAGCCCGCGGCTCCCGGAACCGGAGTGATCTCCGGCGGCGCGATGAGGGCCGTCATCGAGACAGCCGGCATCAAGGACATACTCACCAAGTCGCACGGCACCAACAACCCCATCAACACCGTGCGTGCGACGCTGGCGGCGCTGCAGCAGCTGCGGACCGCCCAGCAGGTGGCGGACCTCAGGGGCAAAGAGCTCGACCAGATCGTCGGCCGTAGGCTCGCGAACGTCTACAGGCAGGGCGCGGGGCGCGGACAGGGCGCATCGACAACTGAAGCGCCCACGAATGGTGCGGCCGAAACGACCCCCAAGGAGGCCAAGTGAAAGCCAAGGCAGCGGCGCCGAAGAAGGCTGTCGAGAAGGCCACCACAGAGGTCGCCAAAACTCTGAAGGCCACGCTGAGGAAAAGCACCATCGGCGCCAAGCCGGCTCTTCGGGCCACGGTCGAGTCGCTGGGTTTCCGCCGCCTCAACCAGACGCGCGAGCTGCCCGACAACCCGGCGGTGAGGGGGATGCTGAAAGCTGTCTCGTTCCTGGTCGCGGTCGACGGAGAGCCGTACTTGCGGCCCGAGCGCAGCCGGTACAAGATCTGGCGGTCGCGGTCGAACAAAAAGCACCAGCGAGGAAACTAAAGAACCATGCAGCTTCACGACCTCAAGCCCGCAGCAGGCGCGCACCGCAAGGCACGGCGCATCGGCCGCGGCACCGGCTCGGGCCGGGGCAAGACCTCCGGGCGCGGCCAGAAGGGCCAGAACGCGCGCAGCGAAGGCTTTCGCCTTGGGTTTGAGGGCGGCCAGATGCCGCTTTCTCAGCGCCTCCCGAAGCTGCCCGGGTTCAAGAATCCGTTCAAACGGGTCTACTCGGTCGTCAACCTTTCGAAGCTGAGCCGGTTCCCCGCCGGGTCAACGGTCGACGCCGCATCGCTGGCCGAGGCCGGCCTGGTGCGTGCGGGCCTGGACGTCAAGGTCCTCGGCACCGGCTCCCTCGATCGCAAGCTCACGGTGGTGGCGCACGCGTTCAGCTCCAGCGCCCGGGAGGCGATCGAAGCCCGCGGCGGCACGGTCACCGTCATCGGCGAGCCGCGCAAGATCGGCCCGAGGCGCCTCGCTGCCAAGACCGCGAAGCGCACCCCCAAGGCCGAAGAGCCAGAGCCGGTGGCTGCCGAAGCGCCGGCGCCCGCGCGGCCCGAGCGGGCCCCCTCTCCCCCTCGGGGAGCGGGGCGTGAGCAATCTTCGGCGGTAGAGAGCACGCCGGATCAAGCCGAGGAGTAACCCATGAACCTGCTCGAGGCCCTGGTCAACGCGATCCGCTTGCCCGAGCTGCGGAACAAGATCCTCTTCACAGGCGGAATCCTCGTTTTCTTCCGCCTCTTCGCCAACGTCGCGGTCCCCGGCGCGAGCCAGGCGGCCCTCGCCCAGCTGTTCAACTCGCAAGCGCTGCTCGGACTGCTCGACCTCTTCTCTGGCGGTGGCCTGTCCCGGTTCAGCGTCGTGGCCATGGGCATGAATCCCTACATCAACGCCACCATCATCATGCAGTTGATGGCGGTGATCTCCGAGCGCATCAAGGAGATCCAGAAGGAAGGGGAGCAGGGCCGGCGCCGCATTCAGCGCTGGAGCCGATGGCTGACAGTGTTCCTTGGGGCCGGCCAGGCGTACGGGTTCACAGTCCTGTTCCAGAACACCAACCCGGCGATCCTGCCGGGCCTCGATTGGTTCCAGCGCCTGTCGATAGTGCTCGTCCTCACCGCCGGCACGGTGATGCTCATGTGGTTCGGCGAGCTCATCACCGAGTACGGCATCGGCAACGGTGTCTCATTGATCATCTTCGCCGGCATCATCGGCCGCGGACCGCAGGGCGTCTCCGCAGTGTTCTCAGCGCACTCGACCGGCGGCGGCCTGGCGGACTACCTGCCCTTCATCATCTTCGGCGGCATCGCGCTGGTCATGACCGCGGTGATCATCGAAGTGCAGCAGGCGGTCAGGAAGATTCCCATCCAGTCCGCCCAGCGAGTCACAGGCGGCCGTGAAATCGGCCGCCGGGCGAGCTTCCTGCCGCTGCGTGTGAACCACGCGGGCGTCATCCCGATCATCTTCGCGATCTCGGTGATGTTCCTGCCCACGATCATCTCCAACTACTTCCAGGGCGCGCCGCCCGACACGTGGTACTACAAGGCCGCCGCTTGGATCCGGGGCAACTTCACGCCGGACACCGCCAACCTCCCGATGGCGATCACGTACAACGCGCTCTACTTCGCGTTCACGTTCGCCTTTACGTACTTCTATACGGCGATCACATTCGAGGTCACCGAGGTGGCCGACAACCTCAAGCGGTACTCGAGCTTCATTCCCGGCATCCGTCCGGGGCGTCCGACCGCGGACTACCTGGCTTCGGTGATGAACCGGGTCACGTTCGCCGGCGCGTGCTTCCTGGGCTTCATCACCGTGATCCTGCCCATCGCCACCGCCAAGATCTCGGGCATACCGCACCAGCAGATGTACCTCGGAGGCACCGCGATCCTGATCGTCGTCGGTGTGGCGCTGGATACCATGAAGCAGCTGCAGACGCAGCTGGTCATGCGCCAGTACCGCGGCTTCATCAGGTGAACCTGCTGTTGTACGGAGCTCCCGGGAGCGGCAAGGGCACGCAGGCGAACATGCTGCGCACGCGCTTCGGCATCCCTCACATCGCCACGGGCGACATGCTACGCGCGGAGATCCAGGCCGGCACGCCCCTGGGCCGCGAAGCCCAGCCCATCCTGGCCGCGGGCCAGTACGTCCCCGACGACATCATGATCGGCATGATTCGCAACCGCTTGAGGGAGCCTGACTCCGCCGGCGGGTCCATCATCGACGGCTTCCCGCGCACGGTCCCGCAGGCGGAGGCGCTCGACGTCCTCATGGGGGAGCTGCAGCGTCACCTCGACCGTGTGCTCTACCTCAAGGTCGAGATGGCCGAGCTCCTGGAGCGCCTTTCGGGGCGCCTGGTCTGCCCGACCTGCCAGCGTACGTACCCGCCAGGCACGGCGGCGTGCGCGGTCGACGGCACCCCGCTCGTGCAGCGTGAGGATGACAAAGCCGAAGCGGTCCGGCCGCGAATCGAGATCTACCTCAGCAAGACCGTCCCGGTGCTGGAGCACTACCGCGGCGCGGGCATTGTTTCCGAGATCGACGGCCGGGGCACAATCGATCAGATAACCGGTCGAGTTCTGGCCGCGATCGGCGAGAATGGCCGTTCCCACTCATGATCAACCTGAAGACAGCGCACGAGATCGACTTGATGGCCAGGGCCGGTACGCTGCTGGCGTCTGTGCTGCCCCCGCTCAAGGAGGCCTGCAAGCCGGGAGTGCGCACCTCGGACCTGGACCGCATCGCGGACAAGCTCATCAGGGATGGCGGCGCCATCCCGGGCTTCCTCGGCTACCACGGGTTCCCGAAGTCGATCTGCGTGTCCATCAACGACGAGGCGGTCCACGGTATCCCGGGCAACCGCAAGGTGGCCTCAGGCGACGTGGTCAGCCTCGACCTCGGGCTGGTGCTCGATGGCTTCTGGGCCGACGTCGGCATCACAGTCGGGGTGGGCAAGATCAGCAAGGAGGCCGACCGGCTGATCAAGGTCACCGAGGAGGCGCTGTACGTGGGCATCGCCAAGGCTCAGCCGGGCGGTTACCTGGGCGACATCTCCTCAGCCATCCAGAAGCACGTCGAGAAGGCAGGCTTCTCGGTCATCCGCCAGTTCGTCGGACACGGGATCGGCCGCCAGATGCATGAGGACCCCCAGGTGCCCAACTTCGGCACCCCAGGGACCCCACCGCGACTCAAGCCCGGGATGACGCTGGCGATCGAGCCCATGGTCAACGCCGGGTCCCACGAGGTGTACATGAAGCCGGACGGTTGGACGATCTGCACCGTCGACGGGGCGCTCTCGGCCTACTTCGAGCACACGGTGGCGATCACGGACAAGGGGCCTTTGATTCTCACAGCCCTCCCCGCCTCGCAGCGTCGAGGTGACGGGGGCAACGGGCGGTCTAACGGCCACGCCAACGGCGCCTCCCACTGAAGCTGATCCGAGTTTGGTACAATCGTCGTTCGTGCCCCAGCGCCCCTCACTCGTGAAGGGGGTCGTGGTGGAGCCTCTTCCCAACGGCGTCTACCGGGTTGAGCTCGAGAACGGGGCCAAGATCCTCGCTCACGTGGCCGATCGTGCCGGCACCCACTTCACACGGCTTCTGGCCGGAGACAAAGTGGGGGTCGAGCTCGCGAGCCGCGACCGATCGCGAGGGCGGATTCGAGAGATTTGGAGATGAAGGTAAGGCCGTCGGTCAAGAAGATGTGCCCGAGCTGCAAGGTGATCAAGCGGAACGGGGTGGTTCGGGTGATTTGCTCGAAAACTCCAAAGCACAAACAGCGGCAGGGGTGAGGAGCTAGATGGCGAGACTCGCCGGTGTCGACATACCCCCGCAGAAGCGCGTGGTCATCGCGCTCATGTACATCCACGGGATCGGCCGCACCACAGCGGAGAAGATCGTGAAAGCCGCCAACATCAGCGCTGAAACGCGGACCAAGGACCTCAGCGAGGAGGAGGTGGCTCGCCTGCGCCAGATCATCGATCGGATGGGCTCGTCCAAGGAGATCCTCATCGAAGGTGACCTCCGGCGCGAGGTGGCGACGAACATCAAGCGCCTGACCGAGATCGGCACCTACCGTGGCATGCGCCATCGCCGTGGGCTCCCGGTCCGCGGCCAGCGCACGCGCACCAACGCACGGAGCCGCCGCGGTCCCAAGCGCGCGGTCGCGGGCAAGAAGAAGGTCAAAGCAGGTAAGTGATGGCCAAAGCCAAAAAAGTCGTCCGGACCCGGCGCCGCGAGCGCAAGAACGTCGTGGCCGGCCAGGCCCACATCCAGAGCACCTTCAACAACACGATCATCTCGATCACCGACATCGAGGGCAACGTCATCTCCTGGGGCTCCGCCGGGGCCCAGGGCTTCAAGGGCAGCCGCAAGTCGACCCCGTTTGCGGCGCAGGTCACCGCCGAGGCGACCGCCAAGAAGGCGCTCGAGCACGGCATGCGGCAGATCGAGGTCTTCGTGCGCGGGCCGGGCGCGGGTCGCGAGGCGGCGATCCGGTCGCTGCAGGCGACCGGGCTCGAGGTGAACGCGATCACCGATGTGACGCCGATCCCGCACAACGGCTGCCGCCCGCCCAAGCGGAGGCGAGTCTAGTGGCCAACTACAGCGGGCCGGTCTGCCGGTTCTGCCGCCGCGAGGGCGCCAAGCTCTATCTCAAGGGCGAGCGGTGCTACACGCCGAAGTGCGCCATCGAGCGCCGCGCTTTCGCGCCCGGTATGCACGGGCAGGCGCGGAAGCGCAAGACGTCGGACTATGGCTTGCAGCTCCGCGCCAAGCAGAAGGCGCGCCGCACGTACGGGTTGCTCGAGAAGCAGTTCCGAAACTACTTCGAGCTGGCCGAGCGCGAGCCGGGCGTCACCGGTATCAACCTGCTCCGCCACCTCGAGCTTCGGCTCGACAACGTCGTTTACAGGCTTGGCCTGGGCGCCTCGCGCAAGCAGGCGCGCCAGCTCGTCACACACCGGCACTTCGAAGTCAACGGCAAGACGGTCAACGTGCCGTCGTACCAGCTCAAGCCGGGTGACCAGGTCAAGGTCAAGCCGGCCAACGGGGTCATCGACGTGGCCCTGGAAGCGTCGAAGGTGCGGCCGGTGCCGTCATGGCTGGCATTGAATGGCGATGACAAGACCGCCAAGGTGCTCGCGCGACCCGAGCGTCACGAGATGGAATCGGGCGTGGAAGAGCAGCTGATCGTCGAGTTTTATTCTCGGTAAAGGAACGGAGGTAGGGACCCAAAGTGGCAATTGACACGCAAATGACAGTGACCCCGCAGGTTCGCAAGCTCGAGACGAGCGCGAACTACGGCAAGTTCGACATCGAGCCGCTCGACCCCGGCTTTGGAACGACGCTCGGCAACACGCTTCGCCGCGTGCTGCTTTCGTCGCTGTGGGGGGCGGCGGTGACCTCGATCCAGATCGACGGCGTCGCGCACGAGTTCACGGCGATCCCACACGTCAAGGAGGACGTGACCGAGGTCATCCTCAACCTCAAGAAGCTCTGCCTGAAGAGCTTCACCGAGGACCCGGTGACCCTGCTCCTGGACGTCAAGGGTCCGGCCGAGGTGCGCGCCTCGAATATCCAGGCATCGTCCGACGTGGAGATCGTCAACCCCGACCTCTACATCTGCACCCTGGCGGCCAAGGGCCATCTGCGCATGGAGCTGAACGTCGAGCGGGGCAAGGGCTACGTCCCGGCGGACCGCAACAAGCGCGAAGGCCAGCCGATCGGGGTCATCCCGATCGACGCCATCTTCTCCCCGGTCCAGAAGGCGAACTTCACGGTCGAGAAGACCCGTGTTGGGCAGTCGACGGACTACGACCGCCTGCTCATCGAGGTTTGGACCGACGGCACGATGTCGCCGGAGGAGGCGGTGAGCCACGCGGCTTCACTCTTCACCAAGCACTTGCAGCTGTTCGTGAACTTCCCCGACTCGATCACACGTCCCGGGACGCCGGAGAAGAGCGAGCAGAGCCGGCTGATGGACACGCCGATCGAGGAGCTCGATCTCTCGGTGCGCGCGTTCAACTGCCTCAAGGCGAACGAGATCCAGACCGTCGGCCAGCTGCTGCAGAAGCGCGAGGAAGAGCTCCTTGCGCTGCGCAACTTCGGCCGCAAGTCGCTGGACGAGATCAAGGAAAAGCTCGTCGAGAAGGGCTTCATCAAGCCTGAGGAGATGGGCAGCGTCCTTCGGGGCTGAGCCGTAGATGCGACATCAGAAGAGCGGCCGCCGCTTCAACAGGGACACCAACGCGCGCAAGGCGCTGATGCGCAACCTGTGCACGTCCCTCCTCGAGAGCGGCCGCATCACGACCACTGAGGCGAAAGCGAAAGAGCTGCGCCGCTGGGTCGAGCGGTTGATCACGACCGCCAAGGACCAGGACCTCAGCGCCCGCCGCCGCGTCGCCGAAGACGTCTCCAAGCCCGAGGTGGTTGAGCGCCTGTTCTCTAACCTGCTGCCGCGGCTGGCGGAACGGCCGGGTGGCTACACGCGCATCATCCACAAGGGGCCGCGCCTGGGTGACGCGGCGCCGATGGTGATCATCGAACTCGTCGACTAGCTGGTGTAGTTCGGTTCAAAAGTGAATATCAAGGTCGTGCTCGAGTACGACGGAAGCGGGTTTGCGGGCTGGCAGCAGCAAGCGCGCGGGCGAACCGTGGAGGCGGAGCTGAAACGGGCGCTGCGTGAGCTGACTGGCAAGGAGCACACGGTGTATGCGGCGGGACGCACGGACGCCGGCGCCCACGCCGAGGGCCAGGTCGTGAACTTCCGGTTCGAGGGCCGCATCGCGCCACCGCGATTGGTGGCGGCCCTGAACGCCCGGCTGCCGGACGACGTGTCCGCGCTCAGCGCCGAGGTCGTGCCGGATGACTTCCACGCTCGGTACTCGGCGCGCTGGCGGCGGTACCGATATCGCTACCTCGACCGCCCGGCGAGGCCGGCGCTCGAGCGGGGCCGATGCTGGCATGTGGGGGTCCGGCTCGACGTCGCCGCGATGTCGGAGGCGGCACAGCCCCTGGTGGGCCGGCACGACTGGACCAGTTACTGCTCTGCCTCCGAGCCGGCCGAAGCGAGAGTGCGAGAGATGCGCTCCGCGAAGGTGGTGAGGCGAGGCGATTTCGTCGAGCTGGAGCTGGTGGCCGAAGGGTTCTTGCGAGGCTTGGCGCGCAGCATCGCGGGTGCCCTGGCGGAGGTGGGCCGCGGCCGGCGGCGGCCGGAGTGGGTCGGCGAGGTGCTGAGGGCGCGAGATCGGCATCGGGCGCCGAAAACGGCTCCCGCGGGGGGCCTGACATTGATGGAAGTGATTTACTGAGCAATTCAAATGAGTAAACAGAAGACCTGGACGGCGAAAGCCGCGGACTTGAAGAGCGATTGGTTTGTGGTCGATGCCACGGACCAGGTCCTCGGCCGCCTGGCGAGCAGCGTGGCCAAGATCCTGCGCGGCAAGCACAAGCCCACGTTCACGCCGCACCTGAACAGCGGCGACCACGTGGTCGTCATCAATGCTTCCAAGGTCAAGGTCAGCGGCGCCAAGCTCCTGGGCAAGGAATACACCCGGTACACGGGGTATCCGGGTGGCCTGCGCACGCGGACGCTTGGAAAGGCGCAGGAGCTCGATCCGACGTTTCCAATCACGAACGCGGTGCGTGGAATGCTGCAGCGGAACACGCTGGGCGCCGACATGCTGAAGCGACTTCGTGTCTACGCCGGACCCTACCACGGACATGTCGCGCAGAAACCGAAGGTCATCACGTTCGATGAGAGAGGGGACATCAAGATTGGCTGAGACGTTCAACCGAGGCACCGGCCGGCGCAAGAACGCGATCGCCCGCGTGCGGATTCAGCCGGGCGAGGGCCGGGTCACAGTCAACGACAAGGACCCGCTGGCCTATCTCGGCCGCCGTGTTCTCGAGATGGCGGCCCTGGCTCCCCTGCGTGTGACGAGCACGCAGCGCAAGTTCGATATCAGCGTCAAAGTCATTGGTGGGGGCACGAGCGGCCAGGCCGGAGCGATCTCGCACGGCATCGCGCGCGCCCTCATCAAGTTCGACCCCGACTTCCGTCCTGCGCTCAAGAAGGCGGGCCTTTTGACGCGTGACGCGCGCATGAAGGAGCGCAAGAAATACGGACTGAAGAGGGCGCGGAAAGCACCCCAATACACGAAGCGCTAGGGTTGTCTGCCGTCACACGCCGCCTGGACTGGCCTGACTGCCAGAACACCCGTGACCTGGGCGGCCTGCCCACTCGACGCGGACTCACCCGGAGGGGCGTCATGATCCGCTCCGACAATGTCGCCAGCCTGACCCCGGACGGACGGCAGGCAATGATCGATTACGGCGTGACCACGGTGATCGACCTTCGGAGCGAATCAGAGGTCAGGGGCTCGCCCGGCCCGCCATTCTCGGAGTTCCAGAGCAGCACCCCCCTCTCCCCGCAGGGGAGCGAGTTGGGGCCGGCATATCGGCACTTACCGCTCATCGACGACGCGACCGCACCCATCCTCAATCAAGCGCCGACGATGCCGGAGCGCTATGTCCTGATGCTCGAACACCGGCATCGAGGCATGGGGGCGATTTTCGATGCCATCGCTGCGGCCGACGGCCCGGTGCTGTTCCACTGTTTCGCCGGCAAGGATCGCACGGGCCTGGTCGCGGCGATGATGCTGTCCCTCGCCGGCGTGCAGCCAGAGGCGATCGGGGCCGACTACGCCGAGACCGACCTCCAGCTCGCCGGCCGCTACGAAGAGTGGCTCGCAAAAGCCTCGCCCGAGCGGCTGCAATCGATGCGTGACGAGCTGCGGTGCCCACCGGAATGGATGCTGAGCACGCTGGACCATATCGAGCAAAAGTGGGGCGGGGTGGAGGGATACCTCGAGGCGGTTGGGCTGCCGTCGTCCACGATCGCGCGGCTGCAATCGAAGCTGACCAGCTAGAGCCTATTCCGCACCGCTGGCGCCAAACGGGCTGAGTAGTGTCAAGCGAAGAGCACGTTTGGATCTAACGGTGCGGAATTGAACCTGCATCGTAGACCCGCTACCCGTCACGATTAGCTCGTGAAGTTCGGCATCGCCATCTTTCCCACCGATTACGCCATCCCGATGACGGAGCTCGGCCCCGCGGTTGAGCAGGCGGGTTTCGAATCGTTGTGGGTGGCCGAACACTCGCACATCCCCGCGAGCCGGGAGACCCCATGGCCCGGTGGCGCCGACCTCCCCAAGCACTACTGGCACACGCTGGACCCTTTTGTCGCGCTCACCGCCGCCGCGCTGGCCACGAAAGAGCTGAGGGTCGGCACCGGCATCTGTCTGGTCGTCGAGAGAGACCCGATCCACACCGCCAGGCAGGTGGCCAGCCTGGACCACGTTTCACAAGGCCGCTTTCTTTTCGGCATCGGCGGCGGCTGGAACAAAGAGGAGATGGCCGACCATGGGACCGATTTCTCAACGCGCTGGAAGCTGTTGCGCGAGCGGGTCGAGGCGATGAAGGCCATCTGGACCCAGGATGTCTCCGAGTACCACGGGGACATGGTGGATTTCGGACCGATGTGGTGCTGGCCCAAGCCAGTCCAGAAGCCGCACCCGCCCATCATCCTGGGCGGCAGCGGACCCAACATCCTGAAGCGAGTGGTCGCTTATGCGGACGGATGGATGCCGAATCGCGGCGACATCTTCAGCCGGCTCCCGGAGCTGCGTGAACTTGCGACGGCGGCCGGGCGGGGCGACATCCCGCTCACCGTATACCCGGCTGCCACCAAAGACGACATCGAAAAGATGCAAGATGCGGGCGTCGACCGCTGCATCTGGTACGTTCCGGCAGACGGACGCGATCCGGCGCTGAAGAAGCTCGGCGGGCTCGCCGAGCTCATTCGTCCCTACCGATAGGCGGCTACCTCTTCAAATACCTGAACGACAAGCTGTTCGAGCCACCCAGCCCGTCAACGCTGACGCTCACCGACACGTTCGTGTTCCGCGGGCCCGCCGGCGTGACCGCTGTGCACTGGGTGCTCATGGTGCAGGAAACGCCCGTGGCGGCACTCGAGCCGAAAAAGAAGCTGGTCGCGCCGGGCGAGGTGTCGAAGCCGGTGCCGGTGATGGTCACGAGCGTGCCTCCGCGAGGCGAGCCTGACGAGGGCGAGATCGACGCGAGCGACGGGATGTACGAATAAGTCGCCGAGCCGATGACGGACTGGGTGCCCGCCTTTGCGGTCACGGTCACGTTCCCGACGCCGGCCGGCGTCGTCGCGGTGCAGTGAGTGCCGTCCGCCGAGCAGGAGATGCCGGTGGCCGCATTCGAGCCGAACAGAATCGCCGTCACTCCCTGCAGCGCACTGCCGTTGATGGTCACCGATGCGCCGCCAGCGGCCGGCCCAGACGTCGGAGACATCGAGGTCATGGTGGGCGTGGACCCTCCACACGCGGCGAGATAAGTGAACTGGTCGGCAGTCGATGTGGCGCTGGTGCCGTCGGGGGTGGTGACCGTCACGTCCACCGTGCCGCAGCCCGCCGGTGCCGTAGCGGACAGCTGGTCGGGTGATGCGACGACGACGTTGGTGGCCGCTGCGCTGCCGAAGCTGACGCTCGCGCCGGCGGCAAAGTCCGTGCCGGTCACGGTGACCACGGTCGGCCCGCCGCTCTGCTCCGCCGTGGGGCTGATGGCCGCGACCGCCGGCGCCGTGAAAGTCAGCCGGCCGGCGAACGTGCCCCATGCGCAGCCGGCGTCTGATGGGCTGGTGATCGTGCCGGTCGCCGCGTACTCACCGGCCACCCACACATCCGTCGGATTCTGCGGATCGATGGCGGCGCCCGCGTAGTCTCCCCAGCGGCTGGCGCTGGTCGTGCCGAAGCAAGGGCCCATGTTGTACGTGGTCTCGCCGGCCTTGATGGTCTGCGCGCCCGAGAGGCTTTGCGGCGGCGAGGAAGCGAGCTCGCCCACGATCCTCACCCCGACGTATTGAGTGGAAGAGGAGATGTTGTAGACGACGAACATGTTGTTGCCCGCATCGACTCCGAGGGCCGGGTAGAAGAGGCCGCCTCCGGTGGAGGCGATGTCGAAGTCCTGGGTGATGGTGGGACCGGCTGTGGACACCTGGATCAATCGAGAGCAGGGCCGGGTGGCGGTGTCGTTGGGCGGGATGCAGGCGTCGTTGGCGCCGGTCCATAGAACGCCGTTCTGCCAGACCGCCGTCAGCAGTCGATCATCATTGGTCGCGATCGACCCGGCCATGCCGGGCTGGTCGGCGTTCGGTGGTTGTGAGGTGGCGGGCATGGCTGGGTCTGATTCGTTCCAGGCGACGTTTCCTTGCAGCGGCGTCCCGGTGATCGAAACCACGCCGAGGGTCGGCGAGCCCCTGTTGCAGCCCAGGGTCGAGCAGTCGCTGTTGTTGTAGACGATGTACTCGGTGGAGCTGGATGACAGCTGCACGGCTGGCACCGGCGCGGCCCTCGACGAGTCAGGGCCCAGCGCCGAGCCGTTCACCGGGCTCGTGCCGGCGACCATCTGGGATTTCTCGAAGACCCAGGTCGATTGGCCCTGGAAGGACTGGGCATTGAGGAAATCGTTCCAGGAGAGCACGACCTTGTCAGAGCTGACACCGATCTTCGGCTGATCGTGGGTTTGGTTGGATGCGTTGTCGGCCGCGTACTGGACCCACGTCCCCGTGGGATCGGAGCTCGCCGAGACGGCGATCGTGACCACGCTCCCAAATGAGGGCGAGACGAACGCAACGCCCGACGCGAACCAACGCTGGCTGAGCCCGTCGTAGAGGATTCGGGGGTCGGAGAACCAGTAGCCGGCCGGCACGGCAAAGAATTTGTTCAGGTCGAAGCTCTTGACCAGGTTCCCTGATTTGTCCCAGATCGTGGCGCTGTCGTTGACCATCTCGACCACGTGATTCGGGCCGGCCGCCAGCCCGTTGTCCGGCGGTGTGACGAACTGGTCGGTGCCGAAGCTGGTCACCTGCTGGTCGAGGGTCACCGCCTTGAAGCTGGTCAGCACCTCCTGGGTGGTGCCGGTGGCCGCGGCGGTGCCGACGGTGGCGACGGTGGGTCCGGAGCCGGCATGAGACTCTCCGGCGCCCACTTTCAAGAATGGATGGGCTTGCGAACGGGCCCCGTTGGACTTGTGCGTCGGCATCGACTTCACATCCACGGTTCCGATCCGCCCGATCAGCACCGGCCGGAATCCCGAATGTCCGGCCGCTTGGGCCGTCACCGCCGGCAGCGTGGCCAGCAGCATCGTCGCGACCGCGAGCAACACAGGAGACGCCCAATGACGCTTCATGGCATGCCCTCCTACCCCGCGGCGTTCTGCTGCGGGCCCCGCAACCGCGGCAATGATACTGCGGGGATCAAGGCTTGACTTAACGGCTTTACACCGACGCGAGCAATCTCTCCACCGCGCTCCCGAGACCGCCGAGTGGCGCCCGGTACCGATCAAGCCTCCGGTGATGAACACTCCCGGGCTGCACCTCGATCACCAGCCACTCCCCTTCGACGCGCGCAAGTCCATCGATGTCCAGGCTCGGAATGAGCAGGCATGCATCCTCGAAGCGGGCCGCCGCGCGATCCCAGGCGAGGATGCACACGTAGGTGGTGTCATGAGGACGAAAGCTGGATCGACGCATGTAGACGCGCTCCTCGACATGCTGCGGATCCCACCCAGTGGTCTTCACCTGCATGCCAAGCCAGCGCCCCGACTCCATGTGCCGCGCCAGCACCTCGACCGTCTCGAGGTCGGGAAACGGCCGGAAAAGCTTCAGCGATTCGGCCTCGGCGAGCCGGCGTATGACCTCGGCCTCGCCGAGAAAACCCTCACGACCACGATCCAGCGACAGCACCTCATCCGGCGCGGAAAGCAACCCGGCCGCGGCGCCGAAGCGCTCGGCCAGCAGCTCACGCGGTACGAGGTAGGGCAACCATCGCGATGTTCCGTTGGCGTGCAGCTCGAAGGCGGCGGTCAGGTACTCGCGACCATCGACCACGTCATGAGAGGCGAGCTCGCGAAATTTCGACTCCGGCACGACCAGGACCATCGCGCCCAGCTGGTCTCCATCCACGAGCACGCCCACCAACAGGGCTTCGTCGTCGTGCAGGCTGGTCGCGGTGGCCGTGATATGAACCTGGCCCGCGGGCGTCAGCTCGGTCCTGGCCTTGACCTGGACGGGCGTGTAGACACCGTCCGCGAGCCGGTGCACGACACCATCGACGCCCATGTCCCGCAGCGGCAGGAAGATGTGCAGCCCGCCCATCGACTGCCGCACCAGCTCCGCCCACACCTTGAACTCCGCTACCTGCCCCGCAGCGAGCGTCTGCCCCCGATGCCACCTCGGGTCCGTGTCCAATGGGCGGCATTGTCGCCCTTCAGCGTTTCGGAAGTTTCGCGCCCATCACGGCCTCGGTGAAAAGCCGGCTTGCCAGCCGGCTGCGTGGCTCGCGCAACCGCTCCGCGAGCTTGGCGAGCTGCTCGACGACGCGAGGCTCGATGCTGAGCCGATAGAGCTGCTTGACGACGGGCGCCTTCTCTTTCATCCACGTTCCTCCTGGGCTTGCATGACAGGGTCGGATGTGGATTCTCGACAACGACGGCGGGCGTGCCAACCCCGCTTGTTAAGAACGGCCGGCGCTCATTCCTCCGGCTTGCTGTGGGCGTCGTAATCGGGGTCGACCGCATGGCCGCCCGCGGGGCTCGAGTACATCGCGTCGATCTGCGGCCGGTATTTCGACTCGATCACGCGACGCTTGAGCTTCATCGTCGGCGTGAGCTCCTCGGACTCGGGCGACCATTCCGCGGGCAGGATCGTGAACCGCTTGAACTGCTCGACGCGTGAAAGGTGCGTGTTCGCGACCGTGAGCGCGCGCCGAACCTCGGCGACAGTCGCGGGATGCTCAGCGAGCTCCGCGAGCGAGGTCGACGAATCGATCCCGTGCCCCTTCGCCCACAGCGGCGCCACCTGGGGATCGAGCACCACCAGCACCGAGATGAACTTGCGACCGTCGCCGATCGCCACCGCCTGGCCGATGATCGGGCTGGACTTCGCGAGCGACTCCAGGTTGGCGGGCGAGATGTTCTTGCCCGCCGATGTGATGATCAGCTCTTTCTTTCGATCGACGATCCGGAAGTG
>Ga0207646_10001745_pt1 | contig 26388 bp, 23 predicted proteins | sample KBSK5502metaG_FD_184343 | JGI IMG/M metagenome (GOLD analysis project Ga0207646, IMG submission 184343) | Corn, switchgrass and miscanthus rhizosphere microbial communities from Kellogg Biological Station, Michigan, USA - KBS K5-50-2 metaG... | ecosystem: Host-associated > Plants > Roots >...
AGGACTTGGCAACGCTTCTTTTGCACCTGTGCCGATCACTGCGCAAGACACCTGCCCATTTAGCGTTTTAAGTCAAAACAACCTCCGCAAGTCGCTTCGGCGAAGTTTGATCTTTCACGCTGTGTCGGTCTCTCCAGGCGAGCTACGCGATGTCAGAAAAAGCCGAAAACCAAAAGGCTTCGCTCAGATTCGAAAGGAAAAACGTTCCGCGGGAGAATTCTGGGGATACGACGTTTGGATCCGCCAACCAGACGGATCTAGGAGACGCTACCGGGAATTTACTTTCGCCACCAAGCTGAGGCTACTCATGCCTCAAGCCTTAGCATCTCTCAGAACGACCGGCTGGAAAACGCGCTATGGAGTGAGAATTGTCTCAACAGAGGGGTTCACCCCAGAACTATTGTGACTTAGTTGTGACAGGCCTTGCCCACTGAATAGGCTAAGGCCTGTCTCTACATCAGCTACGTGCCGAGAATTGGCTCCCCACACTGGACACTCTTCGCAACTTTTTTCTCATGCCAACTGCGGAAATCCTCAACGTCTTTCAAACGATGCGAGACCTCGTGTTGTAGAAAATCAATGACTCGACCCTGCGGTTATGAAACCTGCAACCTAACAGTGCGCCTGTTACGTTGTGACCACATTTACAACATTTACCGCGGATCGCAGCCTGTTACTCTTGCGCCTGTATGCACCTTTTACCGCCTGTTTCGGTTTAAGACCGTCGCACTTTTCCACGCAGTGGACACTCTTCGCAACCTTTTCATGGTAATAACATCACGCTAAGATCCGCTATCCGAGCAAAAGCAAAAAATGATCCAAGCGGCGTTGTGGCTATCGAGGGCGTGGGGTTTGTTGAGCCTGAGATGTTGATGGCTGTGGAACTCTCACAAAGACTATCGGTTCAGCGGCAATAATGCCTTTTCCTTGTTGCACTGTAATCGATTGGTTGGGCTTGATATCCATCACGGTCTCTTTCTGGCCCCCAGGCCAAATAACCTCCAAACTAAGCGTCAGTCCCGTTTCAGGTTTACCTAGTCCAAACGTCAGTGGTAGCTCGCTCTGGGAACAGTAGCTCGAGCCTGTCTTGACCATGCCGGAAAGATTCGCACCCTTGGAAGTCTTCACCCTCAGTTTGGCGCCAATCCCATCGCGGTTAGATTTGGTGCCGATTATCTTAACACGTAGCACATCGTTCTGGTTTGCGTTCTCATTACGCAACAGGCGCGCTGCCCCGTTGTTAGTAGTAATCAGCAGATCAAGATCGCCATCATTGTCGAAATCGCCGTAAGCAGCGCCGCGGCCGACAATCGCTCGTTGCAACGCACGTCCGAGCTTCGCCGTCACCTCTTCAAATTTCTTTTTGCCCATGTTGTGAAAGAGAAGTGGTGGCTGCTCGTATTTGACGTTCGGCTGCACTGCACTAATGTCGTCCAAGACATGGCCATTGACGGCAAAAATATCGAGGAGACCATCAAGGTCGTAGTCAAAGAAAAAGCAGGCGAAGGTCAGCGACTGCACGGATATCGCACCGATTCCGGACTTGTTGGCTTCGTCGGTAAAGAAGCCAGATCCGTCGTTGTGGTACAGGGCCATTCTCTCGTTCGTGAAGTTGCCGATCACGACGCTCTGCCAACCTGAGCCGTCATAGTCGGCTGCGTCGACGCCCATACCTGCACGCGCAGTTCCAGCTTCGCTGAATGCAACGCCTGCTGCGAGGGCGGCGTCGGTGAAAGTGCCGTTGTGGTTATTGCGATAAAGCTTATTCGGCTCGGTGTCGTTAGCAACGAAAAGATCCAGCCAGCCGTCGTTGTCGAAATCCAGCAAAGCGACACCTAATGATTTATCGGTTGGATCGTTAAGCCCGGCGCGCTGTGTGACGTTTTCGAAGGTGCCGTTGCCGCGATTGTGATACAGGGTCGCACTCTGCCCTTTATAGGATTGCGGCGTACAGTAGGACTTATTCTTGCCGTCGAGCGTGCAAAACTGATCGGTTGCTGCCGACCATTCGACGTAATTGCATACGAAGAGATCGAGCCAGCCGTCATTATCATAATCGAACCAGACGGCACTGGTGGAAAAGCCGGGATCTCCGACACCTGCCTTGGTCGTAACGTCGACAAACTTGCCACCGCCAGTGTTGTGGAAGAGGTGATTGGGGCCCACGCAGGTTACGTAGATATCCTCATTACCGTCATTATCGTAATCGGCGACAGCGACTCCGATGCCATACATTTCAACCGCGAGTCCAGACTGCCGTGTGACATCGGTGAAGGTCCCATCTTTGTTGTTGTGATAAAGAGCAAGAAAGGATTTCCCATTTTTGTGTTCCGGCCAATCCGAGGAGTTGACGAGCAGGATGTCTTGCCAACCATCATTATCGTAGTCTAGAAAAGCGCAGCCGGCGCCCATGGTCTCAGGCAGATACTTCTTTCCAAAGGCTCCGCTGTTGTGTTTGAAGTGTATGCCGGCCTGGGCGGTCACATCGGTGAACTCAATCGGGCCAGATGGGCGAATTGGGGTGGAAGACGGCGAAGGTGTCATAGCCGCTTCGCTCGGCTGGACCGCAGCTGGCGCATTTGAGGACGGCTCTTTGCAACCTGAGAGCACGATGGCAAGACTAAGCAACAGGCAGTAAATGACCCAGTTTCGTTGCGTCAATTCAGTTTTCTCCTTGAACCAGAAAGCTATTGAGTGGTTGGCGGATTTCTTCTCGGTCGGCACGCTGTATTTATCGCGATAGGGGTGAAGGCTACGATCAGGAAAAATTAGAGGTCCAGATTGACCGTTCGTTTGTGCCTTAATGTCCATACTAAGAAGATCTCAGCGGCCGGCAGGTTTGCTCAGGGACGCTTCACGCACGATCTCACTAGATTTGGAAGTGTGATCGCAGCGCGCCAATATATCACCGACTCGGCCCTCGGAAACCCTCAGTTTGCGGGGTGGAATCGCCCGTCTGTCTGATGCTTCCATCGCCGCCCAAAAAGGATGAACGAACAGTATTGACAATCTTTCGCTAAAGGTATACAAGAACTCTAGCAACCAAAGCTATGCCAATTGGCAAAGCTCGAACTAGCTCGCACCCTGTGTTGAGAGTTGACATCCTCTCTCGCGTCGTGCTTTTCAGGGCCTCACGAGGCTCCGGCCACACGAGGCTCCTCAGACAAGTTGGAGGTAAGTATGCGCATACGAAAGCGTGACGAAGACTTATCGTCTAACCGAAGACTTCCCGAATTGCTGAAGGGCCAAGTCTCAAACCAAAACACAAACCAATTCATTGAACTCCTGTCGTTCACCAGTAGAGTTGGGTCGACCTGCGATCTCGGCGTACAAAGCGTTGAGTTGACTCCGGGCGCCAGCTCCTGTTGTGGGAGCGGCTGCTGTTGCTCCTCCTGCTGCTGCTGGTAATCTTCGTTCTAGTCGAGCCCTCAAATGGGAGGTCTGTCTAGTACTGTAATGTTGAGAGGTGACGCGATGAATAAGCCGCAATTGGTCAGAAGTTTGATCCTTGCCGTGATAACACTCGCTCTCGGAGGGATCTCGATAAGCGCACAATCACTAAGAGCCACGGAAGTACGAAGCATCAAAGCTCAGGCGGCGACGCCGGTCGCTGTATCTTTCTATGCGGTGACTCAGGAATTCGAGGGCTCGTTTGAGAGCATCGGCGCCAATTTGACCGAGTTCCGAAAGAACTTCGACGCACAGAAGATCAGGACAGCCGCCAACCCTACGCCTATCGTCATTTATTACGAATCGCCTGAAGGAAAGTCCTCGTTTAGATATGCCGTTGGGTTAAAACTGGCGAAGGCCGTAGAGGTGAAGGCGCCGCTGAAGGGCGAGAAGATGTCTTTTCCGCGGGCAGTGCGTCATACCCACGTCGGACCACCCGAGCAATTGGGAGAGGTGCACGCCACGATACGGAAGGCCCTGCCAAAGAAGGGCAGGGCCATGGCGCAGCCAGACACTAAGTTTCCTGTGGTGGTGGAAATTCCTGACGATCCGGCCAAGGTCAGTAAGGCCCGGTTCAGGGAAACAATGATCGTGCCGATCGAATAAAATGATTGTCCCAATCAAATAGAATAGGCTGGCGAATATAGTAGTCATCCTCCAGCGAGGGGAGGAGTTCGCGAGGGTTTTTTCCGCGGCTGCGCGGCAGGTTTCCGCCGATGGCTCTCGACGTATATTTAACTAATGCCTGCAATCTTCGGTGCAAGTTCTGCTTCAACCTGGATCGGGAGGATGCTCCGCGCATTCCTCTGAATGACATCCAGGCGATTCTAGAATCCGCTTACGCGCTACACAACCGCTACGTCTCGATTACGGGTGGAGAGCCTTTCCTTTATAAGGAGATATTCGAGGTTCTCGACTTTGCTCATGACTTGGGATACTGGATTAGCATCCTGTCGCACGGCGGACTGTTAGATCAAGCTCGGATAGATCGCTTAAAGAAGTATTGGCGGGCGCGAATCCGTATCAGTTTGGATGGTCCCAACCGGGAGAGTCATGACCTGTTGCGCGGCGATGGAACCTTCGACAATACAATTTCGAAGATCGACCTGTTGGTCAAGAGCGGTGTCAATGTAGGCATTGGAGTTACCGTAAGCGAGAACAACCTCGGTGCGGTTGAGGATATACTCAACTTGTGCATCGACAAGGGAATCGCCTTCGTGCGTTGCGTTCCAGTCGCGCGCGTCAAGAAAGGAAAGGCGGCACACGTAACTTCGTCGCTCCACGAAGAGTTGCTCGAAACCGTTATTGGCTTCACGATCAAGAACAAGGATTACGTCGACTTGCCGCAGCCTGACAACGCCCGAGGTCCTGTTTCTATTGACGCCCTCACGACGCGCCGCTGCATGGCAGGCAAGAACTTCTTCGGGATCACGCCGGATAAAAAGATTGTCCCGTGCCCTCTGATTGCCGACCACCCGGACATTCCGACCGTGTACTTCGAGAATAAGAACAGCTTCGTGCAAATCGGCCGGCGCATGGATTCGCTTTTCGCGGATATGAAGGATCGGCTTGGCGGCATCTGCGGCACCTGCGACTTTCGCGAGGTCTGCTACGGGGGTTGCCTGGCCGAGAAAATCTCGTTCGACCGTCCGCTCAGCGACGAACAGCCCGTCTGCACCAAACTAATCCTGGAGCGGATCCAGGGACGGTTCGAACAGTCGGATATCGACCATATCGTCCGCTCATGGGTCTGGCAGATTCAGAATTCCCTTGAATCGAGCACGACGCACGCATGTATGCGTCAGGCTCCCTACTGGAACTTGAACTTCAAGGTTCACGACCGCTGGAGCGAAAGCGCCTTGAGATTCAGCTAGTGATTAAAGGGAACCGTGCCGAGAAGACGGAAGACAAATATCGAAGTTGAGTCGACGCGGCAAAGGAAGACGACGATGACCGTCGCCAACTTCCTGGAGCGCGAACTCCCAACAATCTCAGACATCGTCACGTTCTGTAACAACCTGCCGATGTCGCCCTACGCCGATACCACGGTCGTTAAATCACCGGAAGCTGTTTTCCGAGGTTTGGTTCTGTCGCAGAATCGGCTCCTGGCCGAGGAGTATCTGCTGAACTTTCGCCGCAGTGAGGCGGATCTGGGCGTGGTGATCGGGGTCAACAACTATACCCTCCCGATGGCGGTGGGCGCGCTCGCAAACCGCGATCTGGAGGAGGACGTGGATGAGTTGATCCCGTTGCCTGCTTACAAGAACGTCAAGGCTCCTATCGGCGCGGTCATTCGGAGCAGGCGCAGTGTGCGCCACTATTCAGGAAAAAAAATCTCCCTGCAAGATCTATCGACGCTCCTCTTCCATGCAGGCGGCATTACGGGACAACTTCGGACGGAGAACGCCCCAGAGACTGTCGCCCTCGGCAAGAGCGATCATGTTGATCTACGCGCGGCTGCCTCTGCGGGCGCGCTGTACGCAATCGATCTTTTCTTATTGGCGCTGAACGTTGAAGGACTCGCTTCGGGCGCCTATCGTTACTTGCCGAAGCAGAATTCCCTCAAGCCAATCAAAGATGCGGGCTCCCTCCCTAATGTGAACTCGCTCGCACAGTTCGGCGAGATCGAGGTTGAGAAAGCCGGGTTCATGCTCGGCTTTGTCTACAATCTCTTCGAGAACGCGCGCAAATACGGCGATGTGGGTCTCGCCTTCGCCTTCAGCGAAGCCGGGGCGATGGCTGCTCACATTCATTTGCTGTGTACGGCTCTCGGCTTCGGATCATGCGACGTTGGAAGCTTCTCAAAGAACCGGTTCGAGCGGCTGTTCGACGCGGACGGTATTTCGCGGCATATGCTGCAACTGACAGTTGTCGGAGGATAGGAGGAAGATTTTTGGAGCCAATGGAGAAAGGTCCGCGGATCTATGCGCTCAAAGAAGGAGTGCGTGTCTTTCGGAGCGGTGATGAGATCCGCTTTCGCAAGGGTGTGTGGAGCTACACTGAGGCGGTGGTGCGTTTGGCCGGGCAGGAAGAGCGAGTGGTTCGTTTCTTCAACGCAGTCTACGAGGCTCTGGTGCGCGCTCACGAAGCTAACCCGGAAGTGATCGGCAGCGAAGTGGGCGCGAACGCCGAACAGATTGCCTCCTATTGCGGGCTGCTGGAGAATCTAAAGCGGCAACAGTTCCTTTACGATAACGATCAGAGAGATGTCGCGCGCACGGTTGGAGCCTTGCTGGGCGGGAGTCTCAGCGGCTTCGCCGAGGGCGTCGGCATCCTGCGTCCCGTTCTCTTTCTCACCGACAGTGACTACATCCGAGAGGCAGCAAAAACCTTGAGCAAGGAGATCGGCCTCGCCCTCGATTTCCTCGATGATGAAACCATTCAAACGCTGGCTACAGCGGACCTGACGACTCGGATAGACGCCGTCAAACACAAAGAGACCGAGGCGAGCCTGGAGAAGGTTTTTCGTCCCTATGCTTGCGTCCTCGGATGCGTTGCGGGCCCCAACATATCAATGTTGAGAAATCTCAACCGTTTGTTAATCGCAACGGAAAAGCCACTGATCCTGGGGCTGATCGACGGTCCCTTCATTAGCGTGTTGGGGACTCTCGCCATCGAAACAGGGTGCTTCGAATGTTACGAGCAACGCATGTTGGCGCGGCTTGAGGACACGGTAGTCTACCATCGCTTCGTGGAGTCGACCGCCAAAGGGGCAAATACTACCGGGCCGTGGTTCTCGGCACAGATGCATATGCTCATGGCCGCCGTTATCTCTGAGGGCCTCATCTATTCAGGCCTTGGCTTGATGCGCCTCGCCGGCCGGATCGTCAACATCTATCTTCCGCTGCTCGAGATCCAAGTTCAGGACCTGCTCCGCGTACCATACTGTCCAGCTTGCGGCTTCATCTCTAAGGCCCAGATGAACGAAGCATATACGTCTACCACCCGTTTGGTAACCGAGATGCTCACCAATATCGAGCTGGAGGGCTAGCCGTGAACACTAGGTGCAACCTCGGACTTACCTTCTACCCATTCGCCTCTCACCTGGTCGAAGACATAATCAAGCCAATGTGCTCCGAGCATGGTGGCATCGCCCAGAGCCTGCTTATGAGCCCGATCAGGTATCCCAAAGGTCTCGACATTAAGTCAGTGATAGCGCAGATGCCCGGCTACCACCGAGTCCTTCTAGATCCGCAGTTGAAGATGCAGTATCACTTGAGCGGCTATGGGAATTTCTACGAGGAGGCAATAATCCGGCTGGTCGGGGAGGCAATCGAGCGGTACTCCCTGTTGATGGCTCCCCATACGCTCTCCGACAGGATTTATTTTGCTTCCTACGACGAAGTTGCGCAGCGTGGGCGCGTCGTGCCGTTCGAATATCTTTGCCCGTTCAGCGATGCGAATTACGAGAAGATAAACAGAGGAAAATATCATGGTTTGCGTCGTCTAAAACCGAGCGACACCGTGGGCTGGATAAAGTGTCCCTCCCTGTTTGAGCCTCTTAGCGAGATCGCGGTTCCCGCACAATTACTGTTCGTGGGTTACAAGGTGAATCTAGAACACGGCGAGGTTGCGTTTTGTCCCGGATTCTCCACCGGCACGGCGGCGCACACGTCGGTTGCAAAAGCTCTGCAGAACGCCCTGCTGGAATCTATCGAGATCGACGGGTTGATGCTCCACTGGTATACCGACCTCACCGCGCCGGAAGTTGCCATCGATGACCTCACAGTCGCTGGCCTGGTTCCGAAGCTTCTCGCTACAAACTCTCGATACGAGGTGTTGCCGCTCGACATGCGCGTGTTAGACAGCGTTGACGCTCATGTCCTAGGAGTGGTCCTCATAAACAAGCGGGGGGAGCGCCCGTTTGTCATCTTTGGCGGGCAAGGGCATCTCGACCCCGTGCGCGCCTGCTACCGGGCCATAATGGAAGCCATCGCCGTCTCCTTCCTGGGCGCCTTTGGTCCACTTTACCTTCCGAAGGAGTACTTCGCATCTACATCAGACTCCAGCTACACGGATTTAGATCGAAACGTTGCTTTCTTTGCCGCGCCGGAAGACGTGGCAAGGAAGATGGAAGTTATTCGCAAGCTTGTCGGCGGGCGAAAAATTCTGTCGGGCATGAGGAATTACAGCACGGAGGATGTCGCGGCCGATACCGCCCGTCTGATCCGGCAGCTTTCCTCCGTGAGCGAATACGGGGTCTATCTCGACGTAACGCCCCCGGAAACGCTCGACCGGGGGTGGAAAGTGATGCGCGTCTTTCTTCCCGAACTGATAACTATGTGCGTGCCCGGCGCCCCATACAGCGAGCACCCGCGCTTTAAGAAATATGGAGGCATTCGAAATGATCTCCCCCATCCCTTACCTTGATTGCGTTATCCTGGCGGCCGCTGTTTACCCTTCCGGATTCAGCTATTCCCTCTTCAGAAGCTGGAAGGGCACGCCGCACGAGGTCTCAAGCGCCTTCCTTTTTGTGCTCGCGTTACCGTTCGTGTGTGTCATCGTTGCGCTCGCGGCTGTTTATCCTCAGGTTTTTACCTTTCGTGGCGCCAGCGTGCCAATGTTTGCCGTCGCCGTTCTTCTTGCTCCCGCTGCTCTGCTGATTGAATATTGTGTCCACGCGATCGAGTCGTACCGATTGACGGGCAGGTTTCCGCGTGCGATCGCGGTGCAGCGCTTTTGGCTGAGTGGGCTTTCACCAACAGACTACCTTCTGCTCATGCTTGTAGTCATCGGGGAAGAGATCTTCTATCGAGGGTTTTGGTTCGCTATCCTTCAGGGGTCGTTCAGTTTCCCATCGTGGCTCGCCGTCGGGGTTAGCTCGCTTGCCTATGGCGTTAATCACCTCGCCTTTGGGCGGACTACTGTAATTTCGAAAACTGCGGTCGGTATTCTGTTCAGTTCTCTCTACCTGTTTGGGGGCAAGAGCCTGTGGTTGCCAATCGTGAGTCATGGATTGCAGAACGTCACTCTATTAATGCTGGCGAAAGAGCGGCATGCATAACGCGGTAGTGGTTAGCGGATTTCTGGTCTCGGCGACCTTCGTCTCGCTCATTTGGGGCAGAGCGCTCTGGTACCTCGATGAGCGTTCGCAGGCCTTCCGACGATGGGCCTTTGTCGCCATGGGATACACCTCCCGTATGTTGGGAGAGGTTCGGTCTGGGCTTCTAAGCTTCATCTATTACGGCTTCGGGTTGGTGGCCGCATCTCTATTCCTTATAGTCTTTGGCCTCCGGACCTCGACACTGATTTCATTCTCGGTTGCTCATCTGGGCCTAGCCGTCCTGGGCGCAATTGGCGAAATTTCTCTCACCAGCCTGCTTGTCGATCTTACTTGCCGAGCTACAGGCCAGGGCGGCCCGGAGCAGTTTGTTGAGGTGCGGGAGATCCCTTGGATCAAGGGTCTCTTGCAGCTTCCGCCGAGCGTTGTGCCCTTTGCTGCAGCATTGGGTGGCATCGTGGAGGAGGTATTTTTCCGTGGCGTGCTACTGCGTATCCTGACCGACAAGCTGCTGGTCGCCCCACTAGCCGCAGTGGCGATCACGGGAGCGCTGTTCTGCGTCCAGCAGTTGATCCAGATTCGTACGGCGTTTCAGGCCATGGTTATTTGTTGTAGCTGCGTGGCGATCTCCTTTGTCGGCGGGCTGTTGGTCGTGCTCACCGGGAGCTTGGTGCCAGCGGTCCTGTCGCATGCGTCGTTCGTGGTCTTCTTTATGCCGCAAGGAAATGATGATTCGGTCGGCTTCAGCAGCTCCGTAGCGAAGGGGAGGGCGCGGTGATCATCGAGGTCGACAATCTTTCGAAGACTTACGGCGCCACCACGGCACTAAAGGGCGTCAACCTTGGAATCCAGGCTGGACAAGTGATTGGACTACTTGGGCCTAACGGCGCGGGAAAAACTACACTCGTGGAGACGCTCGAAGGGCTGCGCAGCCCAACCTCAGGCAAGGTGTCGGTTCTCGGCTTCGACCCTATTCGGCAGGCCCGGGCACTCAGAGATAGGATCGGCGTGCAGTTGCAGTCAACGGCCGTACCAGAGGAGTTGACCCCACTCGAAACGCTAAGGCTGTTCGCGGCTTTCTTCAGCAGGTCACTAGATCCTGCGGAGGTTCTCGAACGCATGGGGCTTGAAAAGAAAACTAAGCTCCACAACAGGACCCTTTCCGGCGGTCAGCAGCGTAGGCTAGCGATCGCAATGGCGCTGATCAATGATCCGGAGCTAATCATTCTGGACGAACCGACGAGCGGCCTCGACCCGATTGCCAGGCAGGAGATTCATTCCTACATCGCTGACCTTAAGATGATGAAGCGCACGGTGCTGTTGAGCACTCACTACATCGAGGAAGCCGAAAAGCTGTGCGATAGAGTGATATTGCTTCGCACTGGCGAATTAGTGGCGGATGGCAGTCCCTTTGAACTAATCTCCAGAGCCACCGGCGCCGCGTCACTCTCCATTGTGATTGAGGGTGACTTCGATCCGGCGCCGCTTCTTCGCGCAGGAGCGTCGGCCGAGGAAAGCGAGGGTCCTCGACGCGCATTCGCGGCCCCTAATCCAAAGGCCGCCATCGTGGCAATGGGAGAGTTACTACAGAAGTCGAACGCGACCGTGGTCGAGATGAGAATGAAGCGACCCAACCTCGAGGACGTTTACCTCAGTCTTATGGGAGAAACGACGTCCGAGCGCGAGGAGGATGCATGAGTCAACTCCGCGGTCTACCGGCACTGGCCTGGGCTTACTTGCTCGAGACGTGGAGGAGCAAGCCGGCCATCTTCTGGAATCTTGTCTTTCCGGTGTTCACTCTCGTCGGCTTTTCATACATCTTTGGCGGTGGGCAGGCAGCAGGGGTGGCTCGTATCGTCCCCGGGATCATGACCATCAACTTGCTTGCGGCTTCTTTTTTTGGCGTCTCGCTGCACATGGTCAGTCTGCGAGAGAAGGAACTCTACCGGCGCTTTTCGGTCACTCCTCTTACTTCGCTCACGGTTGTCCTGGCACATTCCGTTACCGCTCTGGTAAACATCGTCGTCTCGGCAGCGTTGCAGCTTACCGTAGCCAAAGCATGGTTCCACATCGAGATTCGCGGGCCGATTGCGGGGCTGGCTTTCGCCTTGTTGGTCGCGGCATTCGCTTTCATTCCGCTTGGCCTGATGGTCGGAAGCATCGCCAAGGACATGAGAACGGCTCCGGCTATCAGCAACCTGCTCTTCTTCCCTCTGACGTTCCTGTCAGGGGCGGCAATGCCGCTCTATTTCATGCCCGCTTGGATCCAGCGATTAGCGACGTTTTTGCCGGCTACTTACGTCGTTGAACTCCTGCAGGGTCCCATCCTTCGAGGAACCGCGCTCAAGGGCGCCGGGCTTCCGGTCGGAGTGCTCGTCCTGACCGGCATATTGGGATTCGCGTTCAACGCTATGCTCTTTCGATGGGAAAGCCAGCAGCCGATTAACCTCCGCGGCTTGGCTCTGGCTACGGCTAGCTTGGCCGTCGTCTACGGGGCGGCCTTTCTCCACGGAACCACTCTAGAGTCGGCGCGCCAGCCCGAAGAGCAACCGTCTCCGGCCACAAGGAAGCTGGGCGCGGGCGCTCGAATCCTTACGGGAATGACGATCCTCGATGGAACGGGACGCCGGATCGAGCATGGGCGAGTCATCCTCGAAGGCGATCGGATCGTCGATGTCGGCCCAGCGAACGGCAGCTTGCCCAAGGGAGTGCCAGTTATCGATCTTTCGGGCCTCTATATGATCCCTGGACTCATCGACTCTCACATCCACCTGGGAGGCTCGGGAGGCGGCTCGGTCACCCCGGAGGAGTTCATGCCGTCGCGAACCGTCCACGACACACAGGTCTATCTGGCGCTAGGGATCACGTCGTTCGTATCTCTGACCGACCTCGTCGACGACATGAAACGTCTTCGTTCTGAAGAAGCTGCGGGTAACATGCGAATGCCGCGTGTCCTTTTTTCGGGACCCGGCATCACCGCTCCTGGCGGCCACCCCGCTAAGCTCTTCTCCTTTTTCCCAGGGTTTGCCGAATACATGACCCGTCAGGTCAACACGCCCGAAGCGGCTGAACAGGCGGTGAGTGAGTTGGCGGGAATGCGCGTCAACATCGTCAAGCTCTTCCTTGAAGAGGGCTGGGCCGGCCAATCATTCCCGGTCTTGCCGGAGCCGGCGCTACGGGCCGGTATCAGCAGGGCCAACCAGCTCGGTCTGCTGACAACAGTCCATGTGGATAACGACCGTCACGCACGGCTTGCGATCGACGCTGGAGCGCGTGGCATGGAACACGTACCGCCCGATCTCAGCGATGAGACTATTAGAGAAATGGTGGCGAAAGGAGTCACTCTTACGCCCACCATGGTGGCGTCTGAGGGAATTGCGAATGCGATGAACGGAATTCCGATCAGCGATCCACTCGCTCTACAATGGGTTCAGCCTTCGGTCCTGGCATCGCTTCAATCGCCCGACTCATGGATCGCGAAGATGCGCCAGTCGACCGATGCTGGCAACTATTTTGCGAGTCGTTATGAGCGGTGCCGTGACGCGCTTCGACGCGCTGTCGTCGGCGGCGTACCCATAATCGCCGGGAGCGATGCCGGGAACGCCGGCTCATTCCATGGCCCAGGGTTGATTCGTGAGATGGAGTTACTGGTGGAGGCCGGCGGCATGACGCCAGACGCGGCAATCATCGCGGCAACAGGAGCCGCCGCCAAGCGCTTGGGGACCGCCGAGATTGGGCGGATTGCGCCGGGCGCCTATGCCGATTTCGTTATCTTGCTCTCAGACCCTTCCAGGGACATTCATGCAATTCGAGGTGTCCGTTGGGTCTACTTCGGAGGCCAGCCCCTTGAGCGCGAAACTCTCTTAACAACCAGTCCGGGAAATTGGAAGCCTCTTCTCACGTGGCCCTCGGCCCCGCCGAAGGGCCAGAAGTGAGGGTTCTACGAAGGTAGATTGTGGAAGGTAACGCATAACGCGGGTCTTCATGGAATTCAACGTGTTTGTCTCCACTTGGACGTGGTGGTTGGCAAGGTATGAATCAGACTTTTGAGTTTTTTCCGTGATTGGGTTGCCAGTGTTCGCAGGGCCGCGTTTCGCACAGCCTCACGACGCTACGCATTTTACCGACACTTACTAACATTTACCGCGGACCGCGGCCACCTATTCTTGTGCTTGTAGGCGCCTATTACCGCCTGTTCCTGTTTACGACCCACAGAGTACGCTTCCATCGTAGAAACACAAAAATATCTGAAATTCATGCCTCAATCGATTGACCTCGCTGCAAGCGTCTCCACCCGACTGGCCGATCTCGCTAACGTCGATAACGGCCACAAAAGGAAAGGCCCTGGAAAAGCCAGGTCGGCATCCAGAGTCAAAATTTTGTGACTTAGTTGTGACAGGCCTTGCCGACTCAATCAGCTAAGGCCTGTCTTTACAGCAGCTACATTATTAGAATTGGCTCCCCACACTGGACACTCTTCGCAACTTTTTCTTGCTGCCGACTGCGGAAATGCTCACCTTCTTTCAAATGATGCGTGACCGTCGTGTTATAGAAAGTCAATGATTCGAACTTAGGGTTATGAATGCAGGCTTACCCGTTGATCCAATTCCTTCCAATTTGGTAACTAATGATCTTATTGCGGGTTGCGGCTGCAAGGAGTGAATCTCTTAGATCGCATTTCGCGCTATAAGCGCCTATTCCTGTCCCATCTTTCCCCCACAAGCCTGGACCCGGGCTCCTATAGTCATGTGGTCATACAGATGGCTGTCTTTTTTGCTGGTTGCATCTCCGTCGTTTTAGCCTGACAGTACCGCCGAGCTTACAGAGCCTTTTCTGAAAACTGGTCGGCTTTACGAGCCCCTCTACGTGCACAACTGCGCCCGTCAACTGCTTATCAGCTTTCGGTTGCAGCGCCGATCGCCAAGCCCTGATTCCTGGTAATTATCATTGACTTCAAATTAGTACAGGAATATCCTTTGGGCCACTTCGCAAGAACGGGCACTAGAATTGAGTTTCCGCCTAACTCGAAACACGAACCTGGAACTTAAGATTTTTCAACGGGCTGGTTCTCAGAGCCTGCGACCATCCGCCGCACCCCTCTCGCTCCAGCTTCGACATAGGAGTTGCCAAAGTGCAAAGCCATCCCACTAAGAACCGACTTCCCGCTGCGGAAAAGAAACATACTCACGTCGCTGCCAAAGCCGGCGATGCTCTGAAAAGACAACCATTCTCCGCGTTTCTAATCGAGATCGACTTTAAGCACCTGGCTTTCGTGGGGCGATGCGGACAGTGTTTTGGCTTTGGAGCCGCTTCAGCAGAAGAAGGTCTCGCGCATGGGTTCCTAGCTAGCAAGGATATGCCAGTGACCGAAAAGTTCGAAATAGGAGTCCTCACTAGTCGATTGGGCCCATTAGAGCGGGACGGATCTTTCTCGATACAAGTCCCCGAAAGCGATCATTACCTGATTACGGTTTGGAATAGGGGATATCAAAGACTCCAGTTGATCGAACTAAAGCCCGACTCGGTTGGCGATATCCACAAAGTTCCCTTTTTTCCCGGAATGGCGGTTGAAAGCCCTATGAACAATCGGAGCGGATCCCCTAACGGCTATGCTTCATTAAAGGGAAAGGCGGTTTCGCATAGCAGATGGCGTATGTGAAATAGAAGATACATGGTTGGGAGCAAATCAACCCCGCGGAGAAGGATAACTCCGAGAGAGTTCTTGCAAAGGCAACGACAATTAGTTTCACAGGCTGCCATTCTTCTCGGCTGGACTAGAGAAGCCATCTTAAATAGGAGGACTCATGCCAGGACCATACATCCATATGAGCGCCATGCGAGCCGCGGCCGAAGCATTAACTCGTACTCCATACGTTCCCGCCACCAGCGATCGGATCAATACAAAGTGGACTGGCAGAGACACGCTGGAACTTGGCCGGCTTATGAAGGAGCACCCCAACTTCGCGAGCCTCGGCGCCATCGGGCCAGATCTGTTCTTCTTCTTGCCGGATTTCCGCGACCAAGGCAAGATCGAGCTTTCCTCGATTCTCGTAGTCGTGCTTCGATTCCTCGAAGGGCTCTACAAGACGCTCGATCCATACATCTCCAAGTACGAAAAATATCTCGGCCCTATTGGCGAGGACACAGGCGAAGAAATAAGCAGGCTGACCGGCGGTCTTTCGGAATCCGTCGGCGCCATTGCCGGTGAGTTAAGCGGAATCCTCGTTGCTGCGTTGGAAGACTTTGTTACGCAGCAAGGCGACATCTTCGAGTTTTTCTCGTTGGGGCACAACAAGGGCTGGGATGAGCAGGCGTTTCTTTGGTCCGATATGCTGCACTACCGCCGGACCGGTCATTTCGGACGAGCCCTATGGACCGGCGCCAACAAAATTAACGATCCTATAGCAGCGGAACAGACCCGAGCTTATGCTCTTGGCTATCTCACTCATCTGGCCACTGACGTAACCGGACACGCCTTCGTTAACTCCATTGCAGGCGGTCCTTTCCGGTTGCATTGGCAAAGGCACCATCTGGTCGAGAACCACATGGATGCCTTCTGGTATCTGGCCGATCCTTTGAAGCCCGGCAGCGGGAACCAGTATCCTCAGTTGACCGAATCGGCTCTTTACTATGATATAGCTTTCTCTGACTCTGGTGATCCAGTACAGCGACCTCCCTATCCGACTGGAAATACGCTTCGCGAGAACTACATACGACGCAGATTGCTCGATCTCGACTCCGCGATTCCCGAAGGGCACCCGCTACCCAGTCTCCTGATCGAAACCATGACCGAGATCTTTTACAAGGGTGATAAGCATCCCGCAATCCTGCGCGATAACGACGGTAAACCCTCTGATCAGTTGATACGGGACACTTATGATCTGCTTTTCCGCTTCCTAAAACTTACTACGCTCGACGGCTTCAATCACGAGCCCCCGGACTTGCCCAAGGTTTGGCCTAACTTGGATTTTCCGGTCTTCAGTGATCCGCATGAGGACGCGCCAGGAAGTGATGGCGGAGGCGGCGGCCATCACGGCAGTTGGTGGGATGACTTCATCGATTTTGTGTTGTCAGTCATCAAGGTAATTCTCTATGTTTTGGAGGTCGCCCTCTGGTTGGCTACGCTCCCATGGGCCCTCTTGGCGGACCTGGTAACCTATCCACTCCGGCTTGGGCTGTACTACGCTCTGGAACTTCCCTTGTTCCATATGCTCAAGAGTTTCCGCGCGGTCCTGGTGATGACCGGATACTTCGCTCCCATGGACGATGAGATCGCGTTCGGGCTCGTTCACGTCGGCATGCCCGATCCTGTCACTTTTTCAACCGTTCTGCATGCCGTCGATAACGTGTTCCCGAATCTGGAGCCTGCGCCTCAGCTCGACGATAATCCATTCCGCGACAAGAACTATCCACGCCAGCATCCAAGCGACGAATTCCGGCATCCATGGGACTATCCTGCGGACACCATACCGGTCGAGAAAAACCCGACGACGGCGGGGCCTTATCCGCGGGGCGCCACTCCCAGCACCCTCTTTGCTAACCTCGCTACCGACGCCGCGGTGCGAGATAATCTTGAAAAAGCCAAAACGGATGCCGAAGTCGACAAGATCGATCTGGGCCTAAACGCTCACCAACATCTGGGAGATCCAGTTAGCTTCTCGCAGTATCTGATTTGGTTGGAATCGCGCGACAACCCACAGAAGAACAAGACACAGGTGCCAGTGGTCGACTGGAATCTAGACGCCGATCGCGGTTACGGCTATCACGACTGGGATTGGAATCGGCATGGGCCGGCGGATAGGCGAGATCCGGAAGGCCGGAGTTATCAGGCGCCTTGCACTTGGCCCTCGCAATCTGACGACCCGGAGCAGAATTTCGATCCAAGCGTTCCGCTCCAGATCCATTTCACCGACTCTGCTGACCCGGGGTGCCAGTCGAGTATTGAGTCTTTCCTTGTCAGCGACGACCAGGGAATCTCACCGCCATTGGGTGCCAGCGGCCCCAACGTTTTCAACTACGGATCGCGCGCCGTTATCCTGGGAGGCACTCAATGGCGGGGCAGGATCACACTCACTGGACCGGTCGCGGATAATCCTTTGACTATCAGCATCGCGAGCGGCGCCTCAGCGCTGCTCACGGCTCCACCCTCGATAATAATACCAGTGGGCAAACAGACTGCTGATTTCAAGGGGAATAGCGTATCGACCAGAACCGGCAAGGATGTCACGGTCACAGCTTCCGTCGGCGCTGACACTAAGACGGCGACTGTCCGCGTGGAAAAGCCGCTGGAACCGCCCCATTGAAAACGAAAAGGGAGGGTGAATCCATGTACGACAAACCGCAGAAGGGATACCGGTGTAGCTGCCAATGTCACCGCGAGATTAGAATACACGCTACCCCCCGCTGTGATTGCGGCAAGCCGATGACTCCTCCACAGCCAGAGGAGTGCGAGCCTGAGCCGCAAGACTGCCACGACGGGCCGACTAAAAAGAGGTGTTGTCCGCCACCGCCTAATCCTTGCCAACCCGGGGTGGTGGATCTTCCGCAAACCCCTCCGCCTCAGGTTAAGACCGCGCCTCAGCGCCCTGAGACACAGGGACGACCACCTGCGGGAGACCCCTCGGAGATTCCCTGGTTTCGAGGCCAGGTTCGCAACATTCTCCAGAATGGACCAGTATTCGGTCCCCGCAAAGATGAATATCTGCCGTTTCTCTTCGTCCGCGCGGCATCTGGTGACCGCGGCAGCCGCCGATTCAATGACGTGTTCTGGGAATCTCCGGATATCTATGTCACGCCCAATCAGGAAGCGTCGATCGCGCCACTCGCACCGCCTACTGTGGGCGGGGTGGCGCAGGCCAACGCGCCGAACACGGTTTACGCCCACGTTTGGAATACCGGAAAAGCACCGGCGTTTCGTGTCCGCGTCGAGTTTTACTGGTTCGATCCAAGTTTGGGCATCTCGCGTTCGGATTCACACCTGATTGGTGCGGCCTACGTGGACCTTGGCAACCGCTTTTCACATAACAACGAATGGACCATCGTCAATAGGCCTTATGGCAGCTTCCTCAGCAAAGGATGCCACGCCATTATAAAATGTCCAGAGACATGGGTACCCAAGTTCGTCAACGGAGGCCACGAGTGTTTGGTAGTCCGCGTTCTTGACCCCATTCTGGACGCCGTTTCGCCAGACCAGTTCTCTGCCGCTGCCGATCGTCATGTTGCTCAAAGGAACATCGCCGTGGTCCAGGCGGCCTCGCCGGCCAAAATCGATATTGCTCTGAATCTAGGGTATGCAGCTGAGGCAGTCGATGCAGAGGTCGACGTCGTCCTCGACGGCCCCGCCACAATGGAATGGCTCAAGCTGTACACCGGGAAGCCCAACCCCGGTTTGCGTGCGCCGGCGGAAAAGGTAGTGGCCGGTCTCCTGCCCGCCACCCTGCTTCGCAGCCGTCAGCAAAGGATCAGCGATTTGCCTTTCGAATGCAGGATCCCGCTGTTACGGCCGATGGAACGTATCCCGCGAGGCTGCGACCCTCTCTCTATCACACTCCATGCCAGCATCAAGGATCTCAAAAAAGCGGAGGCACAGATCCTGCGAGTCCGCCAGCGTATTGAAGGAGACATAGTAGGAGGTTACACAGTTGTGCTGATCGGTCTTTAGTACCTGGCCTATTCGTTGAGACGCACCGTTATTTTAAAAAAAGTTGGAGGTCCTGTCTTTCGCGATCACCGAAGCGCCGGTCCGGAAACCCAGGCAGAAAGAATGATTCTACTGCCTCTGAAGACGCGGCTAACCCCATGGAGTGTGAAGCTCGGAAACACTACCGCGTCACCACATCGCAAACTGGGCATCGCTAAAGAGTTGCCGATCCCGAGCACCCCTCCTCCCCATTTACGCGGATCTACTAAAGCCATTATGATCGTGAGTTTGGAATAATCACCATCCGTATAGTCATAGTCGGTGAACGTCGCTGTAATCTCCTCTTCGATATCGTTGAACGCGGATTGGCTCAGTGATCGCGGACAGCGCCAAGTCCCAAACATTTCTTTTGGCGGCGACGGCGCCAATTTTTAGCAAACAGCCATCGGGCCTGTTTTGGGTAGACGTATGCTATGTCAACGCGCTTCGTGAGGCTTCTACTATTGCTCCGATAGTATCGACCGCGCAACAAGTTCCCTCCAGCAAGGCGTTCGCACTGAAGAGGTGTCAAGACGCGACGCTGAATAATGAACTCCGGTAGCGTTGATGTCAGAATCGGGACAGGTTCAATTATTTGAAACTCGCGCGCGCTCATCGTTTTTCTTCTTCGTCTATAGTATCAGTAATATATTTGACGAAGTTCTTGTCGTAAGCGTCCTCGTTGTCAAGGAACCAGTAATAATGAGGATGTACGAAGACCTTCACAGATCCGCGAAGCCAGCTCCTTGAGATACTCCCCTGTCCTTAGGTGATAGAGGTCGTCAACGTAGCCGATCGACAGGCGGGGCTACGAGTTGATACTTCAACAATTCGTCCTGCTTATTGTTCTCCCTGTACTGTCTGTTTGTATTGAGCGTCCAGAAATTGTGGATTGGCAATGAGAAACTGTATAGTTCCACCCACTCTTTGTTGAAGTATTGCAATCGCCATTGTTTTGCCGCCCACCGAGCAGAGAAGGCCGCGAGAAGCAAGCCAAAAAGCGCAACGAGGACAGCAACCCATTGAGCTATGCTTCCGAGTTGGGCAGCACTGGGAGGAAATATGGTTGCAATGTTGCCGGATACGAAGGGCCGTAAGGTGTAGGCCGATGGCGCTAAGAGCCATTGTGGGATACCTCGGAGGTTGGGGCTCCATGCGGACCTCCTGAATCCGGCGAAACACTGGCACATTCTGGTGCTGAAATCTACAGCATCAGTAGTACCACGAGTCTTGTTTTGAGAAATCACTGCAAGACACCGTTGCTAACCGCGGCTTGCCCGCTGTTAAGCGGTTTGGGGGCCCCGAAAAGTTTGTGATACAAGTTATAAAGATTAGCCGGCCAGCAGCGATATGCGCGACTGTCTGCAATTTCCCCGTCAGCGATATTGCTTTGTCCCCTTAACGCTACGTCGGATTCGATCATGAAAAGTCCAATAAGCTCCAGCCAAAATGAGCGAGGGTCGGCAAACGGAAATCGCAGTTTTGTCTCTTCATCACTCAAGGATTCCAATATTGGACACTAAAGCCAATCAAAGAATTTTCGGATCTGTTAATAGTGCCAAGCTTAAGAACTTGCGTGAGAAGCTAAAGTCGATTAGATATACTGAAACAACAGTTTCCAACCGACTTCGAATTTGGCATATATCCGCCATCATACTTCCCGAGTATCCCGTCTATCGAGAGCGCCTCAGACAGCGTTGTGACGCCCTGTCAATAATAATCTCGCTGTTCTTACTTCAGAGCGAGGTGCCACGCGCAGCGGCAGAAAGCGCGCTCACTTCCGGCCTCGTCAATGAATTACTAATGTTCGGGTTGCTAACGCAAGCTCCCAATAATGCAGTTGCTGCGACGGCCTCAATTTATCCTTGTTCCGGTTTGCACTTCATAACAGACCATCACTTTCGGCCTGGATCTAACGACTATCAGATTGTTCCCAATCAACCAGTGATGCATCTCGGCCAAGACAGCTATGCACTCGCCTACCTTGCTACGAAGCCCCCAAAAGGAGGCCGAGTACTTGATATGTGTGCTGGTAGCGGAGTTCACGCAATTCAGGCAGCCCAGCAAGCCGAACGTGTAATTGGAGTGGACATAAATCGTCGAGCAGTGGATTTTGCCACTGTTAACGCCAAGCTCAATGGAGTCTCAAAGAAGTGCGACTTTCGCTGTGGCTACCTCTACGATGCTGTGAAGTCGGAAGGACGAGGTAGGGAGCTTTTCGATCTGATCCTGGCAAACCCACCCTTTGTTCCTTCGCCGCGCACCGGGCCGGATCGGATTCTTTTTCAAGACGCCGGGCCTGCGGGTGATGAGATTCTTGGACCTGTCCTGTCAGGCCTGCTCAACCATCTGACACCCAGAGGGTCTGCCTTGATCATTTCATTGTTTGCCGATCAAAAGGGATCTCACCACCGGGCGAAGATAAAGAAATGGATTGGTTCGCGTACTTCGGTTGACCTTCTGCTGCTAAAAATCTATAGCGTGGCGCCCGAGGAACTCGCTTTCTGGTTTACCTGGAACGTGTTTGGAGATGGCTTCGGAGCTTACAACGAACGATATAAGGAATGGCTTGATGTGCTTCGAGCGAAGGAGATTCTGAAACTGACCTATGGTGTCCTTGTAGTGCGCTTCAGTCACACATCCAGTTTTCGGACAGTCGATATTCCTCTGTCACAGGCCCTAAATAAAAAACGACCAAGCGAGATTAGACGGTTGATGACTCAACGTGGCCAATCGGCGACTGGTTAGCTGGTAAAGTAAGTTGCAAGATCGCTCGCTGGTTAAGTGAAACCAAGTCTTTTATTGCGATTAATCATTGACAACGACGGGTAACAGGTGTAGATAAGAAGTCCGTTACGAGGGCAACAAAACAGAATGCTACAGGAGGTGAACATGGCTACCAAGAAGGCTAAGACATCCGGCGTCAAGGGTGTGAAAGTTGCTATGAAGGGTCCAACCGTAAAGGCTTTGACGGACCTGGAAGCCCAGGGCCGGCCGGTGCACGTAGTTGGCCGCATTAAAAACGGTAAGTTGGAGATCGATCAATCCAGCCTCGAAGAGGCGACCCGGAGGTTTCCCAACGCCAATTGGGCGTTTGTGGCGATGAACGCCCCCTTCGATCCCAAGCAACATGCCTGAGAGCCCAAACTATCCGCGGTGCGATTCCAGAGGAGCACCAAAGCTCAAGGGCAGTCGCATGGATGTGCGGGCTCTTCTCGGCTGCGAACCTACGGTCGACCGGGTAGCGGCCGTAGCGAGGGTGGCACTTGCGCAGCGCGACTCTCATGTTCAATGTCCGAGGTATTTCGCAGCACTGGAGAGAGCGATTCAGGAAGCGCCGCCTCTCTTTGCTGCGAAAGCCTACGCGGACACTTACAGTTCCGCTTCGGCCAATGGCCAATGGCTGGCGATCTCATTGATCACTGCAGCTGAACGTGAGGGGGACGGGGCGGCGCGCCTCTGGTCGCTCGCGGCGTTTTCGGCAAACGCCGATGAACATCAACTGCTCAAGCGCCATGCGTGCGACGAGTCGAGCCACTCTCTCGCGTACTTGGCGCTTCTTGACCTTACCTTTCCTGGTGCAGTCGCGCCTTCATTCCGAGTTGAGATGAACCAGCTCTCACCGCACTATTCAATGGGACAGATAGTCTCTGCCGTCGAGGGGTCTCCGTACGCGAGGACACCTTCCGTTGATGATTACATACAGATGAACATCGCGGAGATTCGAACAACAATTCACCACTTCATGCAGCGCCCGGCGCTCACAGCTCACTGTCCTCCACACAACACGAGGCGGGTGACCAAGGTTCTGGATTCAGTCCTCCGCGACGAACTCAATCATATTGCTTACAGCGCTATACTGATCGAGAGCAAAGCGGAGGATTTAGAGCCCGACGAATTTCAAGCGCTATTCTGCAAACGTGTTCGTGACTTCAACCGCCTGACCAGCGAAGAACTCGGTGAGTTGATCTTCGACTGACGGCGCGGAATAAGAAGGTCTGTCTCATCACCCGCCACAGAAGAGGAAGTCGGCATGCCCCAACTTAATTTGATTACTCCTGCCGAAGAAAAGACATTCCGCAAAAATGGTTTCCTGCTTTTTAGATCGGTGTTCTCACCTTCCGAGGTGGCGACGCTTCTTGCTGAAGTCCGCCGACTGTCGGTTGAGGCCTACAGTATCGGAGCAGTCCTTCGGGAGGAGCATTACGTTTCCAACGAGAATTCGTACCGACTCTTCCGAATCCTGCGTCTATCGCCGGCGTTTGATGACCTCGTCGACCATCCGGGATACTTTGGAAAGATGGTCTCACTAATCGGGTCGCATATCCAACTAATGGGGGCTGAGATATTTGTGCGAGGCGAGTCGCATAATCCGATTACAAAGTTTCATACCGACTTAGGTAATGGTTTCCAGCAAATTCTTCCGGACCGTAAGAACGCTTTCATTCAACTCAAAATACAAATCTTCCTTACCGATCTTTCTGCTCGCAATAGCAGCAATTTCGTGCTGGTTCCCGGATCGCATCTCGAAAGAGTGACTGACACTGATGAGTACTGCATGGTCAATGACTTGAATCGTAAAATCGGACCGGATGGTGAACTCCCAGCCAATTCGCTACAAATACTTGCGAACCCAGGAGACGTGCTTCTCTTCACGCATACGCTATGGCACGCCGTGGCGCCGAACCGATCGGGACGCACAAGGTACAGTATCGCGCTCCGCTACGGTCAACTAGCCTTGCGGCCTTTCGAGCGTTTTGACCCGGTGCTGAACGATCCTAATCGAACTCTGACGATGCGGCAACGGCGCGTGCTGGGCGACTTGGGCACGGACAGTCCTGGTGCATATCGTCCACGCAATCAGGATCAAATCATCTACGATCATGAGAACGCGGAGTAACCAGGTGAGTCTGCTATCCGCGAGACTTTTCCAGGACAACTCCCTGGTTTGGTGAACATCAATGAAGGAACAGCGCACGAGCGCGTACGCCCTCTTGAGCCTCGAACAACCGGTTGATCGGCCAGCCGCTGTGGTGCGGCTCGCCTTGTCCCGATGCAAGCCTCCCGTTGAGTGTCCAAGGTATTTTGCGGCACTGGAAAGGGCGCTCTGGGAAGAATTCCCTCCGTTTACCACACAGCTTTACGCTGACTCATATTGCGCCGCTTTAGCCAGCGGTCAGTGGCTGGCAACTTCACTGATGAGTACGGCTGAGCGCGAAGGCGATAGCGCGAAGCGCCTGTGGGCTTTTGCCACCTGCGCCGATGACGACGAGGAGCGCCAACTTCTAAAGCGCCATGCCTGCGACGAGTCGAGCCATTCGCTCGCCTACCTGGCCCTGCTTGATCTCTGCTTCCCCGGAGCGATCGCTGGACCCTTCCGTTCGGAGTTGAACCAGCTCTCCCCAAACTACTCTATGCGGCAGCACGTCTCCGCCGTCGAGGGGTCGCCCTACGCGAAGGTTCCCGCAATTGATGATTACATGCAAATTAACATCGCGGAGATTCGGACTACAATTCACCACCTCTTGCGGCGTGCGGCGGTGGCGGCGTACTGCCCGGCGGGGAACGTGTCGCGGGCGACCAAGGTCATGAATTCACTGTTACACGATGAATTGAGCCATGTCGCCTACAGCGCAGTTTTGATCGAGAGAAAGGCAGAAGGTGCAGAGGCCGACGAGGTTCAAAGGCGATTCGGCAAATGCATTCGTGACTTCAACCGTCTTACGAGCGAAGAACCAATCGAATACAGCTACAACCAGCGCTTCGGTAACTATCCATGAACCTTGACGAATTCTTGCATCTCGGGGGCGCGGAACTATCGGCCGTGATTGAGCAGGTAGAATCAACGGTTGGACTTGGCGCCGGAGAAGTACTCCTTGCAGTGGGCTCCCTGGTGGAGGGCATGGGAACCAGTAAATCCGACTTGGATTTACTGTGGATCACAACGCGCGACGAAAGCTCTCTTCCTTCGCGAGCACATGTACCCTTGTTAGTTGGTAGGTGCCTAGTCGACGTGCAGGTATGGAGGCTGGCAGCCTTCGAGGATTTGCTCACAAGGTTTGAGACCTGGTCGAAGCTGCCTTGGGATATAACACATGCAGCGAACTTCACCCTCGATGAGCGCACCTTGCTACACCGACTGCTTCATGGCTACGTTCTCTACAAAGGCAACGGAAACCGAGTCACAAAACGGATACCGGTCCGGCTTGACGTCGCGCGCCTCAAGCTACAAGCTGCGCGCCAGGCATCACGGACTATTCAGGTAGACATGGTGGGATATCGGGAAATTGGTGATTATCGCACCCTGGTGTTTGCCGCGCAGGAAGTGTTGGGTCACGCAGTAGATGCTCTTTTGGCTGGTTATCAACTTACAAATCCACTGATCAAGTGGAGGAGCCGGATGTTGGACTCGGTACCTTCCGATTGGGAACTGGCACTGACGATTCGGCCCACAGGATTGACGGCAGGAGAACAGATGTGGCGTTTGCATCGAGCGCCGAGCCGACCCGACAAGAAAATTGTGCTGGAGCATGCGTTTCGGATCACGACATTCGCGCGTGCTGTCTTCATTTGGGCCGAGCGTCAACTGGTCAAAGGTTCTGTCATAACAAAGAAACAATGTGTTTGGCCTACAGTAGAACCCCACCCCAACGAATCTCCGTTGCCGTATCTCGACTTCGATGTAGATTTCTCCCTGGGGGAAGAGCGGGTTACCGTCGGACGGCTCAATGACTTCAGCGGGACGCTTGAGATGTCGCAACGTGAATTTGCTCTTACTTTGCTGTTTGATGGCACCACAACGGCTCGGGAAGCCGAGATGATCGTCTGGGGATCCGGTGGCCGCAGGGCGAAATCGAGTGGAATCGGTCAATTGGCCCAGCGGGTGGCGCTGGCGGGTTTCAGCGTTGCGTCGAACGGTGAGCAAAGTATCGGCGTAGACTTACGGCGACCAAATCGAACAACAAGCGCCCATGATACGCGTCGGTCCACGAACCCTCGGAGCTTAAGATGACGAAGCATCAGCGGTGTCGCAAAAGATTGCTTTGATACAGCATGTACCAGGATGCCCAGAGTCACGATGTAGCGAATTCGAGTTTCTTAGATGAGGTCTTGCCAGGAACTTAAATGGGAAATGGGCTACGCGAGAATATAGCAGAGGCATCTGTCATGAAAACACTCACTGATCGTCATCTACTTAAGGGTTCGCCGGGTAGCCTCGGTGGCGAAGTAAAGGCCACATTCATAGTCAAGCTTGGGG
>Ga0207646_10001747_pt1 | contig 26384 bp, 29 predicted proteins | sample KBSK5502metaG_FD_184343 | JGI IMG/M metagenome (GOLD analysis project Ga0207646, IMG submission 184343) | Corn, switchgrass and miscanthus rhizosphere microbial communities from Kellogg Biological Station, Michigan, USA - KBS K5-50-2 metaG... | ecosystem: Host-associated > Plants > Roots >...
GACTTCATGCACGCCAAGATCACGGTGGTCGATAACACGGTGATGACCGGCAGCTACAACCTGTCGCATGCCGGTGAGGACAATGCCGAAAACCTGCTGGTGCTCGACAGTGCGCCGCTGGCCGATCTCTTCGCCAACTTCGTCGATACCGTGTTTGCCCGCTACGCCCAGACCCTGGCCGCTGCGCCAAAATGATCCTCATGGCGCGGCGTCAACGCGCGGCCCTGGTCGCCGGAGCGGTGCTTTCGCTGGCGGCCCTGCTGCCGCCGCTCAGCCGGCTGGCCGATCAGCGACTGAGCCTGCACATGCTCGAGCAGATGCTGCTCCTGGCGCTGGTCATACCGCTCCTCGCCTACGGCGCGAGTCCGTTGCTGCCAGGCCGCGCCCGATCCTGGATGCATCCGGTGGCCGGTATCCTGGCGCTTAACGTCGTGCTATTTGGCTCGCAATACCCGGTCGTCGTCGACCTCGCCGTGAAGAATGCGGCGTTCCGCGAGGCGACCCAGGCGATCTTCATGCTTGGCGGATTTCTCTTCTGGTGGCCGATCGTGAGTCGCAATGGTCTGAGTGCCGTTGCAAAGATCGGCTGCCTGATGGTCGCCGGGGTGCCGCCCACCATCCCCGGCCTGACGCTGGCGCTCTCGCACCATCCGTTGTACCAGGCTTTTCGCTCCCTCGAGGACCAGCAGGTGGCCGGCCTGCTTCTCTTCGGTACCGCGAAATTCGCGCTCATCACCGGCACGTTTGTGCTTCTCTGGCGACTGCTTACGCCGCAGCCCGAGCCGCCGGATCGTGGCGATGGGACACCGCATAGCGGCGATCTCCCGCCCGGCGCCCCAGCATGGCTCGAGCGTCTCGATGAGGCGCTGCCCGCCGAGGCGGGCCGTCCGCGGCTTCCAGTTCCGTCCCAGCCTTAGCCTTTTAGATCAGCGGCCAGGGATAAGCCCAGCGGGAGCTGAGCTCGGGGTAGCGTCCGTCATCAGCGAGCCGCCGCGCACGCTGGGCGAGGGTGCGAATCTCGGCGCCTGAGATCAGGTGCTGCAGGCTCTCCACCCAACCGTGGCCGGCGACGAGCTCTTCGGCGAGCCGCCGCGCGTCGCGGCGCAGCCTTGCCGGAACCTCCTCGCCCGCGAATTCCCAGATCACCGTCCGCAGCTTGGGCAGCGAATGAAACGTCAGCCCGTTGTCCACGCCCCAGATGTGGCCGTCGCCGTCGAGTAGGCAATGCCCACTCTTGCGATCAGCGTTATTGACGATGACGTCGAAAGCCGCCATCGTCCGGAAGTCGTCAGCGCGTCCCGGCATCAGCGTGAAGTAATGCTCGCTGACGTCTGCGATGATGAACTGCTGCAGCGAGCCCGGCCCCATCGGACCCTCCGTGCGATAAACCGTAAATGGAACGACCTGCCAGTTAAGAGCGGCGCTGACCAGGTAGGCGGCCACCTCGCGCTTGCCCAGCGTGCCGTCGGGAAAATCATCGAGTGGCGTCTCGCCCTGCGCCGGTTTGTACACGCCGAGCGTCTCCGCGCCTCCTTGGCCGCGAACGTGAGCAAGGTAGGTGTAGTTGGAGCAATCGGGCATCAGACCGCGTGCCTTGATGCGGCCTTCGCGAAGCAGGCGCTCTCGCGCGTCGCCATCCGCGGACGGCGTGGCTTGCGCCATGACTTAATGATGTCCGTTCAGCCGCGGACAGACGCCGCCATCGTGATCGATGGGACCGCCGCACATGGGGCATGGTTGGCGGCCAGCGCTGATGAGGGCTGCGGCGTGCGCAGCGAGCGCTTGCATCTGGGCGAGGCTCGCGTTGAAGTGCCCGGTCGCGGGCTGATCGCCTTCATCCACTAACTCCACCAGGGAGACTTCGAACGCTTTCTCATCCTGGCTGTAGGTCAGCGTCATGAAGCCGACCCGCCAGATGGGCGCTATCGGTTCTTCGAGTGCCATGTCGGGCAGCTTGCCGGCCGGCGGGACTGGCACCCGGGAGAAGACCTCCTGCAAGCGCTCGGTCAGCGCCCGCAACTGGTCCTTTTCGATCGCGACGCTGACCAGTTCCGAGTCTGTTCGCACCTGCAGGTAAAACGCGCGCTTGCCTGGCTCACCGACGGCCCCGGTGGTCACCCTGGTCACGTCTTTGAAGTCAAAGCTTTCCGACGCCATCGCTTTTATTGTCCCCCACGCCTGTTTTCGCGCTGGCTTAGATATGAATGCGGGCCGCTGGGGGAGCGGCCCGCTAAAAGAGGGGAGGGGACTATGTCTGTACCCAGTCTGGGCGCCGGCTAACGCGCTTCGCATCAGGCGAGGACCTGAATGCGCAGAGGCATCATCCCGATCAGCAAATGCGCCCAGATCGTACGGAATTGGCGCCTAGAATGAGGTGTGAAGTCGCTGTGATACCCTCGTTGGACCCTCGGTGGTGGCACCGCAACCTCACCACATTTCAAAAGGTTGTGGTGGCCAACAGCGCCATCATCGCCGCCGGCGCCATCACTGGCCCGTTGATCACGCTGAATTTCTCTGGCCGCACCCGGCTGCCGTTCCTGGTCGGCTTACTGGCGATCGGGTTGGTCGCCATCCTGGTCGCCAATTTTCTGATCTTGAGGCTCGCGTTCAAGCCGATGCGCGAGCTCGAGTCAACAATGAGTGCCGTCCAGCCCGGGGTCGATGAACCGCGCGTTCACGCGAATTTCTCAGACCCGGATCTGAGGCGAATAGCGACCGTCTTTAACACGATGCTCGACCGGCTCGAGCACGAACGACATCTCAGCGCGCAACGCGTGCTTCAGGCGCAAGAACGCGAGCGACAGCGGGTGGCGCGCGAGCTGCACGATCAGACCGGGCAAGCGTTGACGCACGAAATTATCTCGCTTGACTTGCTTCTCGAACGCACCGGCGATGTCAAGGCGCGCCAGCAGCTGGAGGCTGTAAAACGCACGCTGGAAGACACGCTGGAGGAAGTCCACCGGATGTCGCAGGACTTACGACCATCGGTGCTCGACGATCTCGGACTGGTGCCGGCGCTGCGTACGCTCGCCAAGCAGCCCTCCGGGGCACAGGTCGCGCTCCGGGTCGAGGGGCTCCGTGACCGTCTGCCCGCGCCGATCGAGACGGCGCTCTATCGCATCGCCCAGGAAGCCCTGACCAACGCGAACAAATACGCGAAGGCCTCGCACGTGAACATCGACCTGCGGTGTGTCGACGGCCACGTCCGGCTGCGGGTCCGCGATGATGGCGTTGGATTCGATCCGGGAAGCATTCCAGAGCGCGAAGAACCGGGACGCGCGGGGCTGGGGATCTTCGGGATGCGGGAGCGCGCTACTCTGCTGCGGGGGACGCTCGAAATCCACTCGGCGCCGCTCGAGGGCACCGAGGTCGTCGCCAAACTGCCGCTGGAGGACAACCATGCCGGTTGAGCGCCGCGCGATTCGCGTCATGCTGGTCGAGGACCATAACCTGGTCCGCGCCGGCATCCGCGCAGTGATCGATGGACAGAGTGACATCCAGGTGATCGCCGAAGCCACCGAAGGTCGCGAGGCCATCCGGTTGGCACGCGCCAACTGTCCTGACGTCGCCGTCGTCGACGTGGCCATGCCGAACATGTCGGGGATCGAGGTGACGCGCGAGATTCGCCGCCTCTGCCCGCAGACCCAGGTGTTGATTCTCACCGCGCACGACAACGAAGAATATTTCTTCCAGACGCTCAAGGCGGGCGCGGTCGGTTATGTGCTCAAGAAGGCAGCCGCCTCGGACCTGATCGCCGCCATCGAGGCGGCCAGCCAGGGCGAGCCATATCTCTATCCATCAGTTGCGCGATTGCTCGTATCGGACTATCTGCAGCGCGCACCGGAGAAAGAGACCTTCGAGCCGCTCAGCGACCGCGAGCGCGAGGTCCTGCGATTGGTCGCCGAAGGCAAGACCAACCGGCAGATCGCCGACACGCTGTTCCTGAGTATCAAGACCGTCCAGACGCATCGCGACCACATCATGAAAAAGCTCCGCATGCACGACCGCACGGAACTCGTCAAATACGCCATCCGAAAGGGCCTGATCGAGGCCGACAGCTAGCGCGCGATCTCGAGAGTCACTGGTAGGCCGAGGAAGCGGCCGATGTCGGCAACTTCTGCCTCGATGCCGGCGCGGATCGCACGAGAGGTCCCCGCGAACGGTTCGAACTGGAGCCGGCCGCGGCCGTCGAACCTGCGCAGGCTCCAGGCGGCCACCGCGCGGCCATTGACGACGACGGCCGGATGGAGCCAGCCACCGCCGCGCTGCAGTCGTCGCTGCAGTGCCGGCGCCACCGCCAAGTCGCGTCGACGGTAGCTCAATAGATACGCATCAAAGGCCGGCAGCAAGCGCGCTTGGGGCGTCGCGGCCGCGGTCAGCTGGCTCAGCCGATCGTTGAGCACGAAACCAGGCTGGCCCTGAATCGTGACGTCGGCCAGGCTCGGCTTCGCCCCCGCGACGGCCGATCGTGCCTCGGCCATCGCGATGCCCGACCAGGCGCTGAGATCATCGACCGTGGCCGGCCCATAGGCGGCGAAATAGCGGCGCGCTAGCTCGGCCAGCGCCGCCTCGCGCGTGGGCGCAGGGGCCGGGGGGACCCAATCATCGAGCAGCACATACGTCGACTCGCCGTCGTCGCGCTCGGGCCCGACGCAGAGCACGGCCTGCATTGCGGCGAGCCCAATCAGATGAATCATTGCCTGGGTCTTCGGGTCGAGCAAGATGCCCCGAGCGCCTAAACGATCCAGCAGCTCGTGACGTGTCATCGGGCCGGCATCCGCGAGAATCGTGCGCAGCGCCGCAACGCCCCTTGTTTTCAGATCATCGTCGAGGCCCAGTTGCGCATGGCGACTGGCGCTCGCCCGAGCAAAGACCGGACCAAGTAGGTGAACTAACCAGCGTATGTCGTCCGCGGCGACGAGATGCAACGTCCCCCGCATCAGCCAAGTTCTCACGATCGAGCGATCGTCCAGCAGCGCTCGGTTCACATCGCCGGCACGCAGCCCCGTGCTGCGGACGCGTATCCCAAGGGCCGCCGCGCTGAGAACCTGTGCCTGCAGTCCGACCACCTGGCGCAGGATGGCTGCTGGCCGCCGGCTGGTGGCTGCTGTGGCTTTGGTCAGGCGCTGGGCGGCGGCGCGCATTGACAGCACGCGGCTGTCGGAGAGAACGCTAGCCGCCGGCGGGTCCTGCGTCGACGCCCGGTTCTGTCAGTCTCGAGAGCTCGAGCAGACGGTCCAGCTCGTCGGGCGCGAGTTTTGTCCGCTCGCGGGCGATCTCGCGGATCGTCTTGCCGGTAGCCAGCGCCTCTTTGGCGATCTTTGCCGCCGCGTCGTAGCCGATGGCCGGCGTGAGTGCGGTGGCCAGCATCAGCCCCTGTTCGACCATTTGCGGCCCGCGCTCCGTCGCCTTGATCCCCACGATGCAGCGTCTGGCCAGATTCTGCGCCGCGGCGGAGAGCAGCGCGATCGACTCGAGCAGGGAGTACGCGGCGACCGGCATCATCAGATTCAGCTCGAAAATGCTTCCGGACTGGGCCGCGATCGCGATCGTGTGGTCGTTGCCCAGGACTCTCGCCACCACCATCGTGACTGACTCGATGATCACCGGATTGACTTTGCCGGGCATGATCGAGCTTCCAGGCTGCACCTCGGGAAGCGTGATCTCGCCCAGCCCGGCCCTTGGGCCCGACGCGAACCAGCGCAGGTCGTTGCCGATCTTCCAGAGGCTCACCGCGATGGTGCGCAGCGCGCCAGCCGTCGACAGCACGGCGTCCAGGGTGGCCTGCGCCTGAAAATGATTGTCCGTCTCATGCACCAGCACGCCCGCGCGGCGACTCAGGTGCGATGCTACGCGCTGGGCAAACTCCGGGTGAGCGGTGATGCCGGTTCCAACGGCAGTGCCACCGAGCGGCAGCTCGGCCAGCTCTTCTGCGGTGCGCTGAATTCGATCGAGCGCTCGCTGCACCTGTCCGGTATAGCCCGCAAACTCCTGGCCGAGGCGGATCGGCGTGGCATCCTGCAGGTGAGTGCGGCCGGTCTTGATGACCGGCATGAACTCTTTCGCTTTAGCGTCGAGCGAGTCTTTCAGATACGCAAGTGCCGGCACCAGCTCTTCATGGATCGCCACCAGCGCCGCGAGCTGCATCGCCGATGGGATGACGTCATTGCTCGACTGGCACTTGTTGACGTGGTCGTTCGGATGCACCGGACTGTGTGAGCCGAGCGCTTGACCCAGGATCTGGTTGGCGCGGTTCGCGATCACTTCGTTCGCATTCGTGTTGGTCGACGTCCCTGAACCAGTCTGAAATACATCAACGATGAAGTCCTTGTCGAACTTGCCTTCCTCGACTTCTTCAGCCGCCTGCTGGATCGGGTTGGCGAGGCGGGTCTCGAGCAATCCCAGCTCAGCGTTGACGAGCGCCGCCGCGCCCTTGATCTGAGCCAGAGAACGAATAAAGCGACGTGGAAGCCGGAGATTACTGATGGGGAAGTTCTGTCTGGCTCGCTCGGTGCTCGCGCCGTAAAAGGCATCTTCGGGAACCCGAACTTCGCCCATCGAGTCACGTTCCACTCGCGTCCCTGTGTCGTCTGACATTCGCGGTCATGGTAGCAAGGGCTGCCTCGAGGCTGGCGCTTCAGCGGCGAAGCGTCGGTTGGGGGCTCGCGGGGTTCTCCCCGCGTGTAATCTTTAGCCGTGCCGGCGCGGATCGTTTCGATTCAACTCTGTACGGGTCACCGCCAGCCGATGCGGTTGGTGCAGGCCGCCACCCTGATCACCGGCCTTGGCATCGAGGGCGATAAGCACGCCGTTGCCGCCTCGCACCGGCAAGTGCTGCTGGCCGACCAGGAAGCGCTCGACGAGGTCGGCGTTGAGCCGGGAACCATCAAAGAGAATCTCACCGTCGAAGGCCTGCACGTCATGGGCCTCCCCGCGGGCACCCGAGTACGCCTTGGTGAGGTCGTAGTGCTCGAGATCACGGAAGTCTGCGAACCGTGCTTCCGAATGGATGAGATCCGCATGGGTCTGAAAGCGGAGCTCGTGGGCCGCCGCGGCATGGTTGCCCGCGTCGTAAACGGTGGCTCGATCGCCGTCGGCGATCGCATCACGATCGAAGAAGCAGAGCCACTGGCCTCATAGCTTGATCCGCGCCGTCGACCTGCACGTCCATCTGCCGCTGAAGGAATGGCTCGATGGCAGCATGGGTCCATATCGTGAAGGCGTCGCGCGCTATTTTCGCGCCCAGGTCCACGAGCGCAGCGTCGACGAGCTCGCCGTCGAGTTTGCCCAGGAGCAAGTGTTTGGGATTCTGCTCGCCTGGGATGCGGAGACGGCGACCCACCGCCCGCCACTCGGGAACGACATTGTGGCGGCGATCGTCAAGCGCCATCCGAAGCGTTTCGCCTTCTTCGCCTCGGTGGACCCCTGGAAGCCAGACGCCGTAACGCAGCTGGAGCACGCCGTCAGAGAGCTCGGCGCCAAAGGCGCGAAGTTCCATCCTTCGATGCAGGACTTCTACCCAAGCGACGAGCGACATTTCAAGCTCTGGGAGAAGGCCTCGGAACTGAAGATTCCCTGCCTCTTCCACACCGGCACCAGCGGCATCGGCGCCGGTCAGCCGGGTGGTCAGGGCATCAAGCTCGACCCGGCTCGCCCCATCCATCTGGACATCGTGGCCGCCCGCTTCCCCGAGCTGCCGATCATCGCCGCCCACTTTGGCTGGCCCTGGCACCTGGAGCTGATCGCGATGGCGCTGCACAAGACGAACATCTTCATCGAGCTCTCCGGCTGGTCGCCGCGTTACTACCCGGACGAGCTCGTCCGCGAGATCGGGGGACGGCTGCAGGATCGAACGCTCTTTGGCAGCGACTACCCGTTCATCCAGCCGGCCCGCGTGATCGAAGAACTCGACGCACTGTCTCTCAAGCCGGAAGCGAAGGCGAAAATCCTTCGCGAGAACGCGGCGCGGCTGCTTAAGCTCGAGCTGGCCTGAAGCTTGGCGCGACCGGACGGGACGGCGTCGCAACCCATCGCCCGTCTTTCTCGTGGCGCAGTTTCCAGCCCTCTTCATGGACTTTCCTGTGATGCGCGCTACAAACCAGGCCCAGGTTGTCCAGCTTCGTCGGTCCACCATCGGCCCAGTGGATGAGGTGATGCCCGTCACACCAGGGCGCCGGCCGGTCGCAGCCGGGGAAGACGCAGTGATGATCCCGCGCCACGAGCGCGCGGCGCGTAGCCGGCGGAATGCTCCGACTGGCATGCGTGGTTTCTTGCTCGAGCTCGCCAAGCCCGGTGATGCGGGTCAGCGCCGAGTCGCATGCGAGCCGGCGAACAGTTTCCGAAGGAACGGTGCCGCCCCACTCGAACTGACCCGCCGGTGCGCCATCGATGCCGGCCAGTGTGTCGAGATTGGCCTTGATGATCAGCTGCGGACGCGGCCCGGCCCCGTCCGGGTGTCCGGCGGCGCCGCCGTTCGCCTGCCCACCAGCGGTGCGGGACCGGCAGCGCTCGACCAGGGCATCGGCGAGCCGTTTGTCCGGGGTCCTCGTGTCGTTCTTCGTCGGCTTGGCGAAGGGCTCGAGCGCGGTGCGGACGATCGCGCCACCCTCGGCATCGAGCAAACCGTCGATGCGCACCAGGCCGTTAAGAGGCTGCCCGATCCGCAGGTATCGACGCTCGTGGGCACGATTCGCTTCAAGCAGAGCCGCCGCTGCGTCGACCTGGTGTTCGAAATTCTTGGCGACACCGACGAACTGGCCTGGGTCCATGGTCTCCGCCGCCTTGAGCAGCGTCGGCTCGGCCTTGCGGACCTGGGCGGCGCCAACGGTCTGCGCGGTTCGAGCCATGGTCACGGCGTGTAGGTAGCCGATCTCGCCTCGTGCGAGGGCCTCCTCGGTCCGAGGCAGGTCCTTGAGCTGATGAGCCACTTCGACGCGCTCGGCGGCCGCTGGGCCCGAGAGTTTGCCGTTCACGCGTAACCAGGGGATCATGCCGACGAACCCGTCGGCCTTGTAGCCGGCCGCCTTCTCGAACCGGCGCGTGGCGTCGGCCCCTACAGCCTCCATGCGGTCGATGACTTCCCGGCTCTTGATAACGACGTCACCGAGCCGGCCGGCCGGTTGTTCAGCCACCCATCCCGGTAGCTCTCTAATCCCCGACATGATCCGGTCGAGCGGCGTCTCGCTGGACCTGCACATGCCTCCATGTTGAGGTAGTGCTGCGACAGCTGTATGTCGTAACGGACGTCCTCGCTAAAAATTGATTCGTCCTATTTCGCCTGACCTTCCCAGCAAACGACGCCCTGCGGTCCGACCAGGGCTCCATGCGCCGTTCCGGCCGGAAGGTCAATCCGGTCCCCGGCTCGCAGCTCAATTGGTGGTTGGCCGGAGGGTGTAAACGTGATCGACCCCTCGGCGACATAGAGTATCTTCCGGTACTCATGGTCGTGGACGCCATAGACGGCGCCTGGCCCGTTGCTCCAGCGGTAGCAGTGGTCCGCCTCCACCTTTAGCTTCTTTTCCACGGTGTTAGCCATCGCTTCATAATGCACGCGATGCCACGCGGCTATCCGCGCTACGTGCTCGCCGTCATGGTCGGCATCAACTTTCTGAATTACCTCGACCGCTACATCCTGCCGGCGGTCGCAACCAAGATTCAGGCAGAGTTCCACCTGACCGACGGCCAGGTTGGGTTACTCGGGAGCGCCTTCCTGCTGGTCTACGCCGTGGCGACCATCCCCTTTGGCGTCTGGGCCGATCGCGGAGTGCGAAAGACCGTCATTGGCATCGGCGTAACCATCTGGAGCTTGGCCACGCTGTTCACCGGCCTGGCCCGCAGCTACGCGCAACTCTTCGCGGCTCGGGCGGTCATGGGCATCGGCGAAGCGAGTTACTACCCGGCTGGGACGGCATTGCTAGGGGATTACTTCAGGAAAGAAGGCCGGGGACGTGCCATGTCGATCTGGGCATCGGGGACCGCGGTTGGCATTGCCGTCGGCTTCGCCGGCGGCGGCATCGTCGCCAGCATCCTCGGCTGGCGCGTGGCGTTCTATATGACGGCGGTCCCGGGGTTGGTCTTTGCCGTCCTTGCGTTCGGGCTGCGCGAGCCGCTCCGCGGGGCGGCGGAGGCGCGAGGTCCGCAAATCGTCAGGACCACGTCGATCAGCTGGCGCACCTTCGTGGACCTTCTTCGCATTCCGACGCTGCGGGCCACCATCGCGGCGGAAACCGCGCTCTTCTTCGTGCTCGGCGGCGCCGCGTTCTGGCTCCCGACCTACCTGCAGCGGCGCTTCGGCCTTGGAACGGGAACCGCCGGAACACTCGCCGGCGGCGTGCTCGTGGTCGGGCTATTAGCCGGCTCGCTGCTCGGCGGAACGATCGCCGACCGGCTCGCCATCAGACGGCGGAAAGCCAGCAACCTGCCGGTCGGGATTGCCGGATTCATTTTGGGCGCCGTCTTCGTCGCCCTGGCTCTATTGATGCCCAGCCTGGTGCTCTTCGTGCCGATGTTCTTGCTGGGCGCCGCCTGTCTCTACCTCTATAACGGGCCATATACCGCGGTGAAGCAGAACGTGGTCTTACCAACCGTTCGCGCGACCGCGGTCACCGTCGCGCTCTTGATCGAGCACTTGCTTGGGGACTCGTACGCGCCGTTTGCCATCGGCAGGCTGTCCGACGCGCTACACAACCTTCAGCTGGCTCTGCTCATCCTGCTGCCGCCGCTGCTCGTCCTCGCGGCTCTCTTTGCGGCGCTGGGCCTCAGTCACGAAGAGAAAGATAGCCGCGCAATGGAAGAGCACTGGGCCGCCGGCGCAACTCAAATCCCCTGAAACAAGTCGTCTTCCTGACTCGCCACCAACTTCCGCAGCGGCTCCCACTCCTGCCTTTGCGTGCGGTGATGGGCGAAGGCGCCTGGCCGTTTCGCTGCATGTCCGAACGATAATGATCGGATGCCAGCACCCCCCAGGTCCGGCCGCGCCCGCAGGACGTTCTCGGCCGGCGGCGTGGTCTACCGGCAGACGACGCAAGGGCCCGAAGTCGCGCTGATCAAGGCGGACGGCCGATGGAGCCTACCAAAAGGCGGGATCGAAAAGGGCGAGAGGCCCGAGGCGGCGGCGCTGCGCGAGATCGCCGAGGAAACCGGGCTGCCCATCAACCAGCTGCGCCTGCTCCGGCGCCTGCCGGATGTCAGCTACGCCTTCGGAGGGCATCGCACAGTCGTCTTTAAGACGGTGACCAACTATCTCGTCGAGCTGATCGGCGATGCGCCGCTGGCGCCCCAGTTCTCCGAAGTCGAAGACGTGCGCTGGTTCCAGCCGGACCTGGCGCGGCGCACGATTAGCTTTAGAAACTGGGGGGCAACGCTGGATGCGGCTCTGGCGAGCCTGTCTGGTTTGGAGGCTGCTTCCTGAGCGCGCTACTCGTTCTTCACAATGGCTTGTTCCGCGCAGGCCTCCTAATCACGGCAGTGATCGGCGTCTGGGGCCTCGTGACGTACTTTCGAAAGCAGCCGTCCAGCGGCGGCTTCCGTGCCACGCTGGTCCTGACGGAAGCCTTGTTCGTCCTGCAGGGCGCGGTAGGCGTGCTGATGTTCTTGAACGGGCGGCGTCCCCATGACAACCTTCATTGGCTGTATGGCGTCCTGCTCGTGATCGTGCTCCCGATCGCGATGAGCTACGTCTCGGGACGCGATCTGCGTCGGGAACCGCTGGTCTACGGTATCGCCGGCCTGTTCATGGCGGGGCTGTCGATCCGGGCGTTGACGACCGGCGCCTGAAAACGAGAGAGGGGTCCTTTCGGACCCCTCTCGTCACCGCGGACTAGCGGCTCTTACGGGTCGCTTTCTTGGCCTTCTTCGTGGCCTTCTTCCTGGTCGCCATGCGTCACCTCCTTATCGCGTGAGCGGCGAACGCGGCGCACCCTTCGTGCGCCTTCGATCAGATAACGCTTAGTCCAAAACGATCTTGCAGTTTCGCAACGTGGACGCCCCTAGAAAAGCCGCAACTGGTCGACCTGGTCCAGTGGTTTCGCGCGCAACCCACGCCGCCGAAGGTGCATGGCGAGCTCTTCGTCGAAGCCGAGCACCGTGTAGGTCATGATCGCGTTGACCTGTTCGGCGTAACAGCAGAGTTCTTCGAAGTCCGCGTGATCCGAGAGCGGAAAGACCGCATCAACCTCCAGCCGATCTTTCAGGCTCGCGTCCATCGCCCAACCCGTTAGCGCGGCGGTTTTGAATTCACCAACCAGGTCGTTAAGGCCGCTGCGACGGGCCGAGGGGGGCGTGATGACGACCGTCGGCCGCCCAATCATGTCTCCCAATCGCTCATACGAAGGCAGGTCGCAACCGAGCTCTCGATACACCTCCGTCACACCGAATAACGATGGATGGAGCGCGATGAGCAGGCCTTCCGCCGCCAGCGCCGAGAGGATCTCCTGTCCCTTGCCCAGCGAATAACCGAGGAGGACCGGGGTCGCACCAGCGTCACGGACGCCCTTGCACCACGAAATCACGCCTGCGATGACTTCAGCCGAGTCTGGGAAACGATAGCGAGGCTTGCCGAACGTACTCTCAAGCACCAGGACGTCCGCCGGCACCGGCTCTGCCGCCGCGCTGGTGAAGCCCGCGCGGGTTTTGAGGTCGCCTGTGTAGAGAATACGACCGAAGTCGGTCTCGACCAGGGTCTGCGCAGACCCGAGGACGTGGCCTGCAGGATAGAGCGTCACAGCGCACCGCTCGAGAGCGAGCGTCTGACCGTACGAAAGCGCCTCGACTGTGCCAGTGGAGCGCCGGCGATGCGTGACGAGCCGGCGCGTCGCCGGTGTCGCGTACGCCAGCGGGTGCGCGGCGACGTGGTCGCTGTGTGCGTGGCTGATGACGGCTCGTGGCCGTGACTTACGCGGGTCGAGCCATAGCCCTTGCTCGGGGAGGTAGACGCCGCTGTCCCAGAGGATGGGGTAGGCGATCAACGCGGCGAGCTACTCAGTAACGGCCGCGCGTTCGAAGAGCTCGTCGCGAAGCGCACAGTAGCTGCAGAAGCGCTGACCGGGCGGCCCCGCAAAGACGCCGGTCTTGCCGCAGGTGGGGCACGTCTCCTTCTCTGCATCAACGGTGGTTTCCAAAGGGACCATGCCGAGTAGCGGTGGCTCCTCAACCGCTTGATCCCCACTCTCCACCTCGTCCAGGGCGACCTGGTCGTCCGCGGCAGCCTGAATGCCAGCATCGCTCAGGGTGGGCGGTGGAGTCGCCGGCGGTGGCGCGTCCGGCGGTGCTTGTGACGCGGTTGGGGCAGGTTCAGCCTCCACGCGGGGCCGGAACAGCCGGGTCAGCCAGCCGAGCACTCGCGGCTACGGTAGAACACTGGCGCGGCCCTGTCAAATACCTGGCTAAACAGCCAGGTCCAGTTGGAGGGGCTCGGGAGGCGGTTCGGCCCTAAATTCGCGTCGATCAGCAACGCCGTGGCGGCGCTTCAACGCCGCCACGGCGGCCGTCACCGGGGCCTTCGCTGCGGGCGGCGCATATGCGCCCGGGAAGAGTTCGCGGTAACGGGGGAGGAGGTGCGGATACTCGCGCCCGAGGAATTCCATGAAGTGTTCTTTGGTCCCCGGCTTCAGATAGACGATATTGGCCCAGACGAAGCAGGCTCCGGCTTCGGCAGCGGCTGCAACCGTCGCCTCCAGCTGCCGCGGCGAGTCAGAAAGTCCCGGCAACACCGGCGCCATACCGACACCGGCCTCGATGCCAGCGTCGACCAGCGCTTTCAGGACCCGGAGTCGTTTACGCGGCGGGGGCGTGCCCGGTTCGGTCTTTGCCCAGACGGTCTCGTCGACGGTGGGGATGCTGAAGCAAACGGTCGTCTTGGCGCGGCGCGACAACTCGCCTAGTACATCGATGTCACGCAACACCATCGTGCCCTTGGTGATCAGCCCGATCGGCGTCCGGAAGTCGCGGAACGCTTCGAGGCAGCGGCGCGTCAGCCTGTAGGTCCCCTCGATCGGCTGATAAGGATCGGTCGCCGTGCCGAAGGCGACGGTGTCGCGCTTCCAGCTGCGGCTCGACAACTCGCCTCGCAGCACTTCGGGCAGATTGACTTTGACGCCGATTCGCGCGGAGAACCCGACGCCGGGGTCGCGGTCGGCGAGCTTGGCATGGGCGCGCGCAAAACAATAGACACAGCTGTGGAAGCACCCCTGGTAGGGGTTGAGGGACCACTTGAAGCCCATGTGCTGCACCCGGTTCAGGGCAGACTTCGCCACGATCTCGAAGTACTGGCTGCGGGGCATGGGTTTCAATGATAGAACATACGTTCGATCGGTCGGCGTTTCTCCATAATGGAAGCAGCCACCTATGAATGTCCTCGTCTGCGTCAAGCAGATCCCCGATCCGAACGTTCCCGGAAAGCTCGACCCGCAGACCAAACGCATGGTGCGCGAGGGCGTCGACGCCGTCCTCGATCCGGGTGACGAGCACGCGGTCGAAGCCGCCCTCCAGCTGGTCGAGAAGGATGGTGGCGAGGCAACCATCATCTCGATGGGCCCCCCGCGCGCGATGGACGCGATCCGCCGCGCCCTGGCGATGGGCGCCCACCGCGGCGTCCTGATTACCGACCCGGGACTCGAGAACTCGGACGCGCTCAGTACCGCGCGGGCTATCGCCGCGGCCATCGAAGGGCAGAGCTACGAGCTGATCATCTGCGGCACCGAGAGCACGGATGGTTCTTCGGGCGCAGTGCCGGCGCAGCTGGCCGAGCTCCTCGGACTGCCGCTGCTCAGCTTCGCCAGGAAGCTCGAGGTCAATGATGGCAAGGCGCAGATCGACCGGCAGACGGATGACGGCTACGACGTCGTGGAGGCGCCCCTGCCCGCCGTTGTCACAGTGACAGGCGGGATCAACGAAGCACGCTATCCCGCCCTGCGGGGCATCATGCAGGCGAAGAACAAAGAGGTTAAGCAGGTCGGGCTAAAGGATTTGGGACTGGACGGCAAGGCGGGCAAGGCCGCGCTGACGGAGGAGGTTGTCGAGATCAAGGCTGCCGAGGCTCGCAAAGCTGGCGAGATCGTGGAGGACAAGGGCGACGGCGCCAAGCGTGTCGCCGACTATCTCGTCGAATTGAAGGTCATCTGATGGCGGGCGTCTGGGTCTTTGCCGAAACGGTCGAGGGGACGCCGGCGCCGGTCGTGCTCGAGCTCCTGACCAAGGCGCGTTCGCTCGGGGAGACGACCGCGATTGCGCTCGGCCCCGGCGCATCGAAGTCCGTCCAGACGCTGGGTCAGTACGGCGCCAAGAAGGTTTACGTCCACGAGGATCCCGCCTTCCGGGATATCCTCGCCACCCCGGCCGTCGAGCTGCTTGCGAGATTGATCGAGAAAGATCAGCCCGATCTCTTGATTTTTGGCATGACCTACGACGGCCGCGACGTGGCCTCGCGGCTGAGCGCGCGTCTATCGAGTGCGCTGATCGCCAACGCGAGCGATGTCGTGAAAAAAGATGGCGGCTGGGCGATCATCACACCGGTGTTCGGCGGCAGCCTGCTGGTGACGACGGTTCCGCGGGCGAAGGCACCGACCCTGGTCCTGATCCGTCCGAAGGCGGTCGCCGCCGAGCCGGCAGCGTCCGAGGCCGCCCCCCCTCAGGTCGAAACGCTCTCGGACCCGGTCGAGCCGGGCAAGCCGGTCGCGCGAGTGCTGCGCCGCGAAAAAGAAAAAGCGAGCGGTCCCAAGCTGGAGGATGCCACGATCATTGTCAGCGGTGGGCGCGGGCTCGGCGCACCTGAGAATTTCAAAATGCTCGACGAGCTCGCGGCTGAGTTGGGCGCAGCGGTCGGAGCCAGCCGCGCGGTGGTGGATGCCGGCTGGAAGCCGTACTCTTTCCAGATCGGTCAGACCGGAAAAACCGTAAAGCCGGCGGTCTATATCGCGGTTGGCATTTCGGGGGCCATGCAGCACACGGTGGGGATGAAGGGCGCCAAGACTATCATCGCCATCAATAAAGATCCGGAGGCGCCGATCTTCAAGCTGGCGGACCTGGGCGTGATCGGCGACGTCCACAAGATCGTGCCGCAGTTGATCCAGGAAGTCCGCGCGCGCAAGGGCAAATGACAGCGAGCCCACTCAGCCTGCTGGCGGTACAGCCGCACCCGGATGACGAGTCGATCACTATGGGCGGAACGCTGGCGCGCTACAGCGCGGAGGGCGTGCGCACGACCCTGGTGACGGCGACTCGCGGCGAGGTGGGCGAGATCCTGGACAAGGACCTCGATCCCAAGGAGGCGGCCCCGCGGCTGGCGACGATTCGCGAGGCCGAGCTTCGGAATGCCGTCAAGATCCTGGGCGTCAACGAGTTGGTCTTCCTCGGCTACGAGGACTCGGGCATGGCAGGCCTGCCGCGCAACCGCGAGCCGAAGACCTTCTGGCAGGCCGACGAGGAAGAGGCGATCGGCAGGCTCATCCAGGTCGTCCGGCGCGTCCGTCCTCAAGTGATCGTCACCCAGAACGAGTTCGGCGGCTACGCGCACCCGGACCACATCAAGACGCACCGGGTCGCGATCGGCGCGTTCTTTTACGCCGCGGACGTCCAGCGATTTCCCGGCGGGGAGGCCTTTCGCCCGAGCAAGCTGTACTATTCGGCCTTTCCAAAGTCCGTCATGAAACAGATTGCCGAGGCAATGCAGCGGGCCGGCGTCGAGAACCGGTTCTCGAGTGACGGCGAGCCGCCGCCCTTTGCGGTATCGGACGATCGGGTGACGACCTGGCTAGACGTGAGTCCCTACATCGACAAGAAGCTCGCGGCCATGCGAGCGCACAGGACGCAGATCCCGGAAGACAGCTGGTTCCTGAAACTCAACCAGGCGCTCGGCCCGAAGGCGTGGTCGCTGGAAACGTTCGAGCGCGTACGCAGCTCGGTCGACGCCCCTACCCCCGAGGACGACCTGTTCGCCGGACTTCGGTGAGCACGGCGACCGATACTGCCCTTGACCAGGCGGCGACGCTGCTCCGCCCGGCACGCGCCGCGATCGCATTCACCGGCGCAGGTATCTCGGTCGAGAGCGGCATTCCGCACTTTCGGGGCGAAGGCGGGCTCTGGACCAAGTTCGATCCCTACAAAGTCGCGCACATCGACACGTTTCGCAAAGATCCCGCGCAATACTGGACCTACAGCCTCGAGCACCGTCGCATAGATGCGGAGCCGAATCCCGCGCATCGGGCGCTCGTGGACCTGGAGCGGCGCGGCCATCTGCGAGCCGTCGTCACCCAGAACACGGACGGCCTGCATCAGCGAGCCGGCAGTAGCGACGTCATCGAGCTACACGGCTCGTCCCACGCCGTTATCTGCCTCGACTGCGATGCGCGGTTTCCCCGCGCCGAGATCGACCAGCTCAATCGCGAGCACTGCCCGCCGAGTTGTCTCTCTTGTGGCGGCCGGTTCCTGAAGCCCACGGTCGTGCTCTTTGGTGAGGCCCTGCCACAGTCGGCGCTCCGTCAGGCGCAGCAACTCGCGATGGCTGCCGACGTCGTGCTGATCGTGGGCAGCTCGCTGCAGGTCTACCCCGCCGCCGGCATTCCGCGGCTGGCGCTGCAGCACGGCGCGGAACTTTGCATCGTCAACGCCGAGCCGACGCCGTATGACGAGGTCGCCGCCGCGGTTATTCAGGGCAAAGCGGGCGAGGTCCTGCCAGAGATCGTCCGCCGAGTCGCCCAGGAGAGTTAGGGCCGGCTACTCTGGCTCGGGGACGGGAAACGTCTGGCCGCAAGCCGGGCAGACGACCACCAGCTGCTCTTTCGGCGCGCTGAAGAGCTCCTCGCAGTTCGGGCAGGCAAACTCGCGGCCCGGGCTTTCCTCAGCCTCACGGTCGGCGGCCATCGCGCCGGGGACCTCGCCCAGGTCGACGGCCGGGCTGCCGCATTCGGTGCAGCGGTACAGTGGGGCGTCGACGAGTTTATAGCTCAGATAGCGCCCGGAGCTGTCGACGAAGACGGACGCATTCCAGAGCTCGAAGCGGTTGGTGCTGCACCGGTTCGGACAGGCGAGATACATCAGCTAACCCGCTGGAGTTTCTTGAGCCGTTCGGCGGCGCGGCGCAGCGTCTCCATCTTCTTGGGAAAAGAGAATCGAATCTGGCCGCGGCCGCGCTCCGGGTCCAGGTAGAAGCTGCTCCCGGGCACCGTGGCGAGCCCGATCTCGCGCACCATGCGGTGGGCAAGGCTGACGTCGTCCTCGCCAAAGCCGCTGATGTCCGTCATCACGTAATAGGCGCCGTCGGGTGGGTAGGCCTTGAATCCGGCACCGTCCAGGATCTCGAGCATAAAATCGCGCCGCTCGCGATAGGCATTGAGCAGGTCGACGTAGTACTGGTCCGGGAACCGTAAGGCCGTCGCGGCCGCAACCTGCAGCGGGTGCGGCGCGCCGACCGTTACGAAATCATGAACTTTGCGGATCGCGTTCGTCATCTCGGCGGGTGCGATGGCGTACGCCAGGCGCCAGCCGGTGACCGAGTACGTCTTCGAGAGGCCATTGATCGTGACGGTTCGCTCGCGCATGCCATCCAGCATCGCGATGCTGAGGTGCTCACCCGAGTAGACCAGGTGCTCGTAGATCTCGTCCGTGATCGCGACCGCGTCGAACTCCTGGCAGAGGCCGGCGATGAACGCCAGCTCGTCGGCGCCGTAGACCTTGCCGGTCGGATTGTGTGGGGTATTGATGATGATCGCACGAGTTTTCGAGTTAAACGCTTTGCGTAGCTGGTCGCGATCGAAATGCCAGTCGGGCGGGGTCAGCGGCACGACGATCGGCTTGGCGCCCGAGAGGATGCAATCGGGGCCGTAGTTCTCGTAGAAGGGTTCGAAAATAATCACCTCGTCGCCCGGATCGACCAGCGCCAGGATGGTCGACAGCATGGCTTCGGTCACGCCGCAGCAAACCGTGATCTCGGTTTCAGGGTCGACCGTCATTCGCCGGAAGTGCTTGGTCTTGGCCGCGATCGCCTCGCGCATCACCCTGGCGCCCCAGGTGGTCGCGTACTGGTTGAAATCGTTGCGGATGGCGGCGACGGCTGCTTCTTTCAGTTCGCCGGGCGCGGCGAAGTCGGGGAACCCCTGGGCAAGGTTGAGGCAGCCGTCGCCATGTTCGGCGATGCAGAGCCGGGTCATCTCCCGGATGACCGACTCGGTGAAAAGCCTGGACTTGTTCGAGATCATCGAGCGCGGCACGACATTAGAATGCCAGAAGTGTCGCGCCCAACCGACTCGGACAATGGCGTCGCTAAGTTCCGCAAGCAGTTCCCCATCTTCGAGCAGAAGATCTACCTGAGCAGCTGCTCGCAGGGAGCGCTGTCGACCCCCGTGGACGCCAGCCTCCAGGAGTTCATCGAGTCGTGGCACACGCATGGCAACCCCTGGGAGACCTGGGTGACGCGGATGGAGGAGCTGCGGACAGAGTTTGCGACGCTAATCAACGCCAGCCCCGATGAGGTCGCTGTCACCTTCTCGGTATCGACGGCGCTCAATTCGCTGGCCAGCGCCCTGGACTACCGCGAGCGCGCGAAGGTCGTCACCAGCGACTTCGACTTTCCGACCGTCGGCCACGTCTGGCTGGCGCAGCAGCGGCGCGGTGCGCGCGTCAGCTTTGCCAGGGCGGACGGCAACCGCCTGCCGCTCAGCTCGTTCGAGCAACTCGTCGATGAGCAGACGGTGCTGGTGTCGACGACGCACGTCTGCTACAAGAACGGCTACAAGAACAACGTCGGCGCCCTGGCTGAGCTCGCTCACGAGCACGGCGCCTACCTGCTGATCGACGCCTACCAGAGCATGGGGACGCAACCGATGGACGTCAAGGCGCTCGACCTGGATTTCCTCGTCACGGGCGCGCTGAAGTACCTACTGGGCTCGCCGGGCGTGGCCTTCATGTACGTTCGGCGCGAGCTGATCGATCGTTTGGAGCCGGCCGACTCGGGGTGGTTTGGCCAGGAAAACGTCTTCGCCTACGACGTCCACCACTTGCAGTACGCGAACGCGGCGCGACGGTTCGAGACCGGCTCGCCGCCGGTCCCCAACGTGTATGCGGCGCTTGCGGCGCTCCGGCTGATCGCCGGCGTCGGTCTCGCCACGATCGAGGAGCATGTCCGTGAGCTGATGAGCCGCTTCATCGCCGGTTCGCGGCAGCGGGGCCTGGTGCTGCTCACTCCCGAGGAGCCGGCCGACCGGGGCCCACTCGCCATGCTCCGGTCGACCGATGCGACCAAACTCGTGGCGGCCCTGGCCGGGGATGGAATTCTTTGCTCGACGCGCGACGGCGCGCTTCGGGTGTCCTTGCATTACTACAACACCGCAGAGGATGTCGACGCGGTCCTGTCCGCCCTCGACCGCCACCCGGAGCTTCTCGTCACCGGTGCCGATTAGAAAGGGTTAGAGCCGGCCGGTCGGCGGTTGCCCTCCGTGGCGCAACCGTGTATAAAGAGCGCACCGAATTTAGGTCTTCGACGAAGGAAGAGGAGGTCGACAGGAAGGATGGCACAGCCAAGGATTCTCGTCCTCATCGCCATGGCCGGTGTGGGCCTGGCGGCGTGCGGCGGAACGAGTACCGGCGGCGCGGCGGCAAACAAGCCCGACAAGGTCCAGATCGCGGCCGAGGGACCATTTACCGGGGACGAGGCGTCGATCGGCGCTGGCGCCCTCCAGGCGATTCAGCTCGCGGTCAAGGACTTCAACAAGGCCGGCGGCGTCAATGGCACCCAGGTGACACTCTTGGTCTGGGACGACCAGCACTCGGCGCAAGTTGCGCAAACGTTGCAGGCGCAGGGAATCTCTGACCCGACCGTGCTCGGCATCGTGGGGCCGATGAACTCAGGCGTTGTGCTGGGCTCCGTACAGGGACTGCAAAGTGCGACTCCGCCTTTGCCGTTCGTCAGCGAATCGGCCTCGAACGTCAAGGTCACCGACTCCGGGAACAGTGTCGCGCACAGGGTCAACGCCCGCGACGATGCCCAGGGCCCGGCGGACGCGAAGTTCATGATCGACCAGGGAGCGAAGAAGGTCTACGTGATGGACGCCAAGTCGGACTACTCGACCGGACTGGCGGACCAGACGCAGGCATATCTCGCTTCGCACAACATCCCCTACCAGCGTGACCAGGCCAAGGCCGGCCAGAAAGACTTCAGCACCACCATCACCAAGATCAAGGCGTTTGGGGCGGACTGGGTCTACTTCGCCGACGAGGGTCCCGAGGCGGCGCCGTTCGTTTCACAGATGAAGCAGTCGGGGCTCACGATCGGCCAGAACATCCAGTTCCTGGGCACGGACGGTGAGGAAGACTCCTCCATCATCACGACCTCGCAGGGCGCGTACGACGGCGCTTACGCGACCAACATCACCGCCGATCCGGCTGGTGTGTCCGGAAGCGCAGCCGCCGCTTACGTAACCGCGTTCAAGGCGGAGTACGGCCCGGATTCGGTCAGCAAGGCCGGCCCCTTCTATGGCTCCGCCTACGAGGCGGCCCAGGCTCTGCTCCAGGCGATCAAGAATTCGCCAGTGAACAACGGCAAGATCTCTCGCGCCGACGTAATCAGCCATCTCGCCAGCGACACGTTCACGACGATTTTCGGATCCGTGAAGTTCGACGCGAAGGGTGACGTCACGGGCGGCGGCATCTATGTCTACAAGGCAACGGGCAGCAGCATGGTGGTCGTCAAGCAAGTCTCCGGCTAAAGGAGTAAGAAAGGAAGGGGACGGGCCCGTCCCGTCCCCTTTTTGATTGCCGTGGACTACTTCCTGCAGAACTTTCCGCAGCAGCTGGTCAACGGCCTCGAGGCCGGAAGCCTCTACGCGCTGATCGCCCTCGGCTACACCCTCATCTACGGCATCCTCGAGATGTTGAACTTCGCGCATGGCGACGTTTACATGGTGGGGGCATTCCTCGCCGCCGGGGTGGCCGGCGTGTTCGTCCACAACGAGGTGGCGGCGGTGCCAGCCGGGCTGGCGGTCGCCTTGATGATGGTGCTGGCGATGGGTGGCGCCGGCTTGCTTGGCGTCGGCATCGAGCGGGTTGCGTACCGCCCACTCCGTAATGCGAACCGCTTGGCGCCGCTGATCACGGCCATCGGTGTCTCGCTCTTTCTCGAGAGCGCGGTCCAGGTCTGGGTCAGCCCGGCGCCGGTCCTGGTCCCGAGCAACGCCCTCGTCCCGCAAACGGTGTTCCACCTCGGCAATGTCGTGACGCCGCTAACCGGAGTCATGCTCTTCGTTGTGGCGGTCGCTCTGATGGTGGCCCTCGACGCCTTCGTCTTCCGAACCCGTTTCGGCAGCGCCATGCGGGCCACCGCACAGGACCGCGAGGCGGCGACCTTCATGGGCATCGACGTCGACCGGGTGATCATGGTCACGTTCTTTCTTGCATCCGCCTTGGCCGGGATGGGCGGCGTCCTCTTCGGTCTCCGCTACGCGAGCGTCGACTTTTTCATGGGCTACCTGCTCGGTATCAAGGCGTTTACGGCAGCCGTCATCGGCGGCATCGGCAACATTCGCGGCGCGATGGTCGGCGGGCTCCTGCTGGGCGTGTTGGAAAGCCTCGTGGGGGGCTTCATCAGCAGCCAGTTTCAAGACAGTTTTGTCTTCCTCGCGCTGATCACGGTCCTGCTGATCCGGCCGCAGGGTCTCTTCGGGCAACCACTCGCGGATCGGGCATGAGCGCGCAGCCAACACCCAAGTACAGCATCGAAACGACCCACCCTCTTAAGCGTCTGTGGGAATCGGGTCCGGGGGGTTGGAACCACGCCCTGACCCGGCCCGCGGTACTGATTCCTTTCTTCGTGGTGGCGGCGCTCGTCCCCCTCGCGCTTCAGTACGTCGAGGACAACTCCAGCTGGACCGGCGCTCAATTCTGGACGCTGATCCTCGCCAACTGCGCGATGTACGCCTGCCTGGCGGTCGCCCTCAACCTCGTGGTCGGCTACGCCGGCCTGCTCAACCTCGGATTCATCGCCTTTTTCGGGATCGGCTCCTACGCGTACGCGCTGGTCGCCAGCGACCAGCTCCACCAGCACTATCCGGTCTGGGCGGCGCTGCTCGTGGTGGTCGCCGTGACGCTAGCCTTCGCCCTCCTGGTGGGTGTCCCGGCCTTGCGCCTTCGGGGTGATTACCTCGCGATCGTGACCCTCGGCTTCGGCCTGATCATGCGCGACCTCATCCTCGACCTCGACCGGCCGCCTGTCCTCGCCGGTCATCAGTTTGGGCCCGACGGGCTCAACCTAACAGGCGGAACCAACGGGGTGCACCAGGTTGATCCGTTCAACCTCCCCACCAGCCTGCCTCTGATTGGCCCGGTACCCCACTTCCGCATGTACTACTGGATTTTCATCGGCTTCCTCGCGCTCAGCATCTTCTGCATGCTCCGCTGGCGCAACAGCCGGACAGGCCGCGCCTGGGTCGCGATCCGGGATGACGAGCTGGCGGCGCGCGCGATGGGCGTCAACACCTTCAAGTACCGGCTCCTGGCGTTCAGCATGAGCGCGGTGATGGCTGGCATCGTCGGCATGATCGACGCGGCCTTCATCTTCAACGCCTTCCCTGGCAACTTCGACGTCCAGCAGACGGTACAGATCTTCATCATGGTCATCCTTGGCGGCCTCGGCAGCCTCCCCGGTGCCATCCTTGGCGCGATCGCCTTCACGGTCCCGCCCTTTCTGCTGCAGCAGTTCGTCTTCTACAAGTACCTCGTCATCAGCATTGTGTTGATCGCGGTCATGGTTTTTCGGCCGGAAGGGCTGTTGGGAACGGTGTCCATCCGCCCGCGCCAGACGATGGGGGGAACACTCGAATTGCTCATCGCGGAGACGGCCATCGAGGCCTCCGAGCTGCCGGCCGTCACTGACGCCGAGGTCGCCGACCTGGAGGCGAGTGCCGGTGCCATCGTCGAGGATCCGGAGTGGAAACAATGAGCCCAGGAGTGGCCGTCCTCGAGATCCAGGGATTGACGCGCCGTTTCGGCGGCCTTACGGCTGTTGACGGCCTCGACGTTACCGTCAACGAGGGCGAGATCGTTAGCCTGGTTGGCCCAAATGGCGCCGGTAAGACGACCGTCTTCAACCTGATCTCCGGGGTATTGAGGCCGACGGCGGGATCGGTGCGGTTGCTCGGCCGAGAGCTCGTGGGCCAGCCGGCACACCGGATCACGCACCACGGCATTGCCCGGACCTTTCAGAACATCCGGGTGTTCCCCCAGCTGACCGTCCGTGAGAACATCCTGCTTGGCACCCATCACTGGACGCGCAGCGGCGTGCTTGGCTCGGTCACCTTCTGGCCAGGTACCGTGCGAGCCGAACGGGCTGCCCAGGCGGAGGTGCAGACCGCGATCGAGCTGTTTCGCGAGCGGCTCGAAGCGCGGCTTGAGGATCCGGCCTTTACCCTCTCATACGCGAATCGCCGGCGTACCGAGATTGCACGAGCGCTGGCGGCTCGGCCGAAGCTGCTCCTCCTGGATGAGCCCGCGGCCGGGATGAACCCGTACGAGCGAATCGAGATGGCCGGTCTGATCCGCTCGATGCGCGACCGCGGGCTGACCATCTTCCTGATCGAGCACCACATGCCGCTGGTGATGGAGATCTCGGACCGTGTCATCGTGATGGATCACGGCGTGAAGATCGCCCAAGGCCTGCCGAAGGAGGTCCACAGCAATCCAAGAGTCGTCGAAGCCTATCTCGGCCGACGGGCAGCGACCGCCTAGGCCCACGCCGGCGAAGAAGGAGGTCGTCCTCCATTTGCGGGACGTCGAGGTCCGCTACGGCCCGGTCCCGGCGCTGCGCGACGTCAGCATGGAGATCCGCCGGGGCGAGATCGTCTGCCTTCTCGGCGGCAACGCCTCAGGCAAGTCGACCACGATGAAGACGGTGATCGGCTCCGTGCGCCCGGCCAAGGGTGCGGTCTGGTACGAGGGCCAGGAGATCACGAACTGGAATACCTCTCGCCGGGTGGCGGCCGGGATCGCGATCGTCCCCGAAGCGCGACGGATCTTTCCGCGGCTCACCGTGCTCGAGAACCTGATGATGGGCGCCTTCATCCGAAATGACAAAGCCGAGATCGATGCCGACCTCGGTCGCGTCATGGACATGTTTCCGCGGCTCAAGGAGCGCCGTGCGCAGCGTGGCGGGACGATGTCCGGCGGCGAGCAGCAGATGCTGGCGATGGCGCGGGCGTTGATGTCGCGGCCGCGCTTTCTGTGCATGGACGAGCCGTCGATGGGTCTGGCCCCGGTCTTAGTCGAGCAGCAGTTCGAGACGATCCAGCAACTGAACCAGACCGGCATCACGATCTTCGTCGTGGAGCAGAACGCTCGCATGGCGCTCGCGATCGCTAATCGTGGCTACGTGCTGCAAAGCGGCCGCGTCGTGCTTGCCGGAACGGCCGGCTCGCTCCTCGAGAACCCCCAGATGCAGCGCGCCTATCTCGGGATCTAGCTAGTGGCTCGGAGGCAGCTTCGCTTCGGGCGAGCCTGCCGGCGAGAAGGCGCCCAGTACTTTCATGTCTTCGCGGCCGGTGTTCTCGAGCGTGTGTCGGACGCCGATGGGGAAGAAGACGACCGAGCCGGCCCGCAGGTCCCCGACGGGTTCGTCCTCGATCCAGAGGCGCCCGGTTCCGGCGAGGATATAAACCGCTTCTTCGTGTGGATGCGCGTGTAGGGGCGCTCGCCCCGTCGGGATGACCCCCGTGAACTGGGTCATCTGCCGGCAACCGACGGACGGGCTAACCAGGACCCGGAAACTGCGCTCGCCCATCAGTGTCGGCGTCACCCGGCGCTCATCCATCATCGTGGGCGCGACGCCCCGCTCGTCGACGGTGGCGGATTGCAGCCCGGACAGATCCAGACGCGGCACGGCCGGGCGAACGTCCTCGAGATCGACGGGTGGCGCCAGGGCGCCTACGACGATCAGCGGCGTCTCGCCAGTATTGATGTAGGTGTGCTCGGCGCCGTCCGGGATGAACACGGCCTGTCCCGGGCCGATCTGGTGCGTAGCGCCCTCGATACGGGCCTCCCCATTACCCTCCAGAACGTAGAGCACCTCCTCCGCGCCGGCATGGACATGGCTCAGCGCCGAGTCGGGTTCGAGCACCAGCCTATAGGCCATGACATGCTGCGCCCCGAGGTCGCGATCGATCAGCCACTGCAGGGTGCCGCCCTCCAGCGGAAGGCCGGTGATCTCGGACTGATGGAGAAGACGCGCCCGTTGCCGCACTGACATCTCTGTTGCCGATGTTAGCAACGGCACAAACCTTTACCATCTTCGGCGAAGGGAATGGAGTACCGGCTTTTCGGGCGGACCGGGATGCGGGTCTCGGTCCTCGGGCTGGGCTGTGGGGGGTTCGGTGGCGTGGGCTCAGCGCCGGAATTGTTCGGCAGGGGGG